>Ga0213875_10000485_pt1 | contig 33939 bp, 33 predicted proteins | sample BarmaccomBMRX_R8_FD_160105 | JGI IMG/M metagenome (GOLD analysis project Ga0213875, IMG submission 160105) | Root-associated microbial communities from Barbacenia macrantha in rupestrian grasslands, the National Park of Serra do Cipo, Brazil - RX_R8 | ecosystem: Host-associated > Plants > Roots...
CCCTGGTTCGTGAGCGGGCGTTGGAAGTCGGCCCCGCCGTCGCTGAGGTCTCCGCCGCCCAGGGAGAGCTGCCGGCGTCGCTTACCGCCGTGCTGATCGCCAGGCTCAGCTCCGTCTCGGCTGAGACGGCGGAGGTGCTGCGCACCGCCGCGTTGCTGCGCGGGAACATCGCCGTCACCGAACTGGCCCTGCTGATGCGCAGGCCCGTGTCGGAACTCGCGGCCGGTATCCAGGAGGCGGCGGCGGCCGGCATCCTGGCCGGCTCCGGTTCCGAACTTGCGTTCCGTCATCAACTGATCCGGCAGGCGCTCTACGAGAGCATGCCGATGGCATTGCGTACGGCGCTGCACGCCGAGGCGGCACGAGACCTCGCGGCCGCGGGTGCCGACGCCGTGAGCGTAGCGCAGCAACTGTCCGCCGCCGGGCTGCCCGGTGGGGGCTGGGCCCGGACCTGGCTCGTTCAGGCCTCGCCGGCGCTGGCCACGCGGGCACCTCAGCTTGCGGCCGAACTGCTACGGCGGGAACTGAACAGGACGCCTGGCGGCGACGAGGCCCCCGACGGACTCATGGTCAGCCTGGCCTGGGTTCTGCTCTCCATCGGCTCTTACCAGGAGGCGGCGAAGGCGGCCAGCCGGGCGCTGACAACGGTGAAGGATCCGGTACGGCGGGCCGAACTGTTCTGGGTGCTGGCACGCGCTCACAACACCGCGCGCAGGATCGGTGAAGCGACCGCCGCCCTGCAGCAAGCACTGGGGGCGGCTGACCTTCCCCGCGCATGGCAGGCCCGGATGCTGGCCTGGCTGGCAGTAATCGAACGGGATTCCTCGGGCGACCTGGATGCGGTGGACGCCATGGCCCGCCACGCTCTGGCCGTGGCCCGGGAGGCCGACGACGCATTCGCGACTGTTGTCGCCCTGACCGACCTGTGGCTGAGCCATAGTCTCAGACGCGATCATGCCGCCGCGCTCGGGACCATCGACCAGGCGTTGCACGTTCTGGACGACGATCCCGGCCTTGTGGAGCTGCGGTCGAACGCCCTTAACGTCCGGATCTTCACGCTGCAAAACCTTGACCGCTGGCCCGAGGCCGAGCTGACCCTGCGGCAAGCGCGCGAGGTCGCCCAGCGCAACGGGAGCCCTGATCAGGCGACTGGGGTAAGCGCGGCCGTGCTGCGGTACTGGCTCGGCCAGTGGGACGACGCGCTGGCCGAGCTCGGCCCGGACGAGAACGACTATGCGCAGGCTTATCTGCGCGAACGCTGGCCCGCGCTGCTGGCGCACGGCGTGGCCGCGCTCATCGCCGGACGCCGCGATCAGCGAACGACGGCCGCCGAGCACCTTCGCCAGGGTCTGGCGCTGCCCGACCAGATTCTCACCGACCGAGAGAACCGGGACTTCCTCGTGGCGGCGCATGCGGTGGCGCTGGAACAAAGCGGGGAAACTCGCCAGGCCATGCTGAGGCTGGCCGGAATCCTGCCGCGGCGTGACGGCGAGATGACCTTGACCCACCAGTGGCTGCCCCACCTGGTGCGGCTCGCGAACGCCGTCGGCGACGCGGAGATCGCGTCAACGGCGGCGCGGGCCTGCGAGGCGGAAGCGGCGGCGGAAACCCGGCCGGCCAGGGCGGCCGCAGCGAGCCTGCGGTGCCGGGGGCTACTCGGATCTGATCCGGTGCCGCTCAGCGAAGCCGTGGCGCACTACCGCGCCGTCGGGCCAGCTGCGGAGCTGCCTGCCGCGCTGGAGGACCTGGCCGCCGTGCTGGCCGAGCGCGGCCGCCACGATGAAGCCAGGGCGACGCTGAACGAGGCCGTCAGCTGGTACGGGGCCCTGGGTGCCCGCTGGGACATCCGAAGGGCCGATGGCCGGCTTCGCCCCTACGGCATCAGGCGCGGCGCCCGCGGCCCGCGCCCGCCGCGCGCCGCCTCCGGCTGGGAGGCACTCACGCCCACCGAGGTCAAGATCGCCGCCTTGGTCGCCGCCGGCAAGTCGACGTCGCAAATCGCCAGCGGCTTGTTCCTGTCCCGCCGCACCGTGCAGAAACACATCTCAAGCATCCTCGCCAAGCTCGGCGTGAAGGGCCGGGTGGAGATCGTCCGCGAGGTGCTGCGTCAGGGCATCAACCCGTAGCAGGCAGCTCAGCACGACGCATGCGTAGCCGCTGGGGCCAGGCCCGTCGCTCCGTCCGTAAGGGGTGTCACATGACCACTATTTATTGTCCCGCTGGCGGAGTTCGCTTAAAGGGCCCGGAGGGAGTGAGATGAGCGACAACACCGATCTCGGGATCATCGAACTGGCCGAGCTGCGGCTGCTGATAGAGCTGCGCGCGCTGCGCAGGCTGGCCGACCGGGGGCTGTCCGCTCGGGAGCTCGCACTCGTGACGAAGCTAGCCGAGGACACCGCGCGGTCGGCCCGCCGCGGGGACATTCCCGGCAACCAGCGGGCAGACATGGACTTCCACCTTTGCCTGCTTGAGCTGGCGGGCGATCCGGTTCTCGCCGGGATCGCCCGGCTGCTCGTCTCCGGGCGGTGGTGCGCGCCGCGCGCCGAGGAGCCGGGCTGTCTCATGGTTCGCGCGGCCCGCGAGCATCACGAGCTGGCCGGGCTACTCGCCGACGGCATGGTGAGCGCGGCCGATGATCTGCTCAGGCGTCATCTGTCCCGGCTATCGGCCGGCCGGCCGGTGCGTATCGCTGGGCCGGTATCCATCAGTTGCGCGGGAGCCTGAAATGACCGGCCGCACCGGCTCCGGTGACGCGCCGCCAGCTGTTGCCGAGGCTGACCTCAGTGCTTTCTTCCGGCACCGGGCTGACGCGCCCACGCCATGCGGTGCTGGCCTGATCGGCTCGCTGAGTCGGCTCAGCGGATCTGACGACCCGGTCGTGGCGTTCGGCGGCCTGCCCGGGGCATGTGTCCCGGAATTCGCCGACGGTTGCCAGGTCGAGCTGGAGGACGGGACGGAGCCCCCGTTCCGGGTCACCCATCCGGCTGGCCCGGCTGAAATTCCCGGTCAGGCCACAGATCCCTCTGATGTTCCCGATCAGGTGCTCTGTACTCCGTTCCGGGTGGTGTCCCGGAGCAGCTACCCGTCCTATGCCGGGGTGGTCACGCACTGGTGGACCGGCCGGGCACCCTCCGGCAGTGACGCTGTGATCGCGGACCTGATGGTCAAGCACGTAGTCGCGCTCGTGGATCACGAGCGGGTGATGGCGGCAGTGGCACGCGCGGAGGACCGGGCCGCGGCGCTGGCCTTGCAGGCCATCTCCGGCCGCACCATCAGCCTGGCCACCGGGATCGTGATGTACCAGGACAGGCTCGCGGCCGACGACGCGGAGAACCTGCTCCGGCGGTCGGCCAAGATCACCGGCAGAAGCCTTCATCAGGTAGCCGCCAGCGTCGTGCGCTCCGGGTCGCTTGGCGTGAGCTGAGAGATGACAGGGCGCCCCGAGAAGGATTCAACCTTCGACCTACCACTTAGGAGGTCGTCTCGTGGGCTCACGTCAACTGCTGCTTGCCTGACCATAGCTAGTTTGCTCGGTCGCTGTCTGCACCTCAATGTCTCCGGTTTCGGCCCCGTTCGGGCACGCGCAGGCACGAGACGCGGCCCTGGACGCGAACTGTCGGCATGACCGAGGTGCCGACGGCCGCGCCCAGATCATCCGCTAGATAGCGGTTGCTCAGGATGGCCTCGACGCGTACCGGTTGCTGTACTTGGCTGCTGTACGGGCTGCGCGGATCTGGCCATGATGGTGGAATCCCGTGGCGTGATCGCAGGCAAACTCGCAATGCTTACGGATATGAGCAAGCGTGCTGACGTTTTCGTCGATCCCGACTCCGATCCGCGCATTGACCCGCCTGCATGCGGTGACGAGCGTGGCACTCTGTGCGGGTTTCTGAGCTGGCAGCGTCAAACGCTGGAGCTGAAGTGCTCCGGCCTGGATGCCGCCAGCCTGGCCCGGCGTTCGGTGAAGCCGTCCACGATGTCGCTGCTGGGAATCGTCCGTCACATGGCCGACGTGGAACGCGGCTGGTTCCGTGGCTTGATGGCCGGGCAAGACGTAGCACCGCGGTTCAGATCTGATGACAACGCCGATGAAGCCTTCGACGGGGCCGTGGCCGACCCTGAGATCGTCGCTGAGGCGTGGCACATGTGGCGAGCGGAGGTGACGTTCGCTGACCAGCTGGTGGCCGAAACGTCCGGTCTGGACGTCGTTGGGAAGATCCCCGATTCCTGGCGCGGTCCGATGTCGTTGCGCTGGGTACTCACGCACATGATCGAGGAGTACGCCCGGCACAATGGTCACGCTGACCTGTTGCGCGAGCGGATCGACGGACGGTTGGGCCAGTGACATCAAACCTTCCTCGTCCGCTCTGAATCGCGATTACTGGCAACCCTGAAGCCTCGGCAAGGTTCGCCACCGTTGCCCACGTCCGCCGCTGGCGCAAGAAGCTGCTCGACGCCGGCGTAAGCGAAGTCACCGCAGTCAAGGCGTATCGGCTGCTCCGCGCCGTCTTCAACACGGCGCTCGACGACAGGCTGATCCGCGGGGCACGAAATCAGCGTTCGGCTGGCGAGGAGGGTAAGTGACCAGCGCCCCGAGAAGGATTCGAACCTTCGGCCTACCGCTTAGGAGGTCGCTCCGGGACTGGTGGTAATGGTTCAAAACCGAGCGCGGACCCGGCTCAGCAAGTCAGGGGGGAGCCGACGCGGAGCGTCGCCCTCGGCTGGTCCGTCCCCATGGTCACGGGGAACTGTTGGTGTCCGACGGTGACCGTGCCCTGGCCCGGTGCCGTTCCGTAGGAGTTGTACTGACCGCGCGAGTTGATGAAGGTGGTCAGCGTACGACCGCCAGCGCTGAGGCGTCCTGGTGGCCGAGACTCCGGCCCAGGTAGGCCGCCAAGGCCAGGACCGGATCATTGCGGGCGCCCGCCCCGGTCCGGGCACGCCCAACACAGCGGCGATCGGTTCACGTGAAGCCGTAAGCGATAGCGGCTCTGGTAAACACCCGGCGCGCCGCAGGTCGGCCTCAAGAGGCCCAGACAGTTGCCAAAGGCTGCCTAAGTTAGCGAGACCTCCGGAAGGCTCTGTATAGACAGAATGACACGCCAACAATCTGGATGAATCCGACCGGTATGACCCAGACGGAAGTCCATGGATAGGGGCCAGGCAACAAGAGTTTGGCCGGGAAATACAAACAGGCGATGGCCCCGACAATCCAAAAGAGGCGCAGAGTCTTCCGTAGGCCGCTAGCAGGTATTCCTCGCTTTGCGCGCCGTGGACCGCTCTTGCTGACACTGTCGTAATGAGATCGAGGTGGAGGAGCATGACCAGGCCTAGTCCGCTCGATAGTCCTGGCCGTAGCTGGTCGGCTACTGCGCCGTTGAGGTTGTTGCCTGACCAGTCCACGCAAGCCTTCGCCGCCCCGATCCGGGAACGCTTGCTCTCTGCGGCGAGGATGGCTATCACCCACGGTAACTGCCGTAGCCTGATCGGCCAGTGCGGCGACTTCGCGGTCAGGTCCGGTTCTAAAACCTACCGGATCAATTCTGATACCGGATTGAGCAGGCCTGTGGAAAGGCGGTTCTGACCGGCTCGCTGATTCGCCTACGTCGGCAGATTGTTGTTCTTCGGTAGCTTGATTAAAGACTTCCCAGGCATTAGACAGGTCAGCTCGGTAAGCCGGGTTGAGACTGGCGAGCCCGTGGTAGAGCCGGACCGCCTCCTCGGCCGCAGCCAGCGATTCCTTGTAAAGGCCTCCTTCTGAGAAAACTATGCTCGCGTTGAGTAGAGAATTAGCCAGAGCAGGCGCGTGGATCCGATGGTTGGCAGCCGCAAGCCACCTGCGGATCTGAACCTCCTCCATTGTGGTGGCCAGCGCCTCGTCAACTCGATGCGTCTCGCAGAGAATCGCTCCCAGCTGCTCCAGCGAATCGGCAAAATCTGAGCCAAAGTCATCTGGATCTGCCTCCCAGAGCTGCCGGCGAATTTGTGCTGCCTCATCCGTCGAGCTGATGGCTTGGTCGTACAGCCCCAGTTCGCTCTGGACGTACCCAAGATTCAGTAGGACCAATCCGAACAATACCTGATCCATCAACACCCCGGCGCGGGCAACCCGCCGGTAGATCTCAACCGCTTTCTCAAGAACAGGTAGCCCATCGCGCAGGCGATTAGTCATAGCCAGGGATAGAGCAAGATTGCCCAATGAAATGGCAAGGCTAGCTTCGTAAGCGCGCGGATTAGCTTGGGTAAGACTTGACCGTATCCGCACCGCCTCCATGATTGGATTTTTTGCTTCTTCCCATTGCTTCATTTGCAGCAATACCGCGCCTACCTCGTTCAGAACTGCTGCAAGAGAAGATGCATAAACATCCGAGTTGGCCTGATACAGCAATCTTAGCAGCTGCACGGATTTCTGTATTTCGACCAGCATTTCCGCCTGAACACCTAGCGCGGCGGGGAAGCCCTCTGTAGCGGGAAGGAAAAATCTGATGCGAAGAGCTTGGACCCAGGTTATCTGTTCTGCCGATCCGATCAACGTTCCAATTTGATCGGCAACCTGATCACCGACTTCGTCCGGCAGCCCCTCAGGCACGAACGCTGCCGGAGCAATCCGGAATCTAGTACCGTACCGGACAGCGAAAAAAAGCGTGATAAAAATGACCAGATAGGCGAGAAAAAAAACGGTCGGATACCCTCCGTCCAGGAGCCATATAACGCAAGCCTGAGCCGCACAGAAAGTACTTGCTAGGACAAAACTCGCTAGTATGCTGCCCGATAGGGGAAAGAGCATCTCAGAAAAATCCACAGCACGCCGAGCCCGAATTATCAGCGCAATCACTCCGAGCAAGCCAGTCGAGGCGATGATCTTATCGAGTGGATCTGGGGCGACGCCCGAAGGAATTGCAAACGCCGCGCCAAGCACTGCCGAGCTGGCAAGTATCTCACTGTATAGGCGAGCTTTGAAGCGGCGCGCATTCGGGATCTGCCGCACCTGATCGCGAAGCCGTAGATTCCGCCAGTCTACCTGTCGCTCAGTGAGCGAAATTCGGCCTAGCAATTGAGCTAGCTTTTTAGTTTCACTGGTAGCAGCACGCGCGATCACATAGCAGGCAAAAGGCAGCAGCACCTGAAACCGAGCTTTTGACCATGCCCCCAAGACCTTGGACGGCCTAGTCCACAGGGTACACAAACGGTCGATCACGATCTGCCGGAAAAACCAGTCCACTTCTTCGGAAAATGGCTCGGCGTCGAATACCGGAGCAGGCCGACCTATGGAGACAGGCAGACAATACGGAAAAATAGCATCTAGCGCAGCCGAGAGAGCCTGGGCATAACGGCTCCTCCACAACATCGGATAACCGAATTCCGCTAGAAGATATACCGCCCTGCTGTCGATATGCGTATTAGCCGGGCGGACGAGACTGCGCAGGATCCAAGAACGCTGGCGAGCCCCAGCCAAAGCCATAGCACCGACCCAGGCCACCTGGGACTGATCGGGTTGCCCGCTCAGCGATGCTACATCAAACGCCACTCTTCGCTGGTCACCCGACAGGAATACACAATTGTTACGGACGGCATGAAGCGCCTCTCGATCATGACTTCTGAGGCACAATACTATGCAAGCAGCAAGGGATACCACTGATGCCGAAGAGCTTGTCGATCGGTAGATTTCAGTACACCGATTTACCAGCTTTTCAGTGCTCTCCCCAGATACACCCCAGCCGCCCAACTCGTTGGCGTTGAATTCGCTCGGGTCGAAATCAGCAGCGGCAAAGCATTCTTCACCTAGGCAGGTAAATATCCACGACACTGTAACCGCAGTGGCCAGAGCATCTATACCAGCCGTCTCGGGAAGTGCCGCGATGACCTGATCGGAGAACACCTCACTCACAGCCGCTCGGATCCGAGAGTCTCCGCGCCAGTAATTTCCCGAACCAGTATTTCTTATCTGCGCCACAAGGTTGCCGACCGAATCGGATAGTTCGAAAGTTTTCATGCCTACCCCCCGCGCGGTGGCTTCGTAATCTCGAGACACCTGTGGATGACACGTGATTTATGTGTCTTTCTTCACAAGAGTCACATATTACGCGATCTACGCCAAACTTCATGAAGTTTGGAACAACCGATAAGGTCCACAAGGTTGGTGGCCCCCGGGGGTGACCGGAAAAGGCGCCCCGGGGAGGTCGACCTCACCCGGAACCGGAGCCCGCCCGGCTCCAAAAGAAGACACCCCAACCTAATGAACGTTCGGAGTGTCCTGGATGTCTTGAGAGATCACCGAGCGCCCCGAGAAGGATTCGAACCTTCGGCCTACCGCTTAGGAGGCGGTCGCTCTATCCCCTGAGCTATCGGGGCCAGGGACGCCGCCCAGCTTAACTGGTCCCTGCTGGCGCTGCGATCGCGCTGATGCGGCATCGTAGGCTTGGGGGTCAATCGTTCGGCATGAGGAGCAGGCGTGCAGGTCCGGGACGTGATGACAGAGGCGGCAATCACCGACGCCCCGAGCGATAATCTTCGCACCGCGGCGGAGCGGATGTGGCGCGAGCAGACCGGGTCGCTGCTGGTGGTGGAGGACGGCCGCCTGATCGGGATCATCACCGAGCGGGACGTGCTGCGGGCGGTGGCGCTGGGCGCCGATCCGGACCGGTCCACGGTCGACGAGGCGATGACGGTCGACGTCTTCACGGTCGCGCCCGACATGCAGCTGCACGTGGCGGCCCGGGAGATGGCGGCCCGCTGGATCCGGCACCTGCCGGTGCTGGAGGCCGGCCGGCTGCTCGGGGTGGTCAGCATGCGCGACATCACCGGGGTGTTCGGTGCGCTCGGGGCGGGCGACAGCGAGATCGACATCGAGCACGAGTTTGACCAGCTGGTCCGCAAGCGCCGCCTGGCCCGGATCGAGGGCACCGAGGTCGACTGACGGCGGTTACCTCGGCTTGGAGACGTATTCGCCCCAGCGGTCCACCGCTTCCTCGAGGCTGAGGGCGGCGACGTCCTGCGGTGCCATACCCACGGTGTGGATCAACCGTGCTGCGAGCCAGTCCGGGACTGGCTCGCGCGCCGGTGCGACGGGAGCGGTGACGCCGCCGCTCAGCCTGCCGAGGCGCTCGATCACGTCAGCGAGCTTGCGAACCTCGGGCCGCTGTCCCGATGCGGCGCGGACGCGGGTGGTCGCCTCCGCGTAGACCTCGGCGTCGGCCCGGGCCCCGACCGCCCCGACCTCACAGATCTCGATCTGCTTCTCGTCAATTATCCGGTACACGATCCGCCACGGGTCGCGCCCGACGATCAGCTTGCGGAATCCGGTGAGCTCACCGCCGAGCGGATAGCCGCATCCGGCGAGTCCAGCAGGATGAGCACCTTCTTGAGCACCTTTGGCACCGCGTCCGGCCCCATCCGGCGCAGGTCGTCAATGGCCGCGTCGGTGAACGTGACCTCGATCATTGCTCAGTCGTCGGCTGGCAGCGAGGCGAGCGAGTCTCGCGTGTGCCCGAATGCCGCCAGCACGTCATCGAGCGAGGTGCGCCTACCCGTATCGGTTGCGGCCCGGGTCAGCACGAGCGCCAGGTCGCGCAGGTCGGACTCGGCTGCTTCGAGAAGTTCAAGCTTGGCGATCCCCACGACTGCGGCCACTGGGTGGTTGCGGCGGGTCACTACGAGGTCAGCACCTTGCTCAGCTTCGCCGACGAGCCCAGCCACGCCTCGCTGGGTCGCCTCGGTGACGCTCAGCTCGTGGGCGTCCCGCACAATCGTCATGCAATAGCTGTACAGGTTTCTATACAGATAGGCGGGGGCGAACCGAGGGTCGGCTGACGGGCCCCCTCCGTGACCGCCCTTTAAGGAAGATCGAAAGGCAGCCGCAACCCGTCCAGCGCGTGCTTACAGGCGTCGTCGGGCTGGTCGGCCGGCAGGGCGCCGATGATCCCGCCGACCAGGTCGCGGAGCCGGGCCACGTTGGCCGCGAACACCTCGAACACCTCGGCCTGGGTCACCCCGGCGCCGGTCTCGATACCAGCGTCGAGGTCGGTGACCAGGGCCAGCGGGATGTAGCAAAGGGCCAGCTCGCGGGCCAGCACCGCCTCCGGGTAGCCGGTCATGCCGACCAGCGTCCAGCCCTGGGCGGCGAACCACTGGGACTCGGCCCGGGTGGAAAACCGCTGGCCTTCGATGACGACCAGGGTGCCGGTGGGCACCGGGGGCCAGCCAGTCTGGTCGGCGACCGCGATCGCGCGCTCGCGGCCGGTCGGGCAGTACGGGTCGGCGAACGACACGTGTACCGCGTTGACGTCGTAGAACGTGTTCTCGCGGCTGCGGGTGCGGTCGACCAGCTGGTCGGGGACGGCCAGCGTGCCCGGCCCGAAGTCGGGGGTCAGCGAGCCGACCGCGCTGGGGGCGACGACCTGGCGGACACCGAGGGAGCGCAGCGCCCACAGGTTGGCCCGGTAGGGGATCTGGTGGGGCGGGAACCGGTGGTCCTTGCCGTGCCGGGGCACGAACGCGACGCGGCGGCCCGCCACCTCGCCGACCGTGATCGGGTCGCTGGGCGGCCCGAACGGGGTGTCGACCTTGACCTCTTCGGCCTGGTCGAGGAACTGGTAGAAGCCAGAGCCCCCGATGACCCCGATGTCGGCGACGGCTGCCATCGCCGTCAGGCGACCTTCTCGCTGGCGGAACCGGACTTACCGGACGAGCTGGAACCGCTGCCGGAGCTGGAGTTGCTCGAGCTGTCGGACTTGGCGGCGCTCTTGTCGCTGCTGGAGCCGTCGGACTTGCTGCCCGACTCGGACTTGCCGTCCTGGCCGGAGTCGGCCTTGCCGTCCTTGCCGTCCTTGCCCCCGGTCAGCGAGCCGTTGTTACCGGAGCGGCTGTCGGTGCGGTAGAAGCCGGAGCCCTTGAACACGATGCCGACGGGCGAGAACACCTTGCGCAGGCGGCCGTGGCAGACGGGGCATTCGGTCAGCGGGTCGTCGCTGAACTTCTGCACCTTCTCAAGCTGCTCGCCGCATTCGGTGCAGGCGTACTGGTACGTGGGCACAGGTGCTCCCTCCGGGCTCCGCGCGATGCTAGCACTCTGGCGAATCGAGTGCTAATAGTAACTCACCTGCGTAACATTCTTTGGGTGCTGACGATTCCCTGACCGGGCCGTGCCACCGCCGATACCGGCTGGTCGTGCCCGCTGGACGGCACCTCGTCGATCAGCTCGCCGTCGAACAGCAGCGCGACGACCGGGACCCGCTCCCCCACCCGGGCCAGCGCCCGGTCGTAGCTGCCGCCGCCGCGGCCCAGCCGCCGCCCGCGGTGGTCGACCGCCAGCGCCGGCACCAGGACCAGCGCGGCCCGGCTGATCGCATCCACCCCGCGGGACGGCTCGGACGGTTCCAGCACCCCGTGCGGGCCTGCCACCAGCGAATCGGGTCCCTCGTAGGAGGCCCACTCCAGGTCCCCGCCGGGCTGCTGCCGGGGCAGGATCACGTAGTGGCCGCGCTTCCACAGGCCGAACACCAGCCGGTGGGTGCCGGGCTCGGTCGTCATCGAGTAGTAGGCGGCCACCGTGCCCGCCATCTCGGCCTGCGGCCACGACATGACGTGGTCACGGAGCAGCCGCGCGGCCTCGTCCCGCTGCGGCTGTGACTGGGCCCGGCGACGGTCGTTTACGCTGGTCCGGAGGGCGGCCTTGGCGGCCGCCACGCCGGCCCGCCCCGGCCCAGAACCGCGCTCTTGCACGTGTGCCTCCGCAAACTCGTTAGGGTTTCCAGCATGGCCGACTCTTCTGCCGTCACGAAGGCCGTCATCCCCGCCGCCGGACTCGGGACAAGGTTCCTGCCTGCGACAAAAGCCACCCCGAAGGAAATGCTGCCGATCGTCGACAAGCCCGCGATCCAGTATGTGGTGGAAGAGGCGGTCTCGGCGGGCCTGGACGACGTGCTTCTCATCACCGGGCGCAGCAAGCGCTCGATCGAAGACCACTTCGACCGCGCCTACGAGCTGGAGGAGGCGCTGGCCGCCAAGGACAACACCGACGGGCTGGCCCAGGTCCGGGAGTCGGCCGAGCTGGCCACCGTGCACTACGTCCGGCAGGGCGACCCGCGCGGACTCGGCCACGCGGTGCTGTGCGCGGCCCGCCACGTCGGCCACGAGCCGTTCGCGGTGCTGCTCGGGGACGACCTCATCGACCCCCGGGACCCGCTGCTGACCCGGATGATCGAGGTCCGCGAGCGGTTCGGCGGCAGCGTGGTGGCGCTGATGGAGGTCGACCCCGAGCAGGTGTCGCTGTACGGCTGCGCGGCCATCCAGCCGACCGACGAGGACGACGTCGTCAACATCACCGACCTGGTGGAGAAGCCGGTCCCGGGGCGGGCCCCGAGCCGCTGGATCATCATCGGCCGCTACGTCTGCGACCCCAGGGTGTTCGACATCCTCCGGCAGACCCAGCCCGGCCGCGGCGGCGAGATCCAGCTCACCGACGCGCTCAAGACGCTGGCCAACGACCCGGACGGGGGCGGCGTGCACGGCGTGCTGTTCCGCGGCCGCCGCTACGACACCGGCAACAAGCTCGACTACCTGCGCACGCTGGTGGTGTTCGCCTCCGAACGGCCCGACCTGGCCTCGGAGTTCGTGCCCTGGCTGCGCAAGCACCTGGACTCGCTGTCATGACCGAGCCGACCGGCCACCAGGGTCACCAGGACGACCAGGGCCATCAGCATTCCGGCCACCACCACGGCGGCCCGGGCGGGATGATCAGCGTCGAGGCCCACCTGGCCGACATCCTCGCCCGCATCCGGCCGCTGCCGCCGACCCAGCTGGCCATCCCCGAGGCCGAGGGTTGCGTGCTGGCCGAGGACATCACCGCCAGCCGGCCGTTGCCGCCGTTCGACAACTCGGCCATGGACGGCTACGCGCTGGTCGCGGCCGACGTGGCCGACGCCTCCAAGGACACCCCGGTCACGCTGCGGGTGAGCGGCGAGGTGGCGGCGGGCGACACCGGCCACTACGCGGTCACCCCGGGCAGCTGCCTGCGCATCACCACCGGGGCCAAGCTGCCGGCCGGGGCCGACGCGGTGATCCCGGTCGAGGACACCGACGGCGGGCTCGCGCAGGTCGCGATCCGGGCGGCCGCCCGCCCCGGTGACTCGGTGCGGTTCAGCGGCGGCGACGCCCAGCAGGGCGACGTGCTGCTGGCGGCCGGCACCCGGCTGGGGCCGATGCAGATCGCGGTGCTGGCCGCCTCCGGCCGGGCCCGGGCCGAGGTCTACCCGCGGCCGCGGGTGGTGGTGCTGTCGACCGGCAACGAGCTGACCGCCCCCGGCACCCAGCTGGCGCCGGGCAGGATCTGGGACTCCAACAGCTACATGCTGATGGCGGCCGCCCACGAGGCCGGCTGCCTGGCCTACCGGCACGGGCCGGTCCCCGACGACCCGCTGGAGCTGCTGCCCGCCATCGAGGACCAGCTGCTGCGGGCCGACCTGCTGGTGACCAGCGGCGGGGTCAGCATGGGGGGCGAGCACGACGTGGTCAAGGAGACGCTCAGCCGCCTCGGCACCGTCCAGTTCCGCAAGGTCGCGATGCAGCCGGGGATGCCCCAGGGGTTCGGCACGATCGGCGAGGACGAGACGCCGATCTTCACCCTGCCCGGCAACCCGGTCAGCGCCTACGTGTCGTTCCAGCTGTTCGCGCTGCCCGCGCTGGGGGCGCTGCAGGGGGAGCCGGACCGGACGCTGCCGGTTTTCCCGGCCACCACGACCGGGCCGCTGCGGTCGCCGCCCGGGCGCCGGTCGTTCCTGCGCGGGGTGCTCGACCCGGCCGCGGGCACGGTCACCCCGCTGACCGGCCAGGGCTCGCACCAGATCGCCACCCTGGGCAAGGCCAACGCGCTGATCATCGTGCCCGAGTGGGTGGTGTCGATGAACGAGGGCGACAGCGTCGAGGTGCTGGTCCTCCCGTGAGCGATGAGCGAGCAGTGTCTTCTGGCGAAGCGGGTAACACGGCACTGAGTCACCTGGACGCGGCCGGGCAGGCGCGGATGGTGGACGTGTCGGCCAAGGACGTGACCGCCCGCACGGCCACGGCGTCCGGCCGGGTGCGGCTGTCGGCCGCCGCGGTCGCGGCCCTGCAGGCGGGCGAGGTGCCCAAGGGCGACGCGCTGGCGGTGGCCCGGATCGCGGGCATCCAGGGCGCCAAGCGCACCCCGGAGCTGATCCCGCTGTGTCATCCGATCGGGTTGCACGGGGTCACCGTCGAGCTGAACGTGACCGACGACGGGGTCGACATCACCGCGACGACCCGGACGGGGGACCGGACCGGGGTGGAGATGGAGGCGCTGACCTCGGTGAGCGTGGCCGCGCTGGCTTTGATCGACATGATTAAAGGGGTGGATCCGGCCGCGGTCATCACCGACGTGCGGGTGGACGAGAAGACGGGCGGCAAAACGGGTGTCTGGCGGCGCCCGGCTCCTTCGGACCCCTCGGCCTCCCGGGCTTCGTCGGCTTCCTCGGCGGGGAGGGCCTGATGCGGGCGCTGGCGGTCACCGTCTCCAACCGGGCCGCGGCCGGCGTCTACCCGGACCGGTCCGGGCCGGTGCTGGTCGACCTGCTGCGCCGGGCGGCCTGCGACGTCGTGGACGGGCCGTTGGTCATCCCCGACGGTGAGCCGGTCGAAGAGGCGCTGCGGGACTCGGTCTCGGCCGGGTATGACGTGGTGATCACCACCGGCGGGACCGGGCTGACCCCGGCCGACCTGACCCCGGAGATGACCCGGCGGGTGCTGGACCGTGAGATCCCCGGTATCGCCGAGGCCATCCGCGCCGCCGGCGCCGCCGCCGGGGTGCCGACCGCGGTCCTGTCCCGGGGGATCGCCGGGCTGGCCGGCCGGACCCTGATCGTCAACCTGCCCGGGTCGACCGGCGGGGTCAAGGACGGCATGGCGGTGCTCAGCCGGATCCTCGAGCACGCGGTCGATCAGGTGCACGGCGGGGACCATCGCCGGAGCGGCGCGAGCGAGGCGTCGGGTTCGTCGGGGCCTTCGGGGCCCATTAACGAATAGCCTGGTGATCGAACTGGCCGTGTTTAGATGGCGTCCAGCTGATTACCAGGGAATGATTGAGCCCGTGGGACGAATGCGTGGCTGGCCTGCCACCCTCTATGAGCCCCGGCTGCTGGACGAACCCGTCGCCCTGCGCCCGGTCCGGGTCAGGGACGCGCGGATCTGGCGGGAGATCCGGGTGCGGAACGCGCCGTGGCTGCGGCCGTGGGAGCCGACCAACCCGGAGACGCCGCTGTACCGGTCGAGCCTGAGCCCGTACGTGTCGATGGTCCGGGCCATGCGCCGCGAGGCCCGGCTCGGGCAGGCGCTGCCCTGGGTGGTCACCTACGGCGGCGAGTTCGCCGGCCAGCTGACGGTGGGCAGCATCGTCTGGGGTTCAGCCCGTTCGGGCCAGGTCGGCTACTGGATCGACGAGAAGTTCGCGGGCCGCGACATCATCCCGACCGCGCTGGCGATGGCGGTCGACCACAGCTTCCGGGTGGTCGGCCTGCACCGGCTGGAAGCCAGCATCCGCCCCGAGAACCACGCCAGCCGCCAGGTGGTGGAGAAGCTCGGGTTCCGGGACGAGGGCCTGCGCCACCGTCAGCTGCACATCGACGGCGCCTGGCGTGATCACCTCTGCTACGCGCTGACCTCGGAGGAAGTGCCGGACCGGCTGATGACCCGGTGGCGGGGCGTCGTGCTGGCGTCCAAGTCGGGGTCGGGTACCAGTCCCGGCTGACGGTCAGCGGTGGTCCGAGTAGCGGAACCGTCCGATGTAGGCCAGATCGATGACGACGATGCCGATCCACACCACCAGCAGGCCCCAGAAGCCGGCCGGGTGCGCCCCGGCCGCCGCCGCGATCGCGCTCAGCGGGATGCCCGCCACCAGCGTCGCGATGACGAAGAAGGCCGGGCTCCGCGGGCGGTCCGGCCACCGCCGCCCGTGTCCGTAGCCCGCCATCCGGCTGTCGACCCGGGCCTCGATCTCCCGGTCGACCTTGGACAAAAACGAGTCGATCACCGCGGACTGATACTCCGGCGGGAGCTCCCGGTGGGTCTCCGCCGCCGCCCGGACCTCGTCCGCGGAAAACGATGAGCTGATCACAACTCCAGGTATATGCGCCGCAGGCGGAAAGCACAGTGGGGCTAACCCCCGTCCCGAAGGTGCAGCAGCCTTGATTGCGATTTGGCGATCTTGCGACACACCGGGCCTTATCCTCGTCACCGCTTTCCCCAGGACTTACGCTGCGTCTCGTGAGCGGGCTGCTGACGGTACCGGCATGCGCGCTTACGAAGGCCAGGCAGCACGCTCGCCCCGCCCGCTTCGGCCGGCGTGATCCGAGGGAGGGACCGTGAGCAGCGCGATCCTGTATGTCGCCATCGTGGCGATCTGGATCGGCGTGCTCGTCCCCCGGTTCGTGCACCGCGAAGGTACCCAGAGCGACAGCACCGGGCTGCGGCGGTTCTCCCGGCATTTCGGCGCCGGGCGGCCCGCCGAAGATCGCGACGGCTCCTCCGCCGAGGCCGCGGGCCGCGCGGGTTTCGATCCCGGAGGACGGCCCCGTTACACCAGCTTCGTTCCCCCCGAGCCCGAGCAGGACGCCCCGGCGTCACCCTCAGAGTCACGGCTTGATCACGGAGAAAACGTTTCTTCGCCGGTCAGCGGGAACAGAGAGAGCATGGCACAGCTCTACGAAGCAGACCCGGCCCCCGCGCCGGTCCGCTCGTACGGATGGTCGGCCGACGAAGTCGCGCGCCAGGAGCGCACCAGTCACAAGGGCAGCAGCGGTAGCGGTGGCAGTAGCCGCCCGCAGGAATCGGCTCCGCGGGCCCGGCAGGCACCCGAGGAGAGCCGGCCCGCGCCCGAGGGAGGCCGGCCGGCGCCCGAGGCCCGTCACGACGGGCCGCCGCCCCGGCGCCCCCGACATGAGGACCGTTCGTACAGCGAGGCCTACGCGGACGACTACTACGCCGACGACATCCAGACCTCCGAGCGGCACACAAGGATGCTGCGCAGCCGCCGCCGGATGCTGTGGCTGCTGCTGGCGCTGACCGTCGTCGGCATCGCCCTGACCTACCTGAAGCTGGCCTCGTGGTGGATCATCATCCCCCCGATCGCGCTGCTCGGCGGCTATCTGATGCTGCTGCGCGAGGCCGCCCAGGCCGACGCTGAAGGTCGCGAGCGCCGGGTGGCCGAGCGGGCCAACGCCCGGGCCGAGGCTCAGCTGGACGAGACCGCGGCCGACCACCCGGCCCCGGCCCCGGCCTCGGCAACTCCGGCTGCTCCGGCGACGCCCGCCGCCACCGTCGAGACCGGCCCCCGGGCCGCCGTCATCGACCTCTCCGAGCACGTCAACGACCAGCTCTACGACCAGTACGCCGACGCCAAGCTCCGCGCCGTCGGCGACTGAACGCGCAAGGAGCTCTCAGGGTTTGCTAGGCTGACATCCGTTCTCGGGGCTGTAGCGCAGTCCGGTAGCGCACCTCGTTCGCATCGAGGGGGTCAGGGGTTCAAATCCCCTCAGCTCCACCCGTGAACTTGCAGGTCAGCGACCTGCACAGGTTTCTCAACTCCGGCTCCCCCTCCTCCCATGTCCGATTCTGGGAGCGAGATGGGAGCCGATCTTGGTTTCTGCTCTCCGCTCCGCGCTCAGAAGCCGGTCGACTACGCGGCCGGGCGGAAGAACCGCTCGCTGTAGTTGGATCGGCGGAAATGACCGTTGCCCGGCCCGAGGAACGCGTACTGCCCGCCGGGGCACCAGGGACTCTCGTCGTTGCGGCAGCTACAGGTGGGACGGCCCCCGTCGGCCAGAGATCCGCCAGCGGCTGACCCAGAAAGGGTGGCAGGTCAGCGGGACGCATGGAGCCGTCTTTCGGTGGTCCCTTGTAGAACCTGCCGTTGAGTTCGTACAGCTTCCAGTCGATGTCCAACCATCACGAAGTCGTCGTCGCGACCCGACAAGGCGGCGCAGCGCTCGGCTACCAGGAACGCTTGCAAGGGCGTAGCCCATACCTTCTCTGCTCGCTCCCGGCGGGCAATCCGACGCAGCCCTTTCCGCCCCTTGCCTCGGTGCGCTGTTGTTCGGGGTCCGGCCGCGCTGGACCACGCCGGTTGTCTACGGCTACCTGGCCTGGTCGTTCCTGGTGGAGTTCATCGGGGCGCTCGTCCACGTCAGCCACTGGGTGCTGGACACCTCGGTGTTCTTCCACACGGCACCCGCACCGGCGGCCGGTCCGGACTGGGCCAGCGCCGCCGTGATTGCCGGCCTGGGCGTGGCGGGGGCGGTGGCCGGTGGGTTCGCGCTCACCCGGCGCGACCTGGTGGGCGCTTAGGCCGCGCGGTAGACGACGAGGGAGACGGCGGCGTACTGGGCCAGGTAGGCCACGATGGTCAGAGCGTGGAAGACCTCGTGGAACCCGAACCAGCGCGGTGACGGATCGGGTCGCTTGCGGGCGTAGACGACCGCGCCGAGGCTATACACGACTCCGCCAGCCAGCACCAGGGCCAGGACCAGGGCACCCGCGCCCCGCAGCAGTTGGGGCAGCATGAAGACTGCGACCCAGCCGAGCCCGATGAACAACGACGCGCTCAGCCAGCGGGGCGCCCGCCGCCAGCCCGGCCGCCAGACGAGCCGGGTCACGGCGCCCGCGATCGTCGCGGTCCAGATGACCGACAGCACGATGATCCGGGTCCAGCCGTGCAACGCCAGCAGGGCGAGCGGGGTGTAGGTGCCGGCGATCACCAGCAGGATGCCCACGTGGTCAAGCCGGTGCAACAGCTTGCGCCGCCAGCTGTCCACCGGAGAAAGATGGTAAGCCGCGGATACCCCGAACATCGCCATGCAGGTCATGGCGTACACGGCCGCGGCCAGCCGGCCCGCCCGGGTGGGGGCGAGCACGGTCAGCGCCATCCCGGCGACCACGACCGCCGGGAAGATGGCAGCGTGCAGTGCGCCCCGGAGCCGGGGTGCGCTGGCGCCCATTACCTCCTGCATGAGGCGCTCCCTCCAGATTGACCGCAACCTACGATACCGAAGGTTACTCGACCGTAGGTAGGGCGGGACTCTAGCAACCTCTGGGACTTTCGGCCTTCGTGGCGGGGCCGGTGGACCGGTCGGCTGCGGTCGTTTACCCGTAATGGGCTGCATGCCGGTTTCGATGAACTGGGGACGGCAAACGCCGTCTTCATCGGAAGGAAACCGGTCTCGTGACCATGACCGAGCAGTCCCCGCTGACCAAGACCGAGCTGGACAAAATAGACGCCTACTGGCGAGCCGCCAACTACCTGTCGGTCGGCCAGATCTACCTCTTGGACAACCCGCTACTGCGCGAGCCGCTGCGGCCTGAGCACATCAAGCCCAGGCTGCTGGGGCACTGGGGCACCACCCCCGGGCTCAACCTGATCTACGCACACCTGAACCGGGTGATCCGGGAACGGGACCTGAACGTCATCTACCTGGCCGGTCCCGGTCACGGTGGCCCCGGGATGGTGGCCAACACGTACCTGGAAGGCACCTACACCGAGCTGTACCCGAACATGAGCAAGGACGCCACCGGGCTGGCCCGGCTGTTCCGGCAGTTCTCCTTCCCGGGCGGCATCCCGTCCCACGCGGCGCCCGAGACGCCGGGATCGATCCACGAGGGCGGCGAACTCGGGTACGTGCTATCGCACGGCTACGGGTCCGTGTTCGACAACCCGGACCTGATTGCCGCCTGCGTGGTCGGCGACGGCGAGGCGGAGACCGGGCCGCTGGCCACTGCCTGGCACTCCAACAAGTTCCTCAACCCGGTGACCGACGGCGCGGTGCTGCCGATCCTGCACCTGAACGGCTACAAGATCGCCAATCCGACCGTGCTCGCCCGCATCCCCGACGACGAGCTCGACGCGCTGTTCACGGGCTACGGCTACCAGGTCTACCGGGTCCGCGGCGACAATCCGGACGACGTCCATCAGCAGATGGCTGCGACCCTCGACGCAGCGGTGCAACAGATCCGCGCAACTCAGCAGCGCGCCCGCGATGGTCACCGCGACGGTACCCGGCCTCGATGGCCGATGATCGTTCTGCAGACACCCAAGGGCTGGACCGGGCCCAAGGTCGTGGACGGCAAGCAGGTCGAGGGCACCTTCCGGGCTCATCAGGTACCGGTGGCCAACGTCCGCACCAACCCCGAGCACCTACGGCGGCTGGAGCAGTGGCTGCGTAGCTACCGGCCTGAAGAACTGTTCGACGCCGACGGGACTCTGGTGGCCGATCTGACCGAGCTCGCTCCCGCAGGCGACCGGCGAATGGGGGCGAACCCGCACGCCAACGGCGGGCTGCTCCGCCGCGACCTAAACCTGCCCGACTTCCGTGACTACGCGATGGCGACCGACCGGGCGGGAGCCAGCCCGGTGGACGGCACCCGTCCGCTCGGGACATTCCTGCGGGACGTAATCCGGCGCAACCCGGCCACGTTCCGGCTGTTCGGCCCGGACGAGACCGCCTCCAACCGGCTGCAGGACGTGTTCCAGGCCACCGACCGGGCCTTCGACGGGCAGATCACCGAATCGGATGACCACCTGGCGCCTGGCGGCCGGGTGATGGAGGTGCTTTCGGAGCACCAGTGCGAAGGCTGGCTCGAGGGCTACCTGCTGACCGGGCGGCACGGCCTTTTCAACTGCTACGAAGCCTTCATCCACATCATCGACTCGATGTTCAACCAGCACGCCAAGTGGCTGGAGGCCTGCAACCGCATCCAGTGGCGGCGGCCGATCTCTTCCTTGAATTACCTACTGTCGTCCTTGGTGTGGCGGCAGGACCACAACGGGTTCTCCCACCAGGACCCGGGCTTCCTCGACGTGGTTTTGAATAAAAGGCCGGAAGTGGTGCGGGTCTACCTGCCGCCGGACGCCAACACGCTGCTGTCAGTGGGCGACCATTGCCTGCGATCCCGGAACTACGTCAACGTGATCGTGGCCGGCAAGCAACCGCAGCCCGTTTGGCTCGGTATGGACGACGCGATCATCCACTGCACCCGCGGGGCCGGCATCTGGGAGTGGGCCAGCAACGACAGCCCGGGGCAGCCCGATGTCGTGCTCGCCTGCTGCGGCGATATCCCCACGCTGGAGACGCTGGCCGCCGTCGACCTGATCCGCCAGCACCTGCCGGAGCTGAAGGTCCGGGTGGTCAACGTGGTCGACCTGATGCGGCTGCTGCCGGAGACGGAACACCCACATGGGATGTCTGACGCTGAATACGACGCTCTGTTCACCGTGGATCGGCCCGTGATTTTCGCCTTCCACGGGTACCCGTGGCTGATCCACCGGCTGGCCTACCGGCGGCACGGCCACGACAACCTGCACGTGCGCGGGTACAAGGAGCAGGGCACGACCACCACTCCGTTCGACATGGTCCGGCTCAATGACCTGGACCGGTTCCACCTGGTCATCGACGTCATCGACCGGGTCCCGGGCCTGGCCGCCACCGCTGGCCATATCCGCCAGCTGATGGTCGACCAGCGCTTGTCGGCGGTCACGTACACCCGCGAGCACGGCGAGGACACCCCGGAGATCCGCGACTGGGCCTGGCCGTACTGACCGACAGGCCAAATGGCCCGCGGCAAGCCATCTTCGGTCCCTTAGACCGGCCGACGGGTCCGGTCACGGTGGAGGCGAGAGAAAGGAGCCCGCCATGAAGTACGCGATCGGGATCGGGCTGGTAGTGATCGTCGGCACCGCCCTGTGGGCCGGTAAGGACGACATCCGCCGGATCTACAAGATGAGCACCATGTAATGACGGCCGCGACTGGAGGGGCCTGCGCAATCTGCGCAGGCCTCTTTCACATGCAGCACCTAGTGGCTTTTGCCGTGGTCCCGGAGAACGTTTCGTTCGATGCGCTTGAGTTCGCGTAGCTCTTGATCGATGGGCTTTGCCGCCTTGCGGAACTGGCGCCGGGTGGGATTCTCCAATCCGGTGATGCGCTGCTTCATGCGGCGGTCGAGCTGACGGCCCTGGCGTATCTCGGCGATGAACTCGCGCCACTGGTCGCGTGCGGCATTGAAGTCTCGCTTGGTCTCGGGCCACAGCGAAACATAGTCACGACGGACTTCAGCCCAGAATTCACGGCGGCTCGGCCGGGACGGTGACTCGTTAGCTGGCACAAAGACAGGCTAAGCGCCACCGACGACAATCGCTCTCGCATCGCACGACGGAGCCCGCACGAACTGTGCGGGCTCCAGTTCCCTTGAAACGGCGTCTACTCCTCGCGTGGCCCGGGGACGATCACCACGGGGCAGTTCGCGTGGTGGGCGGCCTGCGTGCTGACCGAACCCATCATCAGGCGGGCGAAACCGCCGGCACCGCGCGATCCGACCACCAGCAGCTCGGCGTCCTGCGACTCGCGGATAAGAATTTCTGCCGGGGTACCCAGGTAGGCCTGCACAAGGACCGAGGTGGGCGCGTCATCGCCAAGCAGGGCCGCCGCCTTCGCCACCGCTTCCCGAGCAGCATCCCGGGCCATATCGAGACCCGCCCCGTCACTGATATAGACCGTCATGATGCCGCCCCAGCCGGGAGTGCTGTTCTGCAACACCGTGATGACGGTCAGCGGCAGGTGGCGCTGGCCGGCGTAGCGCATGGCCCATTCCAGCGCGAAATGTGAATGTTCTGAACCGTCGATACCGACGACAACTCCAGGCATTTTTCCTCCCAGCGATAGATTCCTTTCGATCACGACGCTAGGAATGGCTGACGCCCAGCCGAAGAGGCATAGTCCTCGGTCCGGGCGGGTCTTCAGGCACCCACGCTGGGCCATTCGCCCCTGCTGGAGCCCCAGGCGGCTCGCGTACTTTCGTGGCACTGGCGAACAGAATGGTGGACTACTGATGACCGAGACAGGTTCTCCCGAGCACGTCATCAAGGTGTTCCTGCTGGACGATCACGAACTCGTCCGCATCGGGGTCAAAGACTTCCTGGAGACGCAGCCCGATATCCGGGTTATCGGCGAGGCCGCGACCGCCTCCTCGGCGCTGGCCCGCATCCCGGCCCTGCGCCCCGACGTGGCCATCCTCGACGTCCGGCTGCCGGACGGTGACGGCGTCAGTGTCTGCCGGGAGATCCGGTCGCAGATGCCAGAGGTGGGGTGCCTGATGCTGACCTCCTACGAGGACGACCAAGCGCTGTTCAGCGCGGTCATGGCGGGCGCGGCTGGCTATGTGCTCAAGGAGATCCAGGGCACCGACCTCATCGGGGCGGTCCGGACCATCGCCGCGGGGCAGTCAACGCTGGACCCGCAGGCCGCCAGCAAGCTGATGGCCCGGGTCCGGAACGCAGCCACCAAGCGCGACCCCTTGGACGGGCTGACCGGCCAGGAGCGCCGCATCCTCGAGCTGATCGGCGAGGGGCTGACCAACCGGCAGATCGGCGAGCGGATGCACCTGGCCGAAAAGACCGTCAAGAACTACACATCGGTGCTGTTCCAGAAGCTGGGCATGGAACGCCGCACCCAGGCAGCCGCGTTCGCCGCGCACATCTTCAGCGGCCAGGACGAGGACGGTGAGCACGCTCTCGGCTGGGTCACGCAACCAGGCGGATGCCGGAGATGAACGCCGGCTCAATGGCAATCACGAACTCCATCCGGCTGGCGCTCCAGGAAGTCAGCAAGCACTCGTAGCGCGCCCGGGCGACAGCGTCCTGAACCAGCCGGGCCGCGCCGGTCACCATCACGCTCCAGCCGGTGCGGTGAAGCGGATCCAGTTCATCGGCCTCGTAGCAGACCATCGCGCCGTCCCGGCCCGCGTAACCGGTGATCGCCGAGCCGAGGTGCGACCGGACGACGATCGTCTTCCCGTCGACGAGGTGGTTGACCGGGCGTATCGCCGGCATCGCCTCCATCGTGAACACGACGCGGCCGACTGGCACGCCGCCCAGGAGCGTCCAGCATTCATCCGCGGTCAGATCCAGCGCTCGGCGACGTCCGCCGGCCATCACCCGCGCGCGTACCTGCTCGTCTCCGGTCATCAGCTGGATTCAGTCCGCTCACGGACGGCGACGACGCCTTCCAGGTGGCGGACCTGCTGGGCAATGGCGTGGCAGATCAGGCTGAGATCGGCCGGGGCGACCAGGGTCACCACACCGTCCTGGACGGTCACGGTGAACGTCGCTGGATCGATGAAGAACGCGTCGGCGATGACGTCACGGACGATGGTCTGCCGGATGGTCTCGTCGGCGCACCGGAAGGCAGCCAGCACGTCCGACCGGCTGATGATGCCCAGCAGGCAGCCATCGGCGTCAACGACGGGGAGCCGCTTGACGTGCCGCTCGGCCATGCGCCGGGCGGCGTGGCGGACAGTGGTACGCGGGCCGGTGGTGACGGCCGGCGACGTCATCAGATCCGCGGCGATCAGACCACGGGACTGCTCAAGCTCCCGATGGTGACGGCGTCCGAAGCGGGTCGGTGGGCTGCCGTCCCCGCCCAGGGCCACCTTGGCCAGGAGGTCGGCCGCGGAGACGATGCCGACGACGCACCCCCGCTCACTCACGACCGGGAGCGCACCGACTCGATCGCGCTGCAACTGGGCGGCGACCGCCTTGTAGGGCGTGTCGGGCCGGACCGTGCTGACCTTGCTGGTCATCACGTCTTTAACTTGCGATGCGATCGCTTCTTCGACGATGTTGCTCATGCTTCCATGTCAGCCGCGACCGCTGACCCGGCGTAGGGACCGGCGTCCCTAACCCCGTGCCCATGGTCCCGGACCAACGGCCCACCTCATCGCCGTTCGCGCTCGCCGTTCACGGCCGACGCATGATCAAGAGAAACTCCGCGACTCCGTGGTCGGCCAGGGAACCGATGAAGCCGTAACCGGCCGGCCCCTTGATACCCCAGGCCGCGAAGGTGACGGGAATCGACCCGGTGACATCGATGGCCGGCCCAGCACGGCGCCCGGACACCGGGAACGCCACTGAGCGGGCGATGCCGTGCATCGTGAGCTGGCCGAATGCTTCCGCCGTGATCGTCGAACCCGAGGCGAACGCGCTGGCCAGCGTGGCGGGCCTGGCCAGCACGAACGTGGCTGTCGGGTACTGCCGGGTGTCCAGACTGGTGGCGAATTGCGGCTGGGTCTTGGCTCCGACCTTGACCGTCGTCAGCCCGATCTGAAACCGCGCGGTGGTGACCTCATTACCGGTGATGACCACGGTGCCGGTCACGGCGCTGGTCCGGCCGACGGTGTCGTTGCTGAGGCCGAGAGCGGTCTCGCGGACCCGGAAACCGGCTACCGAGCCAGCGGAGACATCCCAGGTCCCGTCGGTGGTCCCCGCCGGCGGCCGGACAGAGGTGGGCAGAGTCAGCGGGGCCAGGGCACGCTGCAGCTTGACCGATGCGGCGAAACCCCCAACCACAATCAGCACGAGCGTCACGAGACCCGCGATGATCCACCGCCAGACGTGGCGGCGTCGCGGCGCCCGGTGTCTGGTGCCGCCGACTCTCGGTGATGTGGGCTGCCAGGTCATCTGTCCGTCGCCACCTCTCAGTCCCGCCCCAGGGCCGCCAGGCCGGGCAGGACCCTGCCCTCCAGGCACTCCAGGCTGGCGCCGCCGCCGGTGGACACGTGGCCGAACTGGTCATCGGTAAAGCCGAGCCCGCGGATGGCGGCGGCGGTGTCACCGCCACCGACGACCGTGTAGGCATCACTGGCGGCGATTGCGCGGGCGATCTCCCGGGTCCCGGCAGCGAACGCCTCGACCTCGAAGACCCCCATCGGGCCGTTCCAGAAAATCGTCCTGGCCCCGGCCAGCGAGGCCTCGAACAGCTTCACCGACTCCGGCCCGATATCCAGGGCCAGCTGACCGTGCGGGACGTCGCGGGCGACGATCCGGTGGGGCACGTTCGCGGTGGCCTCGGGCGCGACCACCAGGTCGACGGGCAGGACAATCTCGGTCCTGGCCGCGGCGGCGTCCAGCAGATAGTGCCGGGCGGTGTTGACATCGTCGGGGTCGGCCGGCGAATGGCCGATCGGGTGACCCAGTGCCGCCAGGAACGGGAACGCCATCGCGCCGCCCACCACCACCGTGTCGACGGTGCTGAGCAGGTTGCTGATCACGCCCAGTTTGTCGCGCACCTTGGCGCCGCCGAGCACCAGCACATACGGCCGTTCCGCGCGGGCGGTCAGCCGCCCGAGCGCCTGGACCTCGGCCTGCACCAGGTATCCGGCGGCGTGCGGCAGCCGGGCCGGGACCTCGAAGACGCTGGCGTGGCGACGGTGCATGGCCGCGAATCCGTCCCCGACATAGAGGTCGGCCAGCCTGGCCAGCTGAGTTGCGAACGCCGCCCGGGCAGCGTCGTCCTTGGCGGTCTCGCCCGGGTTGAACCTGAGGTTTTCCAGCAGCACGGTGTCACCGGGCAGCAGGCTGGCGATCGCTGATTCCGCCTCTGGTCCCACCGTGTCGGCCGCGAACTTGACCTCACGGCCGAGCAATTGACTGAGCCGGACGGCCACCGGCGCCAGCGAGTACCGCAGGTCGCGCTGATCGCCCGGGCGTCCGAGGTGCGAGCAGACGATCAGCCGCGCACCACGATCAGCCAGCGCGGCCAGCGTCGGCAGGCTGGCCCGGATACGGCCGTCGTCGGTGATCTGGCCGTTGTGCAGCGGGACGTTGAAGTCGACACGGACCAGCACCCGTCGGCCCCGTACATCAAGGTCTTCGATCGTCTTCATGGCCCCAGGCTTGGCGCCATGCAGCCGCACCGGCAGGGACCAATGACCCGCCTGAGGGGGGCCCATGCCCCGCAAGGCTTGGCCCTTTACCCGTGCCCGGGCAGCGCGCCGTTGCTGTGCACTGGGGTCATCGTCGGACAGCTAGCGGAAGAGGCGATGACGATGAGTGCCACGGTGGCGGACGTCATGACCAGGAAAGTGATCGCGGTGCGCGAGGCCGCGACGTTCAAGGAGATTGCCGGCAAGCTGCGGGACGAGCGCATCAGCGCGTTCCCGGTCATCGACGACGACAACAAAGTCATCGGGGTGGTCTCCGAAGGCGATCTGATTGCCAAGGAGGCCGTCGCCGGCAGCGGCCAGGACTACAGCGGACCGCTGGCCGGGCTGCTGCACCGGCACGAGCTGGAGAAGGCCAGGGGTGTCACCGCGGGCGAGTTCATGACCAAGCCGCCGATGACCATCGGGCCGGACGCCCCGGTCAGCGAGGCCGCCCAGCTGATGTACGACCGGCGGGTCAAGCGGCTGCCCGTGGTGGACGAGGCAGGCCGCCTGGTCGGGATCGTGAGCCGGGCTGACGTGCTGGCCGTCTTCAATCGCCCGGACGACGAGATCCGGCGGCAGATCACCGACGGTGTCATCCTGGATACCTACCTGATGGATCCGCTGACGTTCCGGGTCGCGGTGAAAGACGGTGTGGTCACCATCTCCGGCAACCCGGAGTCGGCAGCGGTCGCGCACGAGATGATCGACACCGTCCGGCACGTCGAAGGGGTCGTGGCCGTCCGCGACCGGTTCGACTACCCGGCCGATGAGCCGGTGCACACCTACGGGCCGCTGTTCTGAGCCGCGAGACCGGTAGGGGATCAGCGTGAACGCGACATCCGGTACCGCTGCGCACCGCGTCTTCGCGCTGCTGACTGACGGCACCACCGCCGAGATACGTCCTGCCCGCCCCGGAGATATGGCCGCCGTGCAGGCGATGCACGAGGCGATGTCCCCGGATGCCTCCTACCTGCGTTTCTTCAGCTACAGCAAGCTGTCCGCCGAGGAAGAGGCGAAGCGGGTGTGCCGTCCGCCGCGTCCTGGTCATCAGTCGCTGCTGGCGCTGTGCGGCGGCGAGGTCACCGGTGTCGCCAGCTACGAGGTCAACGACGTCGGCACGTCGGCCGAAGTTGCTTTCGCCGTCGCCGACCGGATGCACGGTCATGGTCTCGGCACCCTGCTGCTCGAGCACCTGGTCTCCGACGCCATCCAGCATGACGTGACCACCTTCACCGCGTCGGTCCTGCTCGAGAACGCCGAGATGCAGAAGGTTTTCGCCGACGCTGGCCTCAGCGTCCGTCATCACCTGGAGCAAGGGGTGCTCGAATTCAGCTGCACGCTGCCGCGCGACGGCGCCGATCCACGCTGGGACCTGTACCTGGACGCGGCCGCCGCCCGGGAACGCCGGGCCGATGTGGCCAGCCTGCGGCACGTGTTCCAGCCTGACGCGGTGGCGGTGGTCGGGGCCAGCCGCCAGATGGGCACACCGGGCCGGGCCATCCTGCACAACATCGTCACCGGCGGCTACGCCGGGCGGGTGTACGCGGTCAATCCGCACGCCCAGCACATGGAGGCGGTGCCCTGCCTGTCCTCGGTCAGTGATCTCCCCGAACCAGTCGACCTGGCCATCGTCGTGGTCCCGCCCGCGGCGGTGTCGTCCGTCGCCGACGAGTGCGGTCAGCGCGGGGTCAAGGCCATTGTGGTCATCACCGCCGGACTGGACACCACCCAGGAGGCCGACCTGCTGGCCATCTGCCGCCGGTACGGGATGAGACTGGTCGGCCCCAACTGTTTCGGCATCGCGGTGCCTGGCATCGGTCTCGACGCCACCTTCGCGTCCCGGCACCCGTCCCCCGGCCGCGCCGGGCTGGTCATGCAGTCCGGTGGGCTCGGGTTCGCGATGGCCGACCGGCTGTCGCGGCTGGGGATTGGGGTTTCCTCGTTCGCCTCGGTCGGCAACAAGCTCGACGTCTCCAGTAACGACCTGCTTATGTGGTGGGAGCAGGACCAAATGACCAGGCTCGCAGTGCTGTACATCGAATCGTTCGGGAATCCGCGCAAGTTTGCCCGGACCGCCCGCCGGGTGGGCAGGACCCTCCCGGTGCTGACTGTGCACGCCGGACGTTCAGCGGCCGGCCAGCGCGCCGCGTCGTCGCATACCGCGGCCGCGATTACGCCGCTGGTGACGAGGGAAGCGCTGTTCCGGCAGGCCGGCATCATCGCCGCCGAAGACCTCGGCGAACTGGTCGACGTGGCGGCGCTGCTGGCCAGCCAGTGCGCTCCAGCTGGCCCCAACGTGGCCATCGTCTCCAACGTCGGTGGCGCCGGGGTGCTGGCCGCCGACGCCTGCGAACGGCAGGGACTCACCGTGCACCAGCTGACCGGCGAAACCCGCCGGCGCCTGCATTCCCTGATTCCGGCGGGCGGGGCGGTGACCAACCCGGTCGACACTACGGCGACCGCCAGTGAAGACGGCTTCCGCCGGGTCCTGGAGATGGTCGCGGCCGATGAGGGGGTGGACGCGGCGCTGGCGCTGGCCCTGCCGACCGCCGCCACTGGCGACCTGACCGCGGCCATCCGCGCCGCCGATGTCCCGGTCCCGCTCGCCGCCGTGCTGCTGGACCAGGCGGAGGCCGTGCGATTGCTGGCGCGCGCAGGCGATGGTGCAGACCAGCGGCCGCAGATCCCTGCCTACGCTTACCCGGAGGCCGCGGCCCGGGCACTGGCGCAGGCGGCGGCCTACGGGGCCTGGCGGGCCCGCCCGGCTGGCCAGCTGCGCGAGTTCGGTGACATCAAGACCGACCAAGCCAAGGCCAGGGTCCGGGACTTCCTGCGGCGCAATCCAAAGGGCGGCTGGCTCCCGGTCCGCGCGGTGCGGGACCTGCTGGCCTGCTACCAGGTGCAGCTGGTCAGCCTCAAGCCGGTCAAGAGTGCGGAAGAGGCGGTCGCGGCCGCCGCCGCGATCGATGGCCCGGTCGTACTCAAAGCCGACGTACGCGGCGTGGTCCATAAAACCGAGGTCGGCGCGGTGCAGCTGGACCTGCACACGGAAACCGAAGTCCGGCGCGCATACGGCATCCTCACCGCCAAGTTCGGCGCCCGGCTCCAGCAGGTACTGGTCCAGCCGATGATCACCGGCGGGACCGAGGTGATCGCCGGGGTGGCGCAGGAACCGATGTTCGGCCCGTTGGTCGTGTTCGGGCTGGGCGGGGTGAGTACCGACGTGCTGGCGGACCGGGCGGCCCGGCTGGCCCCGCTGACCGACGCGGACGCGGACGAGCTCATCGGTTCCAGCCGATCGGCGCCGCTGCTGCGCGGCTTCCGTGGCAGCCCGCCTGCCGACCTGGAGGCCCTGCATGAGCTGCTGCTGCGAATCTCCCGGCTCGCTGATGACCTGCCGGAACTCGCCGAGCTTGACCTCAACCCGGTGATCGCCCGGCCGGACGGCACCGCCCTGGTCGACGCCAGGATCCGGCTCGCTCCCGCCGAACCGCACGATCCCTTCCTCCGCAAGCTGCGCTGAGATTAGGTTTAACGGTGTGAGCGAAGATCAGGCCGAACGGCCGCCGATCAAAGTGTTCCTGCTCGACGACCACGAGATCGTCCGGCAGGGCGTGCGTGACGTGCTGGAGATCCAGCCGGACATCGAAGTGGTGGGCGAGGCTGGCACCGCCTCATCCGCGCTGGCCCGGATCCCCGCCCTCCGGCCAGACATCGCCATCCTGGACGTCCGGCTGCCTGATGGCGACGGCGTGAGTGTCTGCCGCGACATCCGGTCTCAGGTGCCGGAAGTAGCCTGCCTGATGCTCACCTCGGTCGACGATGACGAGGCCCTGTTCAACGCGATCATGGCGGGCGCCGCCGGGTACGTGCTGAAGGACATCAGCGTCTCCAACCTCGTCGGTGCCGTGCGGACGGTGGCTTCCGGCCAGTCCATGCTGGACCCGAGGGCGGCCAGCCAGCTGATGGCCCGGCTCCGCGACGCGGCCACCAAGAAGGATCCGCTGGAAGGGCTGACCAACCAGGAGCGCCGCATCCTGGAGCTCATGGGTGAGGGGCTGACCAACCGCCAGATCGGCGAGCGGATGTTCCTGGCCGAGAAGACGGTCAAGAACTACACATCGGTGCTGTTCCAGAAACTGGGGATGGAACGACGTGCGCAGGCCGCCGCCTACGCAGCACGAATATTTGGAGAACCAGAAGTGGGTCAGGGCCATTCGGCCTAGGTCAGTGGACCAACGTCCCTGGGGAACGTGGCCCCGCTCACAATAGAACGGCGATTATGAATGCCGTACCCGATCTGCGGCCGATCCCGATGCTTGAGTGCCTGCACCTGCTGAAATCGGCACCGCTGGGCCGGATCGTCTATACCCGCGATGCGCTGCCCGCGGTGGAGCCGGTGCGCTTCACTCTGGATGGCGGTCATATCTTTGCCGCGGTCGGGGCGGACAGCCATCTTCCGGCCGCGGTCCACCAATCCATTGTGGCGTTCCAGGCCGACCAGTTCGACAGTGACCGCGACGGCTGGGCGGTCACCGTCGTCGGGGACGCGCACCGGGTGCATGAGCTGGACCAGATCTCGAAGCTCCAGGGGCTGGGCCTGATGTCGTGGACTCCCAGTGGTCATGACCAGTTCCTGCGGATCAGCCCCGGCATCGTGAGCGGGCAGCGATGGCTGGCTTTATCCAGCCCTCACGAGCGACCGGCCGGAACACGCCAGATGAGCTCCGTACCGACGCTGCCGGGACCCGATCCCAGGCGAAACTCACCGCCCAGTTTCTCGGCCCGGGTTTGCATGTTGCGTAGCCCGCTACGGCGGCCGCCCTCGGCGATACCTACTCCGTTATCGATAACCCGTAGGGTGAGGCAGCCGTCGGCGTCAACATCCACGCTGACGTCTATCTGGCTGGCCTGAGCGTGCCGGGCCGCGTTGGACAGCGCCTCCCGGAGAACGCTCAGCAGCTCCTCCCCCATCTCCAGGCTGACTTGGTCGTTGAGCTTCCCGCCCAGCCGTAGCGAGGGCGCGAAACCAGCGGCCTGGGTCGCGTCCTCGATCACGCCGACGACAGCCTCACGCAGGTTGGGCCGGAGCTCCTCGCCGTGAGTCTGCAGCGCGAAGATCGCGGCCCGGATGTCCTTGATGCTGGCGTCCATCGCCGCCACTGACTTCCTGAACCTGGCCTCGACGTCGGGCTTGCCGATCATCGGCAGCGCGCCCTCAATCGCCATTCCGGTGGCGTACAGCCGCTGGATGACATGGTCGTGCAGGTCCCGAGCGATCCGGTCACGATCCTCATACAGGGAAAGGCGCTCAGCGTCGCGGCGCCGACTGGCCAGTTCCAAGGCGATGCCCGCCTGGGCGGCGAACGTACCTACCACGTCGGCCGTAGTCTGCGAAAACGGCAGGTTGCCCCGTCGGCGGCCGGTGGTCAGCACGCCGCGTACATCACCGGCCACGCCCAGCGGGAAGACGATCGCCGGGCCGATGTGCGCCATGGCCACCCGCGTCGAGGAGGCCGTGCGGGGATCGTGCGCCATGTCGTCAGTGGTCAACGGCAGCCCGGTATTCAGCACTTCGCCGGACAGCGACTGGCCCACCGGCAGCAGCAGGTCCTGTGTCGCCTCGGCGCCGTCGCCCTCGGCGAACCTGATCGTCAGGATGCGGTTGTCCTGCTCGGGGACGGCCAGCACGACCAGATCGGCCTGGGCCAGCTCGCGGACCTGGTGGACCACCGCGGCGAGCACCTCGTCCGGGTCGGTACCGGACAGCAGGCTGGTGACGACCTCGGCGTTGGCCGCCAGCCACTGCTGCTGCTTGCGGGCCACGTCGTACAGCCGGGCGTTCTCGATCGCGACACCAGCCGCGCCACCCAGCGCAATTACCAGAGCCTCGTCGTCCTCGGTGAACTCCCCGCCGCCTCGTTTGTCGGTCAGGTACAGGTTGCCGAAGACCTCGTCGCGGACTCGTACCGGCACCCCGAGGAACGTCTTCATCGGCGGATGACCGGCGGGAAACCCGGACGATTCGGGGTGGGACGCCATGTCGGCCAGCCGCAGCGGCTTGGGGTCATGGATGAGCAGGCCGAGCAGGCCGCGGCCCTCCGGCCAGTGGTCGATGGCGCCGATGGTGGCCTCGTCCAGGCCGACCGGGACGAACTCGACGAGCCGGTCACCCTCGCCGATCACGCCGAGGGCGCCATAGCGGGCGTCCACCAGCCCGACGGCGGCCTCGACGATCCGCTTAAGGGTGCTCTCCAGGTCCAGGCCCGAGCCGACGGCCACGAACGCCTCGAGCAGGCTGCGCATCCGGTCCCGGGTCGACAGTACGGTCTGCAGCCGCGACTGGAGCTCGGACAGTAGCTCGTCCAGCTGGAGCTGCGGCAGCACCTCCGGACGATCGTCCGCAGCAGATCCCATCAGGCGCCCCTTCTCGACCGACGCACGCTGGGCAGCACGGCTCAGCGTAACCCGCGCTGCATTTGCGTGGTGCTAGGAGATCATCAATTTTCCCATCCTGCCGCCGGCCGGACCAAGGTCCCCCGTTGTCGGTGCCGAGGGCCCTCGGCCCGATTCATTCAGGGGCCAATTCTCAACTACGTAAAAGCTCTTATCAACCAGCCGATCAAAGGTGGTGCACCATGACCGCCAGTCCCGACGTCCAGCATCGCGCGGCCAGCCCAGACGAAGCGTGGCTGTGGCCGTCACCGGCTCAGCCGGGGGACCTCAGCCGGAGACTGACCCAACGCCGGGCTGAGCTCAAGCTGACGCCACGGCAGGTAGCTTCCCGGGCGGGCTTGAACCAGCGATACCTGGAGTTTCTGGAGAACTATCCAGCGGTCCCGCCGGGCCGGATACTTCGCAAGCTGGCCGCGGCCCTGCAGACGACACCAGCGGCGCTGCTCGGCGGCGGAACCGACTCTCAGCCTGCCCGCTGGGACACATTCGCTCCGGGCTCGCTGCAGCGGCTGTCCCCGCAGGAATGCCGTCAGCTGATCTCGGCCGGCGGTATCGGCCGCATCGGCTTCGAAAGCGCCGGGGGCCTGGTGATCGTGCCGGTCAATTTCGCCTGGGACGGACACTCGATCGTGCTCCGTACCGGAGCCGGTTCGGTCATCGCCGGTCACGGCGATGACCCGGTGTCCTTCCAGGTCGATCGCATCGATGATGCCCTCAAGACCGGCTGG
>Ga0213875_10000486_pt1 | contig 33933 bp, 34 predicted proteins | sample BarmaccomBMRX_R8_FD_160105 | JGI IMG/M metagenome (GOLD analysis project Ga0213875, IMG submission 160105) | Root-associated microbial communities from Barbacenia macrantha in rupestrian grasslands, the National Park of Serra do Cipo, Brazil - RX_R8 | ecosystem: Host-associated > Plants > Roots...
GAAACGCGACATCCACTGTCGGTCGCCCCACAGCAGATGGTTGAGCGTGCCGTGGATCGAGCCCCAGAACAGGCCCCGCTCGGCCCGTCTTGCCTCATCGCTCAGGCGGGAGGCGGCGGCGTAGATGCGGCGGTTCATCTCGGCGTTGTAGGCGGCCATCACGCGAACATAGGCGGGGGTGATCATGGCAATCCCTCAAGCAAGAAGGCTCGGGGCTTCGCCCCGAACCCCACCAGGAGGCCGAAGCCTCCTGGACCTCATTGAGCGCTGCGCGGCACGCCCGAAGTCGTCGAGTATTCGAAGTGCAGGGCCTGGCCGGGATAGACAATGGGATGGATGGCGTGGGCCGCGACGGCGGCCTCGCTGAAGCCCTGCAGGATCAGCTTCAGCTTGCCGGCATAGCTCGCCACGTCGCCGATCGCGAACACGCCGCGCGTGCTGGTCTCGCAGGTCGCCGGATCGACCGTGATGTGATGCTTCTCCGACGCCAAGCCCCAGGCGGCGATCGGGCCCAGATCCATCGACAGCCCGAAGAACGCCAGCAGCCGATCCGCCGGCAGCACACGCCTCGCACCGTCCAGATCGGCCAGCTCCACCGCCTCGAGCACGCCGCCTTCGCCGTGCAGCGCATGCAGCTGATAGGGCACCACGAGCTCCAGCTCGCCTCGCCCGGCTGCCTCCGCCAGCTGCGCCGCCGTCTCCGGCGCTGCGCGGAACCTGGCGCGCCGATGCACGACCGAGATGGACGCGGCAACGCCGCGCAAGGCCAGCGCCCAGTCCACCGCCGAGTCGCCGCCGCCGGCGATCACCACCCGGCGATCCCGGAAATCCTCCCGCCGGCGGACGTAATACTGCACGCCGCCGGCCGCCTCATACTCCGCCACCCGCTCCAGCGGCGGCCGGTTCGGGCCAAACGCACCGGCACCGGCGGCCAGCACGATCGCCTTCGCCCGTATCGTGTCGCCGCCATCGGTGCCCAAGGTGAAATCGCCGGCCTCGCCGGACAGCCTCTCCACCCGGCGGCCGAGCAGGCGCGGCGGAGCAAACGGCGCGATCTGCTGCTCCAGCTGGGTGATCAGCCCGCCGGCACTGATCGCGGGGTGCGCGGGAATGTCGTAGATCGGCTTCTCCGGATAGAGCGCTGTGCACTGACCGCCCGGCTCGGTCAGCGCATCGATCAGCAGGCTGCGCAGCTTCAGCATGCCGCATTCGAAAGCGGCGAACAGGCCGACCGGGCCGGCGCCGACGATCGCCACGTCAGTCTCGAGCATCTGGGTCATCACCCGCCATCCTAGCAGGCTTGCTTGTGCGCGACTCCTTCCCTGCGGCATTTTCCGGCGATGCCGCTGATCCAGGACCTGCCCGATCTCGCGGCCACGGCTGCGCTCGCCGCGCGCATCGCCCCGCTGCTCCGCTCGCGCGACACGATCCTGCTGGAAGGCCCGCTGGGCGCCGGCAAGACCGCGTTCGCCCGCGCCCTGCTGCGCCTGCTGGCCGAGGATCCTGCGCTCGAAGTGCCGAGCCCGAGCTATACGCTGGTGCAGAGCTACGCGACGAGGCTCGGCCCGGTGCACCATTTCGACCTCTGGCGCCTCGCCGGCCCCGCCGCCTTGATCGAGCTCGGCTGGGAGGAGGCGCGCGCCGATGTGGTGCTCGTGGAGTGGCCGGACCGCCTCGGATTGCTGCGCCCGGCGGATGCGCTGACCATCGCCTTCGAGCCGACCGGCGAGGGCACCCGCCGCGCCACCCTCTCGGGATGGCCGGACCGGCTGGCCGGGCTGGGTGAGACCTCCCGCGCGCAGGCGATCGCCGGGTTCCTGGCGCGCCATGGCCGCGAACCCGCGGGCGCCCGCCCCCTCGCCGAGGATGCGAGCTTCCGGCGCTACCTGCGCGTGCCGCCGGATGCCGTGCTCATGGACGCACCGCCCGAACGCGAGGATGTCCGCCCGTTTCTTCAGGTGCAGGCGCACATGGCGGCGCTCGGCCTCTCCGTGCCGGTGGTGTTGGCGGCCGAGGCGCACGCGGGGCTGGTGCTGCTCGAGGATCTCGGCGACGCGCTCTACCCTGCAGTCCTGAGCCCGGCCAACACGCAGGCGCTCTACGACACGGCGACCGACGCCCTGGCCGTCCTGCACGCCGCCGCGCCGCCCCCCGGCCTGCCGCAATGGAATGCCGAGGCGATGCGCCGCACCGCCGAGGCCACGTTCCTGGACTGGTGGTGGCCCGCCTGTTTCGGCACACCGGCGCCCGAGGCGGCGCGGCGCGACCTCGCCGAGGCGCTCCAGAGCCTTCTCGGCCCGCTCGATCGCCAACGCGGCTTCGTGCATCGCGACTACTTCGCCGACAATCTGTTTTGGCTGCCGGATCGGACCGGCGTGCGCCGGGTCGGCATCATCGACTTTCAGGACGCCGCGATCGGCCACCCCGCCTACGACCTGGTCTCGCTGACCCAGGATGCCCGGCGCGACCTGCCCGACGGCCTCGCGGAACGCCAAGTCGCCCGCTACCTCGAGCGCCGCCCGGAAGTCGATGCAGAGGAATTCCGCGCCGCCTGCGCCGCCGCCGCGGTCCAGCGCCACCTGCGGGTGGCGGCGCTCTGGGTGCGGCTCGACCGTCGCGACGGCAAGCCCGGCTATCTGCGCCACGGGCCGCGCACATGGCGGCTGCTCGAGGCGGCGCTCGCTCATCCCGCGGCCGCCCCGCTCGCCGCCTTCCTCGATCGCTGGGTGCCCCCCGAGCGGCGCGGCAATCCGCAAGCCTGCGCGGCATGACCAGGCCGGAAAAGGCCATGGTGCTCGCCGCCGGGCTGGGCACGCGCATGCGCCCGCTCACCGCGCAGACCGCGAAGCCGCTGCTGCCGCTCGGCGGGCGCACCTTGCTCGACCATGCGCTGGACCGGCTCGCCGCAGCGGGAGTGAAAACCGCGGTGGTCAACACCCATTGGCACGCCGAGCGGGTCGCCGCCCACCTCGCGACCCGCACGGCGCCGCCGATGACCGTGCTGCGCCGGGAGCAGCAGCTGCTCGACACCGGCGGCGCCGTGCTTGCGGCGCTGGCTGCCGGCGCGCTCGGCCCGGAGCCGTTCTTCGTGGTCAACGGCGATGCGTTCTGGCTTGACGGCCCGCACCCGGCGCTCACGCGCCTGGCCGACGCCTTCGATCCGGCGGCGCTGGATGCCGTGCTGCTGGTGCATCCGACGTCCCTGGTGCATGCCGATATCGGCGCCGGCGATTTCGCCATCGACCGCAGCGGTGTGCTGCGCCGGCGCGGTGAGCGCGAAATCGTGCCGTATCTCTACGCCGGCGTGCAGCTGCTTTCCCCGAGCTTCTTCGCTGGGGCGCCGGACGGCGCTTTCAGCATGAATCTCCTGTGGGACCGGGCGATCGCCGCCGGACGCCTGCGCCCGGTGGTGCATGACGGGTTGTGGTTCCACCTCTCCCGGCCGGCCGACCTGGCGGAAGCCGAAGCCACGCTGCACGCGCCGATCACCGGCGAGACGCGATGAATCTGTTCTCGATCCGGCCCGACCAGCCCTTCCTGGACGCGCTCGCCGGCGGCTGGCTCGCCGAGCGTGGCGGCGATCCCCGGACGGCGGCGCGCGGCCTCATCCTCCTGCCGACCCGCCGCGCCGCGCGGGCGCTTGCCGAGGCCTTCCTGCGCCAGGCCGAGGGCCGGCCGCTGCTGCTGCCGCGCATCACCGCGTTCGGCGCCCTCGACGAGACCCCGCTGGAGCTCGCCGGCGCGCTCACCCTGCCTCCCGCCGTCGACGCCGCCGCGCGGCTGGCGGTGCTGACCCGCATGATCCTGGCCCTCCATGGCGCCTTCGGTGCGCCGCGCAGCGCCGATCGCGCCTGGCTGCTGGCTGCCGAGCTGGCGGCGCTGATGGACGAGGCCGAGCGCGCCGATGTCGATCTGGCCGCCCGCCTGCCGGAGCTGGCCGACCCCGACTATGCCGCGCACTGGCAGGAGACCCGGCGCTTCCTCGAGATCGTCACCCATGCCTGGCCGGCGTGGCTGGCGGAGCATGGGCTGATGAACCCGGCCGCCCGCCAGGTGAAGCTGCTGGCGGCCCAGGCGGAGGCCTGGCGAGGACGCCCGCCGGGCTTCCCCGTGCTGGCTGCCGGCAGCACCGGTGGCATTCCCGCGGTCTCCCGCCTGCTGCGGGTGATCGCCGGCATGCCGGACGGGTGTCTGGTGCTGCCCTGGCTCGATCGCGGCATGGATGACACGGTCTGGCAGCAGATCGAAGATTCGCATCCGCAAGCCGGGCTCCGCAGGCTGCTGGATGGGCTCGGTGCAAGCCGCGACGACGTGCGGGACTGGCCATCTGCCCTGCCGCCATGCGCGCCGCCCGGACGCGCCGCCCTGCTGAGCCGGGCGCTGCTGCCGGCCACGGCGCTCGGCGCCTGGCGCGACCGCTTCGACGCCGCAATCAGTGGGGTGCACCGCCTCGCCGCGGCCGACCAGCAGGAGGAGGCGACGGCCATTGCCCTGACCCTGCGCCAGGCGCTGGAAGTGCCGGGGGCACGCGCTGCCCTGGTCACCGCCGACCGTGACCTGGCCGGTCGTGTGGCGGCCGAATTGCTGCGGTATGGCGTGGTCGCGGATGACAGCGCCGGCGAGCCACTCGCCGACACGCCGCCCGCCGTCTTCCTGCGCCTGCTCGCCCAGGCGGTGGTCGAAGGACTGGCGCCGGTTCCCCTGCTGTCGCTGCTGAAGCACCCGCTGACCGCGGCGGGGATGCGCCCAGCCGAGGCCCGCGATCTCGCCCGGCTGCTCGAGCGGGAATGCCTGCGCGGCCCCCGCCCGGGTCCCGGCCTCCCCGGCCTGCGCCGCGCCGCCGATGGAGCCCAGGGTGCCCGCCCCGCCCGCCGGCTGCTCGATGGGCTGGAGCGCTGCCTGGAGCCGCTGCTGCGGCTGGCGAGTGCCGTCCGCGTGGCTCCGGCCGACGCACTCGCGGAGCTGATCACCGCCGCCGAGCGTCTCGCCGCGAGCGATGACGCGCCGGGGCCGGCGCGGCTCTGGGCGCTCGAAGAAGGCGAAGCCCTGGCCACCGCGCTGACCGCGTTGCAGGAGGCCTTGCCGGTTTTGCCGGACCAGCCGCCCGACTGCCTTCCCGGCCTGCTGGACGCGGCCCTCGCCGGCGCGGTGGTGCGCAGCCGCCGGGCGTTGCGGGGTCGGAGCGGAACCGAACATCCCCGGGTGTTCATCTGGGGGCTGCTGGAGGCGCGGCTGCAGACCGCGGACGTGATCGTGCTTGGCGGTCTGGCGGAGGGGATGTGGCCGCCGGCGACCGACCCCGGCCCGTGGCTGAGCCGGCCGATGCGCGCCCGCGCCGGCCTGCCGAGCCCGGAGGAGCGCGTCGGCCAGGCCGCGCACGACTTCGTCCAGGCTGCCTGCGCCGCCCCGGCGGTGGTGCTCTCCTGTCCGCGGCGGCGAGACGGCGCGCCCGCCGTGCCCTCACGCTGGCTGACCCGGCTGGATGCGCTGCTCGCGGGGCAGGGCACCGGCCTGCCGGAGCATCCCGCTGCCGCCTGGGCGCGGCTGCTCGACAGGCCGCAGAGCGGGCCGCGCCCGGTGGCCCCGCCGCGCCCCTGTCCGCCGGTCGACTGGCGGCCGCGCCGGCTCCGGGTGACCGAAATCGAGACCTGGCTGCGCGACCCCTACGCCATCTATGCGCGCCACGTGCTCGATCTGAAGGCGCTCGACGAGATAGAGCAGTCCGCCGACGCGGCGGATTACGGCTCGCTCGTGCATGCCGCGCTGCACGGCTTCTTCAGCCGGTTCGGCGAGCGCTTCCCGCCCGATGCCGCCGACCAGCTGCGCCGCGGCATGGACGCCGAATTGGCCAAGGCGGGGCTGCGTCCCGCCGTACTCGCCTGGTGGGCGCCGCGCCTCGCGCGGATCGCCGACTGGGTCGCCGAGGAGGAGGCGCGCCGTCGTCAGGACGGCGCGCCCGCGCTGTTGCGGACCGAGATTTCCGGCACCTGGCCACTGGACGTGGCGGGCGGGTTCGAGCTGCGCGGCCGCGCCGACCGGATCGAGCGCCAGGCCTGCGGCAGCCTCGCCATCCTCGACTACAAGACGGGCGCGCCGCCCAGCCAGGGCGACGTCGATCTCGGCCACGCCCCGCAGCTGCCGCTGGAAGCGGCGATGGCGGCGGCCGGCGCGTTCGGCCCGGAGCTGACCGGCGAAACGGGGGAGCTTACGTACTGGCATCTCACCGGCGGGTTCGAGCCCGGCAAGGCGCGCCGTCTGTGCAAGGGCGACCCGGCGTGCATCGCCGAGACGGTCGACACGGCGCGGCGCAAGCTCTCCGCGCTGATCGCCCGCTTCGACGATCCCTCCCGCGCCTACCTCTCCCAGCCGCATCCCGGCGCCGCGCCGCGCTTCTCCGACTACGCCCAGCTGGCGCGGGTGGCGGAATGGGGCGAGCTGGCCGAGGAGGCATGATCAGCGAAGCCCGCGCCCGGGCCGAGGCGGAGCAGCTTCGTGCCTCCGACCCCGCGGTGTCAGCCTTCGTGGCGGCCTCAGCCGGATCGGGCAAGACCAAGCTGCTGACCGACCGGCTGCTCCGCCTGATGCTGGGCGGTCCCGCCGGCGCGGCGGTCGATCCCGCGCGCATCCAGTGCCTGACCTTCACCAAGGCGGCCGCCGCGGAGATGGCGCTGCGCCTGCATGCCCTGCTCGGCGAGTGGGTGACGCTGGGGGATGCCGTGCTCGACACGCGGCTCCTCGGGCTGGAACTCCATCCCACCGACGATCTGCGCCGGCAGGCGCGGGCGCTGTTCGCGCGGGTGCTCGACCTGCCCGGCGGCATGCGGATCGGCACCATCCACGCCTTCTGCCAGTCGCTGCTGCGCCGCTTTCCCTTGGAAGCGGCGCTCTCGCCGCATTTCCAGGTCGTCGAGGAGGCCGACGCCGCCGCCACCCTGACCGAGGCCCGCGAGGACATGCTCGCCGGCGCCCACAGCCCGGCCGCGCGCGCGGCGCTGGATCGCTTGGCCGGGCTCGCCACGCTGGACCAGTTCGGCAGGCTGGTCGCGGCGCTGCAGAGCGACCGCGAGCGGCTGGATGCGGCGCTGGCCGGCGGCGTGGAGGCGCTGGCGGCCGCACAGCGCCGGGTGCTCGGCGTGACCGCGCCGGATGCCGCCTCGCTGCTGGCCGCCAATGTGCACTGGCAAGAGGAACGCGAGCTGCGCCGCGCCGCGCTGGTCGTGCAGCGCCGCGGCGGCAAGATCCCCGCGGAGAAGGCGCAGGCCATCCTCGATTGGCTCGAACTCGACACGGTGCAGCGGGCCGAGCACTGGGACCAGTGGCGCTGCGTCTTCTTCACCCGGAACGGCGAGCCGGCGGCGGACAGCCGGCTGGTGGACAACAAGCTGGCGCAGGCTGCGCCGGAGCTGCGCGAACCCTACCTCGCCGAGCAGGCCCGCATCGCCGGCCTCGACGACGCCGGCCGAGCCATCGATGCGGCCGAGCTCTCGGCGGCGCTGCTGCGTTTGGCCGTGCCGGTGGCGGAAGCCTACGCCCGCCGCAAATCCGTCGCCCACAAGCTCGACTATGATGACTTGATCGGCCGTACGGTGGCGCTGATGCGCGAGCCCGGGGCGGCCTGGGTGCTCTACAAGCTGGATGGCGGGCTCGACCACCTGCTGCTCGACGAGGTGCAGGACACCGCGCCCGCGCAATGGCGCATTGCCGATGCGCTGACCCAGGAGTTCTTCGCCGGCAAGGGAGCGCGCGATCCGGAGCGGCCGCGCACCATCTTCGCCGTCGGCGACCGCAAGCAGTCCATCTACTCCTTCCAGGGCGCGGACCCCGACGCCTTCGAGCACTGGCGCGACGTCATGGCGCGGCGCACCCGCGATGCCGGCGGGCACTGGGTGCAGTCGCCGCTCGACGTGTCCTTCCGCTCCACCGCGCCGGTGCTGCACCTGGTCGACGCGGTCTTCGCGCAGCCGCTGGCCCGGCCCGGCGTGGTCGGCACCGGCGATGACACGCTGAAGCACTATCCCGATCGCGCCGGACAGGCAGGCTGCGTCGAGTTGTGGCCACTGCTGCCGGCGCCCGACCAGCAGAAGCCGGAGCCCTGGACGGTGCCGGACGACTATCACGGCCAGACCAGCGCGCCGCAGCGCCTGGCGGACGCGCTGGCGCGGTGGATCGCCGAGCAGATCGGCAGCACCCGGCTGGAGAGCGGCGACCGGCCGCTGCATGCCGGCGACGTGCTGATCCTGCTGCGCCGGCGCAACGAGTTCGCCCGCCTGCTGGTGCGCGCGCTGAAACTGCGCGGCGTGCAGGTGGCGGGACTCGATCGCCTGCTGCTGACCGCCCAGCCGGCGGTCGCCGACCTGCTGACGCTCTGCGACACCCTGCTGCTGCCGCAGGACGATCTGAGCCTCGCCTGCGTGCTGACCAGCCCGCTCGGCGGCGTGTCCGACGAGTCCCTGATGCCGCTGGCGGCGCGGCGCGAGGGCACGCTCTGGGACGCGCTGCGCCGGCGGGCCGCCGAACGCGCGGACTGGCGGCAGGCCGCGGAGTTTCTTTCGACCTTGATGGCGCGCGTCGACTACGCGACGCCGCATGCCTTGCTGGCGGAGGCGCTGGGGCCGCTCGGCGGGCGGGCGCGCCTGCTGGCGCGGCTGGGACCGGAGGCCGCGGAGCCGATCGACGAGCTGCTCGGCGCCGCCCTGGTCTATGTCAGGACCCACCCGCCCGCGATGCAGGGTTTCCTGTTCTGGCTGCGCCAGTCGGCGGCCGAAGTGAAGCGCGAGGCCGAGGGCGTCGGCGACGCGGTGCGCATCATGACGGTGCATGGCGCGAAGGGGCTGCAGGCGCCCCTGGTGATCCTGCCGGACACCACCGCCCTGCCGCCCGACGAAAGAACCCTCGCCTGGGCACGCGATCCCGCGGGGGGCGCCGCCGTGCCGATCTGGTCGCAGCGGCGCGAGCTGCGCTGCTCCCGCAGCCAGGCGATCCGGCAGGAGGCGGAGGCGCGGCGGCTCGAGGAATACAACCGGCTGCTCTACGTCGCGCTGACTCGCGCCGAGGACCGGCTGCTGGTCTGCGGCTGGGCGCCGCGCAAGGGGCTTCCCGAGAACTGCTGGTACGAGCTGGTGCGGCGCGGCTTCGATGCTCTGCCCGACGCGCAGACCGTGCCGTTCCCCGGCGACTGGGGCGAGACGATGCGGCGCCTGGCAACTCCGCAGTCAGCGCCCCCGGATCGGCGCGGCGGCACGGCGGCCGGGCCCGCCACGACAAGGCCGCCTGCCTGGGCCGGCGCCGCGCCGGACTGGCGACCGGCGCCGCCGCCCGAGGAACCCGTGCCGGCCCGGCCGATCGCACCGAGCCGACCGGGCGACGGGGTGCCCGGCCCGGTGCCGCAGACGGCCTTGCCGCTCGCCGTGCGCGATGCCGGCGGCCGGCGCTTCCGGCGCGGCCGGCTGCTGCATGCGCTGCTGCAGCATCTGCCCGCGCTCGCCGCAGCCGAGCGCGAAGCCGCGGCGCTGGCCTTCCTGGCTCGTCCGGGAAGCGGGCTGGCCCCGGGTGAGGCGGCGACGCTGGCCGGCGAAGCCGTGGCGATCCTCGAGGCGCCGGAGATGGCGCCCCTGTTCGGGCCGGAGAGCCAGGCCGAGGTGCCGCTCACCGGGCTGGTCGACGGCCTGGTGATCAGCGGGCTGGTGGACCGGCTCGCCGTGCTTGCCGATCGCGTGCTGGTCGCCGACTACAAGACCGACCGGACCCCGCCGGAGACCGTCGAGGCAACCCCGATCCGCTATGTCAGGCAGATGGCCGCCTATCGCGCCCTGCTGCGGGTGATCTTCCCTGGCCGGGCGGTGACCTGCTTCCTGGTATGGAGCCAGGCGGCGCGGATCGTCGGCCTTCCCGACGCGCTGCTCGACCTGCATGCTCCCAACGCTTGACTGCCCCACGCTTGATCGGGAGATGCTGCTGACCCACCTCCAATGCCTATCCGGAGAAACCGCAGCGATGAGCGAGAACACCAAGGCCGTCACCGACGACAGCTTCGCGACCGACGTGCTGCAGGCCCCCGGCCCGGTCCTGGTGGATTTTTGGGCGGAGTGGTGCGGCCCCTGCAAGATGATCGGCCCGGCGCTCGAGGAGATCGCCGGGGAGCTGAAGGGCAAGCTGACCGTCGCCAAGGTGAACATCGACGACAATCCGCGCACGCCGACGAATTATGCCGTGCGCGGCATTCCGACGCTCATCCTGTTCAAGGACGGCAAGCCGGCAGCGACCCAGGTCGGCGCGCTGCCGAAGAGCCAACTCAAGAGCTGGCTGGGGCAGAACCTGTAGCCAGGCGAGGGCTCTGCCCTCGCCCCCCCTCTTGAAGCGGTTTGGGGGGCAGCGGCCCCCAGACCCCATGACTTATACCAGTTCTCGGGCGCGCCGACTCATAGCCGTCATTCCCGCGAAAGCGAAAGCGGGGTGACGGTTATGAGTCGGGGCAGCGGCCCCCAGGAATCCCAGGGCTTAAGCGCCGAGGACGGCCAGCAGCTCGGCTTGCTGAGCGACGCCGGTGCCGACCTTGCCGGAGACCACGCCGGCGGCGATCGCCGCCAGATCCACCGCGCGCTGCAGGGCGAGGCCGGCTGCCAGCCCGCCGGCGACTGCCGCGACGACGGCATCGTTCACCCCGAACGGGTCGAACACCTCGGCGAGTTCGGCCGCGTAATGCCGGGTCCCCGTCTCGTCCACCAGCGTCATGCCGGCCTCCGCCCGGAGCACCAGGACGGCACCGAAGCCATGGCGATCGCGTAGCCCCGAAGCGGCGGCGGCGACCGCGGCATCGGTGTCGGCCGGCATCCCGGTCTCCGCTGCGAGCTCGCGATAGGTCGGGACGATGATCCCGGCCCCGGCATAGCGGGAATAGTCGGTGCCGCGCGGATCGACGATCACCATCCGCCCGGCCCGGCGCGCCGCCGCGATCAGCTGGGCCGGGGTGTCGGTGGCGAGCACCCCCTTGCCGTAATCGGACAGCACGGTGGTGCTGGTCGCCGCCATGGCATCCCCGGCGATACGCAGGAGCTGCGCCACCAGCTTCGGGTGGACCGGGTCGGTCTGCTCCCGGTCGGTGCGCAGCAATTGCTGGCCCTGGGCAACGAAGCGCGTCTTGCGCGTCGTCACCCGCCCGCCCTGGACCAGCAGCCACGGCTCCACGCCGGGCTGGCCGCCGATCAGGCCGGTCAGGTCCGAGCCCGGCTGGTCGTCGCCGACCACCGAGACGAAGGCCACCGCCGCGCCGAGTGCCGTCAGGTTGCGCACCACGTTGCCCGCACCCCCGGGCATCGCGACCTCGCGCTCCACCGACAGGATCGGCACCGGCGCTTCGGAGCTGATGCGCGCGACCTGGCCGTAGATATAGCGGTCGAGCATGACGTCGCCGACCACCAGCACGCCGATGCGTGAAAGCCGGCGGATCGCCGCCGTCAGCTCAGGATCGGCCGGCTCGCCCCGTTCCTCCAGGGCGAGCTTGCGCGGGCTCATGCTGTCCATTGTTGATGCCGTAGCGAAACCGGCGCCGCGTTGCAACATGAAGCAGGGCCGGCGGGTCCCGCCTCACTGTGTAATGAAGTGCAACCGGTCCGCCTCGAGCACGACGCAGGTGAGCGGTCCGCCCAGCACCGCCCCGGTGTCGATGCCGATACGATTGGGCCGGACCACCGGCGCCGATACCGGGGTGTGCCCGTGCACCACCACGCACCCATGCTCGCCGGTCCAGGACAGGAAGGGCTCGCGCATCCACAGCAGGTCGTGGGCGGACTGCCGCTCCAGCACCACGCCGGGACGGATGCCGGCATGGACGAAGAGGTAGCCGCCCTCGACATGGCTCAGGGCGAGCCCGCCCAGGAAGGCGAGGTGCGCCGGGGGGATCTGCCGCCGCCAGTTGGTGAAGTCCCCGTGCACGCCCCAGCTGCGGAGCGAGGCGCCGCCGCCATTGTCCAGCCAATGCGCGGCGGCACCGGGATCGCCATCGTTCAAGGCTGCCAGCATCATCCCCTCATGGTTGCCCATCAGGTTGATCGTCCGCGCCCCGGCCACCGCCTGTCCGGCGCTGAGCCGGGCGATCACCCCGGCGCTGTCCGGACCGCGATCGACGTAGTCCCCGAGATGGATCAGCAGCGCCGTCCCGACCGGCCGCTCCTGCAGGTCGGCGGCGATCGCGGCGTGCATGGCGGCCAGACGGTCGGCGCAGCCATGCACGTCGCCGACGGCATAGACCCGCCGGCCCGCCGCCAGAACGCCGGGCGCTTTCGAAGAGGTGACCATTCCGGGCAGACAGTATCGAGAAATTCGAGAACGGGGAGACGGCATCCTCGTCATCGCGAGGCGCGCAGCGACGTGGCGATCCAGGGCTGCCGCACAGTGCCAAGCCCCTGGATCGCCGCGCCGCCGAAGGGCGGCTCGCGATGACGGCGTCGGGAGACGGGGAGACGGCATCCTCGTCATCGCGAGGCGCGCAGCGACGTGGCGATCCAGGGCCGCCGTACAGTGCCAAGCCCTTGGATCGCCGCGCCGCCGAAGGGCGGCTCGCGATGACGGCGTCGGGAGACGGGGAGGCGGCATCCCGTCATCGCGAGGCGCGCAGCGACGTGGCGATCCAGGGCCGGCGTACAGTGCCAAGCCCCTGGATCGCCGCGCCGCCGAAGAGCGGCTCGCGATGACGGCGTCGGGAGACGGGGAGGCGGCATCCCGTCATCGCGAGGCGCGCAGCGGCGTGGCGATCCAGGCCGCCGCACAGTGCCAAGCCCCTGGATCGCCGCGCCGCCGAAGGGCGGCTCGCGATGACGGCGTAGGGAGACGGTGCCGCGCGCACGAGGCCTCCCGGAAACTCGGCCTTGGCGCGAACCGCCGGGCGCCCTATCCCCCGGGGATGGATGTCATCGAAGTCGACGGGCTGAGCAAGCGCTACGGCACTACCCTGGCGGTGGACGCGATCAGCTTCACCGTGCCGGCCGGGGCGACGGTCGGCCTGCTCGGCGGCAACGGCGCGGGGAAGACGACGACCATCGCCATGCTGCTGGGCCTGCTGGTGCCGAGCGAGGGGCGCATCCGGGTCCTCGGCTACGACATGGCCCGCAACCGCTTCGCCGCCCTCGCCCGGATGAACTTCTCCTCGCCCTACGTCTCGCTGCCGCACCGGCTGACGGTGACGGAAAACCTGCGGGTCTACGGCCACCTCTACAACGTCGCGGGCATCGAGCGGCGCATCCGTGCGCTGGCCGCCGAGCTCGACCTCGAAGCGCTGCTCGACCGCCCGGCCGGGCAGCTTTCGGCCGGACAGAAGACCCGGGTCGCGCTGGCCAAGTCGCTGATCAACCGGCCGGAGCTGCTGCTGCTCGACGAGCCGACCGCCAGCCTCGACCCCGACACCGGGGACCTCGTGCGCGGCTGGCTGGAGCGCTACCGCGCCGAGAGCGGCTGCACCATCCTGCTGGCCTCGCACAACATGTCGGAAGTCGAGCGGCTCTGCTCGCACGTGCTGATGCTCAAGCGCGGCCGCATCGTCGATGCCGGCAGCCCGCAGCAGCTGCTGGAGCGCTACGGCCGCGACGACCTCGTCGAGGTCTTCCTCGACATCGCGCGCAACCGCGGCCGGGTGCTCGACGAGGCCGCCGCCTGATGCCGGCGAGCCCGCGCATCGGCGCCGGCGGACGGCGGATCTGGGGGCTGATGTACCGCCATCTCGCGCTCTACCGCGGGTCCTGGCCGCGGCTGCTGGAGCTGGCGTACTGGCCGGTGCTGCAGATGCTGATCTGGGGCTTCACCGCGAGCTATCTCGCCAGCCGTTCGGGCACCACCGTCATGCTCGCCGGCGGCACGCTGCTCGGCGCCGTGCTGCTGTGGGAGGTGGCGTTGCGCAGCCAGATGGGGGTGGCGATCAGCTTCCTCGAGGAATTGTGGTCGCGCAATCTCGGCCACGTTTTCGTCAGCCCGCTGCGGCCGTGGGAGATGGTAGCGGCGCTGATCGGCATGTCGGTCATACGCATGCTGACCGGCGTGCTGCCGGCGATCCTGCTGGCCTGGCTGCTCTACGCCTTCAACCTCTTCTCCCTCGGCCCGATCGTCGTGCTGTTCTTCGCCAATCTGATGATCATGGGCTGGTGGGTCTCCTTCGGCGTGGTGTCGCTGATCCTGCGGCATGGCGCGGGGGCGGAGGCGTTGGCCTGGTCGGTGCTGTTCGGGCTCACGCCATTCTCGGCGGTGTTCTACCCGGTCGCCGTGCTGCCGGCCGTGCTGCGTCCGGTCGCCCTGGCCCTGCCGTCCGCCCATGTCTTCGAGGGGATGCGCGCGGCGCTGCGCGACGGCACCATAAGGTGGGACCACATGGCCTGGGCGCTCGGCCTGAACGTCGTCTGGATGGCCGCCGCGACGCTGCTGTTCGCGCGGCAGTTTCACGCCGCCCGGGTGCGCGGTGCCCTGCTGAGCATCGGCGAGTGACCGTCGGCTTCTGGCTGATCCGGCACGCCATCGTCGAGGAGAACGCCCGCGCTTTCCTCTACGGCACCATGGACGTGCCGCTCTGCCCGGACAGCCTGGTCACCCAGGCGCCGCTGCACCGCGCGCTCGCCGAGCGCTTGCCGCGGCCGGCAGCCTGGCTGGTCACCCCGCTCTCCCGCACCCGGCGCACCGCCGAGGCGCTGTTCGCCGCAGGCTACCCGCGCCAGGAGCTCGTCGAGGAACCGGGGCTGCTCGAACAGGGGCTCGGCGCGTGGCAGGGCTTGCGCCACGCCGAGCTGCCGGCGCGGCTCACCGGTCCGCCGCATCTGTTCTGGCCGCTGGGCGGGAACGAGCGCCCGCCGGACGGGGAGAGCATGGCGGACGTGATCCTGCGGGTCGGCGCCTGCTTGGAGCGGCTGGCCGAGGCGCATGCCGGCCGGAATGTGGTGGCGATCAGCCATGGCGGGGCGATCCGGGCGGCGGTGGCCCATTGCCTGGCGATCGGCGCCGACAATGCGCTGCATCTCGCGGTGCAGAATCTGTCCCTGACGCGGCTCGAGCGGCACCCCGGCGGCTGGCGGGTGGTCTGCGTCAACGAGCTGGCCCTGATCTGACCCGAATTTCGTCTCAGGGACGCAAGATAATCCTCTGATCTTTGGGTAGACTCATGGTAATGACCTCCCGAGTCGGCTCATCGGGGAGGAGAGTCCCGTGCGACGTTTCATCCTGGTTTCGGTCCTGGCGCTTGTGCCGGCTGTGGCGTGGGCGCAGCAGGAGCAGCAGGCGGTGGTCGACCGTGCCACCCTCACCGTCGAGGAAATGCTGGGGGTGCCGAACTCCAACGACCGGCTCTCGACGATGCAGCAGGCGCGGGCGGTGATGATCTGTCCGCGGGTGTTCCGTGCCGGATTCATCTTCGGCGGCTCGGGCGGCGACTGCGTGCTGGCGGCGCGCGACGGTTCGGGCTCCTGGTCCGATCCCGCCTTTTTCCGGATGGGCAGCGCGAGTTTCGGGCTGCAGGCGGGCATCCAGGACGCCGAGGTGATCATGATGATCCTGACCGAGCGTGGTCTCGGCGCGATCATGGACAGTGCGTTCAAGATCGGCGGCGACGCGCAGCTCGCGGTTGCGACGGTCGGCGCCGGGGTGGAGGGCTCGACGACGGCGGCGTTGCGGGCGGACATCGTCGCCTTCACCCAGGCGCGCGGGCTGTTTGCCGCGATCACCTTGAATGGCGGCCTGCTCAGCTCGAACACCGAGTGGAACCGCGCCTATTACGGGCAGGATTTCGCGGCGCGGCAGATCGTGCTGCAGATGGCGGTGAACAACCCGGGTGCGGACCCGCTGCGTGCGGCGCTGACCCGCTTCGGCGGCCCGCCGCCGGCGCCCAGGCCGTATGCGCAGGAGGCGCCGTATCCGCGGCCCTATCCCTCCCCGCCGGCGTATCCAGGCCCGACGCAGTTGTCGCCGGGTGCGGCGCAGGCTCCCGTGCAGCAGCAGAGCCTTCCCCCGCCGAGATGACTTCTCCTTCGTAAAGGGGTCTGGGGCCGACGGGCCCCAGCGGGTCCCATACTTCAGCGTTGGGGGCGGAGCCCCTCGCCTTGCCTGTGCATCCCGGCTACTGTTCCGGCATGCCGCCCTTCTGGAAAACCAAGCGCCTCGAGCAGATGACTGCCGAGGAGTGGGAGTCGCTGTGCGACGGCTGCGGCCGCTGTTGCCTGCATAAGCTGCGCGACGAGGATGACGGGGAGCTCGCCTTCACCAACGTTGCCTGCCGGCTGCTGGACCTCGAGACGTGCCGCTGTCGCGACTATGCCAACCGGCGCCGGCGGGTGCCGGACTGTGTCGGCCTGACGCCGCAGGCGTTGCCTGACATCGACTGGCTGCCGCCGTCCTGTGCCTATCGGCGGCTGGCGGAGGGCAAGGATTTGGCGTGGTGGCATCCGCTGGTCTCGGGCGATGCGAGCAGCGTGCACCGGGCGGGTATTTCGGTGGCCGGGCGGGCGGTGAGCGAGCGGCATGCCGGCGCCTGGGAGGATCACATCGTGGACTGGCCCGGCCGCGTGCCGCGCCGTCTGTGCAAGGAGAAGCTGCCATGAAGGATGCGCTGTTCGGCGGCGTGAATGCGGCCGTGCTGACGCCGATGCACGACGATCTGTCGCCTGACCTCGACCGGATGGCGGCGCATTGCCGCTGGCTGCTGGCCAATGGCTGCAATGGGCTGGGCATTCTCGGCACCACCGGCGAGGCGAACAGCCTCGGCATCGGCGAGCGGATCGCGCTGATGGAAGGGCTGATCGAGCGCGGCATTCCCGTGGGCAAGCTGCTGCCGGGCGTCGGCACGCCGGCGCTGACCGACACGGTGCTGCTGACCCGCCGGGCGGCGGAGCTGGGATGCCGCGGCGTTCTGGCGCTGCCGCCGTTCTTCTACAAGAACCCGAGCGACGATGGCTTGTTCGCCTATTTCAGCGAGGTGATCCAGCGGACCGGGACGGGCACGCCGATCTACCTCTATCATTTCCCCGCGCAGTCGGCGGTGCCGTTCGGGCTGGAGCTGATCGGCCGGCTGCTGCGCGCGTTTCCCGGAACGATCAAGGGGATCAAGGACAGCAGCGGCGATTTCGCCAATACCCGCGCCTATGCCGAGCATTACGCGGCTGACGGGTTCGAGGTGTATTGCGGCGATGACGGCGCGCTGTATGAGCTGATGTCGGTCGGCGGCGCCGGCTGCATCACCGCGGCCTCGAATGTGAGCAGCGCGGTGAATGCGCGGGTCTATGGCAATCCGGGGAGCGCGGCGGGGCAGGAGGCGCAGCGTGTGCTGGCGTCGATGCGCAAGGCGATCACCTCGGCGGCGCTGATCCCCGGGCTGAAGGCGCTGGTGGCCCGGCACACCGGCGACGACGGCTGGCTGAACATCCGCCCGCCGCATCTGCGCTTGTCCGCCGAAGCCGCGTCCCGCCTGTTCGCAACCTTCGATGCCTGCGGCGTGACCCTGGCCAAAGCGGCCTGACAATCGCGCTCGCTCAGCCGAGCACAAAGGTATCTGATCTTGCACCAGCCGGGATGGCGTACCCGGATGAGGATGCTGATTCGGCGTCGGATGAGCGCCAGCCCGCACGTTCCGGGCAGCGCTGTTTCAGGCGTGCGTTCCGGCGGATCGCGGCACGGCGCAGCCGGAGCCCAACCGACTGATGCGGTGAGCTTGTATCTCGATCTGCTGATCCGGTGCATCACCAACACGATCTATGGCGACGCCAACAAGGGGTACTGGCGCCCGGCCGAGTACGACGCAGAGGCACGACGCGAAGGCCTGGATTGGCCGGAGGTCGCCCATTCGATGATCGGCGTGTTACGGCTGGAGAATCTCTGCCGCCTCACCCGGACCGTCTTGGATGAGGGAATTCCGGGTGACCTCATCGAGACCGGCGTGTGGCGGGGCGGCGCATGCATCCTGATGCGCGGCGTGCTGAAGGCCTATGGTGACGGGATGCGGAAGGTGTATGTGGCGGATTCGTTTCGCGGCCTGCCTCCGCCCGATGCGGAGAAATACCCGGCCGACGCTGGCCAGACCATTCACACCTACGACTACTTGGCAGTATCCCGCGACACCGTTGCCGAGAATTTCCGAGCCTACGGTCTGCTTGATGAGCAGGTCGTATTCGTTGAGGGGTGGTTCAAGGACACATTGCCCAATCTTTCAGTCCCTGCGTTCGCGATCATTCGCTTGGATGGAGACCTCTACGAGTCGACGATCCAGGCGCTCGACGCGCTGTATCCGAAACTCAGTGTCGGCGGCTTCGTGATCGTGGACGACTATGGCAGTTGGCCGAGCTGTCAGCAGGCGGTTGACGATTACCGTGCCGCACATGACGTCCGGGATCGGATTGTCCCGATCGATTCGACAGGAGTCTACTGGCGGCGCACGACATAAGGCGTCCGGCCGCTGGCCGCGCGGCCTACTTTCTTTCTTCAGGCGTGCGGAGCTTGAGCGACAACTCACGCAACCGCTCCGGCGGCACCTCGGCCGGGGCGCCCATCATCAAATCTTCGCTCGGGCGGCTTAAGCGGAGAGTTTCTCGACGACGGCGCTACAGGCCAGGGAGGCGATGCCGCCCGCGATCGCAAGCGCAGCAGGATCGTCCAGCTTCGATATTGGAGCCAAGCCCGCTCCTATGAGGGTAGTTACGATGATCCTGGCCGAAGCGCTCGGGATCAGCCAAGCACTGAAGCATGACAGAACGCCAGCCAGAAGCGGAACAAAGCCCGCGAGCAAGTATGAGAAGAACCATTGGGGCGGACTCATCGATACCATGGCCCAAATCAGGAGTAACTCGTACCAGGGGCGTGAAGCGGTGAGGCCCAACGTGAGCCCGTAATATGCGGACCCGGCAATAGGTGGCCCGAGTATAGGCAGGACGAAAAACAAGCCGACCCCTCGGCGAAGCATCCGCCGATCGCTAACATCGATCATCAGCAGGTCCAAATTCCGCGCCCGCGCCGCCCTGCGATCCGCGTGCTGCGTCGGAATGGCTGGTCAAATTCATGCCGCCTCAACTGACGGGCCTGGAGACTGCTGACCCCGGCGGGGCCAGGAGCAGAGTCCCCAAGCGCCAAGTCATCTCCGTGGGCGACACCGACTCTTAACCGTCATTCCCGCGCAAGCGGGAATCCATCCGGTGCCGCCCCGGCCACCTCGTTATAGAGGTCCCGCCGCATGCCGCCGCTCTATCACCCGCTGCTGGATTCCCGCTTGCGCGGGAATGACGAAGGGGTGCGTGCAGCACCGCGGCGCGTTCCCTGACCCAGCGCGGCCAGGAGCAGCGTCCCCGTGAGCGCCAAAGCTTGTCCGTGGCCGATACCGGCTCTCATCCGTCATTCCCGCGCAAGCGGGAATCCACCCGGTGCCGCCCCGGTCATCTCGTTATAGAGGTCCCGCCATTCCGGGTTGTCACGCTCGATCAAAGCGATTTTCCAGGTGCGCCGCCACTTCTTGATCTGCTTTTCACGCACGATCGCTGCGGACATGGTGATGTGCACTTCCACGTAGACCAGAAGCTTGATCCCATATTTCCTCGTGAATCCCGCGATCTCGCTGCTCTTGTGTTCCCAAACCCGCCGTACGAGCTCGCTGGTCACCCCGACATAGAGCGTGCCGTTGCGCTTGCTGGCCAGGATGTAGACACACGGAGCCCGCATGCCGCCGCTCCTATCACGCGGAGGGCGCTGCTGGATTCCCGCTTGCGCGGGAATGACGAACCGTTTGCAGTACCCTCGCCTTACTTCCTTGGCAGTTCCACCCTGAGCGACAGCTCCTTCAGCCGCTCCGGCGGTACCTCGGCCGGTGCGCCCATCATCAAATCCTCCCCCTGCTGGTTGAGCGGGAACAGGATCACCTCGCGGATGTTCGGCTCGTCGGCCAGCAGCATGACGATGCGGTCGATGCCGGGCGCCGACCCGCCATGCGGCGGCGCGCCGTATCGGAACGCATTGAGCATCCCACCGAAACGCGCCTCCACCTCCGCGGCGGTGTAGCCGGCGATCTCGAAGGCGCGGATCATGATGTCCGGCCGGTGGTTGCGGATGGCACCCGAGGACAGCTCGATGCCGTTGCAGACGATGTCGTACTGGAACGCCTTGATGGTCAGCGGGTCCTGCGTCTCCAGCGCCTGCATCCCGCCCTGCGGCATGCTGAACGGGTTGTGGCTGAAATCGATCTGTCCGGACTCCTCGTTCAGCTCGTACATCGGAAAATCGGTGATCCAGCAGAAGCGGAAGGCGTCGCGCTCGATCAGCCCCAGCTCCTCGCCGAGCCGCGTGCGCACCGTGCCGGAAAATTTCTGCGCGTCCTCGCGCTTGCCGGCGGCGAAGAACACGGCATCGCCCGGTCGCATCCCGCACGCCTCGCGGATCGCCTCGGTTCGCGCCGGCTCCAGGTTGCGCGCGATCGGACCCTTGCCGCCGTCCGCCTCGAAGACGATGTAGCCGAGCCCGCCCGCGCCCTGCTCGCGCGCCCAGTCGTTCAGCTTGTCGAAGAAGGAGCGCGGTTGCGACGCGGCCCCCGGCGCCGGGATCGCCCGCACCACCCCGCCCGACGCGGCGATGCGCGCGAACAGGCCGAAGCCAGAACCGGCGAACTGCGTGGTCACGTCGGTGATCTTCAGCGGATTGCGCAGATCGGGCTTGTCCGTTCCGTATTCCAGCAGCGCCGTGTCATAGGGAATGCGCGGGAACGGCGTGGCGGACACCGCACGGCCGCCGCCGAACTCCTCGAACACGCCGGCCATCACCGGCTCGAGCGTCGCGAACACGTCCTCCTGGGTGACGAAACTCATCTCGAAATCGAGCTGATAGAACTCGCCCGGCGAGCGGTCCGCGCGACTCGCCTCGTCGCGGAAACACGGCGCGATCTGGAAATAGCGGTCGAAGCCGGCGACCATGCAGAGCTGCTTGAATTGCTGCGGTGCCTGCGGCAGCGCATAGAACTTTCCGGGATGCAGCCGCGCCGGCACCAGGAAATCGCGCGCGCCCTCGGGGCTCGAGGCCGTCAGGATCGGCGTCTGGAACTCGGTGAATCCCTGCGCGATCATCCGCCGCCGGATGCTGGCGATCACCCCGGCGCGCAACAGCATGTTGCGGTGGATGCGCTCGCGGCGCAGGTCGATGAAACGATAGCGCAGCCGCAATTCCTCGGGGAACTGCTCGCTGCCGGCGACCTGGATCGGCAGCACCTCGGCGGCGGACTGCACCGCCACCGCCGCGGCGCGCAGCTCCACCTCGCCGGTCGGCAGCTTCGGATTGACCGTCCCGCCCTCGCGCAGCACCACCTGGCCGGTGACGGTGAGCACGCTCTCCGGACGCGCCCGGTCGGCCGCCGCGAAAGCCTCCGTGCCGGCGGCGAAGACGATCTGCGTCAGGCCGTAATGGTCGCGCAGGTCGAGGAACAGCAGCCCGCCATGGTCGCGCTTGCTATGCACCCAGCCCGACAGGCGGGCCTCGGTGCCGGCATCTGCGGCGCGCAGTTCGCCACAGCTATGAGTACGGTAGAGATGCATGGCGGGGCAGACAACAGGGCGGGAGAAGCAAGTCAAGGCCAGGGGCGCTGCCCCCAACGCTGAAGTGTGGGACCCCGCTGGGGTCAGCGGACCCCAGACCCCATTACAAAGAACCTTCGGAAAGGCCCGGCAACCCCTATATGACCCGGGACAGATGCAAAGGAGCACGCCGATGCTGATCTCCAACGTGCTTGAAGCCAAGGGCCGGAGCGTCGCCACGATCCTGCCGGACGACACCGTCGAGAACGCCGTCCACCGCCTGGCCGAGCTGCGCATCGGCGCCGTCGTCGTCGAGGATCAGTGGCAGAAGCTGGTCGGCATCTTCTCCGAACGCGACCTCGTCAACCTCCTCGCCCAGCACGGCCCCGCAGCCCTCGGCCAGCCGGTGCGCAGCGTCATGACCTCTCCCGTGGTCACCTGCCACCGCACCGACCGCATCGACGCCGTCATGGGCGTGATGACCGCCCGCAAGATCCGCCACGTCCCCGTCGTCGAGGGCCAGGCCCTGGTCGGCATCGTCAGCATCGGCGACCTGGTGAAGCACCGCCTCGACGAGAAGGAGCTGGAGGCCGGCGTGCTGCTCGATCTCACCCGCATGCGCGGCTGAACCGGAGCCGCCCAGCCTTCCGAACGTCAATCGTCGCGTGTAGGAAGCCGGGCATGGCCCGCCCCCAACGACCGGAGTTCCCGCCCCCCGCGCTGATCACCACGACCGCCGCGCTTGATGCGGTCTGCGGCCGCCTCCGCCAGGAGGCCTACGTGACCGTGGACACCGAGTTCATGCGCGAGCGCACCTACTGGCCCGAGCTCTGCGTCATCCAGCTCGGCGGCGCCCGCGAAGTTGCGGTGGTCGACGCGCAGGCACCCGGCCTGGAGCTCGCGCCCCTCGGCGCCCTGCTCGCCGACCCGGCGGTGGTGAAGGTCTTCCACGCCGCCCGCCAGGACATCGAGATCTTCGTGCTGAAATTCGGCGACGTGCCGCGCCCGCTCTTCGACACGCAGGTCGCCGCCATGGTGGCCGGCTTCGGCGATCAGGTCGGCTACGACGCCCTGGTCGCCTCGCTCGCCGGTGGCGAGATCGACAAGGCCCACCGCTTCAGCGACTGGGCCGCCCGCCCGCTCTCGGCGCAGCAGATCACCTACGCCGCCGCCGACGTGACCTGGCTGCGCCAGGTCTATGAGCGGCTGCGCGAGCGCCTGGAGCGCGACGGACGGATGGACTGGGTGGCCGAGGAGATGGCGACCCTCTCGGCGCCGGAAACCTATCGCCCGAACCCCGAGACCATCTGGGAGCGCCTGCGCCCGCGCTCCAACAATCGCCGCTTCCTCGGCATGCTGCGCGCCGTCGCCGCCTGGCGCGAGCGCGAGGCGCAGCGCATCAACATCCCCCGCCAGCGGCTGATCAAGGACGAGGCGCTGCTGGAGATCGCCGCCATCGCGCCCGACACCGCCGAGCAGCTCGGCCGCGCCCGCGGCATCAGCCGCGGCTTCGCCGAAGGCCGCAGCGGCGCCTCGCTGCTCGCCGCCATCGCCCAGGCCAAGGCGCTGCCGGAGGACGCGCTGCCGCCGGCGCCGGCCGGCCGCGACGGCCCGCGCCCGTCCCCGGCGCTGGTGTCCCTGATGAAGGTGCTGCTGGCCGCCAAATGCGAACAGCACCACGTCGCCCCCAAGCTGCTGGCCTCCTCGGACGAGATCGAGCGCCTCGCGGGCGAGGACAGCCCGGACATCCCGGCGCTGCACGGCTGGCGCCGCGAGGTGTTCGGCGCCGACGCCCTCGCGCTCAAGTCGGGCGAGGTCGCGCTCGGCGTGGACGGCAGGCGGGTCAAGCTGCTCCGCCATCCCGGGTGAGCCGGGCGACATGCTGCCGCTGCTGTCGCAATCCACCCTGGAGCGCCTGCCCCCGGGGATCGCCCGGCCCGGCTACGACCGCCGCCGGGTCTCGATCGGCATCGTCCATGTCGGGCTCGGCGCGTTCCACCGCGCCCACCAGGCGATCTACACCGACGACCGCCTGGCGGCCGGGGAGACGGGCTGGGGCATCTGCGGCCTCAGCCTGCGCTCGCCGGCCATGCGGCAGGCGCTGGCGCCCCAGGATTGCCTCTACACCGTGCTCGAGCGCGGGCCGGAGGGCGACCGCGCGCGTGTCGTCGGCGCGGTGAAGGAGGCGCTCGCCGTGCCCGAGACCCCGAACCTCGCCATGGCCAGGCTCGCCGATCCGCGCACCCGCATCATCAGCCTGACGGTCACCGAGAAGGCCTATTGCGGGGACGGCGCGACCGGCACGCTGGACGAGGCGCACCCCGACATCGTCCAGGACCTCAGGCGCGAGGCCTGGCCGCGCAGCGTGCCCGGGCTGCTGACGGAGGCGCTGCGCCGCCGCCGCGACGCCGGCGCCCCGCCCTGCACCGTGCTGGTCTGCGACAATCTCGCCAGCAACGGCGCGACCGTCGCGCGCATCGTCGGCCGCTACGCCGCGCTGAGCGATCCGTCCCTGGCCGCCTACGTCGCCGACACGATCGCCTTCCCCTGCACCATGGTCGACCGCATCGTCCCGGCGACGCGCGACGAGGATCGCGCCGCGGTGGAGGCGCTCGGCTATCGCGACGCCTGGCCGGTCGTCGCCGAGCCGTTCACCCAGTGGGTCATCGAGGACCGCTTCGCCGCCGGCCGCCCGCACTGGGAAGCCGCCGGCGCGCTGCTGGTGGCCGACGTGCATCCGTTCGAGCTGATGAAGCTGCGCGCGCTCAACGGCGCGCACTCCGCCCTCGCCTATCTCGGCGCGCCCGCGCGGATCGCCACGGTGGCCGATGCCATGGCGGAACCGCTGCTGCCAAAATTCCTGCGGAGCCTCTGGGACGAGGACCTGCTGCCGACCCTGCCGCCGGTCCCCGGCATCGCGGTCGCCGACTACACGACCGTCCTGGAGGGACGCTTCCGCAATCCGGCTATCCGCCATCTGCTCCAGCAGATCGCCATGGACGGATCGCAGAAGCTGCCGCCCCGCCTGCTCACCCCGGCGCTCGAGAACCTGCGCCAGGGCCAGCTGCCGCGGCGGATCGCGCTGGTGATCGCAGCCTGGATGCGCTTCCTGCTCGGCCGCGACGAGGATTGCCAGCCCTACGCCATCCAGGACCCGCTTTCCGAGCGGCTCGTCCGCATCGCCCGGGAGCACGGGCCCGATGCCGCCTCGCTGAGCCAGGCGCTGTTCGGCGTGCGGGAGATCTTCGATCCCGAGCTCGCTACCCACCCTGAGTTCCGCGACTGCGTGCGGCAGGCGTTGCACTCCCTGTTGACCCGCGGCACACGGGAGACATTGGCCTCGCACGCGCCGCGCTGAGGAGACAGGATATGCAGGAGACCTGGCGCTGGTTCGGCCCCGACGACACCGTGCAGCTCTCGCACATCGCCCAGGCCGGCGCCTCCGGCGTGGTCACCGCGCTGCACCACATCAACCAGGGACAGGCCTGGCCCGATGCGGAAGTGCTGGCGCGCAAGCGGCAGATCGAGGCCGCCGGCCTGTCCTGGTCGGTGGTCGAAAGCATCGCGGTCGCCGAGGAGATCAAAACCCGCAGCGGCGACTTCCGCCAGCGCATCGCCGACTACCAGCGCTCCATCGAGGCCGTCGCCCGCGCGGGCGTGAAGACCATCTGCTACAACTTCATGGCGATCACCGACTGGACGCGCACCGACCTCATGTACCGGCTGCCGACCGGCGGCTACGCGCTCCGCTTCGACCACACCGACATCGCCGTCTACGACCTGTTCGTGCTGCGCCGCCCCGGCGCCGAGGCGGACCACCCGCCCGAGCGCCGGCAGCGCGCCGAGCAGCGGTTCAAGGCGATGGCGGAGAGCGACATCGCCGACCTCGAGCACCTCCTCATCGACTGGCTCCCCGCCCGGGAGTTCGTCTACGACCGCGCCGGCTTCCAGAAGATGCTCGACGTCTACAAGGCGATCCCGCCGGACGGCCTGCGCGCCAATCTCATCGAGTTCCTCAACGAAGTGGCGCCGGTAGCGGCGGCGGCCGGCGCGCGGCTCTGCATCCACCCCGACGACCCCGCCTTCCCGATCTTCGGACTGCCGCGCGTCATGTCCACCGCCGATGACGTCCGGCAGTTGTTCGCGGCGGTGCCGGAACCGGCGAGCGGGCTCACCCTGTGCACCGGGGCGTTCGGCTGCAATCCGCGAAACGACCTGGTGGCGATGGCCGAGGAGTTCGGGCCGCGCATCCACTTCGCGCATCTCCGCAACACCCGCCACGAGGGCGACGGCTCCTTTCACGAAGCGGAGCACCTGGACGGCAACACCGACCTGATCGGCGTCGTGGCGTCGCTGATGCGCGAGGAGGAGCGGCGGGGCGCCGAGGGACGGGCCGACGCGATCATCCCGATGCGCCCCGACCACGGGCACCTCCTGATCGACGACATCGGCAAGACGGTGAACCCCGGCTATTCCTGCATCGGCCGTCTCAAGGGCCTGGCCGAGCTGCGCGGCGTGATGCGCACCGTCGCCGCCTTCCGCGAGGGCCGGGTCCGTTAGCTGCCGCCCGCGGCCATGGTGTTGCCCCAGTCCGTCGCGTAGCCTGAGCTCGAAGCAAATGCGGAGACTGCCGTGCTTACCCTTCTGCTGATCGTTCTGGTGATCGTCGCCCTGGGCGGCTTCGGTCACACCGGCTACCGCCGGGGCTGGTACGGCGGATACGGCGATCCCGGCGTGCCGGTGACCGGCGGCTGGGGCGGCGGCGGGCTCGGGATCGTCGTGCTGATCATCCTTGTTCTGCTTCTGTTCCGCCACCACTACTGAAGACGTGCACCAACCGGGGGCAGCCTTGCTCCCGGTGTTGTTGCCCGACTCGCCCGGGCCTGCATCTATGCCGGGATGCAGCCCTCCCCAGAGATCCTCTCGCTTCCCCGGGGGCCGGCCAAAGTCGAGTGGCGCCGGAGCGCCCGGGCCCGCCGGGTCAGCCTTCGCATCGATCCGCGCGGCGGCGCGGTCGTTGTGACTCTGCCGCCGCGCACCGGGCGCGGCGCCGGAATGGCGCTGCTGATGACCCACGCCGACTGGGTCACCGACCGGCTCGCCGCCCTGCCCGGCCATATCCCCTTCGCCGACGGCGCCATCGTGCCCCTCGATGGGGTCGACCACCGGGTTCGCCACGTGCCGGGCGCCCGCGGCGGCGCCTGGGTGCACTCCGGCGAGATCCTGGTCGCCGGCGCCCCGGAGTTCCTCTCCCGCCGGCTCACTGACTTCCTCCGCCGTGAGGCTCGCCGACGCTTCGCACGCCTGACGCAGGAAAAGGCGGAGTTGGCCGGTCTGCGGCCGAAGCGGGTGAGCGTGAAGGATACCCGCAGCCGCTGGGGCAGCTGCGCCTCCGACGGCTCGATCGCCTTCTCTTGGCGGCTACTGATGGCCCCGCCCTTCGTCCAGGACTACGTAGCCGCCCATGAGGTCGCGCATCTCCGCCACATGAACCACGGGCCGCATTTCTGGGCCCTGGTGGCGGAGCTGACGCCGCATACGCGGCGGGGCGTGGCCTGGCTGCGGGCGGAGGCTTCGCGGTTGCTGCGGATAGGGTAGGCCTGCCTCGGCCCGCGTCATGGAAATCAACCTCACCGAGCAGGAGATCGTCCGCTACTCCCGGCATATCCTGCTCGGCGAGGTGGGGGGCACCGGGCAGGCACGGCTCAAAGCTGCGCGGGTGCTGCTGGTCGGCGCGGGGGGACTTGGCAGCCCGCTGGCGCTCTACCTCGCGGCGGCGGGTATCGGCACGCTCGGCATCGTCGATGACGACCGGGTCGATCTCTCGAACCTGCAGCGACAGGTCGCGCACAGCACGGATCGGCTGGGCATGGCGAAAGTGCGCTCCGCCGCCATGGCGGCACAGGCGATCAACCCCGAAACCCGCATCGAGGCGCACGAGACCAGGCTCACCGCCGCCAACGCCGCCGCGCTGATCGCCGCCTACGATCTGGTCTGTGACGGCAGCGACAACTTCCCCACGCGTTTCCTGGTGGCCGATGCCTGCGTCGCCGAGCGGCGCACCCTGGTCTCGGCGGCGGTGCTGCGTTTCGAGGGCCAGCTCTCGGTGTTCAAACCGCATGCCGGTGCCGATCTGCCCTGCTATCGCTGCCTCTATCCCGAGCCGCCGCCGGAGGGGGAGGTGCCGAGCTGTGCCGAGGCGGGCGTGCTCGGCGCGGTCACCGGCGTGATGGGCACGCTGCAGGCGACCGAGGTGCTGAAGGAGATCCTCGGCATCGGCGACAGCCTGGCCGGCTGCCTGCTGCTCTGGGACGCGCTGGCCGCGCGCTTCCGCACGGTGCGGCTGCCGCGCGACCCGGCCTGCCCGGTTTGCGGCCGTGAAGCGTGATGACCGAAGGCGGAATCACCGCAGGTCTCACTCACGCTCTCAAACCTAACAGTTATACGAGGTCGCACAGAGCGCCACCCATTATGGTCACCCCCGCGAAAGCGGGGGTCCACGCCTCACATGGATTCCCGCTTCGCTGATATGACGGCCATGAGTCGGCGCTCCCGAGAACTGGTGTTAGAGCGTGATGGCTTCGTCAATTAGAAGCCATCCCTCTCTAGGCATCCTGCTGCTGTCCGGAGCCCATGAGCGGGCGCACTACGCGTTCGTGCTGGCGGCTGGGGCGGCGGCGCTCGGCCGACCGGTAGTGCTGTTCGCCACCAATGCCGGGTGCCGCGCCCTGCTGACGGACTGGTCGGGCCTGGAGCAGGCGGGCCGCGACGCGGTTTTGCGCGAGCGCGGGGTCGCCGGGCTGGACGAGCTCCGCGAAGCCGCGGCCTCGCTCGGCGTGCGGCTGATCGCCTGCGAGGCCGGCCTGCGTGCCGAGGCGCTGGATGCGGCCGGGCTGCTCCCCGGCGTAGAGGTCGCCGGCGTCGCCACCTTCCTGTCGGCGTGCGCCGAGGGACAAATGCTTACTTTCTGAGTCATAAGGTCTGGGGCGCGGCCCCAGCGGGGTCCCACACTCAGCGTTTTGGGGGCAGAGCCCCTGGCCTTCTTGACCCTGCCTTCTTCTCTTGGCACCCCTGGGTTCGATGCGCGTCCTTTCGATGCTTCCGGTGGTCTTTCTTCTGGCCGCGGCCGGGCAGCCGCCAGTGATCCAGCCGCCGAAACCGCTGCATCCGCAGCATCGCCCGCGTGTGGCGCCGCATCCCGCGGCGCCGGCCCCGGCGCCCGCCCCGGTCCCGCCGCCAGCGCCGGAGCCGACCCCGGCAGCGCCGACCAAGGGAAGCGCCACCGGCATGCCCTTGCCGCGATTCGCGGCGCTGCACTCTGACGACGTGAACCTGCGCGCCGGCCCGGGCACGCGCTATCCCATCCTCTGGGTCTATCAGCGCCGTGACCTTCCCGTGGAGATCGAGCGCGAGTTCGAGGTCTGGCGGCTGATCAGCGACCCGGACGGGGTGAAGGGCTGGGTGCACCAGGCGACGCTGACCGGCCGGCGCAGCTTCATCGTCACCGGCGCGCAGCGCAGCCTGCGGCGCACGGCCGACGAGCACGCCGCGGCGATCGCCTATGTCAAGCCGGGCGTCATCGGGCGGATCGTCGGCTGCGAGGCCGGTTCGGACTGGTGCCAGGTGCAGGTTGGCGACTACCGTGGCTTCCTGAAGCGCGAGGAGTTCTGGGGCAGCTATGCCGGAGAAGCCGTCAACTGAACCCGAGGAACTGCCCCGGGCGCATCACGACCTGGGCGGCGTCGCGAAATACGCCTGCCAGCCCGTCGACACCGAGCCGCACGCGCTGACCGATTTCGACAAGCAGGTGGATGCGGTGCGCTCGATACTGGGCGCCAAGAAGGTGATGAGCGTGGATGAGCTGCGGCGCGGCATCGAGGCGATCCCGGAGGAGACCTATCACCGCCTGTCCTATTACCAGCGCTGGATCCGCTCGATCGCCGACAACCTGCTGCGCCGCGGCGTGGTGAGCGAGGAGGAGCTGCGGGCGGAACTGGAGCGCGGCTGATGGCCGAACTCGCGCCGGGACGCCTGGTGCAGGTGCGCTCCGACTGGCCGGAGGCGCGTGGCCCGGCGCATATCCGCACGCCGCACTATCTGCGCGGGCGTCGGGGAAGGATCGTGCGGCGGCTCGGCGAATTCCCGAACCCGGAGGATCTCGCCTTCGCCCGGCCGGCGCCGAAGTTGCCGCTGTATCACGTCGCCTTCGATCAGGCGGCGATCTGGGGCGAAGGTGCGACGGGGGACGAGCTGCTGGTGGAGATCTTCGGCCACTGGCTACAGGAAGTTCCCGCCCAATAACGGAGGAATGCGATGGCCGGGGTCATCGAGGCGGACAGCGAACGTCTTCTCGTGGCGATCGAGAGCCTGCTCGCGAAGAAGGGCCTAGCCTCGCCGCAGGAAATCGCCGAGCGGATCGCGCTCACCGATGCCGCCTCGCCGGGGCAGGGCGCGCGCATGGTGGCGAAGGCCTGGTGCGATCCGGCCTATCGCGCGCTGATGCTCGCCGACGGCACCGCGGCTGCCGAGGCGCTCGGCATTCCGATGCGCGGCGCGCCGCCGCTCGGCGTGCTGGAGAACACCGCGGAGCTGCACCACCTCGTGGTCTGCACCTTGTGCAGCTGCTATCCGCGGGCGGTGCTGGGCTATCCGCCGTTCTGGTTCAAGTCCTCGGCCTATCGCGCCCGCGCGGTGCGCGACCCGCGCGGTCTGTTGGCGGAGTGGGGAACCGTGCTGCCGGAGAATGTGCGGATGCGGGTGGTGGATTCCACCGCCGACTATCGCTGGATGGTGCTGCCGGTGCGCCCGGCCGCCACCGATGGCTGGGGCGAGGAACGGCTCGCCGGCATCGTGCGCGAGGGCGACATGATCGGGGTGACGGTTCCGGCCGCTTCCTGAGGATCGGGAAATGGTGCGACTGATCCTTGCCGGCGTGGCGTTGGCCGCCTGTGCCATGCCGGCCTGGGGACAGGAGCGGATGTCGCGGGAGCAGACCTTCCATCGGTCCGGCTCCGCCGGCCAGGAGCTCCGTGTCTTTACCTACGGGCGCTGGCATCAGGACTGCACCGCGATGGAGCCGCCGCAGCTCGTGCTGCGCACGGCGCCGGCGCATGGCACCGTATCGTTCCGTCCGGGACCGACCAGGTCGACCCGGCTTCGGGAAGGTGCGCCGGACTGCACCGGCAATATCTATCCCGGGCTGGGCGTATGGTATGTTCCGACGCCCGGATTCCACGGGGTCGACCAGTTCGAGTGGGATGTCATCGGCGGGACGAGCATTTCGCACGACAGCGCGGTCGTCGAGATCCGCTGACACGTCCGTCAAACGTTCTGCAGGCGAGGTGAACATCATGGACCCGACTCGTGTCGCCGAAGCCGCCTCTCTGCTGGTTGCCGCGAGGCAGCAGCAATCGCGCATCGGCCCGCTGCCGACGCAATGCCGCCCGCAGATCGTCGCCGACGCGCACGCGATCCAGGACGCGATCACCGCACGGCTCGGCGCCGAGGTCGGCGCGTTCAAAGCCAATGCCCCCGCGGGAGGGGAGCCGGTTCGCGCGCCGATCTATGCGCCGGCGATCCGCCGCTCGCCCGCGCGCATCTCGCAGGCCGAGATGGGCCAGGGCGGCGTCGAGGGCGAAGTCGCGTTCCGCTTCCGCCGCGACCTGCCGTCGCGCCCCACGCCCTACACGCGCGAGGAAATCGCCGCCTGCGTCGACGCCTGCGCCGCGATCGAGATCGTCAGCAGCCGCTTCGCCGACCCGGACACGCCGATGCTCGACAAGCTCGCGGACAGCATCAGCAACCAGGGCTTCGTTTCCGGCGAGCTGACGGCGGACTGGCAAAGCCTCGATCTGGCGACCCTGCGCGTCGTGCTCGAGGTCAACGGAGAGGCCGTGCTGGAGCAGTCCGGCGGCCACCCGACCAACGATCCGCTCGGCGTCGCGGTCGCGCTGGTGGAACTGCTGCGCCCGGCCGGCGGCGTCAAGGCCGGCCAGTTCGTCACCTGCGGGTCCTACACCGGCCTGCGCTATTTGAAGCCAGGCGAGGTCTGCTGCGTCCGCTTCGACGGCCTCGGATCGGCGGAAGTCAGTTTCGCTGCATAGAGCGCCGCTCTATGCCGCCGCCAGCAGCGGATCGAGCTTGCCGCTGGCATCCAGCGCGGTCAGCTCATCGCAGCCGCCGATATGGCGCCCGTCGATGAACACCTGCGGCACGGTGGTGCGCCCGCCCGAACGGCGGATCGCCTCCTCGCGCTCGGGCGTGCCGTGCGGCGCCTCGATCTCGCGGAAGGAGACGCCCTTGCTGTCGAGCAGCCGCTTCACCCGGCTGCAGAAGCCGCACCAGGGCTGCGTATAGACCTCCACCTTCGGCATGCGGACCTCCTCGCTCACGGCGACATCGTGTCGGCGCCGGCCCAGGACAAGGTTCGGCGGTCATCCCAGGCCGGGATCCGGCACCCGTGCCGCCACCAGCACGTCGACCGCCCTGGCGCCGCTTCGCTTGAGCGCCTCGGCGCAGGCATTGGCGGTCGCCCCGGACGTCAGCACGTCGTCGATCAGGAGCACGCGACGGCCGGCGATGCGTGCGCCACGGCCGCGGCGGACGGCGATCGCGTCCTCCATGATCAGCGCCCGCTCCGGGCCGCTCTTGTCGCCGAGCGACGGGGTCGATCGGACCCGCTGCAGGGCGTCCGGGACGACGGGAAGCTGGGCGAGGCGGCGCAGCGCATAGGCCAGCAGCGCCGCCTGGTTGTAGCGGCGCGACAGCAGGCGCCGGCGATGCAGCGGAACCGGGATCAGCACGTCGGCTTCGCGCAGCAGGACGGAGCCGGCGCGGGCCATGTGGCGCGCCAGGGCGGCGGCGGTCTCGGTCCGGTCGGCGTATTTGAGTGCGAGCACGATCCGCGCGGTGTGCCCGTCGTAGCGCAGCGCGGCGCGGGCGCGGTCGAAGCGGGGCGGCGCCTGGCGGCAGTCCGGGCAGAGGCGGTCGGGCCCGCCCTGGCTGGCATGGGTGAACGGCGTGGCGCAGCGGAGGCAGAAGGGGTCGGTGATGAAGGCGGTCTTGCGGAAGCACTCCGCGCAGAGCAGCCCCGGCGCCGCCACCAGCGTATCGCAGCTCAGACAATTCGGCGGCAGCAGCAGATCGAACGCGCTATTGAACCAAGTCTTAAGTAAATGGGGTCTGGGGACGACGGTCCCCAGCGGGGTTGAGGGGCAGAGCCCCTCACCTTGCTTACTCGCTACCCGCACGACTGAATCTTACGGTCCTATCCCGCGCGATGTCGCGCACCAGGTCGACCTCCCAGGAGAGATACTCCCGCATCGCTGCCTCGACACCGTGGTTGCGGTCATAGGGACGGAGATAGGTGTCGACGCAGGCCTCGTCCGGCGGCTCCGCCGGGTTTGCCTCGATCGGGTAGCCGGCCTGCTGCCAGGCCGCGGTGCCGCCGCGCAGCACCTGCACCGGCGCCCCGGCCAATGCTTCCACCTCCGGCACGGCGAGGCGGGCCAGCACGCCGTCGGGCGAGGTGACGACCACCTTTCGCGTGAGAGCGGGACGCAGTGTTTCGAGCCGGCTGCGCACCCCCCAGAGCGCGCCGGGGATATGGCCGGCGCGGAACTCGATGCTGCGCGCCAGGTCCACGACGACGCTGTCCGCGAGCTGCCCGGCCAGGGCGGCGGGCTCCATCGAGGCGACCTCGGCTGCCAGTTCCGGCACCGGCACCGGCGCGTCGCCGGTGGATCGGGCGCCGGCCAGGCCGTCTTCGACCACGAACACGTCCCGGTGGCCCATCTGGCGCAGCCACGCGCCGGTCATCCGGGCGCGCACGCCGTCGTCATCGATCAGCGCGATCCGGGCGCGGCACACGCCGATCCACCGGTCGGTCGCCTGCACGAGCTGGCCGCCGGGGGCGTTGCGGCTGCCCGGCCGATGGCCGGCCCGGAACTCCGCGGGATCGCGGACATCGAGAACGTAGAGCGTCCGCTCCGGGTCCTCCTCATAGCGGGCGAGATCGAGCGCGCCGATCACCCCGACCCCCGAGGCTTCGGCGAAGCGGCGGGCGCGTTCGAGTGCCTGGTCGGCGCTCGCCGGGCGACCCGGCGGGAAGCGCTCGGTGCGGCCGTGCGCCGGGGTGTAGCCGGCGAGCTGCCATCCCATGGTGCCGTTGCGCAGCGCCAGCACCCGGTTCGGCACGCCGGCGCGGCGCAGGCTTTCCGCCCCGAGGATGCTCCGCGTCCGCCCCGCGCAGTTCACCACCACGACGGTCGCCGGGTCGGGGACCAGGTCGCCGATACGGTAGGCCAGCTCGCCGCCCGGTACGTTGATGCCCGAGGGGATCGACATCCGGGTGAACTCGTCGAGGGGGCGGCTGTCCAGCACGACGAGGTCGCGCTTCTCGTCGATCCATTGCTTGAGCGCGGCGGCGTCGATG
>Ga0213875_10000487_pt1 | contig 33809 bp, 34 predicted proteins | sample BarmaccomBMRX_R8_FD_160105 | JGI IMG/M metagenome (GOLD analysis project Ga0213875, IMG submission 160105) | Root-associated microbial communities from Barbacenia macrantha in rupestrian grasslands, the National Park of Serra do Cipo, Brazil - RX_R8 | ecosystem: Host-associated > Plants > Roots...
TGGGATGCTTTCAGATTGAGCTATTGATACGCTCGCAGTGCAAGACTCAGGGAGACGATCAGGATGGCGATAACCACGGAGACGACCGGCTCGACGGTGCCCCGGCGGCAGCTGGGGCGGTACCTGCGCGACCTGCGCAATCGCCAGCACATGACCGTGAAAACGGCCGCTGAGCAGCTCGAATGGTCCGAGGCGAAGATCTGGCGGATCGAGACCGGCCAGACCTCGCTGCGGTCGCACGACGTCGAGCTGATCTGCCGGATCTACGGTGCGCCGCCGGACCTCACCGAGGCCCTGATGGGCCTGGCTAAAGAGACCAAGGCCAAAGGCTGGTGGCACGCTTACGGCGACGTTATCCCGGAGAATTTCGACCTGTACCTGGGCCTGGAGGAGGCCGCCACACAGATCTCCTGGTACGAGCCGGAGCTGGTTCCTGGCCTGCTCCAGACGTCCGACTATGCGAGGGCGGTCACCACGGCCGACGGCGGCATCGACACCGCCGAGGTGGACCGCCGCGTACAACTGCGGATCGAGCGGCAGGCGCTGATCCGCCGGGCTACCGCACCGCTGGAGCTGCGGGTGGTCCTGAACGAGTCCATCCTGCGGCGGCCGGTCGGCGGCCGGGAGACCATGGCCGCCCAGCTCAACGCCCTGGCCGAGGCCGCCCAGCTGCCCAACGTCTCAGTGCGGGTGGTGCCGTTCAGCGCCGGGCGGCACCACGGCATCATGACCGGGCCGTTCGAGATCCTGCGCTTCTCCGTAAACGGCGACGGCCAGGACTCCGAGCCGCCGACCGTCTACGTCGATGGCTACACCGGGGACCTCTACCTGGACAAGCCGGCCGAGATCAAGCAGTACAGCGATGCCTTCGAGGCCATCTGGGGCGCATCGCTGGACGAGACCACTTCCGCCACTCTCATCCGCGCAAGCGCGAAAGACCTATCAGGGAGCCGATCATGAAGGAAACCATCCGCCCGATGTGGCGTAAGTCCACCTACAGCAACGGCAGCAGCAGCTGCGTCGAGACCGCCACGGTGCCCGGCGCGGTCGCCGTCCGCGACACCAAAGACCCGGCTGGCCCCCAGCTCGCCATCCCGGCCAGCACCTGGTCGGCGTTCACCCGCCGCCTCCAGGCCCGCTGACCGCACGCAGAAGCCCCGCCACCCCTGAAGGGCGACGGGGCTTTCTGCTGCCGCCAGCCGGCGCGCTGGCAACGGGTCCCGGATGACGACGAGCCTGCTGGCGGGGTCTCTAGGGGCTGTTCTCCGGGGAACACCTGGGGAACAGACGTGCCGGGACAGCCGGGGTACGGGCAGGGATCAGGAGGGATGCCAGACCCTTACTGACCAGGCAGAACGGGACCGGGAGGGATGGGCCGGGACCGGCCGGAACGGGCTTCGCCGGTCTTGAAAACCGCTAGCAGGGGTGACCTTGCTCGTGGGTTCGAATCCCACGCCCTCCGCTGAGTCCGAAAATCTCTTCGTCAATACCGGGCGGAAGCTGACCGGTATCAGCCGTAGCGTCCATCTGAAAGGGCGCTATGAGCGAGGAGATCATCGTGGACTTCGTGTCGATCCGGATCATCACCGAGGACGTCGAGCGGCTGGTCAGCTTCTACGAGCAGGCGACCGGCGTCACAGCGAACTGGGGCAACGAGAACTTCGCGGAGCTGGCCACCGCGGCCGGCACGCTGGCCATCGCCAGCACCCGGACCGTGCCGGTGTTCGCCCCCGGCGCCGCCCGGGCGGCCGCCAACCACTCGGTCATCATCGAGTTCCTGGTCGACGACGTCGACGCGGTGTACGAGAAGCTCGGCCGCTTCGTCCACGACTTCGTCAACCAGCCCACCACGATGCCGTGGGGCAACCGCTCACTGCTGTTCCGCGACCCGGACGGCAACCTGGTCAACTTCTTCACCCCGGTCACCCCGGAGGCCAAGCAGAAGTTCAGCCGCTGACACCTGGTCAGCGCGGCCGGTAGGCGTCCCGCCGGTGGGCTACCGCCAGCACGGTGATCACGCGCCGGTCTTCATCGATGGAGTACAGGGCGCGGTATTCGCCGCGTCGGACCGAACGGACCTGTTCGAAGGGAGCTTCCAGAGACTTGCCGAGTCGGTGCGGGTTGGCGGCGACTGGACCGGTCAGGTGCTCGAACAGGGCTGCGGCGACCGGAAGCGGGAGCTTGCTGAGCCGGCGCCGGGCGGCCGGAGTTAACACCACCGTGTAGGGCGGCGACTGGCTCATTCGCCGGCGGCACGGCGGGCAGCCAGGTCGGCGGCGACCTGGTCGGCCGGGACTACCTGGTCGGCCTGAGCTTCGGTCAGTCCTTCGCGCAGGTCACGGACGAGTTCGGTGTCGGACAGGACTTCGATGGTCTCGCGCAGCCGGTCCAGCTCCCCGGAGGGCACCACGTCGGCGACATGCTCGCCGTGGGCGATCACCGAGACCGATTCGCCGTGTTCGGCGTGGCGCACCACCTCGGCCCAGGACGGTTCGTCCTCGGCCCGGATCGTGCCACCCGGTTCGCTCATGCCTCCATGGTAGATGCCCCATCCGCGGCACCTTCGTCAGATGATCTGCCAGCCCTCGGTGAGGACGGCGGCGGCCAGGGCGCGGAGGGGGCCGAGGAGGTCGCCGTCGGCGATCTGGGCGGCGCGGCCGTCGACGACGATCTCGTAGACGGGTTCGCCGGGGTGGGGGCGGTAGGGCGGGGGGACGTCGAGGTGGACCTGGTCGGCGAGCTGTTCCCATCGCTCAGCGTCATGACGGCCTGCGGTGTCGACCAGCGCCCGGCGGATGCTGCCGTCGCCGTTGACCTGCGTGACCTCGCACTTCATCGTCCCAGTGTGCCTGAAATAAGTGAAACTGGGCGATCACCAGAGAGTAATCATCGGGCCCGCAGGTCACCGTACGTGCCGCCACGTGCGGTAATCATCGGCCGACACAACAACACCAGCGGACGGCGGGGGGCCAATCCGATCGAGGCCGAGGCCCGTAACTAGGGGAAACGTCCCGAAGCTCTGCGAAACCTCATAAGGAGTTTCCCCGTGAGCATCATTGTCGGTCCTCATTCTGGCTCATCGTCGCGCAAGCTGCTAGGTGGCGGCGCAATTTTGGGCGCGGCCGTCGTCACGCTGGCCGCATGCGGCTCCTCGGCCGGCTCGTCGGCGTCGGGCGCCGGGTCCAGTTCCAGCCCCAGCGCGGCCGCCGGCCGCGGCTCCGCCAGTTCCTCGGCCAGCGCCTCGACCGGGGCCGCGGGCACCTCGGCGTCGGCGGTGACGATCAGCGCCAAGAACGTGCCCGGGGTCGGCACCGTCCTGGTCAACGGTGAGGGCCGGACCCTGTACATGTTCACCACCGAAAAGGGTGACAAGATCACCTGCACGGCCAGCAGCGGCTGCCTGCACGCCTGGCCCGAGATCGACCTGCCCAGCGGCGCCACCAAGGCCACGGCCGGCCCCGGCGTCAAGTCCTCGCTGCTCGGCACCGTGAAGGGCGCGACCGGCCAGATGGAGGTCACCTACAACGGCTGGCCGCTCTACACCTTCATCGGCGACTCGGCGGCCGGGCAGGCCAAGGGCCAGGCGCTCACCAACTTCGGCGGTACCTGGTACGTGCTGAACTCCGCGGGCACCCCGGTGACCGCGAAGATGGCGGCGGGCGGCGGCAGCTCGCCGACCAGCGGCTCCGGCGGATACGGGTACTGAGCCATGGACACCGACGCGAAAGAAGACACCGGCATGACCAGAACTGACGGAGCTCCGGTGCCGGGCTCCGCCCGCACCGGCCACCCGGCCAGCCCGGTCCGCCAGCTGCTCCAGGCCCTGAACTGGCGCCCGGCCCAGATCGAGTCGCCGGCCGTCCGCTGGTCGGCCACCGTGCTGGCCTGGGCGGGCGCGGTCCTGGTGCTGCTCTCCGGCCTCATCCACCTGAAGCTGCACGGCAACTACCAGGGCATCTCGGTCATCGGGCCGCTGTTCCTGATCCAGGGGATCGTGGGCATCGTGCTGGCGGTGGCGCTCGTGGTGTTCCGCCGCCTGTGGCTGGTGCTGGCCGGGGCGGGCTACTGCATCGCCACCGCGGCCGGCCTGCTGATCAGCGTCAACTACGGCCTGTTCGGGTTCAAGGACAGCCTCTCGGTCCCGTACGCGACCTCGTCGCTGATCGAGGAGTTCATCGGCGGCGGCGTCCTGCTGGTGGCCGCGCTCGTCCTCCTGGTGGGTCGGCGCGGGCACCGGCCGTCAACCCAGCGCCGACCGGGCAGCGAGCGGGCATGGCCGTCCGCCAGCTGAGAAACGAGCTGAGAAGCCAGCCGAAAAATACGGGCGCCAAAAAAGCAATCTCCTTTACCGAACCGCCCGTATCAGACAGTGTGCAGAGGATGGGGATCCCAGCAGACCGGCTGCCGGACGAGACGCTCCTCGCGGGACTGGGTGACGGGGACGCCGAGCTGTCGCTGGCGTTCGTGCGGCGCTTCCAGCGGGTGGTGTTCGGGGTGGCGGTCACCGTCCTCGGCGACCCGATCACGGCCGAGGACGTCGCCCAGCAGACGTTCGAACGGGCCTGGAAGCACGCGCAGGTGTACGACACCCGGCGCGGGTCGGTCCGCGCCTGGCTGTCCACCATCGCCCACAACCTGGCCGTAGACGTCCTGCGGGCCCGGACGTCGGCACCGGTCGACCCGCAGGATCTACCGGCCCTGCTGACCGCGATGACCGACACCCCGGAGCGGTTCGCGGTCGCCCACGACAGCGCCGCGGGCCTGCGCCGGGCGCTGGGGGCGCTGCCGGCCGGACAGGCGCGGGCGGTCGCGATGGCGGGTATCTACGGCATGACGGCACGGCAGATCGCCGAGGCGGAGGGGATCCCTCTGGGCACGGCGAAGACACGGATCAGGGACGGGATGGAAAAACTCCGCTCCGCTTACCTCCGGGAGGACGTGGGCGATGAGTGAGCAGATCGGTATGGACTGCGGCGAGTTCGCCGACGTGGCGGCCGAGCTGGCGCTCGGCGTGCTCACCGGGCGCGAGCGTGCGCAGGCGGTCGCGCACCTGGACGAGTGTGATTCCTGCCGCGAGTACGTCCGCCAGCTGTCGCTCACCGGTGAGGAGATGCTGGGGCTGCTGCCCACCCGGGAGCCGCCGGCCGGCTTCGAGTCACGGGTGATGGGCCGGCTCGGCCTGACCGCGCCCGGTCCCCAGGGCGGCCCCGGCCCGATGAGCCCCCCGGTTCCGGCCAGCCCGAGCACGGCCAGCTCGAGCCCCGGCAGTCACCAGGCCCCCAGGAGCCCGGCCCGGTGGTCCCGGCGGATGCTGGCCACGGCGGCCGTCGCCCTGGCGGTGGTCGGCGTCGGCGTCGGCGGCTGGGCGCTGCGCGGGGCGACCGGCCCGGCGGCCGGCGGCGGCTCGACCGCCTCGGCCCCGCTGCACGAGGCCACCCTGCTGAGCGCCACCCACCAGAGCGAGGGCAAGGTCTACCTGTACGACGGCAGCCCGCGCTGGCTCTACATGGGCATCGACACCCACGGCACCAGCAACGACACCGTCATCTGCCAGCTCGAGACCCGCTCCGGCCACACCATCACGATCGGGTCGTTCCAGCTCGAAGGCGGCTACGGCGCCTGGGGCAGCCCCGACCCGGTGGCCGCCAGCGACGTCACCGGCGCCCGGATCACCACGATGAACGGCACCGTGCTGGCCACCGCCAGCTTCGCCAAGAGCTAGCCCGGCCAGCACGGGCTGTCCACGACGGCGAGTAGTCTCGCCGGTATGGGAAGCGACGTGCTCCCACCGTTCAGCCTCACTGAGGCGCTCACCCGGTGGCAGTGGGCCCCGGTCGTCACGGTGGCGGTGGCCCTGGTGGCGGCCGCCTACCTGTGGGGCGTCGTCCGGGTGGGCCGCCGGCATCGGGCCCGGCCGTGGCCCAAGTGGCGGACCGGGGTGTTCCTGGGCGGCCTGGTGGTCATCGTGCTGGCCACCGAGAGCGGCGTCGGCACCTACGATGACGTGCTGTTCTACGACCACATGCTCCAGCACCTGCTGCTGATCATGGTCGCCCCGGCCCTGCTGGTGGCCGGGCGCCCGGTCACGCTGCTGATGCACGCCAGCCGCAACCCGCTGCACACCTGGACCAAGCGGATCGTCCGGTCCCGGGTGGTGGCGGCGCTGACGTTCCCGGCGTTCGGGATCGCGGCCTACGCGGCCACGATCGTGGGAACCCACCTGACCGGGTTCATGAACCTGGTGCTGACCAACGAGACCGTGCACAACGCCGAGCACGCGCTTTACCTGGTGGTCGGCTACCTGTACCTGCTGCCGCTGATCGGCAGCGACCCGATCCGCTGGCGGCTGTCCTACCCGATCCGGCTGATCTTCCTGTTCATCGCGATGCCGGTGGACGCCTTCACCGGGGTGGCGCTCGGCTCCTACTCCAGCAACCCGTTCCCGGTCACCTCGGGCATGCGCTCCCGCACCTGGGGGCCCAGCCCGCTCGACGACGTGCACATCGGCGGCGCGGTGATGTGGGTCGGCGGCTCGGCGATCATGTTCGTGCTGATCATGTTCGTGTTCCTGGGCTGGACCCGCCAGGCCCAGGGGGCCGACAGCAAGGGCTGGCTGGAGACCGCCCGCCGGGCCAGCCTGGAGCAGCTGACCACGGCCGGCACCCCGGCCAGCGCCGACCACCCGGCCGCCCCGACCCGGCCCCGGCCGCGGACCGACATCGACGAGGACGAGGACCAGCTGGCCGCCTACAACGCCTTCCTGGCCCGCATCAACCAGGGCGGTCACGGTAAATGACCGGATTCGCGACACGCCGGTAGCGATGTCTACGGAAATCTAAGGATTGCGCTAGAGCCCGTCATAGAGTCCGATGCGTGGACCCGGTACGGAACCCTTACGCCCCCGGTGCGGGCCAGCGGCCCCCCGAGCTGGCCGGCCGCGATCGCGAGATCAGCCAGTTCGAGGTGGTGCTGGAACGAGTCGCGCGCGGCCGCCCCGAACGCAGCATGGTGCTCACCGGCCTGCGCGGGGTGGGCAAGACGGTGCTGCTGAACACGTTCCGCTCGATGGCCATGCAGCGGCTGTGGGGGACCGGCAAGATCGAGGCCCGGCCCGAGCAGTCGATCCGCCGCCCGGTGGCGGCCGCCCTGCACATGGCGGTGCGCGAGCTGGCGCCCCGGCACCGCGCGCCCGACCGGATCGAGTACTTCCTGTCGGTGCTCAAGGCGTTCGCGCTGCGCGACCCCAAGGCCCCCAAGGGCACCTCGGTCACCACCCAGCTCGGCATCGACGTGCCGGCCGCCCGCGGCCGGGCCGACTCCGGTGACCTCGAGATCGACCTGACCGAGCTGTTCACCGACGCCGCGTCGGTCGCGGCCGACCTCGGCGTGGGCATCGCCCTGTTCATCGACGAGATGCAGGACGTGCCCGCGCCCGACATCTCGGCCCTGTGCGCGGCCTGCCACGAGCTGTCCCAGAACGGCGGCCCGCTGATCGTGGTGGGCGCCGGGCTGCCGCACCTCCCGTCGGTGCTGTCGGCCAGCAAGAGCTACTCGGAGCGGCTGTTCCGCTACGTCCGCATCGACCGGCTGGAGCGGACCGCCGCCGACCTCGCGCTGATCGCGCCGGCCGAGCGCGAGGAGGTCACGTTCGAGCCGGGCGCGCTCGAGGCGCTGTACCAGGCGGCCGACGGCTACCCCTACTTCGTGCAGGCCTACGGCAAGGTGACCTGGGACGTGGCCACCGCCAGCCCGGTCACCGCCACCGACGTCGGCGTGGCCGCCCCCGAGGCCGAGGGCGAGCTGGCGGTCGGCTTCTTCGGCAGCCGTTACGAGCGCGCGACCCCGGCCGAACGCGAGTACATGCGGGCGATGGCCACCCTCGGCGACGACCCGGTCCCGACGTCGGCGGTGGCGGAAGAGCTCGGCCGCAAGCCGTCCAGCCTGTCGCCGGCCCGCGACGGCCTGATCAAGAAGGGCCTGATCTACAGCTCCGAACGCGGTCTGATCGCGTTCACGGTGCCGCACTTCGGGAAGTTCCTGCGCTCGCAGCCGGTCTGACCGTGCTTCTTGGTCCCTCTAAGCGTCTATAGATTTTATTTAATAAGGGTCTAGAAGGCCGAAGAACCGTGCTGCTGCGACGTCACCCGGAACGGTGCCCGGCCGGTCAGCGCGGTCTTGGTGGTGACCGGGTGCGGGGTCACCACGCGGGTGTGGATCCCGTAGGCAGCGTGCTCGTCGACGCTCATCCGGGCCCCGAGCACCGCCATCGGGTGGGTGACCTCCAGGTCGGGCTGGTACGGGCGGCCGGGCAGCTCGGTCCGGTACCGCCGGGCCGGGCCGACCATCGCCGGAACCGGGGCCACCGCCACCTCCCGCTCCGGGACCGGCCGGACCGGCGGCGCGCCGGTCAGCACCTCGTCGGTCGCCGCGTCCAGCATCGCCACCCGCACCTGGGGCCGCCGTGACCGCAGGCTGACCGCGAACACCAGGTCGACCGGGCGGCCCTCGGACCGCCCGGGGTAGACCACGTAACGCCAGCAGCCTTCGCGCCAGATGTCGGCCGGCGCCTGCCCGGTCACCAGGTCCGCGTACCGGCGCCAGGGGGCACTGCCGGTCAGGGCGGCCAGCGTCCGGTCCACGCTGATCCGCCGCACCTCGCACGGCTCGGAGTAGCCGAGCCGGGACAGCGCCTGGCCCAGTTCGGGCGACAGCACCGCCAGCAGCAGCAGCTCCGCGATCAAGGTCACGATCCACACGGCGGCCAGCGGGCCGGACTTCGGCATCTGCAACGGCGCCTGCCCGACGGTGACCAGGGCCGCTATCGCCAGCACGGCCGAGCGGGCGATCGTCCGGTTCCCGACCGGGGTCACGCTCAGCTCACCGAAGCAGCCGCAGCCGGCTTCCGGCCGCCGTTCCCGCAGCTCGACCAGGGCGCCCACCGCGATCAGGAACAGCAGGCTGACCCCGACCCGGACCACGTTCGCGGGCATCCCGGCCCCCAGCTTCCCGGCCGTCAGGATCAGCCCGGCCCCGAGGGCGAGCTCGGTGGCGCACATCGCCATCGCGATCGGCCGCCGCAACCGGAGCGGGAACAGCGCCGTCGGCCCCAGGCCCACGGCCAGGTCCCGGCTCTTCAGCACCCGGACCGCCTTGGCGCCGCACCCACCCAGCAGCATGAGGGCGAGCAGCGGGATCTGCACCTCCCGGACCGCGTCGAGGACCGCAGTGGGCATCGTCAGCCGCCAATCGTGATGGTTGCGTTGAAGCATCCGCGGTCGAGCTCGCCGCCGAGGTCGACGAACGCGGACATGGTCAGGTCGGCCACCCGCCCGCGGGGGGACGTGCCGCAGGTGACGCACCGGTCGCAGAACAGCCGGGCGGCGGCCCCGCAGCTGGTCACCGGCAGCTCCCGCGCCCGCTCGGCGCAGTCGTTGCGGATCAGCAGCAGGCTGCCGAGCGACAGGTAGGGCAGCTGGACGCAGCCGGGGCCGACCCGGTGCGGGTCGACCGCGAACTGGTCGGCGTGGTACGCGTCACCGGCCGCGTGCGAATGGCGGTGGCCGGCCGACCGGGTGTCCGGCTGGCTGCCGCCGCTCCGGGCTAGCGAGGCGCGGGCGTGCCGGCCGGTGTGGCCGCGTCCCGGGTCGGCCGGAGCGGGCTCGTCGTGGCCCAGCGGCAGCCCGTGCCCTTCGCAGCCGGTCTCCGGATCGAGGGCAGGATAGGCCACCCCCAGCAGGTCCTCGGACTCCTCGCCGGGCTCGTGCCAGGTCGCGGTGCCGCTGATCGTGTCCGGGATGTGCCCGCTGACCAGCGGCGGGCTGGGCGGCTGATCGGCCCGGTAGGGCGGCTGCGAGGTGGCCGGGGTCAGGCCCTCGACGTAGCCGGGGCGCCGCAGGCCGATCACGTCGATCAGGTAGCCGGGCTGCAGGCGCGGGAACCGGACCTGGATCCGCCCGCTGGCCTGCTCGGGGATGACCAGGATCTTGCGGCCCTGCTCGGTCCCCTCGTCCACCAGCAGCGTGCCGGCGTCACGTTCCACGATCGTCCCGGTCACCCGTCCGATCTCCGCCCAAATACGGTCAGCGACCGTGTTCCGGACATAATTGCGCTTAACAATTGCTCTATCGCCTTGCCTGAGCGCCGCGGGTGCGACCGGCCCTCCGCGCCAGGCGGCGGTGGAGGCGGCCAGCGTGAGCCGTTCCTCGCCCGCCGCGGTCTGCAGGACCAGGATATGTGGGCTAACATCTAGCACAGTACCGATAACTGCATGTGTCGCGCTGCTGTTCACAGCGTAGGTGCCTTGCGAGGTAAGATCATCCTCAGGCGCACCGGGCGAGCCGAACACGGCCGCCTTGAGCAGCCGCCGACGGGCAAGCCGGGCGGAACCGATGGCGTCCGCGACACTACCGGCGGACAGGTCATATCCGCGCAGATTACGCACTTGCCCCCCATGGGATTGCATATCTGTCTCTCGACCATGCTTACTGTCGGTGGCCTGCGTCAAGTGAATCCGCAACCTTTTTCCAGCGTTCACGCAGAGACACCGCAGCAATTTTTCGAATACGCTTCCGAACTCGCAGAGTCACCGGGTTGTTCTCGCTGTGACGACGCAAGTGCGCCCTGTGCAGGCGCACGAGCCGCTACTTTCGGTGATGGACGTTTGTGTCCAGGGACACGCCTGGTCGGCCACCGATCCCCGCCCTGTCCGGTCAGATGTGACGCAGGCCGCATCCGGACGTGGTGCCGCGCCGGCCGCTGTGGGAATATCACCGGAAAAGCCCGCGCCACCACGAGGAGGTGGGCCGTGCGCAGCACGATGATGGATGTCCCGCTGACGGTCACGTCGATCATGCGGTACGGCACCACCACGTTCGCCGCCAAAGAGGTGGTCACCAACACCGGGGACGGCGTCCGCCGCCGGACCTACGCCGAGACCGCCCGCCGCTGCGCCCGGCTGGCGCACGCGCTGGCCCGGCTGGGCGTCGACGGTGATCAGCGGGTGGCCACGTTCATGTGGAACAACGCCGAGCACCTCGAGGCCTACCTGGCCATCCCGTCGATGGGCGCGGTGCTGCACACCCTCAACATCCGGCTGGCGCCCGCCCAGGTCGGCTGGATCGCCAACCACGCTGAGGACTCGGTGGTGATGGTGGACGCCTCCCTGGTCCCGCTGCTGGCCCAGGTGCTGCCGCACACCGAGACGATCCGGCACGTGCTGGTCACCGGGATCAGCGGCGAGCTGCCGGCCGAGGCGGCGGCGCTGGCCGGGCCGGACCGGGCGGTGCACTCGTACGAGGACCTGCTGGCGGACGAGCCTGACTCCTACGACTGGCCCGCGCTGGACGAGCTGTCGGCCGCGTCGATGTGCTACACCAGCGGCACCACCGGCAACCCCAAGGGCGTGGTCTACAGCCACCGGTCGCTGTACCTGCACGCGCTGGCCCCGTCCTTCGGCAACGCGTTCGCGCTGGCCGAGCCGGACCGGGTGCTGCCGGTGGTGCCGATGTTCCACGTGAACTCGTGGGGCTTCCCGTTCGCGGCGATGCAGTCAGGGGCCACCTTGATCATGCCCGACCGGCACATGCAGCCGGCCGCGATGGTCGAGCTGATCGAGACCGAGCGGCCCACGATCGCGGCCGGGGTCCCCACCATCTGGCAGGGCGTGCTCCAGCACGTCCGCGAGCACGGCGGCGACCTGTCGTCGCTGCGGCTGGTGGTGGGGGGCGGCTCGGCCGTGCCGCACTCGCTGATGAGCGCCTACGACGACATCGGGGTCAAGCTGGTCCAGGCCTGGGGCATGACCGAGACCTCGCCGCTGGGCAGCGTGGCCGAGCCCCCGGGCGGCGTCACCGGCGCCGAGGCCTGGCCCTACCGGGACAGCGCGGGCCGGTTCTTCTGCACGGTCGAGGCCCGGCTGACCGGGGACACCGGCGCGGTTCTCCCCAACGACGGCGAGGCGGTCGGCGAGATCGAGGTCCGCGGTCCCTGGGTCACCGGGGCCTACTACCAGGACGACGACCCGGCCAAGTTCCACGACGGCTGGCTCCGGACCGGCGACGTGGGCACCATCGACGCCGAGGGTTACCTGCGGATCAGCGACCGCAGCAAGGACGTCATCAAGTCCGGCGGCGAGTGGATCTCCTCCGTCGAGCTCGAGAACGCCCTGATGGCCCACCCCGACGTGCTGGAGGCAGCCGTCATCGGCGTCCCCGACGAACGCTGGGGTGAGCGGCCGTTCGCCTGCATCGTCCTCCGCGACGGCGCTGACGTGCCCGCCGAGCACCTGCGCGACCACCTGGCCGCCAGCGTGCCCCGCTGGCAGCTGCCGGAACGCTGGGCCTACATCGACGAGGTGCCCAAGACCAGCGTGGGCAAGTTCTCCAAGCGGCTGATGCGGGAGGCCTACTCGCAGGGGGAGTACAAGGTCATTCAGGTTGGATGAGGCGGGGTCTGCGGATACGCTGGTCTGCGAACGGGCGAGGCACGGTAGGCTGTCTCGCACCGCTTGGAGGCTTCGCCTAGTCCGGTCTATGGCGCCGCACTGCTAATGCGGTTTGGGTTTACCGCCCATCCGGGGTTCAAATCCCCGAGCCTCCGCGTCAATCAGCGGCTCTGCCCAGCCTTGGGCGGAGCCGCTGTTTGTTTTTGGCGGTATTCGCATTGAGGGCGACACCGCGGGCAATTTGCTTTAGGCAAGAGCTGAAAAGGCGGCGGCCGGGAATGCGTTGGCCCGATTCCGCAAATGCCGAACCGATCGGGCCGTCAGTACGCCTAATGGCGCCGTTGAGTACCTCCAGGGGAGAGCATCTCTCGCGCCGAGCATCCCCCGCAGCGAGCCCCCCGCAGCGAGCACCCCCCGTGGCATGCACCCCCCACGGCCCGAATTTCACTCACACCTCAGGCCCCCCACCTGGCTCAGGCGTCCCTCGCCAACCTAGACTTGAGAGAAAGCGCAGGTCAGGGGACTCGCTGGGGGGCGGGGAGCTGCGCTGACGGGGGTTGGCGTGCGGGGAGAACTGGACGCGTACTGCTACGGGCGGAGATTGCTCGACCGGGTGGGGTGGGAGATCTACCTGGGCGGCGACGAGCACGGGGACGAACGGTGGGAGAAGATCGCCCGGGTGCGGCTGGCCGGCGACAAGGTCCGGATCACGGTGGCCGGCGGGGTCACCTACGTGACCGGCTACGTGGACGCGGTGCGGCTGCGGAGGGCTTCGTAGGCCCGGTGGACGTGGGCCAGCTCGGCCGCTGAGTACCGGCCGCCCAGGTCGGCCAGCAGGAACCGGCAGGCCCAGGCGCGGGCGGCGGGCGGCGTCTGCTCGAGTTCGGCCCGCTCCAGCCAGCTGTCGGCCAGCTCGGCGAACACCGGCCACGCGCGGTAACGGCGGGCCAGCGGGTCAAGGGTGAGGATGCTCCAGGTCCGCGCCCGGTCCAGGTCGGGGTGGCCGGCCGCCGCATTGGCCCAGTCGATGACGCCCGTCAGCTGGCCGTCGTCGCTGGCCAGCAGGTTGAGGGGGTGCAGGTCGAGGTGCAGCAGCCGGGGCTCGGGTTCGGCCGTCAGCTCGGTGGGCGGACGGGGGACCGGCCGCAGGCCGCCCGGAGCCGCCAGTCCGGCCAGCGCCTGGTGGACGGCGGCGCATTCCTGGCCCAGCGTGCGGGCCAGCCCGGGAACGTCACGGGCGACCTCGGCGACCGGGCGGTCGGGCACCCGTTCGAGCAGAACGGCGAGGTCATCACCGGTCTCGGCCCGGTCCAGGACGGCCGCCACCGGGAGCGCGGCGGCCGCGGCGGCCGCCGCCTGTTCGGTCTCCATCAGCTCGCGGGGGCCGACCCGGAGCACCTGCTCGCCGCAGCCCCAGGTCGCGCCGGAGGCTCCCCCCAGCGGGACCAGGCGCGTGGGATCAAGGCCGAGAGCCCGGGCGCCGCGCAGCACGCCGGGTGGCGATGGCGTCATGCGCCCATGGTCGCACTCCGGGCGGCCGCCGCGGGCCGTCCGTTCGGCCGCTGCCTCAGCCCGCCTTGATCGCTTGGCCGTCGAGCTTCCTGGCGATCTGCTGGAGCATCGGGCCGGCGTCCTGGCTGCCACCGGGGGTGACGGTGGCCGCCCACAGGCTGCCGGCCGCGCAGCAGGTCGCACCGGGCTGGCCGCTGATCCAGGTGTTCCGGTCGGTGGTGCTGCCGAACGTGGCGATCTCCACCGCGGTGCCGCCCGCCAGGTCACAGTCGATGTCCTGCTGGGCGCTAGAGTCCTGCGGCGCCTGGGTCACGTTGCCGCAGCCGATTTTGGCCGCGAGCGAGTTCGCCGCCGGGCCGTCGCTCCCACAGGCGGCGACCCCAGCGGTGGCGATCAGAGTGACAGCCGACACCGCGACGAGCATGTAGAGCTTCATCGCCCCACCCCCTCCGGGGGGAATTTCTGTAATCAGAGAGATAACTCAAAATTCGCCCGCGCGAACGGCAAATGATCAAGTCCGTGGCACCCTTTTTCCGGCCATGATTAAAACGGCCACGGCGAGCGCCGGTCCGGATTCATTCCGTGCTCAGTCGCGTAATTTACGATCTGGGAAAAGGGGATTACCAGCGGGCGCCGCGGTCAGTGCCGGGCGCCAGGTGGGCGGGCGTGACGGCGACAGGGCTGTACGCAGACCGGACAAGTGTCCGCAACTCGGCGACGGTGGGGACCGCCTATTTCGCCGACCAGCGGAGAGTGAAGCCGGACAGGGTGTAGCCGAGCGCGTTGACCGTCGGCTGGACGAAGTTGTTCCTGATGATCTGGGTCGCCTGCGACTCGGCCGTGCTGATCAGCGGGGTCGTCACCGAGGAGACGTGGTCGACCCGGTAGAACGCCTGCTGCTGGGCGGCCGCGTAGACGACCGACGGGGAGAACTGGGGCTTGATCAGCGTGCCGCACCCCAGCCCCGGATAGGTCCAGCTGTGCGACGTCGTCAGCGGCTTGGACAGGGTGTTGTCGATGGTGACGTCGTGCACGTTCTGCGGCAGCTGCGGGGGCGGCAGCGTCATCACGATGCTGACCCGGCCGGGCTGGCCTGCGGCCGGGCGGGCCAGCACCCGGAGCTGGTAGTGGCCGGTGGTGGCCTGCCACCAGGACGGGCCTGGGTTCAGGTTGACGGTCGCCGACGCGTGCCCGACCGCGTAGAACGTGCTCGAATACCAGCACGGCCAGGGTCCGATGTTCTTGGTGACCTTGTGGGTGAACACGAAGTTGAAGTTCTCGGTGCCGAGCGCGGGCTTGGAGATGCCCTCGATCTTCTGCAGCACCCAGGGCCCGAGGTCGACGTTGCTGGTGGTGCCGGCGCTGACCGTCTGCCACGGCCAGGCGAGGCTGACGTGCGGCAGCCGCACGTTCAGCCCGAAAAGGTGCAACGTGGCCGACAGCGCCATCAGCACCAGCGCCGCCACCGCCCGGCGGAACACCAGTCCCGCCAGCACCAGGAACACGCTCCCCTTGACCCAGCGCGGGATCCAGCGCCGTCGCGGCCGGTTCGGTGGCCAGCCCGCGGGGCCCTGGCCCGTTGGCCCAGGTGCGGTACGGGGCGGCAGTACCTGGGTCGGCTCGACCGGCTCGCCGTAGGTCGTCGCGGCCGGGCCGGCCAGGGCGGCCTGGTAGCGGGCCAGGCGACGCTGATGGAGCGCGGTCAGCAGCAGCAGAACGATTCGGGCCATGGTTCACCGGGCTCCTCGGCTGACGGCGTTCACAGGACGATGGCCGGGTAGTCGAGGCTGAGCACGACCGGCACGGCGCCGAACGCTCGCTTGTAACGGGCGCCCGGCTTGTCGGGGGCGTTGGGGTTGGCGATCTTCGGCCACCGCATGTGCAGGAACTGGTCGGTCAGGCCCTGTACCGAGTACGGGAACTCCATCGCCGAGGTCTGGTGCTGGCGCAGCAAGCCACCCCAGCGGTAGGCCGCGAACACGTTGGCCAGCTCGAGCACGGTCAGCGCGACCGGCACCGTCAGGTCGATCTCGTACACCGCGTCGGCCAGCGTGACCAGGTCCCGGGCGGTCTGGGTGAGCGCCTCGGACTTGGTGTGGAACACGGTGCCGTCGGGGTTGACGGTGCCGAGCTTCTCGCCTTGGACCGGGGAGTAGCGCGGGTGCGCGTCGCACTGCATCCAGTCGCAGGCGGCCAGGATCTTCCAGGGCAGCCCGACGCTGGCGGCCACGTCCCGGTAGAGGAATTCGGCCCGGCCGAGCGGCTTGCGGGCCGAGGACAGCACCGCGCTCTTGACCGGCGTCGGCATCTCCGGCACGTAGCGCGGGGCGGCCCGCCGAGCCTTGGCCGTCGGGCCCTTCCGCTTGGGCGCCTTCCTGGCCGGGGCCCTGGCGGCCGCCGCCTTCTCGTTCTGGGTAGCGTGGGAGGTCGGGGCGGCCTGCCCGGCTGGCGTCGCCTGGCCGGCCGGCTCGATCACGGCGGTCAGCGTCGCGTCGGTGACCGGGGCAGACGAGCTGACCCTGGCCGAGGTGCTGGCCTGGGCCGACGGCTGGGCCGAGCTGCCGCCGTCGCCGGTGGAGCTGCCTGAGCCGCCGCTGGAGCTGCCCGCGCCGCCGCTGGAGCTGGCCGCCGCACCGCTACCACTGCCCGCGCTGCCGCCGCCCCGGCCGCCGGTGCTGCTCCCCGACCGACCCGCCTGCGAGCCGCTCGCCGAGCTGGCCGGGACCGGCACCCCGGGGATGTCCGCCTGCCCGGACGTCGTGCCGACGGTGCTGCCGGTGCTGCCGCCTCCACTGGCGCCACTGCTGCGGCCGGAGGAGGTCGGCGTGGCGAACGGGTGCGGCCTCGGGGCCGGCGCCGGCGCCGCTGAACCGGAGGAAGCCGACGCGCTCGGCGAACCCGATCCGGACGCGACCGGGGCCGGGGTCGCGGCCGAGCTGGGCGACGTGGTCGACCCGGTCGACGCCGGTGCGGTGGCGACCGGGCTGCTGGCGCTGACCGCCGGGGACGTCGTCGGCGTGGTCAGGCTGGGCGCCGTCGCCTTGGCCGACGGCTGGGTGGTCGTGGGCGTCCTGCTGGCCGGGTGGGACTGGGTGGTCCCGTGCGGCTGGGCCTTGGGGCTGGTCTTGGCCGCGGCGGCGCTGCCGCTGGCCGACGACGCGCTCGACGCGCTCGCGTCGTAGCGGTACAGGTTGTACTGCCGCATGAGGCTGATCAGGCTCGACCCGTAGGTCGGGTCGGTGGCGTAGACGCCGGTCAGCGCGTTGGCGAAGGCGTTCGGGCTCTGCTGGTTGGCCATCGCCGCCGTGTAGGAGCCGCTGCTGGCCAGCAGCTTGCCGTGGTCCTCGATGCTCTCGGCGACGTCGTTGTAGACCCGGAACTGGGCGGTGATGCTGACCGCCTGGCCGTTGTAGACCTCCTGCGTCGGCAGGCTGACACTCCCCGCCGGCCCGGTGCCCTTGATGCCGAACAGGTTGTGGTCCTGGCTGGCCAGCGTGCTCTGGCCCCAGGCGGACTCGTCGATGGCCTGCGCGATCGTGACCGCCGCGGGCACGCCGTAGCTGCGCTGGGCCGCGAGCGCGCCCGGGGCGATCTGGCTGATGAACGCCCGCTGGGCAACCGAGCCAGGGTTCGCGGCCGACGAGGTGGTGGCCGTGCTCTGGTGCCGCTGGTAGGCGGAGCTGGACGAAGCCGAACCGGCCGCCTTGGCGCCGGACGAGCTGGCGGTGGCGCTGGCCGCCGCGGGCACGCCCGGGATCGCCGCCGACGGCTCGGCCGCCCCCTGGGTGGCCACGCTGGCCGCCGTCGGCTGCGCGCCAGTCGCCGGTGAGGTGATAGAAGCGGCGGCCGGAGTGGCCGGCATGCCCGGGATCGCCGCGCTCGCCGCCGACTGAGCGGCGCCGGCCGCCGGCGAGCCCGCGGCGCTGGCCGACCCCGAGGCCCTGGTCGACGTCACAGCGGTAACGGTTGCCGTGCCGGGGATGGCGGCCATCGCCTCGGCCGGCTGCTGCTCGTCCTGCGGCGTGGCCTGCTGAGCCGAAGACGACGGCTTGGCGGCGGTGGCGACGCTGGCTGCCGGGCCGGAGCTGACCGCCGCGGTGGTGGTGGCCGGCAGGTCGCCGTTGTCGACGAAGCCCTGGACCCCGTTCGCGCTCAGTGAGCCGGAGTATTCGTGCGCGTTGACCGAGAAGTTGGGCAGCGAGTCGCCGCCGATCGTCGACAGCACCCCATCCGAATAAGCGGTGACGACCTCGACGTGCTCGTCAAACAGCACCCAGTCGCCCGCTTCGGGCTGGTAGCCGTCCCCGAGCGGGTGCCAGCGCTGGTGCGACTGGGCGTCCTGCAGGATCGAGGTGATGTTGAGCGAGTCGGAGTTGGGGTCGACCCGGGCGTCGACCCAGTCGTGCAGCGGCCACGGATAGGTCGAGCCGCCGCTGACCCAGCTCTGCTTGCCGGCCAGCTGGGCGCCCAGCTGCAGGGTCATGCTGGCGAAAGCGGCGCAGGACTGGCCGTGGTCGCCGCCGTCCTGGCTGTCGTGCTGCCAGATCAGCGCCTCCATCTGGGCCGGGGTCTTGGTCTGGGCGAGCTTGGCGTAGTAGCTCGCCACCTTGACGATGGCCGAGCGGACCACCGACTCGTCCGAGGCCGCCTGGGTCGTGGCCGGCTGCGCGGCCTGGTCGAGGGCGGTCAGCGTGACCGGCACGCTGGCCGGCGAGGCCAGGTGCTCGGGCGTCCCGTGCGCGAAGGCGAAGCCGGTGATGGCCCCGCCGGTACCCAGGCTGACCAGCGCGGTCGCCTGCTGCCACCACGGCTTGCGAGGGGGGTGCACAGATTCACCTTCTTCCGGGGTCGGGTCGGCGGAGTGGCGGTCGCGGCGGCGACGGCCACCGCGGCGGCGTGGTCGTCAGAGCCGGTACTGGCCGAGGTCCTTGAGGATGGCCTGGACCTGCTGGTTGCCGGGATTGCCGGCGTTCTGGAACAGGATCTCGGCCGCCTCCGCCTGCTGGGCACTGGCGCCCACCGCCCACTTCTTGTAGACGTCTGACACCAGCGCGCCCTGCCCCTCGGCGGTGGTGATCGGCTCGGCGCACACGCTGGGGAAGCCGGACCGGGCGGTCAGCTGGGCCGACCCGGTGTAGCGCAGGCAGTTGGCCGGGTAGCTCTCCAGGCCGGGCTGGACCGACGGTGTGTTGTTGGCCGCGTAGGACGAGGCGCCGCCGATGATGTTGTTGATGGCGCGGGCCGCCACCTGGAGGCTGTCGATCGGGTCGAGCGGGTCGTACGGGTGGTGCAGGTTCAGCGACCAGGCGACCTCGGCGCCCTGGGCCGGCGAGATCGGCTCCAGCCCCTGGCGGCCGGTCCTGGTGTCGGTGAACTGTGGGTTGTTCTGGCTTGAGAGCAGCGAGAAGACCCACAGGATCTGCTGGGTCTGCTTGCCGCAGGCGAAATTGACCTGTCCCGGCTCGGACATCACGTCGGTGTTCTGGCAGGCGGTGGTGACCTCCGCCTTGACCGTGTTCACGCTGGCGGGCCAGGAGGCGCCGCTGCTGAGCACGATCGTCACCGCCACGATGATCAGGATCAGCAGGGCGGCGCCGGCTCCGATCTGGTACCTGCGCTGCCGCCACCGGCTCGGGTGGTAGCTGCTGCCGCGGCCCTGGTTGAGCAGCAGCTCGGTACGGTCCGGGCGCTCCGGGGCCGGGTCGGGGCGGACCGGACGGCCCTTGGTGGCCACCCGGGTGATGGGCGGCTCGGCCGGCTGGGCGGTGCCCGGCCTACGCTGGGCCTGGCCGGGAACCGCCCGCAGGGCTGCAGTCCGCTCCGGGTCGCCGAGCGCGTCCAGGTCGTCCAGGGTCAGCTGATGGGTGTCGTAGAGCCGGCTCAGCTCCGGATCCCGGGCCAGGGCGGCCGCGGCGAGCTTGCGCTCGAAGTCACGCACAATCTTCACAGCGGCCTCCTCAGCGGCGCGGCTCGGCGAGTGGTCATCGGTGGCCGCCCCAGCAGGGTGTTCGCCACACGTATGACCTAACTCATGCAGGTAATTAGAACACATGTGCGATGAAACCTCAATCAGAATGTCGGACCCAAGTGCTAGGGGAACACAAGTTCGACTGAGGTGCATTCCCTTCGGGCAAATCTGCCCCAACCGGGTGGGCGAATCCACCCCAACCGGGCGGGGCGGCGGGCGCCCTCTGCTGTCAGCAGAGGAGGTGGCCGCCCGCCCCGCCTCCAGTGGGACGCTTGGGCCATGCGTGACTTCCGGTTCAGCTGCAACGTGTTCGGTTTCCGGTCCCGGGCCGAGTTCACCGGCTACTGCCAGGACGCCGAGCGCCTCGGCTACTCCACCCTGTTCACCGCCGACCACCTGGGCGGGGTGGCGCCGTTCCCGCCGCTGGTGCTGGCGGCCAGCGTCACCGAGCGGCTGCGGGTCGGCACGATGGTGCTGAATACCCCGTTCTGGAACCCGCACCTGCTGGCCCGGGAGGTGATCACGGCCGACCGGCTGACCGACGGGCGCCTGGAGCTGGGCCTGGGCGCGGGCCACATGAAGTGGGAGTTCGACGCGGCCCGGATCCCGTTCCCGCCGCTGCGGGAGCGGGTCGGCGCGGTGGCCGCCACCGTCGACGAACTGGAACGGGTCTTCCGCCAGGGCGGCTACCCGGAGCGCCGCCAGCTGGAGGAGCTGACCGGCCGCCCGGCGCTCGCCCCGGTCCAGCGGACCGGGCTGAACGGCACCGGACCGCCGCTGATCATCGGTGGCACCGGCGACCGGATCCTGGCGCTGGCGGCCCAGCGGGCGGACACGGTCGCGCTCGGCGGGCTCATGCAGGTGCCCGGGAAGCCGCCCGGCACGTTCACGCTGCAGAGCGCGACCCAGGCCGACGAGCGGGTCGCCTACATCCGCGCCCAGGCCGGGCCGCGGGCCGGCGACCTGGAGCTGCACGCGCTGATCCAGATGGTGGTGGAGACCGGCGCTCGGCGGTCGGTGGCCGAGCAGGCGATCGCCGAGGACGACCTCGATATGACCGTCGAGGAGGCCATGGAAACACCCTTTTTCCTGTTCGGGACCGTTCCGGAGATGGCCGCGCAGCTAGGGGAACGGCGCGAGCGGTTCGGCCTCAGCTACTTCACCGTGCACCACCCCTTCATGAAGGCGCTGGCCCCGGTCATCGAGCGGCTGGGCGCCGGTGCCTGACTCCGGGCGGCCCGCCCCGGCTAGCTGCGGTCCATCCGCGGGAACGTGACCTCGTTCATGATCACCCGGATCGCGGCCGCCACCGGGATCGCCACCAGCGCGCCCACGATGCCGAGCAGCACGCCGCCGAGCAGCACCGCCACCAGGCTGACGAGGGCCGGGATCTCGACCGTGCGGCCCATGATGCGGGGCACGATCAGGTAGTCCTCAGCCAGCCGGTAGACGATGTAGAACGCGAGGGTGGCCACCGCCACCGGCAGCGACACGGTCAGCGCGACCAGCGTGACGATGAACCCGCCGACGGTGGATCCGATCACCGGGATGAGGTCGAGCAGGCCGACCAGCAGCGCCAGCAGGGCCGGGTAGGGAATGCCGAAGGCGATCATCCAGATGAACGTGCCGAGGCCGGCGATCACCGACGTGATGAAGTTGCCGAGCACGTAGCCGCCGACCTTGACCGTGATCTGGTCGGTGATCAGGATCGTCCGCGGCCGCCGCGAGTGGGGTATCAGCCGGTAGAAGAAAAGCTTGATCGTCGGCAGCCCGGCCAGGAAGTAGATGGTCAGCACGATCACGCCCAGGATCTCCGAGAACGTGCTGATGACCAGCTCACCGGCCCCCAGCACGCCGCCGATGAGGGTTGACCCCTTACTGCTGAGCAGGCTGGTGAGCTTGGTCTGGATGTGGTACTTGTCGTTGAGCTTGCCCAGCTCGGAGTTGTGGTCCTGCAGCTGCTTGACGTAGGTCGGGATCTGGTGAATCAGCGCCGTGGTCTGGGTGGTCAGCGGCGGTACCGCCGCCGCCAGGAACCCGCCGATGACCGCGGCCAGCGCCAGCAGCACCACCGTGACCGCCGCCCAGCGCGGCCAGCCCTTGCGGGTCAGCCAGCTCACGACCGGATCGAGCCCGACCGCGATGAACAGGGCCAGCCCGACGATCACGAGGACCGATCGGGCGCGGATGAACAGCTCGACCAGGCCGTAGGTGACGGCCACGCCGAGCGCGCCGGTCATCCCGATCCAGAACGGCGACCGCCGGTTCACCCGGCGGCCGGGCTGATTCATCTTTTCCGGTTGCTCGGCCAGCTCGTGGGCGGCCTGGACCGCCTCCTGGACCCGGCTCTCGGCCTGGTCGGTGGAGGTGCCGGCGTTGGCGTCATCGGCCGCGTTCTGGCCGATGTCGGCGGCGTCCTGTTCGGCATGGCGGGCGGTGGCGGGCGGTTCGTCCTCGGTCCGGGCGTCACCGGTCCGGGTACTGCCGGGATTTGAGTCGGCGTTACTCAACGTGCCTCAGCCAACACGGAAATCTCCCTTTGCCGGTCCGCCGGCGGGATCACTGCCTTCGTCGGCCGACACGCTGTCGGCCGGTTCGGCCTCTTCGGTACTCGATCCGGCGCGCTGCCCCGGATCATCCCCGGACAGCTTCCCCGTCGGAGCGGTGTTATCCGCCGACCGGCCGCCGGGATGTCCGGAAGATCCGTTGCCCGAATCGTCGTGGGACATCATGCCGGATACGGCGTGGCGCATCGCGCGCCACCCCGCTCCGTCCGGCACCTTGAGTGAGGCGTAGGCGAGCGCGCCGGCCGGGATCGGCAGCCAGAAGTTGACCAGCCGCCAGGCCAGCACCCCCAGCGTGGCGACGTTCCTGGTCACGCCGAAGCTCACCAGCAGCAGCGGCGCGATCGAGTCGACCACGCCCAGCCCGGCCGGGGTGATCGGCAGCGCGCCCGCCACGTTGGCGATGCCGTAGGCGGCAAACAGCTCGACCGGGTTGGCCAGGCGGCCGAACGCGGCCACGAAGCACCACAGCGACGCGGCGTCCAGCAGCCAGTTCAGCGTGGCCCACAGCAGCGAGTCGGCCAGCACCCGGCGGTCCCGCATCAGCGCCCGGAAGTTGGCGCTGGCGTCCCGGACCACCTGCTCCATCCGGTCGCCCCAGCCTTTGGGCAGCCGACGACCGACGGCGGCCATGATCCGGGCCGTCCGGTCGGTGCCCCGGTTCACGCCGACGACGAACAACGCCACCAGCACGAGCACGATGGCCCCGACGATAGCCACCGTCACGTAAATGGGATGAAAGCCGGCCAGCGGGATCGACACGACCAGGGACAGCCACAGCAACACGTTCAGGACCACGGTGGAGCCGAGACCCTTGGCCGCCATCATCACGCCGGTCTCGACGCCCGAGACCCCCTCGCTGGTGAAAAGGCGGTAACCGATGCCGGCGCTGCCGAGCGTGCCGGCCGGGATGACGTGGGCGACGGCGGCCGCCGCCATGTCGATGCGAAACAGGGTGAACAGGCCTGGGCGGCCCTCCGGCTTCAGCAACGCCCGCGTCAGCAGGGCGTAGCAGAACAGCGACACGGCCTCGAGGACCACGCCGGCCGCCATCCAGTATCCGTTGATCCGGTTGAGCAGGTACAAGTCCTTACGCGCACCGGTCAGCTCGGGTACCACCAGGTACTCGACGACCAGCACGATCAAGAACAGCACCACGCCGCGTCGGAGCGGCTTGACCAGCAGCGGTAGCCAGCCCTTCCAGCCCCGTCGGCGGCCCGGTGGCGTGGACGACTTAAGGCCGCCATCATTCCCCGTCACACCAGTCGTGTACCCCAGATATCGGGCAGAACACGGCATGTCGCGATCACTGGTGGCGCCTCCGCTTGCTCACTGGTCCAGCGAAGCGTAGGCGATGACGTTGCTCAGGTAGTGACCGGTGGCCCAGTCGAAGTCGCCCCCGCAAGTGATCAGTCGCAGCTCGGCGTCCGGGGCCGGGCCGTACACGATCGAGGTCGGGAACGACGTCTTCGGGTAGGACTGCACCGTGGTCACCGTGAACACCGCCACCGACTTGTCGGCCCGGGTCACGTACACCTTGTCGCCTGCCTTCAGCTCGCGCAGGAAGTAGAAGACGCCCGGTCCGCTCTTGGAGTCGACGTGCCCGGCGATGACGGCCGAGCCGACCGCGCCTGGCCGCGGGCTCTCGGTGTACCAGCCGACCACGGTAGTGGTCGACGGCACCTGCAGGGTGCCGTTGGACTGCAGGCCGAGGTGGATGACCGAGGTCTTCACCCCGATCGACGGGATCGTCAGCGAGACCGGCTGGGCGACCTGGGTCTGGCCGGACAGCCCACCGGGGGCCTGGGCGGTCTGATCGGGCACCGGTGAGAACTCGGGCGCCGCCACCTTCGACGGCTTGGCGCTGAGGCGGGCGGCCGACACCGCCGCCGCGTGGTCGTGGCTGACGATCAGGCCCGCCGCCCCGGCGCCCACGGCCAGCAGGCCGACCGTGAGCGCCGTGACGGGCAACAACCGCTGGCGCGCAAACCTCACCGGGTCACCGGGTGGCTCCGGCCCGGGCACCCCGGGTGCGGCGCAGGCTCGCCCAGCCGGCCAGCGCCAGCAGCACGCCGCCGCCGATCGTGGCCAGCCACGGGAGCGAGTTGACCGGCCGCGGGGCCATGCCGCCGAAGCCGGTGGCGGGCCCGCCGGAGGCGGCCACCTGGCTGCCGGCCGCGTCGGTCAGGTCGTCGACCTTGAGCCCGTTGGCGCCGTCGAGCACGACGATCGTGTGCACGGTGTCCGCGTCGAGGGAGACCGGGGCCGAGGCGTCAGCGCCCGACGAGCTGAACTTGACCGTGCCGCTGCCGGCCGTGATCGGCTGGTAGGAGGTGGAGGAGGCGAAGGCCAGGTTCTTGGCCAGCGTGTTTGAGCCATAGTCCACGGTGACCTGGTGTTCCTTGAGCGAGGCCTGGATGACCCGGACCAGCGATTTGCCGGCCGGGGCGCTCAGCTGGTCGTCGAAGACCTGAAGCCGCAGGCCGGAGGCGGGGCCCATACCGGCCACCGTATAGGACTTGCCCGCGGTCACCGAGAAGCTGGTCGACAGCACCGGCGCGCTCGAGGCGGCCGCCCCGGCCGCCCGCATCGCCACCGTGTACTGGCCGGCCTTGACCGACATGTAGTCGGAGACGTTCCCGTAGGACACGTGGCGCAGGATGGTCGGGTTGGCGGTGGTGCCGAAGGCGTACATGTAGACGTCCACCGCGGGCGTGTTCGGCGACAGGTGGGCGCAGCGCACCCAGCCCACCCCGGTCGCGGTCGACGTGCTGGTCGACGCGGACGCCGACGCGGCCGGGGCCACCAGACTCACCAGCGCGACCAGCCCCGCCGCCAAGGCGGTGGCCGTCGACAATCTGAACGCACGCAACAAGGATCTCACCGATCTCACCTCTCATTTTTTAATGAAAACGCCCCCCCAGAGGGAGCAATAAGGACACCCGGGAGCCTTGGTCCCACCCGCTACCGGGTGTCCCCGATCAATCAGGAGTTGCCGGAAAGAAGTCCCGGCGGTTCGGGCGCACCAAACTCGATGCGCAGAGCGGACTGGCCGTTGGCCAGGTGGACGATGGCGGCGCGGGCCGGCCGGTACGAACCGGTCTGCTCCTGCGCCTGCCTGAGGTCGGCGTCCAACGCGCCGGTCCCGGTCTGGCCGGGGGCGTCGACGATGGTGACCTGGCGGTACAGGATCGGGGCGCCCGGCCCGGTGTCCCCGAACGAGCTGACGTCGACCGCACGCTGCGACAGCAGCGCGGCCAGCGTGGTCAGCAGCCGGGAGTCCACCTGGCCGGAACGGACCTGGCCGGCGCCCTGGTCCCCGATCGGGAGCAGGCCGCGGCGCAGCAGCTGCTGGCCGGCCGACCGGCGGGCGGCCAGGTCGGCCTGCTCGCTGGCCTGGAAGGCGGCGGCCCCGAAGTTGGCCACCGCCCGCACGTCCACCCGGCTGGCGCCGGTGCCGAAGCTGGCCAGCAGCTGCGGGGCGTACTCACTGACGAGCGCGCTGCCGAACTGGCTGCGGACCGACGAGGTGGCCGCGACCACGTCCGCGCCGAGCGGGTCGGTGGAAGTCGGCTGGATCGTCATCAGCCGGGAGGCAGCGACGCCGTCCGCTTGCAGGGCCGAGCACATCAGCGGGTCGCAGGAGATGAGGTCGCTGGCCGTGACCTGCTCGGCGATCCAGGTCGCGGCGCTGGCCCGGGCGGCCGCGGCCGCCGACAGGGCGCCGTTGCCGCCGTTGCCGCTGGTGCCGCTGGTGCCGGAGCGGCCGGAAGTGGTGCCGGAGGCGGTACCGCTGCCCTGGCTGTGCTGGCTCAGCGCGCCCGACAGCTGCAGGCCGACCAGGGCGGCGATGACCAGCACGAGCACGAACGCCACCAGTGGCCAGCGGATGCCGCTGCGCCGGCGGCCGGTCGTGATGGCGGCCGGGCCGCCGCCGGAGCGGCCCCGGCCGGTGAGGCGGCCGAGCCGCCTGCTCGTCCACAGGGTGATCGTGGTGGCCAGCACCCTGCCCCAGGACGGCTCGGCCGCGCCGGCGGCCGGTGCTCGGCGGGCGATCTCGACGGGGCTCTCCGGCCGGATCGCGATCTCGCCGGTCAGCGCGTCGGGGTCGGCGGCGGGCGGTCCGGAGCTGGCCGGCGGTGCGGAGCTGGCGGCGGGCGCTCCGGCCGGCGGGGTCGGGGCCGGGCCGGCCTGATCGGGCTGGCGCTCTTCGGCCGGGCCAGCCTGGCTCTCGGCGGCCGCGTCGGCGGGCTGAGGGGTGGCCGGGCTGGCGCCGGGGGTGGCCGGCGCCGCTTCGCTGGCGCGGTCGGCTTCGCCCGCGGGCGCGGCTTCGCTGGGCGGGGTGGCCGGGCCGTTGACGGCCGGGACCGGGCTGCCACTGGCCGCTGAGGCCGCGCTGACCTGCCCTCGCGCGGTCCCCGGAGTAGCGGAGTCTCCCTCCGCCACGAGTATGGTTCCGCGCGGGGCGGGATGGCGCCCTTCTTCGCGCATGCCTACTACCCCCACCACCGCAGGCAGTCAATACGGCTATGTTCGGACATCTCAGCACACAGTGTTACTTAGATTCAACTGTTATGGCCACTTGCGCATGTTCCGATACTTTCGGTAACCAGCCACTGCTGCCATTGACGTCAATGTCAATGCTGCGAGAATGACCCCATGCCCGCGACGCTGTGGTCGGTGCGGACCGGACGGGACCGGCTGGACAGCCAGACCAGGGCCGCGTTGGTCACCGCGGCCAAGGACGCGTTCTCGGCGCTCGGCTACGCGCACACCACGGTGGCCGACATCACCGACCGGGCTGAGGTCTCGCGCGCCACCTTCTACGTGTACTTCGCCTCCAAGGACGACGTTTTCCGGGTGCTGACCGAGCAGCTCCGGGACGAGTTCCTGGAGGCTCAGCGGGCCCGGTCGGCCGACCGGGACGATCCGGTCGCGGTGGCGGGCGCGGCGGTCACCGACTTCGTCGACGTCTACGCGGCCAACCTCGCCTTCATCACCGTGCTCGAGCACCAGGCGCTGACCGATCCCGAGCTGCGCGACCTGTGGCAGGGGATCCGCGAGCGGCTGCTCAAGCGGATGACCCGGTTCGTCCAGGCCCTGGTGGCCGACGGGGTCGCCCACCCGCTGGCCCCGCCGGACATGGTGGCCACGGCCGCGTCGGGGATGGCGGTCCGGTTCGCGCCGCTGATCGCGGCCCGGCCCGCCGACCGCGAGCAGATCATGGATCATCTCAGGTGCCTGTACCTGCAAACGCTGGGTATCGACCGGCAGGTGCAGACCACAAGGACGGAGGAGCGATCGTGACCAGACCGGTGTCCAGCCCGGCCACCCGGGCCGTGGTGACCGGGGGCGGCAGGGGGATCGGGCGCGCGCTGGCCCGGCGGCTGGCCGCCGGCGGCGCCCGGGTGGTGGTCAACGACATCGACGCGGCCGCCGCCGAGGCGGTGGCCCACGAGATCGGCGGGCTGCCGGTGCCGGCCGACGTCGCCACCCGCGACGGGGTGGCGGGCCTGATCGCCAAGGCCCGCGACCACCTGGGCGAGATCGACCTCTACTGCTCGAACGCGGGCATCGCGGTGGCCGGGGACGACGACGACCCGGCCGTGGCCGAGGCCGACTGGCAGCGCTCCTGGGACGTCAACGTCATGGCCCACGTGCGCGCGGCCGAGCAGCTGCTGCCCGGCTGGCTGGCTCGCGGCGACGGCCGCCTGGTGATCACGGCGTCGGCGGCCGGGCTGCTCACCATGCTCGGCACCGCCCCTTACTCGGTGACCAAGCACGGGGCCGAGAGCTACGCCGAGTGGCTGGCCGCCACCTACGGGCACCGCGGCCTCAAGGTGCACTGCCTGTGCCCGCAGGGCGTGCGGACCAACATGCTGTCCGGCTCCGGCCGGGCCGGCGACGTGGTGCTGCAGGACACCGCGATCGAACCCGAAGAGGTGGCGGAGGCCGTGTGGTCGGCCATCGCCGAGGACCAGTTCCTGATCCTCCCGCACCCCGAGGTGGCCGGCTACTACGCGCTGCGGGCCGGCGACCCCGACAAATGGCTGCGCGGCATGAACCGCCTGCAGCAGCGCATCGAGGCAGGAGGCACCCGGTGAAGGCTTGGCAGGTCCATCAGTTCGGTGAGCTCAAGGACGTGCTCACGCTGGCCGACAACGTCCCCGACCCCGAGCCCGGGCCCGGCCAGATCTTCGTGCGGGTGCTGGCCGCGCCCGCCAACTTCCCCGACATCCTCATGTGCCAGGGCGGTTACCAGGTCAAGCCGCCGCTGCCGTTCACGCCCGGAATCGAGCTGTGCGGCGAGGTGGTCGCGCTCGGTCCCGGGGTCGACGGCTTCAGTCCCGGTGACCGGGTGGTGGGCACCGCCGCGCTGCCCGCGGGCGCGTTCGCCGAGGTGGCGATCATGAACGCCACCGACGCCTACCCGGCCCCGGACAAGCTCGACGACGCGGAGGCGGCGGCCTTTTTCATCAGCTATCAGACCGGCTGGTTCGGCCTCCACCGGCGCGCGCGGCTCGCCCCCGGCGAGACGTTGCTGGTGCACGCGGCGGCCGGCGGGGTCGGCAGCGCCGCCGTCCAGCTCGGCAAGGCGGCCGGTGCCCGCGTGATCGGCGTCACCGGCGGCGAGCAGAAGGCCGCGGTCGCCCGTGAGCTCGGGGCCGACGTCGTCATCGACCGGACGACCGAGGATTTCGTGGCGGTGGTCAAGGAGGTCACCGACGGCCGGGGCGCCGACGTGGTCTACGACCCGGTCGGCGGGGAGTCCTACGACCGGTCCACCAAGTGCATCGCGTTCGAGGGCCGCATCCTGGTCGTCGGCTTCGCGGGCGGTACGGTGCCCCGGCCCGCCCTCAACCACGCGCTGATCAAGAACTACTCGATCGTCGGGTTGCACTGGGGGCTGTACGCCAGCAAGGAACCGCAGTCGCTCCGGGACGCCCACGACGAGCTGCTCGAGCTGGCCGCCACCGGCGTGGCCAAGCCGCTGGTGGGCGACCGGCTGGGGCTGGCCGACGTGGCCACCGGCTTGGAGCGGCTGGCGTCCGGCCAGGTTATCGGGCGGCTGACGTTCCTGCCCTGAGCGCCCGCCCTGAGACGAGGAGAAGGCTTTGACGACGAGCACGACCGAGGTCCCGGGCCTGGATCTGGCCGCCTACGCGACGTACTTCGAGGGGATCCACCCGGGAGCGATCCAGGGACCACTGCGGGCCGCCGTGCTGCCCGGGGGCAAGTCGAACATCACCTACGACGTGACCGACGGCGAGCACCACTGGGTGGTCCGGCGGCCGCCGCTCGGTCACGTGCTCGCCACCGCCCACGACATGAGCCGTGAGTACCGGGTCATCAGCGCCCTGGCCGGCACCAACGTGCCGGTGCCGGACGCCTGCCTGCTGTGCGAGGACCCGGCCGTGATCGGGGCGCCGTTCTACGTGATGAGCAAGGTGGCCGGGACCGCCTACCGGACCGCCGCCCAGCTCGAGGCGGTCGGCGCCGAGCGCACCCGGATCATGGCCACCCGGATGATCAACACCCTGGCCGACCTCCACGCCGTGCCGCCGGACGCGGTCGGGCTGGCCGATTTCGGCCGGCCGGAAGGGTTCCTCGCGCGTCAGGTCCGCCGCTGGAAGAAGCAGCTGGACGCCTCGCGCAGCCGCGACCTGCCGGGGGCCGACGAGCTGCACGCGGCGTTGGCGGCCCGGGTCCCGGCCGAGTCCGACGTCGCCATCGTGCACGGCGACTACCGGCTGGACAACCTGCTGGTCGGGGACGGCGACCGGATCACGGCGGTGCTGGACTGGGAGATGGCCACGCTCGGCGACCCGCTCACCGACATCGGGATCCTGCTCGCCTACCACGCGCTGGCCACCATGGACACCGGCTACGCGGTGGCCGACGCGGCCGTGGCCCCCGGTTACCCGGACGCGGCCGAGATCACCGACGCCTACGCCCAGCGCAGCGGCCGCGACCTGTCCCACCTCGGCTTCTACCTGGGGCTGGCGTTCTTCAAGATCGCGGTCATCTGTGAGGGCATCTACTACCGCTTCTCCCAGGGCCAGACCCTGGGCGAAGGCTTCGGGGACATCGGCGCCGCGCCCGAGCCGCTCATCCAGGCTGGCCTCGCCACGATGAAGGAGTGATCCGATGGAATTCGGCTTCGACGACGTCACCATCAAGCTGCGGGACAGCCTGCTGGCCTTCATGGAGGAAAAGGTCTATCCGGCCGAGCCGGTGTTCGCCGAGCAGCTGGCGGCGCTGCCCGACCACTGGGCCTGGACCCAGGCGCCGATCCTGGCCGAGCTGCGGGCCGAGGCGCGCGCGCGTGGCCTGTGGAACCTGTTCCTGCCGGGCGAGCACGGCGCCGGCCTGACCAACCTGCAGTACGCGCCGCTGGCCGAGATCACCGGGCGCAGCCTGGGCCTGGCGCCCGCCGCCCTCAACTGCTCGGCCCCCGACACCGGGAACATGGAGGTGCTGGCCGCATTCGGCACCGAGGAGCAGAAGCGGGCCTGGCTGCAGCCGCTGCTCGACGCCGAGATCCGCTCGTCGTTCGCGATGACCGAGCCCGACGTGGCCTCCTCCGACGCCACCAACATCTCCACCCGGATTCAGCGCGACGGCGACTCCTACGTGATCAACGGGCGCAAGTGGTGGATCACCGGCGCCCTCAACCCGGACGCAAAGATCTTCATCGTCATGGGCAAGACCGATCCGGACGCGGCCCGGCACCGGCAGCAGTCGATGATTCTGGTTCCCCGTGAAACACCGGGCCTGACCGTGAAGCGCGGCATGCGGGTGCTGGGCTACGACGACCACGAGCACGGCGGCCACGGTGAGCTGGAGTTCCGCGACGTCCGGGTCCCGGCCAGCAACCTGATCGCGGGGGAGGGCGACGGCTTCATGATCGCCCAGGCCCGGCTGGGCCCCGGCCGCATCCACCACTGCATGCGCTCGATCGGCGTCGCCGAGCAGGCGGTCGAGCTGATGTGCGAGCGCGCGCTGAGCCGGACCGCGTTCGGTAAACCGCTGGCCGAGCAGGGCGTGATCCGCAACTGGATCGCCGAGGCCCGGGTCCGGATCGAGCAGCTCCGGTTGCTGGTACTCAAGACGGCCTGGCTGATGGACACGGTCGGCAACAAGGGCGCCCACGGCGAGATCCAGGCGATCAAGATCGCCACCCCCGAGACCGTCGAATGGATCCTCGACAAGGCCATTCAGGTGCACGGGGCCGGCGGCCTGTCCCAGGACTTCCCGCTGGCGGCCGCCTTCGCCGGCATCCGCACGCTCCGGTTCGCCGACGGTCCCGACGAGGTCCACAAGAACTCCCTGGCCCGGGCCGAGCTCAAGCGGCACGCGGCCGCGGCCGCCAGCGGCTGACCGGGCCGCCGGCCGGTCGGCGGGCGGCCGGCCAGAGGCGGCGGCCGGCCAGAGGCGGGCGGCCGGCCCGCGGCGTTACACCTCCGCGCGGGCCGGGGTGACGTGCTGCTGGAGGAACAGGGCGGCCCGGTCGAGGGCCTGGTCGGCTTCGTCGAGGACGCCGGTGTAGGTCTGGAAGACGTGCGGCACCCCGGCGGTGACGTCGAGGATCACGTCGACCCCGGCGTCGCGGGCGCGCGCGGCCAGCCGGGTCGAGTCGTCGAGCAGGACCTCGTTGGTGCCGGCCTGGAGCAGCAGTGGCGGCAGGCCGGTCAGGTCGGCCAGGGTAGCCGGGCTCAGCAGCTCCTGGTGCGGATCGGCGCCGGCCAGGTACCGCTCGAGGTTGGGCTGCAGGCCCTCACGGGTGAGGATGGGATCGAGGCCGGCCTTGGTGTCCATGCTGGCCCCGGTGCGGGTGGCGTCGAGACCGGGTGAGAAGACCACGGCCGCGGCCGGCATGGGCAGCCCGGCCTGCCTGACCTGGATCAGGGTGGCGATGACGAGGCCGCCGCCCGCCGAGTCGCCCGCCAGCACGGTCGCGGCCGGGTCGGCGCCGCCCTCGAGCAGGGCCCGGTAGGCGGTCAGCCCGTCGTTGACACCGGCCGGGAACGGGTGCTCGGGAGCCAGCCGGTAGTCGGGCGACCAAGCCGGGAATCCGGTCCGGACCACCAGGCTGGCGGTGAGGCCGAGCTCGGTCTCCGGCGAGCCGACCACGAACGAACCGCCGTGGAAGAACAAGATGGTGCCGGGCCGGGACGGCCCGTCCGGCTCGATGAGGAGGGTGCGCATGCCACCGAGCTTGGTCTCGGTCGTCCGGATGCCGTCGGGGACGATCATCTGGCTCATCAGGTCCGCGTACGCGGCCCGCTGCTGTTCGATGGTCGGCCGCGCCATCGGCAGCGGCTGGCGGCGCAGCATCGAATCGATGGCGGCGCGCTGCTGGAGGCTCATGATGCTCCTTCAAGTTGGTTGCCTGTACAGTATATGCCATGGCAACTAAATCGGGCGGGGGAGAGGGCGGCCGGGAGGGTCAGAGGGAGCGGGAGCCTCAGGGGGAGCGGGAGGCTCAAGAGGAGCGGGAGGCTCAAGAGAAGCGAGAGGCTCAAAAGAAGCGAGAGGCTCAAAAGAAGCGAGAGGCTCGGCGAGGACGAGGAGCCCGAAGAGAGCTGGGGGCTCGGGGAGATCGGGAGGCCCGAGGAGATCGGGAGGCCCGAGGAGAGCCGGAGGCCGGCGGGTCGCAGGCGCGCGGCGGCCGGGAGCCGGTCGGCGGCGCCGGGCCGGCCGCGGGCGAGACCGAGCCGCTCGGGGTGGCGTTCTTCGGGGACCTGGTGCGCTGCGAGACCCGGCTGTACAACGCCTTCAACGACGAACTGCGGGCGGCCCACGGAATCGTCACCTCGCAGTTCGAGTTCCTGCGCTACCTGCGCGGCCACCCGGGGTCGCGGGTGGCCGACCTGGCCGCCGAGTTCGCGGTCGGGGTCGGCGCGGTCAGCAAGAGCATCGACCGGCTGGAGCAGCGCGGCTGGGTCGCCCGGCAGCCCAACCCGGACGACCGCCGTTCGGCCATCCTGGCGCTGACCGCCGACGGCCGGGCGCTGGCCGAAGCCGCCGAGATGACCTTCCGGTCGCGCCTGGACCAGATCCTGGCCGCGGCCGCCGAGCCGGGCCAGCTGGCCGGCGCGGCCCAGCTGCTGGCCGCGCTGCGGGCGGTGCTCGAGCGCGACAACCTCGGCACCCCGACCGGGTGAGAGCATCCGCAACGTTGCGTCTCGTGTCAGGCGGCCCGGCGGGCGCCAACCCGGCGGACTGAGGCTACCCGCAACGTTGCGTCTCGGGTAGCGGGGCAGCAGGCCTCGGGACGTCGCCGGCTGGGACGCGCCGCACCGGCCGGCAAAAAGGCAGA
>Ga0213875_10000488_pt1 | contig 33637 bp, 36 predicted proteins | sample BarmaccomBMRX_R8_FD_160105 | JGI IMG/M metagenome (GOLD analysis project Ga0213875, IMG submission 160105) | Root-associated microbial communities from Barbacenia macrantha in rupestrian grasslands, the National Park of Serra do Cipo, Brazil - RX_R8 | ecosystem: Host-associated > Plants > Roots...
CAGCGTCACCAGATCGCCAACGGTGACAGATAGCTCGATGGGCACGATGTCTGCAGCCATGGCGGGAGGGTAATACCCGCAAGTGGCGATGCCAGAGCTACCGGCTGAATCCCCTCTTTACGGGGATATTCGTGACCGTACTTGCCACCCGGCGAGGTTCGCGGTCATCGCGGTGTCGAACAGTTCGCTCGGTGGCACTGCGCACGCCGGCAGCGCGCCACGTAACTCTAATGACACCAGGCCGTGCACGTTTGCCCACAGTGCGGTGGCGATGACGCCCGGATCGCCGTCACGCAGCAGACCCGCCGCTAGTGCCCGGCGCACCATGTCCAGCAGCGGGATGAAGGTGGCCTCGGCCTGCGCGTAATCCGCCGGAGCGGGTTCGAAGCCCGGTACCGGTGAGCCGAACATCACCGCGTACAGGTGCGGGTCGGCCAGTGCACTAGCCCGGTAGGCGTGGCCCAGCGCGAGCAGGTCGGCCAGCGGATCGCCGGAGGGCGTCACCTTGTCCAGATGAGCCCTGAACCGGCTAAACGCCTCGATGAACAGTGCTCGAAGGATGCCTGGTTTACCACCGAACAGGGCGTATACCGCGCTCGTCGAGGTGCCCGCTGCGGCGGCCAGCCTACGGAGGCTCAATGCATCCGGACCCTCGGAGGTGAGCAGCGCCGCAGCGGTGTCGAGTAGGCGGACCCGCAGCGCCTCGTCATGCAGTTTCGGTCGGGCCACCCGGCAACAGTATCGCAACGCTGTTCTATAACAGCGTTTAAATCGGCCATCGGCGAGCTGACCGCCTCGACAGCCTCTAGTGGCCGATGATCGGCGCCTCCGGAGAGCCCTGGCCGGGGCCTCCAGCGTGTTGAATACGCCGGATCAGATCCGGGTCACAAGCTCCCGGAGCAGGGGAGCCATCCGGGTCGCAGATTTCGCCGCGGCGGCGAGCATGTCGGAGATTTTCAGCGGACCGGGCGCGACGCCGGCGGCGAGGTTGGTCACCAGCGAGATCCCCAGCACTTCGGCGCCCTCTGCGCGGGCGGCGATGGCCTCCAGCACGGTGGACATCCCCACCAGATCTGCGCCCAGCATACGCAGCATGCGAATCTCCGCCGGTGTCTCGAAATGCGGACCGGGCACTCCGGCATAAACGCCCTCGACCAGCGTTGGATCGATCTCGCGGGCCAGCGCGCGCAACCGGGCAGCGTAGGTGTCTGTGAGGTCCACATACTGCGGCCCGACCAGCGGCGACGTCGCGGTGAGGTTCAGGTGGTCGCAGATCAGCACCGGCTGGCCCACCTTGAGCCCATCGGTGATACCGCCGGCGGCGTTGGTGAGCACCACCACCCGTGCGCCGGCAGCGCAGGCGGCGCGCACCCCGTGCACCACCTGGGCCACGCCGTGGCCCTCGTAGCTGTGCGTGCGACCGAGCAATACCAGGACCCGGCGATCACCCAGCTGCACCGACCGCGCCGTCCCGGCATGCCCGATCACCTGCGGCATGGCGAAACCGGGCAACGTGCTGAACGGCAGTTCCGCGGTCGGTGTCCCCAGACCATCGGCCGCGGGGCGCCAGCCGCTGCCCAGTACCACGGCGGCGTCATGGGTGGCGATCCCGGTACGCTCGGCGAGCACCGCGGCGGCCTCTCGCGCTATCTGCGCCGGATCAATCACGCTGAGTAGCCTAACGATCAGCGCATGTGCGCTGATCCCGACCTGGAGACATATCGGGGCGAAGGAGCGCTACAGGGCGGGTGTGAAGGTGGCCAGTACGGGTTCGAACAACTTGGTACGGCCCGCGGCCTCACGCTCGGTCGGCACGGTGACCGAGAGAACCCACAGCTCCGTGTTAGCCGGCATCATCCGCAGGTACGTTGTGCGCCGGAGCTCACCACCTTCTTGAGTCCGGTATGTGGCCTCCAACGCGCCACCGGATAGCCGCTGCCGCTGGGTCTCCACCAGCTGGGGCAATCCCTGAGCCAGCTTGCGCAGGTAGCCGCTCAGGTACTGATCGGCATTGACGGCGGGGGCGCCGGTGACCCGTTCCACAGCGATGACCTCCGAACCGTCCGGTGACACGAAACGCGTCACCGTGCCGGAGTTGTCACCAAGTGCCCGCTGCTCGCGAAACTGCGGCCAGCCCTGCGGCACGCTGACCGTGAACTGCATCGGCCGGGTACCGGGGGGCTGATCGACCTGGACCACTAGCGGACTGAGTACCGGATCCTCGGGGCTCGGGTTCGGCGCGGCCCGGGTGGTAAGGGAGGGCATCGCGGGCTGGCCGGCGGTGATCCGTGCGGCTGCGAAGCCGATCACGGCGCTGGCGAGGAACAACAGCACGGCCAGCAGCCACAGGACCGGTCTACGCCTGGTGCCGGGCCGCCTGTGCCCGTGCCGAGGAGCACGTGCTTCTGCGGGCTGGGCGAAAGGCAGCGGCCCCGGGTCGGAGGCAAGCCGGGTGCTGCGCTGGCGCGGCATCTCTGACGCGGTTGTAGCGGTGGCGCCGGCGACGGTGGCTGACGCGGTGCGCGCCGCAAACGAGGAGTCTGCTGAGCCGGTGGGCGAGGCAACCTCTGGAGGCGCGCCCAGCATCTGGCGTACCTGGGACAGCGATAGCCGGCGAGCGGGGTCCTTGACCATCAATCCGCTGATCACCTCGGCGAGCGGCCCGGAACAGGACGGCCTGGGCACCTTGTCTTGCACCACCGCGGCCACGGTCGCCATCGCGGTGCCTGCGTCGTACGGGGGCCTGCCCTCGACCGCGGCGAATAATGTCGCGCCCAGTCCCCACAGGTCCGAGGCAGGGTTCACCGGTTTGCCGGAGGCTATCTCCGGAGCGATGTAGGCCGGTGAGCCGAGCATCAGGCCGGTTGCGGTCAAGGTTTCATCGGCCGGATTGCGGGCGATCCCGAAGTCAGTCAGCTTGATCCGGCCGTCGTGGGCGACCAGCACGTTGCCGGGCTTGACATCGCGGTGGGTGATTCCCGCGGTATGGGCCGCCTGCAATGCGGCCGCTACCGCGGCACCGATGGTGGCCACTTGCTGGGGAGGCAACGGGCCTTCGCGGGTCAGCTCGGCCAGGCTGCGCGAAGGCACCAGTTCCATCACGACGAACGGCGCGGCGCCTTCCCGGGCCACGTCGTAGAGCGTCACCACATTGGGGTGTGACAGGGCCGCGATGGCCCGCGCTTCGCGCAACGCACGTTCCCGCAATGCGTTCGCCTCGGCGTCGGGGACGCCTGGTGGCAGCAGCACCTCCTTGATCGCGACCGGCCGTCCGAGTACCTCGTCGCGTGCTGACCACACCGTGCCCATGGTGCCTCGGCCCAGCACCGCATCGAGCCGGTACCGGCCGGCCACCAGGCGGGGTGCGGGGTTGGTCACGGCCCCATGATGCCCGCACCCGCTCAGCGGGTATGCGAAGTGGGCATGATGAAGGTGGTGGACAGGTCAGCGGAATCGGGTTTTCCGATCAAGCCGGTGTACCGCGCGCAGGACGTCGCGGAGGGACTGGCTGAGCGGCTAGGCGAGCCTGGGCAGTTCCCGTTCACCCGGGGCGTGTACCCGACCATGTACACCCAGCGCCCGTGGACCATGCGCCAGTATGCCGGGTACGGCACCGCTGCCGAGTCCAATGCGCGGTACCACCAGCTGCGCCGGGCCGGGCAGACCGGGCTGTCGGTGGCGTTCGACCTACCCACGCAGATGGGCTACGACTCCGATGAGCCCATTGCGCACGGCGAGGTCGGCAAGGTCGGGGTGGCCATCGATTCGATCGAGGACATGCGCACGCTGTTCGATGGGATCCCGCTGGACGAAGTGTCCACTTCCATGACGATCAACGCGCCGGCCAGCGTGCTGTTGTTGCTGTATCAACTGGTCGGCGAGGAACAGGGGGTGCCGGCGTCGGCGCTGACCGGAACGGTGCAAAACGACATTCTCAAAGAATACATTGCGCGAGGTACCTATATTTACCCGCCGGCGCATTCCCTGCGTCTCACGTCGGACATCTTTGCCTATTGCAAGGCGGAGATCCCGCGGTGGAATACCATTTCGATCTCGGGTTACCATATGGCCGAGGCCGGCGCCAATCCGGCGCAGGAAATCGCTTTTACGCTGGCCAATGGAGCTCAGTACGTGCAGGCCGCGCTGGACGCCGGAATGGCTGTTGACGAGTTCGCGCCACGATTGTCATTCTTTTTCGTCTCGCGTACTACACTTCTGGAGGAAATCGCAAAATTTCGGGCCGCCCGGCGGATCTGGGCTCGCCTGATGGCCGAGCGCTTCGGCGCCCGAAATCCGAAATCGTTGACGTTGCGATTTCACGCCCAAACCGCCGGGGTGCAGCTGACCGCACAGCAGCCGGAGGTCAACGTGGTGCGGGTTACCGCGCAAGCAATCGCCGCCATCTTCGGCGGCGCTCAGTCGCTGCACACCAATGCCTACGACGAGGCCATCGCGTTGCCCACGGAGAAGGCTGCCCGGTTGGCTCTGCGGACCCAACAGGTGCTGGCGCATGAGACCGATCTGACCGCCACCGTCGATCCTTTTGCCGGTTCCTACGCGGTCGAAGCGATGACCGATGAGGTGGAAGCTGCCGCGGTTGCCTTAATGGACAAGGTGGATGAGCTGGGTGGTGCTGTGCGGGCCATTGAGGCGGGGTTCCAGAAATCGGAGATCGAGCGGACCGCGTACCAGACCGCGGTCGAGATTGATTCCGGTGATCGGGTGGTGGTGGGGGTCAACCGTTATCGGCTTGACGCCGAAGATCCTTACCAGCCGCTGCGGGTGGACCCGGCGATCGAGGATCGGGCCCGGGAGCGGCTTGCTGTGCTGCGCTCGTCGCGATCGTCCGTGGCGGTCGGGCGTGCCCTGGATGAGCTGCGGCAGGCAGCCAAAGACGCTGCAGGCAACGTGCTGTACCCGATGAAGCGGGCGCTCGCCGAGCGGGCCACAGTGGGAGAGGTATGTCACGCGCTGCGTGACGTGTGGGGCAGCTACGTACCGTCAGAGTCTTTCTGACGACTTGTTTGGGACCTTCTGACAGGACTTGCTGAGGCAAATTCGGTGAGCGCCTTGGCAAAGCGATCAACGGCGCCCGGCGCGGTGATTAAGGACAGGTTCGGTTCGATCAGCTCGAGCTCCATGATCATTGGCCCTCCGGTGCTGCCGGGCACCAGGTCGACCCGGGCGTAAGGCAGCGGATGGCAGATTCCTGGCACTGCGCGCAATGCTGCCGCAGCGATGGCGAGCTCCGAGCGGCTCGGCGAGTAGTGGGTGCGCTGAGGACGGGGCAGCTGCTCGTTGTGGATTTGGCTGGTGTGCAGGACAGCGCCCCTGCGCACCGCATGGCTCAACCTATTGTTGAAAAAGATCAGCCTGCGTTCGCCCATCACCTCGATCTGCTTCAGGTATGGCTGAACCATCGCGTCCACACCCTGGCTGTGCAGCATGCGTATGTGCTCGATGGCCTCGGCTTGCGCGTCGGGAAGGTAGCGTGCGGTGTTCCAGGCACTGGCGGACACAACCGGTTTGACCACGATCTCGCCCGCAAGTAACTCTGGCCGCTCGCCGCGTTTGACATATCTGGTCGGGATGACGGGTAGTCCAGCCCTGTCAAGGTCACACAGATAGCATTTGTTCAGGTTCCAGCGGATCACCTCCGATGGATTCACCAATAATGTGGAATGCGATACGTGGTCGATCCAAGCGGAGAAATTTTCGACCCGCCACGGATAGTCCCAGGTCGAACGGACCAGTACCATATCGAATGCGTGCCAGTTACGGTCGGCGTCCCATTCGATGGCCTCCGCGCTAATATCCGAGGCGCCGAGAGCATTGATCAACAACGGCATGTCGACGTCGTCGGCGCCCTTCGCGGTGGCGATCGCGATCCGGCGCACAGGATTGACGCTACTTGCCTGGCCGGTGAACCGCGCCATCTTGTTGCCGAGTTCAACACCGTGGTCGTTTGAGATTGACTGGACAGCACCGGTCGTGGCCGTGGCGGCCGTAGGGCAATCGACTGCGCTGGCTGCGGCACGGCATGCGGCGTCGGTGAGCTGTGTCGGGCAGAATCAGGGGATGAATCCTGCGGCAGCCAGTCCTGCTGTCGCCATGGCGCGGCCTGGGGACGCTCTGCGAGCACTGCGGCGCAGTGCCGACACGGAGCACGTCGGTGCTGGTAACGGCGCCGTTCTGGTGGCGGCCGATCGCTTCGATGTCGAGCACGGCGTGTCGCCTCTGCATTCCGGCCTGCGCCTGGACTATGTGGTGCTGTCGAAGGTGGATCACGAGTGCTGGCGCAACGTCATCGCGGCGGCCACCGAAACTCTGGACGTGACGATCAAGTTGATCGGAAAATCCGCCGAAGATGCCGGTACGGGCAAGATACCGCGCGCGCAGAGAGGGGTATTCGACGACGTGATGACCGCCGCTAACACGTCAGCGTGGTATGACCCGCGGGCTGACGCGACCGCCGTGTGCAGCAACGGCGCCCGTGCGCTGACACTGACCGGTCTGGCGGCGGCCACCGGCGACGCCGGAGGTGGCGCGTGACGCTGCTACACCCCAGCCCACTGCCTGCCGCTGAGGCGCCGCTGGACATCGCGGCGGGTCGGGGGCCGTCCTGGCTCGACGAGTGGCTGTCGAAACACGGTACCGACCTGGTCGCCTGGCGTCGGCACATCCATGCCCATCCAGAGCTCGCCTACGCCGAACACGCCACCACGGCTCTGATTGCCGAGTGCCTCCGCAGTGCTGGCTTGCAATCCACCCCGCTGCCCGACGGCACCGGGCTGATCTGCGACATCGGTACCGGTTCCCGGTGTGTCGCGCTGCGGGCCGACATCGACGCACTGCCGTTGGTGGAAGCCACCGGGTTGCCGTTCGCTTCCACCGTGCACGGCGTCATGCACGCCTGCGGGCATGACGCGCACACCGCCATCCTGCTGGGTGCTGCGTTGGCGTTAGCGTCAGCTCCGGCGTTGCCGGGTCAGATCCGGCTGATCTTCCAACCGGCTGAGGAAGTGATGCCTGGCGGAGCGCTGGATGTGCTCGCCGCAGGTGCCTTGTCCGATGTGGACCATATCTTCGCGCTGCATTGCGCCCCCCGGTTACCCGTTGGTCAGGTCGGTACCCGGGTTGGGCCGATGACGTCGGCTTCCGACCTGCTGGAACTGCGGCTGTCCTCACCCGGCGGGCATACCTCGCGGCCGCACCTCACCGCCGATCTGGTGCACGCGCTCGGCACCGTAATCACCGGATTGCCCTCGCTGCTGTCCCGGCGGATCGATCCCCGCTCAGGCACGCTCCTGGTGTGGGGGGCGGTGCAGGCAGGTCAGGCCGCCAACACCGTTCCTCAAGAAGGGTTGGTTCGCGGCACCCTCCGCACTGGGGACCGCGGTATCTGGACAGATCTGGAACCACTGGTCCGCGAGCTGGTCACCGCCCTGCTCACGCCCACCGGCGTGGGCTTTGACCTGCGCCATGTCCGTGGCGTGCCGCCGGTGGTCAACGAGCCGGTCAGCACCGGGCTGCTCCGCGACGGTATCGCCGCCGCGTTGGGCGAGGACGCTGTCGTAAGTACTGAGCAGTCCGCTGGTGCGGAGGATTTCGCCTGGTACCTCGAGCACGTGCCGGGATCCATGTGCCGCCTCGGTGTCTGGTCCGGCGACCAGCCGCAGCACGACATCCATCAACCCACCTTCGATCTCGATGAGCGCGCGCTCCCGCTTGGCGTGCGCGTCATGGTGCACACCGCACTAGCCGCCCTAACCTGACCCCTTCCCGCGCGTGTCGTGCCCTCGTGGCTCGCGTGTCGCGCTCCCCTGCACGGTGTGTCGCGCCTTCCCGCTCCGCGTGTTGCGCACCACGGCACACCGCGAGATCACGCTGTCCTGATCTCTCTGCTGGGCTTGTCCACAACGGGCCTGCTCATCCACAGCTGCCGGATCCGGCGCTCGCATCGATTGGACCGACCCAGCAAAGCTCATGCCATGCTCAGCCTCCCCGAAGACTGTCACGGCCCATGGACCTACGCACAGCTACGTGATGCCATCGGTCGGCGCAGCCTGGACCGACTGCGGGCTGACGGCCGGATCCGGCAAATCTGGGGAGTACTCGTCCCGATGGACTCGCTGCTGGATCCAGACACCCGAGCAGCTGCAGCGCTGCTTGTGGCTGGATCCCAGGCAGCGTTGACTGGTCTCACCGCGGCCTGGCTGCAAGGTTGTCCAGCAGCGGCCACGCCTGCCGTTCATGTGGCGGTGCCCTATTCGAGTTCTCTGCGAACTCAGGAAGGCCTGGTTGTTCACCAGGGGCGCGGGCTACTGAATGACGTGATCGAGGTGCGCAAGTTGCGCACCGTCACGCTTGCCGTGGCGGTTACCGAATTACTGTGCACGGATGTGGCCCGGCGGGCGCTGGCTGTTGCAGATCAAGCATCTGCACAGCTCAGCGAGGGAGAACGGTCGGCGTTTTGCCGGCGGATCGCTGATCGGCTGGCCACCCGGGCTGACCGTCGCGGTACCGCCCGGGCGGGTACGTTGCTTCCTCTAGTCACCGGGCGGCCCGAGTCACCGCCGGAGAGCTGGTTGAAGCTGCTCGTGGTCGACGCGGGTTTTCCGACCCCGGCGGAGCAGTTCCAGGTTCTCGATGCGCTGGGCTGCGTTCGGTATGTCCTGGATCTGTGCTGGCCCGAGTTGCGCATAGCGCTGGAGTACGACGGTTACGAGTCGCACGAGTACCGGCTGGACCGCGATGGTCGCCGCGATCTTGACCTAGAACGGCGCGGATGGATCACAGTCAGAGCCACCGCGGCCGACCTAGCTGAACCCAGCGGGCTGCTGGCCAGGCTCGAGGACGCCTTCGAGATCAGGGGAGCGGGCCACTACCGAGCCGTACCTGGGGAGCAACGCCCAGGCAGACGACGCGCCTGAGCGCAAGATACACCGGGCACCAGCGCACGACACACCGGGCAGGAGGGCACGACACACCGGGCACCAGCGCACGACACACCGGGCAGGAGGGCACGACACGCCGGGCCGAGAGGGGGCGATGGAGCAACGGTCAGGGGCCGATGCCGGAGCAGGGACGGGCGCGCAGTTCGGCGACGTAGTCCTCGGGAGCACCGGCCGCCTCGGCGGCGTCAGCGATCACGCCGAGATAGCGCGCCGAGGGCAATCCGCCCTCATAGGCGTCGAGCACGTAGAGCCAGGCAAGCGCCGAGCCGTCCAGGGTGTGTACCCGCAGCTTCAGCTTCTTGTGCAGCCCGAAATCCCCACCCTCCCAGCGATCGAGCAGTTTTTCGTCCTCCGGGGTCACGTCATAGATCACGACGAACACCTGGGACTCGGGGTCTTCGACAACGGTGGCCAGCGCCCCTTCCCAAAGCAGGTCTTCGCCACCGAAGGTCAACCGCCACCCGATCAACCAGCCGGTCATCGCCATCGGCGAGTGCGGCGCGCGTTGCGCCATTTGGGCGGGATCCATGTTCGACCCGTAGGCGGCGTAGAGCGGCACGCGCGATAGCGTAGCTGCCACATGAGATGTCCCCACGTTCCCGCCACCACCGTCGGCTACGCCTTGAATACAGAGTGCGCACTGAGAGTGCTCGCCATCGCGCAACCTCATGCGTGCCCGCGCGTCCTTGTGGGTAGAGGGCTGGCATGAGGAGGTTGCGATGTGGATCGTTACCTGCGGGCTGATCGCTGGTGCGGCTCTACTAGGCCCAGTTCCCGTGGCCATGGCCGATGGACTGATCAGCACTGCGAACGCGGATAGCCAAGCTGCGCCGCAAACCGAGGTGAGCGTGCTTGCTGTGTCGCTTACCGTGGGCGGCGCGATCGCCACCGCTGGCTCAGGGGTGGCGCTGGTACTCAATCGGCGCCGGGCGGTCAGTCGTCAACCCAGTCAAGTGTCCGGATGACCGCCTTGCGCCACTGAGCGTAGAGGTGTTCTCGCTGCGGCGGATCCATCTGAGGATCCCACCGCCGGTCGGCTGACCAGTTATGTCGGATTTCCTCCTCACCGGACCACGCTGCCACGGCTAGGCCGGCAGCGTAAGCAGCGCCCAGCGCGGTCGTCTCCCTGACCGCGGGGCGGATCACCGGGACACCCAAGATATCGGCCTGAAACTGCATCAGCAGATCGTTACGCACCATCCCGCCGTCTACCTTCAGAACAGCCAACTCGGTCCCCGAGTCAGCGTTCATCGCGTCGAGAACCTCTCGGGTTTGGAACGCGGTAGCTTCCAGCACCGCTCGGGCCAGGTGCCCACGGTTGACGTAACGCGTCAGGCCGACGATGGCGCCCCGAGCGTCAGATCGCCAATGCGGGGCGAACAGCCCCGAGAAGGCGGGCACGAAGTAAGCGCCACCGCTGTCCTCAACGGAAGCGGCTAGCTGCTCGATCTCATCGGATGAGGAGATCATGCCCAGGTTGTCGCGTAACCACTGCACCAGCGCTCCCGTGACGGCAATGGAGCCTTCCAGCGCGTACACCGGATCCTGCGTCCCGACTTGGTAGCAGACCGTGGTCAGCAGGCCGTGGCGGCTGGGCACCGGTTTGGTCCCGGTGTTGAGCAGCATGAAGTTGCCGGTGCCGTAAGTGTTCTTCGCCTCTCCGACGGACAGACACGCCTGCCCGAACGTCGCAGCTTGCTGGTCACCGAGAATGCCGCCGATCGGCACCCCGGCCAGTGTTGCCGGTTCATGCACCGAGCCATACACCTGAGATGACGGGTAGATGCTCCCCAGCATGGACACCGGAACGCCCATCTCCTCGGCAATGTCGCTGTCCCAACACAGTTGATGCAGGTCCATCAGGAGGGTGCGCGAGGCATTGGTGACATCGGTGACATGCAACCCACCGGTCATGTTCCACACCAGCCAGGCATCGATGGTCCCGAAGCAGAGCTCACCACGGCGCGCTCGTTGCCGGGCACCATCGACGTGGTCGAGGATCCACCGGACCTTGGGGCCGGAGAAGTACGTGGACAACGGCAAGCCGGTACGAGCCTGATACCGCAGCGCGCCCGTCGAGCCGCCCAGTTCCGTGCACAACCGGTCGGTGCGGGTGTCTTGCCAGACGATCGCGTTATACACCGGCTCGCCGCTGTGCCGGTCCCACACCACAACCGTCTCCCGCTGGTTGGCGATCCCGACTGCCGCAATGTCACTCGCTGTCAAGTTTGCCGCGGCCAGCGCCCCGGACGTGACCTGCTGGGTATTCGCCCAAATCTCCAGTGGGTCGTGCTCTACCCAGCCGGCGGCGGGGAAGTGCTGCTGGTGCTCGCGCTGGTCGGCGCTGACCACCTGGCCAGCATGATCGAATATCATGCAGCGGGTAGAGGTGGTGCCCTGGTCGATTGCGGCGACGTACTGGTTCATTGCGGTTAGACGCTAGCGTCCCCGCACTTGGGTTGCCGATCAGGACAAAGGGGCAGTAGTTAAGCCATGGACCTCCGACTGCTCCAGCGTGTGCCCGAACGGGCATTGCGGGGCCGGGCTTCGGTAACACTTATCGCCGCCGCATTCGCAATCACCATGCTGGGCACCACGTTGCCGACGCCGTTATATCCGCTCTACGAGAAGGCTTTCGGCTTCAGCGAGCTGATCACCACGGTGGTGTTCGCAGCATACGCGGTCGGTGTCATCGCTGCTTTGTTGCTGTTCGGGCACTGGTCAGACCAGTTGGGTCGGCGACCGATGCTGCTGGCAGGACTGGTGTTGTCCGGTTTTTCTGCCGTCGTGTTCCTGCTGGCGGATTCACTTGGTTGGCTGTTCGTCGGCCGGGTGCTCTCGGGCTTGTCGGCGGGAATATTCACCGGGACCGCGACCGCCACGATCGTGGATCTGGTTCCAGACGAGGGCAAGTCACGGGCGAGCCTGATCGCGGCGGCAGTCAACATGGGCGGTCTCGGTGCCGGACCGCTGCTGGCCGGTGTCCTGGCGCAATACGCACCGCTGCCGCTGGCTCTGTGCTTCCTCTTTGATCTCGTTCTTGTTGCGCTGGCCGTCCTGGGGGTCTACGTCGTCGCCGAACCAGTGCGGCGGACCGCCGCCATCCGGCTAGCACCTCAGAAGATCACTGTGCCCTCCGAGATCCGAGGCGTGTTCACAAGAGCCGCGATCGCTGGCTTCGCCGGTTTCGCCGTCATGGGACTGTTCACCGCGGTGTCGCCGGCGTTTCTCACCACGGTGCTGCAGAACACCAACCACGCGGTGACCGGTGCGGTGGTGCTTTCGGTCTTCCTTGCCTCGACACTCGGCCAGTCGCTGTCCATGGCCATCGGCGAGCGGCGCGCCTTGACCCTCGGGTGTGTCGGTTTGATCGTGGGGATGATCCTCGTGGGAACCAGCCTGCTTGTCCGGTCCCTGGCGGTACTTATCGTCGGAGCGGTCATTGCCGGACTTGGCCAGGGTATGAGTTTCCGCGCCGGCCTCGGCGCGGTGGCTAGCGCAAGCCCACCGGACAAGCGCGGCGAGATCACGTCGACCTATTTCGTGATGCTTTACGTAGGGATCGCGATTCCAGTGATCGGCGAAGGTGCCGCTGCTGTGGCCTTCGGTCTCACCGTGTCCGGCATGGTCTTCGCTGCACTCATCGCGATACTCGCCGTGACCGTGCTGCTACTCCTCAAACGGGCCCACCACCCCAGCTTCGGCCGGCGTTCGTGCCACCACGGGGGGGACCAACCGCGGTAGCGTGCAGCAGGCGATCGCCTACGACGTAGGGGGTATGACCGGTGCGGCAGGCCAAGCGTGAGCTGCAGCCTTTGGAGTCCGTCCCCGGCCAGTTGTGTCCGGCGCAACGAGTGGCGGATTGGCAGCGGTTGGCCGGTGAGCAGTTCGACGTTGTCGTCATCGGTGCAGGTGTGGTGGGTTGCGGTGCGGCCTTGGACGCTGCCACCCGCGGTCTCACGGTGGCTTTGGTGGAAGCGCGGGACATCGCTTCCGGCACGTCCAGCAGGTCATCCAAGCTCTTCCATGGTGGCCTGCGCTATTTGGAGCAGCTGGAGTTCGGTCTGGTTCGCGAGGCGTTGCATGAACGCGAGTTGATGCTCACCCGGCTGGCGCCGCACCTGGTCAAGCCGGTGAGCTTTTTGTACCCGCTGGCGCACCGGATCTGGGAGCGGCCCTATGTAGCCGCCGGGCTGGCGCTGTACGACACGTTGGGCGGTGCACGATCAGTGCCCGGTCAGCGCCATCTCACGCGAGCGGGAGCGTTGCGCTTGGCGCCGGCGTTGCGCCGACACCAACTCGTCGGCGGGGTGCACTACTACGACGCGATCACCGACGATGCTCGGCACACGATGACGGTGGCCCGGACAGCCGCCCATTACGGCGCGGTGGTACGCAGCTCCACCCAGGTCATCGGCTTCCGACGGGAGGCGGATCGGATCTCCGGAGTCCGCGTGCGGGATTGCGAGACTGGTGCGGAGACCGACGTCGATGCGCACGTGGTGCTCAACTGCACTGGCGTGTGGACCGATGAGATCCAGCGGTTGTCCGGTGGGCGGGGGCGGTTCCGGATCCGCCCTTCCAAGGGCGTGCATATCGTGGTCCCCCGGGACCGCATCGTGTCGGAGAGCGGATTGATCCTGCGCACGGCGACGTCGGTGTTGTTTGTCATCCCGTGGCGTAACCATTGGATCATCGGCACCACCGACACTCAGTGGAACCTCGACCTGGCGCACCCTGCGGCCACTCGCGCGGACATCGACTACCTGCTGGACACCGTCAACTCGGTGCTGGTCACCCCGCTCAACGATGGCGACATCGAGGGCGTTTACGCGGGCTTACGGCCCCTGCTGGCCGGCGAAAGTGAGGAGACGTCGCGACTGTCCCGAGAGCACGCCGTCGCGCGGGTGGCCCCGGGCCTTGTCGCCATCGCGGGCGGGAAGTACACCACTTACCGGGTAATGGCTGCCGATGCGGTGGACGCGGCTGTGCCGGATCTGCCGGGTCGGGTCGCGCGCTCCATCACCGACAAGGTGCCGCTTCTCGGCGCGGACGGTTATTACGCGCTGGTGAATCAGGCCGACTCGCTAGCCGCTCGGTACGGGTTGCACCCCTACCGGCTACGGCACTTGCTGGACCGCTACGGCTCAGCGGTGCACCAGGTCCTCGCGTTGGCCGCCGACCGTCCGGATCTGCTGTCGCCCTTGCTGGAGGCGCCGGATTACCTCCGTGTCGAGGTGGTGCACGCGGCCAGCCACGAGGGAGCCTTGCACCTGGAAGACGTGTTGACCCGGCGTACCCGGATCTCGATCGAATACGCGCACCGGGGTGAGGCCTGCGCTGCCGAGGCAGCCGGCCTGATGGGCGAGGTGCTGAACTGGACCGGTGCGGTGCGGGACCGGGAGGTGCAGCTCTACCTCGCTCGGGTGGCCGCCGAGCGCGAGTCGCAACGGGAGCCTGACGATTCCACCGCTGATGCCCGCCGCGCCGCTGCGCCTGACCCACGCCCGCAACTGCTCGCCGCAGTCAGCTGATCTCCCGTTTGGACCTTCTGCGCTCGGCGTGTCGTGCTTTCCTGCCGCGCGTGTCGCGCGCTGACGTCTGGTGTGTCGCCCGCTCGTGCATGGTGTGTCGCGCGCGCTCATGCGCAGCATGGGGCCGAGAGCAACTGTGTACCGGAGCACGACACACCGGCCGCGAGAGCGCGACGCGCCCGGCGGGAGAGCGCGACACGCGCGGGATTAGAGGGTGATGGTGCAGAGCAGGGCACCGTGGGTGACGGGGCTTCCCGGTTGCACGGTGAGGGCGGTGACGGTACCGGCTTGGTGCGCGGTGACCGGGTTTTCCATCTTCATCGCTTCGAGTACCACGATGAGATCACCGGCGCTGACCGCATCCCCGTTGGACACCGCAACCCGAACCACGGTGCCTTGCATAGGCGCAAGGACCGCATCGCCCGACGCCGCGGCAACCCGGGAACCGCTGCGTTTACGAGGTTTGGCGCGAGGCGCGTCGCCCCCGCGCAAAACCAGCTCACCCGGCAGGTTGACCTCCAGGCGCCGGCCCCCGACCTCCACAACAACGGTTTGGCGCGGCGCTGGCTCAGGCGCTTCCGCCACGGCACCGGAAGGCTCAAGCACAGCAGCGAACTCGGTCTCGATCCACCGGGTGTGCACGGTGAAGTGGTCGGCGGTGGAAGCAGCGAAAGCCGAGTCCACCACGATCGCCCGGTGGAAGGGGATGACGGTGGGCACGCCTTCCACCGTGAATTCGGACAGCGCTCGCCGGGACCGCGCCAGGGCCTGCGTCCGATCCGCGCCGACGACGATGAGCTTGCCCAGCATCGAATCGAACTCACCGCTGATCACGCTGCCGGCGCGTACCCCGGCGTCGAGCCGCACCCCCGGACCCGATGGCGGATCGAACACCGTCACCACACCGGGCACGGGAAGGAATCCGCGTGCCGGGTCTTCGGCGTTGATCCGGAACTCGATCGCATGGCCGCGTGGCACCGGGTCGGCGGTCAGCGCCAGCTTCTCGCCGGCCGCGATCCGAAATTGCTCGCGTACCAAGTCCAGGCCGGTGGTCTCCTCGGACACCGGGTGCTCTACCTGCAGACGGGTGTTCACCTCTAAGAAGAAGATCGAATCGTCAGGAGCCACGAGGAACTCGACGGTGCCGGCTCCGGTGTAGCCCGCTTCTTCGCAGATCGCCCGGGCCGCTTGGTGGATGCGCTCGCGTTGTGAGGAAGACAGGAACGGGGCCGGGGCCTCCTCCACCAGCTTCTGATACCGGCGTTGCAACGTGCAGTCCCGCGTGCCCACGACAACTACGTTGCCGTGCTGATCGGCCAATACCTGCGCCTCCACGTGCCGCGGTCGCTCCAGGTAGCGCTCCACGAAGCATTCGCCGCGCCCGAAAGCGGCAACGGCCTCGCGCACTGCGGAGCTGAACAGATTGGGGATCTCCTCGATACTGCGGGCCACCCGCAGCCCCCGCCCGCCACCACCGAAGGCGGCCTTGATGGCCACCGGCAGACCGTGTTCCTCGGCGAACGCGAGAACATCACCCGCCGCCGGCACGGGATCCCGGGTGCCCGGCACCAGCGGTGCCCCGGCTTTGGCGGCGAGTTGGCGAGCGGTGACCTTGTCCCCCAGATCTCGGATCACCTGCGGCGATGGTCCGATCCACACCAGCCCGGCATCGATCACCGCCTGGGCGAACTCGGCGTTCTCTGCGAGGAACCCGTATCCCGGGTGTACCGAGTCCGCGCCGGACCGAGCCGCAATGTCCAGCAGCTTGGGCGCGTTGAGGTAGGTGTCCGCTGGTGCTACGCCGCCCAACGCGAACGCCTCGTCGGCCAGCGTGACAAACACAGCGTCGCGGTCGCCGTCTGCGTAGACTGCCACGCTGACCAAGCCGGCATCCCGGCAGGCGCGGACCACCCGTACAGCGATCTCTCCGCGGTTGGCGACGAGGACCTTGCGCATGGGTGACGGGTGGGAAAGGGCCACTTGGCGAAGTCTAAGGCTGCCTCGAGTTTGCGCCCCTGATGATGCAGGACGGCTCCGTCGCACTTGATCATGGACATACCGGATGAAGTGCTCAATCATGAGTGGACTCGCCCGTCCGAGATGCCAGAGATGTGCGAGATTGTGCTGAGCAGGGGAGACCTCAGGTGACCCACGACTTCGTGGACATCGACACCAGCAAGCCACAGTCGGCCCGCATCTGGAATTACTGGCTTGGTGGCAAGGACCACTACCCAGTCGACCGCGCGGCCGGCGACGAGGTGCTCGCCAAGATCCCGGACATTGCCGACGGTGCCCGCGCCGAGCGCGCATTCCTGATCCGGGTGGTCCGGTACCTGGTAGCTGAGGTAGGAATCCGACAGTTCCTCGACATCGGCACCGGCTTGCCTACTTTGAATAACACTCACGAAGTGGCCCAGGCGACAGCACCGGAATGCCGAATCGTCTATGTGGACAACGATCCGCTCGTCATGGCGCATGCCCGTGCATTACTGACCAGCACTCCTGAGGGCGTTACCGACTACATTCATGCTGATCTTCGTGAGCCTGACACGATTGTGGCCGAAGCCGCCCGGACCCTGGATTTCACCCAGCCCGTTGGATTGATGCTGCTGGGTGTGGTCAATCACATCATGGACTCTGATGAGGCGTACTCGGTCGTCCAGAAGCTGTTGAAAGTCATGTCTCCGGGCAGTTATCTGGCGCTAACTCACTCCACCGCCGAAGTCCACGGCGAGCGAATGCTCGAGGTGATGCGGCAGGTAAACGAGCGCGGTGGAACTCCTATCAGGGCGCGCACTCGGGAAGAACTCGTGCACTTTTTTGACGGGACGGAACTGCTCGATCCTGGAGTGGTGTCATGTTCTTTCTGGCGTCCTGACCCCATCGACGTGGGCGTGCCGGCCGAGGTATATCTGTTCGGCGGTGTAGGGCACAAGGTCGCCTAACGTCACGACCACAGCGTCACCACAGAGACCCCGACCTCGGCGAGCAGCCGCCGGGTCAGCGGTAGGCTGATCCCGATCACGCTGGACGGATCACCGTCGATCCCGTCGACGAACCAGCCTCCCCGGCCGTCCAGAGTGAACCCGCCGGCCACCTGCAATGGTTCCGCACTGTCGATGTAAGCCTGGATCTCCGCCGGCGAGGGGGCGCCGAAGTGGACGACCGTGGCCTGGGCACCGCTGGTGCTGGCAGTGCGGACGCCCCGGTCGAGGCGTACCACGGCGTGCCCGGTGATCAGCTCGCCGCTGCGACCGGCCATCTCCTTCCAACGTCGCGCCGCGGCATCGGCGCAGCCAGGCTTGCCGACTAGCTCCCCACCGATGTGCAGCATCGAGTCACAGCCGACGATCACCGCGTCGGAGTACTCGCCGGCGACTTGCGCCGCCACCGCATCGGCCTTCGCCGACGCGAGCGCGGTGACCAGTTGCTCGGGGCTCGCATCGGCCAGCGTGGCGGCCAGTGCGTCTTCGTCCACTCCCGACACGCGCACCACCGGATCTATCCCAGCACCGCGAAGCACGCCGAGCCGTCCCTGGGATGCTGAGGCGAGGATGAGACGCACGGCGTCAGGCGCGGGTGCCGAATATGCCGGTAAACGTCATTCGCAGCACGCATTCGTCGCCCCGGTGCGCGGAGCCGACTATCTCCACCAGCCCGAGACCGGGACGGCTGCGAGACAGCCGCGCGCCGATTACCTCCAGCCGCATGCGCAGGACGTCATTAGGGAACACGGGCGCCAGCCAGGACAGCTCCCGACCGCCTGGCGAACCTTGCGAGGTGGCATCGAGCAGCACCCCATCCACATACGCCCGCATCCACAGGCATGCGGTGAACCAACCTGAGGCGCACAGCCCGCCGAGTACTGACCGCTTCGCTGCCTCTTCGTCCAGGTGAAATGGCTGTGGATCGAATCTCTGATTGAAGGCGAGCATCTCCTCCCGATCGACCTTGGCTTCGCCAAGGTCGATCACGGTGCCCGGGCTCAAGTCCTCGAACGCGATCGTTGCCATATTGCCAATCCTGCCATCGCGCGCCACCGCGTCCGCCGATCCATCAACCGCGGTCGCTGCGGCCATGGAGTCAGCCCGGATGCAAGGAGGTGCGCCAAGCGCCGATACCCGGACCGGGATGCAGGGGAGTGCGCATCCCATGCGTCGGGTCAGCCCAGGAACTGCTCACCGCCGGACCTGCCGGCTGCGCGGGACTGGCCACGGCAACGAGCACCACGGTCAATGCGGCGAGTTCCTCGTCTGACGGCTGTCCCCGGACAATGTGCAACACCGGTGAGCGGTTATCGGCACCAGCACACGCTTGCCCGCTCACAGGGGAATGTTCCCATGCTTTTTCGGAGGCAAGGTTTGGCGCTTGCTGTGCAGCATGCGCAATGCCCGGGCGACATGGATGCGGGTGTGGCTGGGTGGGATCACGGCATCGACGTAGCCGCGGTCGGCTGCGACGTAGGGGTTGAGCAGAGCGTCCTCGTAGTCCTGCTGCCGCCGGGCCCGTAGTGCCTCGATGTCGCCAGGCGATGCCGCCGCAAGTTCTCTGCGGTACAGGATGTTGGCCGCGCCCGAGGCGCCCATCACGGCTATCTGCGCCGATGGCCAGGCCAGGTTGAGGTCTGCGCCGAGATGCTTCGAGCCCATCACGTCATAGGCACCGCCGTAGGCCTTGCGGGTGATCACCGTGACCTTGGGCACGGTTGCCTCGGCGTAGGCATAGATCAGCTTGGCGCCGCGCCGGATGATGCCGTTCCACTCCTGGTCGGTGCCGGGTAGGAATCCCGGCACGTCGACGAACGTGAGCACCGGGACGTTGAATGCATCACAGGTGCGCACGAACCGAGCGGCTTTCTCGCTCGCGTCGATGTCCAGGCAGCCGGCCAGCTGGGTGGGCTGATTGGCCACGATCCCGACGCTGCGGCCGTCGACCCGGCCGAAGCCGACGACGATGTTGGGCGCGAACAGCTCGTGCACCTCCAAGAATTCGCCCTCATCGATGACCCGGGTGATCACCTCACGCATGTCGTAAGGCGCCTTGGCCGAGTCCGGGATCAACGTGTCCAGCTCTCGATCGGCGTCGGTGGCGGTATCGGTCACGTTTGCGGCGTCAAACATCGGTGGCTCGGACAGGTTGTTCGACGGCAAGAATGACAGCAATTCCTTGACGTAGGACAGCGCATCTTCCTCATCGATGGCCAGGTAGTGCGCATTGCCGGACTTGGTGTTGTGCGCGCGCCCACCGCCGAGTTCTTCGAAGCCCACTTCCTCGCCGGTCACCGTCTTGATCACATCAGGGCCGGTGATGAACATGGCGGAGGTCTGATCGACCATGACGGTGAAGTCGGTCAGCGCGGGCGAGTAGACGTGCCCACCCGCGCACCATCCCATGATCAGCGAGATCTGCGGGATCACCCCCGAGGCATGCGTGTTGCGGCGGAAGATCTCGCCGTACAGGGCCAGGGACACCACGCCTTCCTGGATCCGGGCGCCGCCGCCCTCGTTGATCCCGATAAGCGGGCATCCGGTCCGCATCGCCAGGTCCATCACCTTGATGATCTTCTCGCCGTACACCTCACCGAGGCTGCCGCCGAAGACCGACGCGTCCTGGCTGAACACGCACACTGGCCGGCCGTCGACGGTGCCGTAGCCGCTGACCACGCCGTCGCCGTAGGGCCGGTTGGCCTGCTGGTCGAAGTTGGTGCAGCGGTGCCGGGCCAGCTGGTCGAGCTCGATGAATGAGCCGGCGTCCAGCAGAAGCTCGATGCGCTCCCGGGCGGTCTTGCGGCCCTTGGCGTGCTGGCGCGCCGCCGCGCGGGCCGATCCAGCGTCGACCGCTTCGGCCTCGCGGCGCAACAGATCGGCAAGCTTGCCCGCGGTGGTGTGAACATCCAGGTCCATGCCGCTCGACCCTAAAGGTAGCCCTCAAGGTAGCGTGTCATCATGTGGGATGATCTTGAGCGACCCCCGCTGAGCGAGGCCGCGCTGCGCCGGGCACTGGTGGCACCGGCCGGGCCGTATACAGCACTTGACGTCTTGGCTACCGCACCGTCGACGAATACCGCACTGGTCGACCTGGCCCAGCGGGGAGCGCCAGATCGGACCGTGTTGATCACCGAGGAGCAGAGTGCCGGCCGGGGACGGGCCGGGCGCAGCTGGACTGCCCCGGCCCGGTCGGGTCTTACCGTCTCGGTATTGCTACGTCCTACCGGGGTGCCACAGTCCCGGTGGAGCTGGCTGCCGTTGCTAGCCGGGGTGGTGCTGTGCAAGGCGGTAAGCACCGCCGCCGAGCTGCCGGCGGTCTTGAAATGGCCCAACGACGTGCTGCTCGGTGCTCAGCAGCGCAAGGTGGCCGGGATCCTTGCCGAACTGGTCCCGGGACAGTCCGCGGTGGTGATCGGCATCGGATTGAACGTCACACTGCGGCACGATGAACTGCCGGTACCCACTGCGACGTCGCTGGCCATCGAGAAGGGCGCCTGTACCGATCGCGATCAGCTGTTGCGCGCGCTGCTACTGGCGCTGGACACCGAGGTGCGGTGCTGGTGCAAGCACAAAGGTGACCCGGTCAGTTGCGGCCTCCGCGACGCCTACCGAACCCGCTGCATAACCGTGGGTCAGCAGATCAGGGTGGACCTGCCAGACCAGCCCGCGCTGACCGGTGTGGGCGACGACATCGACAGCGAGGGCCGCCTGGTAGTGCGGTGCAACGGTCAGCGGCGTGCGCTGTCGGTCGGTGACGTCACGCACATCCGGCCGCTGCGGCCCGCAGACCCTCAAAATGGCAGCGTCAGTTGACCTTCCTGCCCTTTCTGGCCTGTCACCGCCGTGCCGTCGTAGACGAGCAGGCCGTCGGGCCGAAGGCGGGCCACATCCGTCGGGCGGTGTTCGTCCACCGTGCCGTCATGCATCAAGTGCATGACCGGAAACTGCGCACTCAGCATGCTGAAATCGGCGATCATCCGGCGGTGGCAGCGCCACCACACCGATTCCGAACAGAGCACGGTGGTGGCTCGGTGACTTGCCTCATCGAGAAGGCCACGCATCGCGTCGAGGAATTCTTGAGTGCGCATGTGGGCCGCATAGCCGGCGAAGGAACAGTTGCGCAGCGCGGTGTCAGGGGTGGCGGCCGGAGCCTTTCGCCAACCCCCTAACCGCGGTTCCCACCGGTAGCTGATGCAGTGCTCGGGTAACCAGCACTGCATTTCCCGGCGCGCCACATCGGGATTGCGGCGGCTGCCCGGAGCGGTCCGCACATCCACCAGCGCCTCAATCCCCGCCGTGTGTAACAGGCACAGCAGTTCGTCGCGCTGTGCGGTGCCGTGGCCGAAGGTGAACAGCGGCATGTACCAAGCATGCTCGGCCGGCGATGCTTGTGCTGCAAAGCAGGGCGGGAAAGTCAGCTCAGTTTGGGCAACCGAGGCTCGATCATCTGGGCAATGCGCAACGCCTCAGCGCACGGATCGACAGCCGCGGAAGCCGCGGTTCGCGGGACCGCCACGCTGACCGCCAGCGCTGCCGATCCTCCATCCATGAGCTGCGCGCATTGTGAACCGCTTTTGTCCACTCCGAAATGAGACCCGGCGCGGCCGTTCACGGTATTGTCCGCAAAATTGATGAAGCTGGCATCGTTGCGGCGCGCCCGGTATCCGGCCAGCGTGCTGTTAGCCCGTTCCATGCTGAGCGTGTACGACTTGCCTTGCCACCGGCAGCCAATCACGCCTGAATTGTTGAAGCTCTTGCGGGTGTTGGGCTGCGCCCCCAGGCTGGTCAGCTCGGGATCGGTCAGGATCGTGCACATGTCGATTTTGCCGGCGTCGGCCACCGGTGGGGGCGCCGATACCGGTGCCGGTGATCCCTGGCTGGCGCAGGCGGCCGTGAGCAACCCTGCCATCGCCACTGCTGTTGCGGCGCGCCTCACGGCCGCACCTCGGTGGCCGGACCGTCGTCACCCGCCGCCCACCCACCTGGCCCGGCGCGGCGCGCATGCCGAGCAGGTGGGCATCCGGTGGGGTCGCCGAAGCGGTCGCGGTAGCTAGCCACGATGTGCGCGGCGGCCGCATCCTGGCTGCCCACTTCTGACGTGGCCACCAGGTCCTGTACCTGAGCGGTCAAGGTGTGCTGGGCGCGGCGCAGGCAGGTCATCAGCTCGGCGGACAGCCGTGCCGGGTCCGCACCCCGGGCGCGATCGGTCAAGGTGAGCTCGGTGGGCACGCCGCGGGCGTCCACGCTGACTCGGACCATGCCATCGGCGGAGGCCTCGGTCACCGACAGCTGCGACATCTGGTGATGCAGATCGCGGTAGGCCTCCGCCTTACGTTCTAGCTGATCGGCCCGCCCGATGAGGGCCTGCCCGGCCTGGCCGGGGTCCATCCCGGCGAAGTCAGCGGCCAGATTGTGCACGATCGACCTCGACTCTCTGCGCGTGAGCACGCCCGCAGCGGCCGGGCCGACCAGTTTTGACCTCCGCGCGCCGCGGACTGTACCTGCCCGCCCTACCGGCCCCACAGCGGTACCGTGATCAGTGGCGATAAGGAGGAGCCGTGCCCTATCCGGAGGGTCTGCTGGTCGGCGACGAGCAGCTGGTGGTGCACAAGCATCCGCATTGGAAGACGCTGCTGTTGCCGGTGCTGGCGCTGTTCCTCATCGTCGGGCTCGGTTCCTACCTGGCCGCGCTGGTGGCCGGATCGTCATGGCAGTCCTACGGCTGGATCGGGCTGGCTGTGCTCGGGACCATCGGGCTGTGGTGGCTGACGGTGGTCCCCCTGCTGCGCTGGCGCACCACTCATTTCGTGCTCACCACCAGGCGGGTACTGGTCCGCGAAGGCATCTTGTCCCGCAGCGGCATTGATATTCCGATCAACCGGATCAACACGGTGCAGTTCCGGCACTCCCTTATCGGTCGGATCCTGGGCTTCGGCACGTTGATCATCGAGTCGGCCGCTGAGGAGCCCCTGGAGCTCGATGACATTCCCCAGGTCGAGCGGATCCATTCGCTGCTGTACTTCGAAGTGAACCCAGGGCCGGTAGCTGGATGACCGCGCGCGATGTCGGCCTGCCTGACCGGTACCCGGCATCCGGGTTACCGGCACAGGTGACCATCTGGGAAGTCGGTCCCCGTGACGGGCTGCAAAACGAGCCGGTGACCGTCCCGGTCCAGGTGAAGGTCGAGTTCCTGGACCGGTTGGCCGCAGCGGGCTTGCCGGTGCTGGAGGCGACCAGCTTCGTGCATCCCCGTTGGGTGCCGCAGCTGGCCGATGCCGATGAACTGTTCGGCTTGCTTTCGCGGCATAACGGGGTGCGCTACCCGGTGCTGGTGCCCAACGAGCGAGGTCTGGATCGTGCGCTGGCGGCCGGCGTCACCGAGATAGCGATTTTTGCTTCGGCCACCGAAAGTTTCGCCCAGCGCAACCTCAATCGAGGCTTCGATGCTCAATTCGCGATGTTCACGCCGGTGCTGCGCCGGGCGAAAGCGGCCGGCCTCGGCGTACGCGGTTACCTGTCGATGTGCTTCGGTGACCCCTGGGAGGGTGCGGTTGCCATCGAGCAGGTGGTCAGCGCCGCGCGCCGGCTGCTGGAACTCGGCTGTGATCAGTTGAGTTTGGGTGACACGATTGGTGTGGCCACTCCCGGTCACGTCGCTGCGATGCTGGACGCCTTTGGTCGCGCTGACGTTTCGGTCGACCCGCTTGCCGTGCATTTCCACGACACTTACGGCCAGGCGCTGGCCAACACGCTCGCCGCCCTGCATGCCGGGGTGAGCTGCGTGGACTCTTCGGCCGGTGGTCTCGGCGGCTGCCCGTATGCGCAGTCGGCCACCGGAAACCTCGCCACCGAGGATCTCGTGTGGATGCTCGACGGGTTGGGTATCGAGCACGGTGTCAACCTCGACGCTCTGGTGCGCACCAGCGCGTGGATGGCCGCCCAACTTGGCAAACCTTCCCCCTCGCGGGTGGTCACCGCCTTGGGTGGCTGTTCAAGAGCTACCAATCCCCCTGGACAGTGCTGATAACGACGACCAACCCCACTGGGATCCCAGCAGGGGTTGGCCGTCGTTGACGACGTTCTGGACCTGGGTCGGTGGTACTTGAAGAGCTCCCTACCCGGTCAGACGACCTCGTTGAGCTTGCCGGTTGCTACGTCGAACACGAATCCGCGGACGGAATCCTTGTTCGGGATAAACGGGCTGGCTTTGATTCGCGCAATCGACTGCCGGACGTCATCGTCAAGATCCGGGAATGCCTCGGCTGCCCACGCCGGTTTGATGCCGGTGTCGTCCTGAATGGACTTTTTGAACTCATCGTCGGTAAACGTGAGCATTCCACAGTCGGTGTGGTGAATGAGGATGATCTCATTGGTGCCGAGCAGTCGTTGGCTGATGGCCAGTGAGCGAATCTCGTCGTCGGTGACCACGCCTCCGGCGTTACGGATGACGTGGGCTTCGCCTTCGTTGAGGCCAAGGATGCGGTAGACATCCAGGCGAGCATCCATGCAGGCCACAACAGCGACATGCTTGGCGGGCGGCAGGGGCAGGGCGCCGGAGAAGGACTCGGCATAACGGGCATTGTTGGCGAGCAGCTCATCGGTGACGGACACGCAAACTCCTCAAGATAGGGGGTGGAGTGAGCAGCTGACAACGGCCGCGCGGGCAAGCGGAAAAGGCCCCTAGGGGCCAGGTGCCGACGCGCGGCCTAGCTACAGAATTGATCGAACGCGTCCATACGCCGACTCGGCCAGAATTGCTCGAGCACAGCGCGCAGCATGCGCATATCGTTACCTGTCGTGCGCTGCGCAGGCAAGGCTTTCAACGGATCGGGTACGCGGCCAGCATGGTGAGTCAGGCTGAATCAAGATCGTGAAAGACGGCTTTGGTCTGATCAGCGCCGGAGCATGGCCAGGGCGGCGTCGTGCAGTAGCCCGTTAGAGGACAGCGCAGTGCCGCCGTCGAATCGAGCCATCCCTTCGAGGTCGGTGAACCGGCCGCCGGCTTGCTCGACCAGTACCTGCACGGCAGCGACATCCCAGGGACTGACGATCGGTTCAGCGGCCACATCGATCGCACCTTCGGCCACCAGGCAGTGCTGCCAGAAGTCGCCGAAGGCCCGGTTTTCCCACGTCGCATCGACCAGTGAGAGGTAGGACTCCCGGCTGCGGTACTTCGTCCAGGTGCCGAGGTGGGTGGTGGACAGGTAAGCGTCGGCCAGCTCCCCCACGCCGGACACCGCGATGGTCCGCACGATCCCGTGCGCATCCCGGGTGTGCGCGCCCGCCCCGGTAGCTGCCCACCAGCGCCGCCGTAGCGCTGGTGCGCTGACCACCCCGACCGCCGGGCTGCCGCGTTCCACCAGCGCGATAAGGGTGGCCCAGACCGGCACGCCGCGCAGAAAGTTCTTGGTGCCGTCGATCGGGTCCAGCAGCCAGCAACGGTCGGTATCTGCACCTGCTACGCCGCGCTCCTCGCCGAGCACCGCATCCTGTGGCCGCTGCTTGCCCAGCACTGCCCGGACCGCGTCCTCAACCGCCAGATCGGCATCCGTGACCGGCGTCCGATCGGGCTTGCGGTCGACCCACAAGTCCGCGGCACCAGCCCGCTGCAGGGTGATCTGGTCGGCAATGTCGGCCAGCTCTAAAGCTAGCGCGAGATCCGGGGACGGCAACACGTTGGTGCTCACGAGCTTAGGCTGCCACGCGGCCTAGGCTAAGTAGCGTGCCCACCGTGCTGTTGGTCGAAGACGACACCGGCATCGCCGTGCCATTGTCGCGCGCACTGCAGCGCGAAGGGCACGAGGTGCTCGTCGTCGGTGACGGCTACAGCGCGCTGAGCTGTGCCGGCCACCAGCGCGTCGACCTGCTGGTGCTGGATCTCGGACTGCCGGGCATGGACGGCCTGGATGTGTGCCGCCGGCTGCGCAAGGCACGTCCGGATCTCCCGGTGCTCATGCTGACCGCGCGCACCGACGAAGTGGACTTCGTCGTCGGCCTCGACGCAGGGGCGGACGACTATGTCGCCAAACCGTTCCGGCTGGCCGAATTGCTGGCCAGGGTACGAGCCCTGCTGCGCCGCAGCGCCCCGGAGACGCCCGACGCGCTGGAAGTGGGTGAAGTGCGGATGGACCTCGCCGGACGCCGGGTGCTTATCGAGGGTGCTGAGATCGCGCTGGCCAACAAGGAATTCGAGTTGCTGCGGGTGCTGCTGTCCCGGCCCGGGCAGGTGGTCAGCCGGGAGGAGATCCTGCGTGAAGTGTGGAAGGACCCAGAGTTGAAAAACTCCAAGACTCTGGACATGCACATGTCCTGGCTGCGTCGCAAGATCGGGAGCAGCCGGATTGCCACCGTTCGGGGGGTTGGTTTCCGGTTCGATGCGCTGTAGCAAAGCCCGCCATTCGGCGTAGCGTTCGGCCGTGCGGTGGAGGATTCTGCGGTCCACACTGATCGCGGTAGCGATCACCGGCTTGGTGCTGGGTGGCCCGCTGGCGTATGCGTCCTGGCGGCTGGTGGACCACGCCACTCGGGCTGACGTGCAAATAAGGCTGGCCCAGATGGTGCCGCGGCTGAAGGGTCTGGCGTTACCGGCTTCGTCGCTAGACCTTGGTGCGATCACCCGATCGCTTCCCTCCGGTGCTCAATTGGTAGTGGACGGGCCAGCAACCGGGCATCTTGAGTTCGGTACGGATCCGGGCGACGGGGCCGTGGTGGAGACACTGGCGTTGGGCCGCCGCGGCACCATCGCGCTGGCGGTGCCCGGAAGCGGTGTCCGGCAAGGTCAACTGCGAGTCGTTGCGCTGGTCGGCCTGCTCGTGGGGTTGTCGGTGGGCATGGGCGCAATGATTGCCAACATCACTGCGCGGCGGCTGGTCAGCCCGCTGCACGACCTCGCCGACCGGGCCGCGCGGTTGGGTGCCGGAGACTTCCGCCGGGTTCCGGCCAGGCACGCCATCCCTGAGCTTGATGAGCTCGCCGACCTGCTGGATGCCTCGGCGACTGCGCTGGCCGATCTCGTTGCGCGGGAGCGAGATCTCGTTGGTGACGTGTCCCATCAGCTGCGTAGCCGGCTGACCGCGCTCCAGCTGCGGCTCGACGAACTGGCCGCCCACCCCGACCCGGACACCGCCGCGGAGGCCGAAGCGGCACTCGAGCAGGCAGAGCGCCTCGGTGCGGTACTCGACGATCTGTTGCGGGCCACCGAGGAGGCCCGGGCTGCTACCGCCGAGCCGGTGGAGTTGGGGGAGTTGTTGCGTGAGGTGGTCGCCGACTGGTCACCGCAGGCCGAGGCTGAGCGGCGACCGCTGCGACTGCGGGTGGTCGACGGGCTGGTCGCCCGGGTCACCCCCGGCCGGCTGCGGGAGGCGCTCGGTGTGCTGATCGACAACGCCCTGCGGCATGGTGCAGGTGTGGTGACGATGTCTGCTCGATGGACTGGTGTTGCGCCGGATCGCATGGTGGTTGTCGAGGTGACCGATGGCGGCGAGGGGGTGCCCGAGGAATTGGCTGCCCACGTCTTCGATCGGGGCATCTCCGGCGCGTCTTCGACAGGTGTGGGGCTTGCGTTGGCCAGGGCGCTGGTCGAGGCCGACGGTGGACGCCTGGAGCTCAGCTCTGCCCGACCCGCCAGATTCGCGGTCTACCTGCGGGTACCTCGGGGCGAGGACGTGGTGGGGAATTCCCGGCCGGGTACCGGTGTCGTCCGTTGATCAACCCGCGTCGGTTGATACGGGAATTTGACGGCGCACGTTCTCGTCGGGGAAGACGTACCTGCGGAAAGCCCACCAACGAAACGCCATCGCCAGCAGCGTTCCGATCACGTTGGCGCTGGCGAAGTCGGCGGCCTCCTGGGCGAGCAAGCCGACGACTGGGACTCGCAGATCCAACACATACCGCGAGATCCACAACGGGGTGGCGTTGATGATCAGGCCGATGCCGCAGACGAGAAAGAACAACGAGGCTTCGTGATGGCGTTCCCGACCACCCCGGGTACGAAACGACCATTCCCGGTTGAGCACGTAGGACACCATCGTCGCCACCAGCACGGCCACGATCTTGGCAGTGACCGGTTTTGGCTCCAACACGGTCATCTTGAGCAGGGTAAACAGCGTGATGTCCACGATGTAGGTGATCCCGCCGACGACCGCGAACTTCACCAGTTCTCGGTGCCGCACCGCGATATCGCGGTAAGGCTGCGGGATACGGATGAGCACCGCGTCGACCAGGGACACGGCCGCAGTGTACGGACGGTGGGTACGTACCGACCGCTCGGCAGCGCACCGGTGTGCTGGACACTGCCCAGCTAGGATGATCCGTTAGTGGACGTCCGTACGGGAATGCCGGTGGTCGGCATGGTGGGCGGCGGGCAGCTGGCTCGGATGACCCACCAGGCCGCGATAGCGCTAGGGCAATCCCTGCGGGTCCTGGCGGCTGAGGCGACGGATTCTGCGGCCCTGGTGGCCCGCGATGTAGTCCTGGGCAGCCATGACGATCTGGCGACACTTCGCCGCTTCGCCGAGGGTTGTGATGTGCTCACCTTCGACCACGAGCACGTGCCCACTGAGCACTTGCGGGCCCTGGTCGCCGAGGGCGTTCGGGTGTACCCCGGCCCGGACGCGTTGCGTCACGCCCAAGACAAGCTGGTGATGCGCCGGGCGCTGGCCGCGATGGAGGTGGCGGTTCCGGCGTTTCGCGAGGTAACACAGCCCTCTGACGTGGTGTCGTTCGGCACTGACCATGGTTGGCCCTGCATGCTCAAAGCGGCTCGTGGCGGCTATGACGGCCGTGGTCTGTGGGTGCTGTCCAGCCCGGAAGCCGGCCGCCAGATGGTGGCGAAACTCCTCGCCGCAGGTACGCGCTTGCTGGTTGAAGAATGTGTGGCGATGCGCAGGGAACTGGCCGTGCTGGTGGCTCGCTCACCGTTCGGCCAGGGTGCCGCGTGGCCAGTAGTCCAAACGGTGCAGCGCAACGGTATCTGTGTCGAGGTGCTTGCTCCGGCACCGCAATTGGATCTGGACGCTGCGCAGGACGCTCAACAGCTGGCGTTGCGGGTGGCCGAGGAGCTGGGCGTGGTGGGCGTGCTGGCCGTTGAGCTGTTCGAGATGCCCGTGGGGAAGTTACTGGTCAACGAGTTGGCCATGCGGCCGCACAACAGCGGGCACTGGACCATCGACGGTGCGGTGACGTCGCAATTCGAGCAGCATCTGCGGGCGGTGCTGGACTATCCGTTGGGCTGCACCGCCGCGCGGGCCCCAGCCTGCGTGATGGCCAACGTGCTCGGCGCCGAAAGTCCGGCGTCGATGCGTTTGGACGAGCGGGTGCACCACCTGACGGCCCGCTACCCACAGGCCAAGGTGCACCTGTACGCCAAGGCGGAGCGTCCGGGACGCAAGATCGGCCACGTCACGGTGTACGGCGACCACCCGGTGCCGGTGCGCGAGGTCGCGGTGGCCTCGGCCACCTTCCTGACCACCGGGGCGTGGACGGACGGGTATTCGGTGCACGGTCAGGAGACAGCGTGAGCGTGGTCGGTGTGATCATGGGCAGCGACTCGGACTGGCCGGTGATGCGCGCCGCCGCGCAGGCCCTGGACGAGTTCGGCGTCGCCTATGAGGTGTCGGTGATCTCCGCGCACCGCACCCCGGATCGGATGCTCGACTACGCCCGCGGTGCCGCGGGTCGGGGCCTGAAGGTCATCATCGCGGGGGCGGGTGGGGCGGCGCACCTGCCCGGGATGGTCGCGTCGGCGACGGTGCTGCCGGTGGTCGGCGTGCCGGTGCCGCTGGCGCACCTCGATGGGTTGGACTCGCTGCTGTCCATCGTGCAGATGCCCGCGGGGATTCCGGTGGCGACCGTCTCGGTTGGTGGGGCCCGCAACGCAGGGCTGCTCGCCGTTCGCATCCTGGCCACCAGTGACCCGGCCCTTGCCCAGCGCATGCTGACGTTCCAGCAAGACCTTGCCCAACAGGTCATCGCCAAAGACGCCGCCCTGCGCGCCTCCCTGGACTGACGCTTTCCGCAGTCTGGATGCAGACTGCTGTTATGGGACACCGATTTACCGCAGTCTGCATCCAGAACGCGGTGGAGGACGGCGAGTGGTGAACGAAGAGTATGAGGCGGTGCGTGAGGCGGTGCGTGCGCTGACCGAAAAGGAGATCGCCCCGTATGCCGCGGAGGTCGATGAGCTGGAGCGGTTCCCGCATGAGGCGCAGACAGCGCTGACCAGCTCGGGCTTTCACGCGGTGCACATCCCCGAGGCTTACGGCGGTCAGGGCGCGGATGCGGTGGCGACTTGCATCGTGATCGAGGAGGTAGCGCGGGTATGCGCGTCTTCCTCGTTGATCCCCGCGGTCAACAAGCTGGCCACCATGGGCCTGCTGCTTGCCGGATCGGAGCAGTTGAACCGGCAGGTGCTGCCCGCGGTGGCCGCCGGATCGATGGCGTGCTATGCGCTGTCCGAGCGGGAGGCAGGCAGCGACGCTGCGGCAATGCGCACCCGGGCGCGCCTTCACGGCAACCACTGGGTGCTCAACGGCACCAAGTGCTGGATCAGCAATGCTGGGCAAGCCACCTGGTACACCGTGATGGCTGTCACCGACCCGGACCAGGGTGCCAAGGGGATCAGTGCCTTTGCTGTCCACAAGGATGATCCCGGTTTCTCGGTCGGGCCTAAGGAACGCAAGCTCGGGATCAGGGGCAGCCCAACCCGAGAAATCTATTTCGAGGATTGCACGATTCCGGAGAACCGAATCATCGGCGAGCCCGGCACCGGATTCAAAACTGCCTTGGCGACGCTGGACCACACCCGCCCGACGATCGGAGCGCAGGCGGTGGGCATCGCGCAAGGTGCGGTGGACGCCGCGATCGCCTACGTCAAGCAACGCAAGCAGTTCGGTAAGTCGATCGCTGATTTCCAGGGTGTGCAATTCATGTTGGCTGATATGGCTATGAAGACCGAAGCTGCCCGGCAACTCGTGTACTTCGCCGCGGCAGGGGCCGAGCGTGGTGAGGGCAAGGTTGGCTTCCTGTCCTCGGCATCAAAGTGTTTTGCCTCCGATGTGGCGATGGAGGTGACTACTGACGCGGTGCAGCTGTTCGGCGGTTACGGCTATACCCGGGATTTCCCCGTTGAGCGGATGATGCGCGACGCAAAGATCACCCAGATCTATGAAGGCACCAACCAGATCCAACGCCTGGTCATGGCCCGTGCCCTGCTCAACGGCTAGATCAACGATCAAGATTGAGACTCCGAGATCCGACGGCGACGTTGGGGCCTTCGTGGGGCCCTGCCACTTTCCGGCGGCGAGCACACCGTCGATCGCCAGCCGAGCCCGCTCGTAGCTCGACGGCACGAGGGTGGATGTATGTACGCAAGGTGAAGCCGGGGTCGGAGTGACCTAGGTACTCGGCCAGTTCCTTGATGGACACGCCCTGCGCCAGCAGCGTCGAGGTATACAAGTGCCGTAGCGCGTGCATGCCGTCTGCCCGGTTGCGGTATTCCACGCCCGCTGCGCGAAACGCACCCTGCCACCCGACCTTGTTAAAGCAGCCGCCCTTATACAACCGGCGACCGCCTCCGGTCAGCAGGAGCCGGACCCTGACCTCCTTGCCGCTGACGAGCTCGGCCGACAGAAGGTACGGAATGTTGCCCCCGGGACGCCGCGTGGTCAGGTTGCGCCCAGTCGACGGGATGGCACACCAGTCTGAGCGTGCAAGATCGCCCGACAACAGCAAGACACGTAACCTTTGGTCCGCCTCCGCGCGACCCCTGGTGCTAGGGCGCGAATAGGGCGCGAACAGCCGTAAACAGCCGGACATGACCAGACAGCGCCGGCCACCATGAAAGGCGGCATGCTCAGCGCGTTAATGTGCGGCGATCATGCGGAAGTGAGGGCGGGTATGTTTCTTTCATTCAGCGGCCACTTTGCCACCGCCACCGCCGCTACTTTTTGCCACCGGCACCGCCACCACCTTTGCTGCCGGAACTGCCACCACCTTTGCTGCCGGCACCGCCACCACCAGTACTGCCGGCGCTGTGACCGCCGCTGACGGTGGCGCTGCGACTACCACCGGTACCGCCACTGCCACCGGCACCGGCACCGGCACCGGCACCGGCACCGGCACCGGCACCGGAGAATTTATGCCCGCTGGCACTCTGGGAGGTTCCACCGGCGCTCGTGCTCCCGTAAGCGGGAGCCTTTGATCCGCTAGGGCTTCCCATAGTGCTGCTGCGGTTGGGAGCCGGTGCTGGCTGGTTTGCGTGGTTGCCCCCGCTAACTCCGGCTGGCGAGGCTTGGCTGTTCCTGAGAGCCGGGGGGTTGTTCTGAGAGGTGGGGTCGCCGGTAGGCGATGCGCTCGGAGTAGGAGTGCTGTCCTGGCCATGATGCAGCTGCGCTAGCAGCTGCGCCAGCCGTTCGAGTTGCTCGCGCTCATACTCAGATCGCGGGTCTGGATCACGATCTGGAGCTGGCGGCCGTGAGTTTGTCGGCCCTGATTGATAGCCCGGTGCGGGATAGCTCACCCCGGGGCGCCGGGGAGCCTGGTCTGCTGAGGGTGGCTCGATTCGCAAGGTCGGACCTGCGACGCCGCCAGGTGGCGCCCCTGCTGGAGCGAGAGCAGGAAGCTGTACCGGCACAGCTGGGACTGCCAGCGCCCGATCCGCGAGCAGGGTTACTGGCCCGCGCGCAGGACCTGAATTTACCGGGGGCACCGTACCTGGTTGGCCAGCGAGCGGCGCTGGATCGTCGTGGTGTTCCGGTACTGCCGGTACTGCAGCGGCACCGGCGTGGTCACTCGCTGGTGGCGCAGCCGGCGAGTCCGAGGATCCGATGGACGACAGAAGCGGGAGCGTAAGCCCAGCGACAAGGGCAACGCCAGCAACCAGCGACATGCCGAGCGCCACGTCGGTACTTGCTCGCCGTTGCCCGGCTCTGCGTGGTCGGGGCGGGGTGGCGCGGGTTGCCGGTCGAGCCGGTGGACGTTGCGGCGGTGGGATTGGGGTCGCGGCGGTGGGGTTGGGGGTGTGTCGCGGTGGTTGCGGGGGTCGGATCGCCGGCAGGGTTGCGGCGGTGTTGTCGGGGGTGTGCCGCGGTGGTTGTTCTGGCTGGGGTGTTGGACTGGGTGCAGCTGGGGAAGGCTGTTGCGCCAGGTCAGGGGCACGCTG
>Ga0213875_10000489_pt1 | contig 33592 bp, 36 predicted proteins | sample BarmaccomBMRX_R8_FD_160105 | JGI IMG/M metagenome (GOLD analysis project Ga0213875, IMG submission 160105) | Root-associated microbial communities from Barbacenia macrantha in rupestrian grasslands, the National Park of Serra do Cipo, Brazil - RX_R8 | ecosystem: Host-associated > Plants > Roots...
CCGGCCCCGCCGCCGCCGGCGCCGCCGCCGCCGGCCAGCCGCGCCGCGAGCACGTCCCGGCGCGCGCGCAGCTCGTCGGCCCGTGCCGGCGTCCACAACGCCTCGAACCACCACTGTCCGTCGCCGTCGAGGCGGAGGAGGTGGTCGTAGTAGGCGAGGGCGAACGGCGGCAGCCGCCGCGAGCGTCGCGCCGGGCCCGCGACGAGCCCGTAGCCGAGGTAACCGAACCAGCCGCCGCCGACGAAGCCCGGCGGCGCATCGGGCGGCGCCCGACCGGCGTCGACGAGCGTGGCGAACGCGTCCGCGGTCTCCGGTGCGCACGCGACCGGCTCGGCGCCGACGAGCGCCCGCGCACCCGCCCAGCGACCGCTGAGCGCGAACGGCGCCTCGTCGTCGCGAACGAGCAGCGCCTCGTGCCCGGGGAGTATGCCGCCGGGCAGCGGCTCGCGGCGGGCCGCGACGTCGCGCCCGGAACGGGGGTCGCGAAACGCGGGTCGGGCCATGCCGGGAGTGTGGCCGACCTCGCCGACTCGTTACGCTCACGCGATGTCACCCGGCACGACAGACGGCCGCGACCCCCGCGCCGACGTTTCCGAGTACGACGTCCCCGGCCGCCTCGTCGACCCCTCGCGGTTCGATCTCGAGGCGGCCGAGAGGGCCGCGCTCGATCTGCTGACGGCGATCGGCGCCGACGTCGAGGACCCCAACCTCGTCGGCACCCCCCGCCGGGTGGCCGCGTCGTTCGCCGAGCTCATCACGCCCGCCGACTTCGCCGCGACGACGTTTCCCAACGAGGGTCGCTACGACGAGCTCGTGCTCGTGCGCGACATCTCGTTTGAGACGCTGTGCATGCACCACCTGCTGCCGTTCTACGGCAAGGCGCACGTGGCCTACCTGCCGGGGCAGCGGATCGTCGGCATCTCCAAGCTCGCGCGGGTCGTCGAGGCGTTCGCCCGCGATCTGCAGGTGCAGGAGCGCCTGACGCTGCAGATCGCCGATTGGCTCGAGGAGGAGCTCCGGCCGCGCGGCGTGGGGGTCGTGCTGTCCGCCGAGCACACCTGCATGACGATCCGTGGGGTGCGCAAGCCGGGCGCTCAGACCGTCACCTCGGCCCTGCGCGGGCTCGTGCGCGACGATCCCCGGACGCGCCAGGAGCTGTTCAGCCTCGTGACCTGAGCGGATGGGGCCCGACGCCGCATCCGACGCCGCCGCCCCGCTGATCGAGACCGTGGTCACGACCACGGGGCGCGACGGCGCGGTCAACTGCGCCGCCATGGGCGTGCGCTGGGGCGAGACCGAGCTCACGTTCTGGCCCTTCGATGCCACGCGGACGCTGCGCAACCTGCGCCGGCGCGGGGAGGCGGTGATCCACCTGACCGACGACGTCCTGCTGTTCGTGCGAGCGGCGCTCGGCGACCCCCGTCCGCCGGTGCGCCCGGCGAGCGCGGTCGACGGGTCGGTGATCGAGGAGTGCAGCGCCTGGCGGGAGGTCGTCGTCTGCGAGATCGCGCCGGTGAGCGACGGCTCGCCGCGCTCGCGGGTGCGCGCCCGCGTGGTCGCCTCCGGCACCGGAGAGACTCCGCAGCTCGGCCTGTGCCGGGCGCGGCACGCCGCCGTCGAGGCGTCGATCCTCGCCTCGCGGCTGGCCTGGCTCGGCGCCGAGCGGGTGCGCCGCGAGCTCACCGGATTGCAGGAGCTCGTCGACAAGACGGCCGGGCCTCGCGAGCGGGCGGCGATGGACTACGTCAGCCGCTACGTCGCGCAGCGCACGTGACCGAGATCGTCGTCACCGCCCCGGCGCGGCTGCACTTCGGGATGCTCGACCCGGCGGGGATGGGGACCCGCCGCTACGGAGGGGTCGGCGTCGGGATCGGACGACCGCGAGTCGCGGTCGCGGTCGCCCCCTCGGCGACGCCGGGCGTCGAGGTCGACGGCGAGCAGTCCGAGCGGGCCGCCGAGGTCGCACGGCGAGTCTGGTCGCAGCTCGGCCTGCGCGACGGGGCGCGGCTGACCGTCCGCGAGGCGATCCCGCCGCACATGGGCCTGGGCTCGGGGACCAAGCTCGGGCTGGCGATCGCCCGGGCGCTCGGCGAGCTCGCAGGGCTCGACCTCGATCCCGCCGCGCTCGCCCGTCTGAGCGGCCGCGGCGCGCGCTCGAGCGTCGGCAGCTGGACGTTTGCGCTCCCCGGCCTCGTCGTCGAGGCGGGCGTGCGCGACGAGGGGTCGATCAGCCCGCTCATCGCTCGCCACCCGATGCCCGAGCGCTGGCGCTGCGTGCTCGCGCTCCCCCTCCGCGCCCAGGGCCTGGCCGGCGCGGCTGAGGAGCGCTTCTTCGCCGGCCTCAGCGAGCCGGCGGGCGCCGAGCCGAGCGTCGCCCGCCTGCTGCTGACCGCGCTGCTCCCGGGCCTGATCACCGGCGACATCGAGGAGTTCGGCGTCGCGCTGACCGAGATGCAGCGCGCGGTGGGCTCGATCTTCGCCGCCGAGCAGGGCGGCGTCTACCACGCGCAGGCCGCGCCGCTCATCGCCGCGCTCCTGCAGCTCGGCGTCGGCGCGGTCGGCCAGAGCTCGTGGGGCCCGGCCACCTACGGCATCGTCGAGAGCCCCGAGCGGGCCGCCGAGGTGGCCCGCGAGCTGCGCGCGATCGCCGGTGCGGCCGCCCGGGTGGAGATCGTCGACTTCGACCGCCGCGGCGCGCTCGTCGAGCGTCGCGCGGAGGCGTCGCTGCCATGAGGCTGCTCGTCAGCGTCGTCTCGGCGCCCGAGGCGCGGGCCGCGATCGCGGGCGGCGCCGACATCATCGACGTCAAGGACCCGCGCGAGGGGGCGCTCGGCGCCCCGGCGCCGTCGGTGCTCGGCGAGGTCGTGGCCGCCGTCGCCGGGCGCGCACCGGTCAGCGTCGCGCTCGGCGACCTGCCCGACCTCCCGCATCTCGCCGCGCTCGCCGCCCACGGCGCCGCCGCGCTCGGCGCCGACTTCGTCAAGGTCGGCCTCCGCGGCCCGCGCGAGCCCGAGCGCGCCGCGGAGGTGATGCGCGCCGTCGCCGGCGCGGTCGGGCCCGGCGTCGGCGTCATCGCCGCGACCTACGCCGATGCGCAGGCGCTGCGCCCACCGGCGTTGGCGCCACGCGATCTCCCGCGCCTCGTCGCCGACACCGGCATCGCCGGCGCCCTCGTCGACACGTTCGTCAAGGACGGCCGCGGGCTGTACGGCTGGCTGTCCGCCGATGCGATCAGGGAACTGGCGCAGCGCACCCGCGCCGCCGGCGCGGTCTTCGCCGCGGCGGGACAGCTGACCCGCGACGAGCTCGCCGGGGTGCCGGCCGACATCGTCGGGGTTCGCTCGGCGGTCTGCCGCGGCGGCGACCGCCGGGGCGCGCTCGATCGCGAGCTCGTCGCCGCGGCCGTCGCCGCGCTCCGCGGTCAGTCGATTCGGGTTCCGCGGGACTCGGGAGAGCGGACGGTGACGACGACGCCGGTGCGGCGCACCGCGTCGGGCAGGTAGGCGTCGACGGCGCCGGTGCCGCCGCCCTGCCGCGCGGCCAGCTCGGCGGCGGTCAGCGCCGTCAGCGGCGGATCGTCGCCCGGCCAGCGCGGCAGGATCCCGGGCACCGACTTGAGCAGGATCGCCTCGGGCGCCCCGATCGCGACCGCGGCGAGGACCGCAAGCGAGTCGCTGGTCACCGCCCAGGACTCGGGGACGTCCGGGCGGCCCCGGAACGCGGGCGCGGCCTCGAGCACCGCCGCCCCGACGGGCAGCGGGCATCCGCCGAGCCGGGTCACCCGCGCGCCGACGCCGAGCAGCTCGCAGAGCATCACCCCGAGCTGGTCCATCGCGCGCAGCGCGAGCTCGTGGGCGACCGCGTCGGAGAGGCCGATGCGGCGATCGAGCTCGCGCACCGCGTCGGCGAACGGGCCGCCGCCGGGGACGACGAGGACCCGGCGTCGCGCGGCGAGCACGCCGACCTCCGCACACGCGGCTCGCAACCCCGCAAGGCCCCGGTCGCGCAGCAGGCCGCCCCCGACCTTGACGACGAGCGGCGGCTCATTCACCGCCGAGCACCGACAGGGCGACCGCGGCCGCGACGTCGCCGGCGGGGCCGCTGAGCGGGCCGGCGCCGCCCCGGGTCATCAGCCCGCAGCGGCCGGCGGCCGCCCGGGCGAGGAACGCCCCGACGCCCACGGCGACGACCTCGGGCGGGTCGGCGAAGCCGCCGGCGATCCTGCGCAGCGCGCGTGCGATCGCGTCGACCTGGGCCTCGAGCACCGCGTCGGCGATCGCCTCGAGGTCCCCGGGCGCGAGCTGCTCGGGGTCGGCGCAGACGACGCGCGCCAGGCGTGCGCGCACCTCGGCCGGCGTCGTGCCGCGGCCGTCGGGAAAGCCGCAGGGGCACTGCTCGGGGCGCAGCCGCCCGGCGAGCAGGTGCGCGTCGGCCGCGATCGCGAACAGCTCGGCGGACACCGGGCACGGCGCCCCGCCGATCGGTACGGCGTCGACGATGGCGGCGACGTTCGTCCGCAGCGCGCCGGTGTAGACGAGCTCGCCGGCGAGCAGGCGCTCGACGTCGGTGCGCCCGGCGGCGCGGACCCGGCCCCCGGCGATCGGGACGACGTCGGTCGTCGTGCTCCCGCAGTCAACGAGGATCGCGTCGGGAGCCGCGCGCGCGACGAGCAGCGCGGTGGCGATCCAGTTGGCCGCCGCGCAGCGCAGCGGGTCGGCTCGCGCCGCCGTCGGGCCGACGAGCTCGCCGTCGATGGTCAGAACCCGCAGGCGGCGCTCGGGCAGCGCGGCCTCGGCGGCGTCGAGCACGTGCAGCACCCCCGCGCGCTTGGACGCGAACACGTCGACGAGCTCGGCGGTCGTCGTCAGCGCGACGGCGCCGTCGCCGCCCAGCGCCCCGACCGTCGCGGCGATCGCTCCCGGCAGGCCCGCGAGGTCGCGCCACAGCTCGAGCGGCTCGGTGAAGACGCGCGGCGGACCCTCGCCGTCGACGAGCGCCGCCTTCGTGTTGGCGCCGCCGATGTCGAGTCCGATCGCCGTGGCGGCCATTGCAGCATCATGGCGGTCGTGCGCGTCATCCCGGTCATCGATCTGCGGGGCGGGGTCGTCGTCCATGCCCGGCGCGGCGACCGCGACGCCTACGCGCCGCTGGACAGCCCGCTCGTCGACGGTGCCGATCCGGCCACCGTCGCCCGCGCGCTGACGCGGCGCTGTCGCACCGGCACCGTGTACGTCGCCGATCTCGACGCGCTCGCCGGCGCGCCGCCCGACGTCGCAACGCTGGCCGCCGTGGCGCGGGTGGCCGCTCCCTGGGTCGATGCCGGTGCCACCAGCGCGGAGCGGGCGACCGCCCTGAGCCGCGCCGGCGCCGCGCGCAACGTCGTCGGCACCGAATCGCTGCGCGCCGACCTCCCGCCCGACGACCCGCCGCGCGCGCTGAGCGTCGACCTGCGCGACGGCCGCCTGATCTCTCCGCGCCCCGACCTCGACGGCCGCGAGCCCGTCGCGGCCGTCCCGCTCGCCGCCGAGCTGGGCGCCGCCGAGCTGCTCGTCATCGACCTCGCGCTCGTCGGCAGCGGCGCCGGACCTCCGGTCGCCGCGGTGGCTGCGCTCGCCGACGCACTGCCCGCCGCCGCCATCTACGCCGGCGGCGGCGTCCGCGACGACGCCGACCTCGCGGCTCTGCAACGGGCCGGCGCCGCCGGCGCGCTCGTCGCCACCGCGCTGCATGCGGGCCGTCTCAGCCTGTGACGAGCGCCTCACAGGCACCGACGACGCGCGCGGTCAGGTCGGCCTCGCAGACCGACTGCAGTCCCTGCCATCCCGGGATCCCGTTGACCTCGAGCACGTGGATCGCGCCGTCGCGCCCCACGAGCAGGTCGACCCCGGCGACGTCCGCCTCGACCGCGCGTGCCGCGCGCAGCGCCAGCCGCTCCTCCTCGGCGCCCAGCGTCGCCGCGACCGGACGCCCGCCCCGGGCGACGTTCGCCCGCCATCCCGGCGCGACCCGCTCCATCGCGCCGACGACCTCGCCGGCGACGACGAGCGCCCGCAGGTCGCGCGCGTCGGCGATCGTCGCCTGCAGGTAGAAGACGGCGCGTTCGAGCTCGAGCGCCCGGAACACGCGGAGCGCGACGTCGGCGTCCTCGATCCGCACCATCCCCGAGCCCATCGCCCCGAACAGCGGCTTGACGATCACGTCGCCGCCGAGCCGCGCGAACGCCTGCAGCGCGTCGGCGCTGCGCTCGCAGGCGATTGTCGCCGGCGTCGGCAGTCCCGCGGCGGCGAGCGTCGCCCCCGCCCACGACTTGTCGACGGTCCGCTCGATCGCGCGCGGGCCGTTGACGCAGCGCACTCCGGCAGCGGCCAGCGCGTGCAGCGCGTCCATGCGGAAGATGACCTGCTCGAGCGAGCCACGCGGCAGCCCCCGAACGACGAGGAGGTCGAGCTCGTGCAGCGCGACGCCATCGGGGCCCGAGAGGGCCGCCGATCCGTCGGAGCCGATCTCGGAGACGAGCCGCGTCGCGGGAATCGTCGCCACGACATGACCGCGACGTTGAAAGGCGTCCTGTAGGCGGCGCGCATGCCAGAGACCCGAGGCGCCGAGCACCCCGACCCGCAGCCCGCCGCTCACTGCGTGAACGAGCGCTCCAGGACCTCCGGCGCGAGGCCGCCGCCATGATGGGCGCGCCCGGACTCGGTGCTCGTCAACGTCACCGCCGCGGGGCTGAACAGCATCGGGTCGATCTCGTAGAAGTCGCCGCCGGCCTCCTCGAGCAGCTCGCCGAACGGGGTCCCGAACGCGTCGGAGGCCGACGAGGGCAGCCGCGCCGCCAGCTCGGCGACCTCCTCGTCGTCGCCCTGCAGCCAGAGATGCGCGGTCCCCCCGTACAGCATCGCGTCGTTCGTGCGGCCGATCGCCGCGCCGTCGTCGGCGGCGATCGGGGCCAGCGGGCAGCAGCCCCAGCCGCTGCGCACCCGGGCGGGGTCGACCTCGAGCTCGTGCAGCTTGTGCAGCGCGGTCTCGACGACCCGGGCCGCGATCTGCACCGAGCCGCACGCCGAGGCGGTCGGCGCGATCAGGAACGTCAGTTTCGAGGCCGGCAGCTCGCACGCGGACGCCACCTTCTCGACGATCTCCGCCGGCGGGTCCTGTCCGGTCTCCAGGCACAGCACCGCGCGATCGGCCTCCTCGCGCCAGGCGAGCTCCTCGAACAGGTCCTCGACACACGCCAGGCAGCGCCCCGGCCCTGACGCCAGCGCGAAGAAGTCGTCGGTGGCGAGCTTCCAGCCCGCGTACTGGGAGGCGAGGCAGGCGGTCGCGGGGTCATCGACGGCGACGCCGACCCCGGGCCACGTCCGATCGCCGACGGTCACCCCGATCGGGTCGACCCGCCCGAGGCCGCCCATGCAGGCGGCGGCGAACCCGAGCCCGGCGGCGGTCCCGCCCGGGACCTGGGCGCCGCAATCGACGACGCGCGCGCCGCCCTCGAGCTCGCGGACGGCGATCCGCAGCGCGTCGGCGTCGGCCACCATCGCGTCGACCAGCGCGGCGGCGCGTTCGTTCATGGACAGGCTCATCCGGCTGCCACCTCCTCCTCGTCGAAGATCAGGATCTCTCCCCGGCTCAGCTCGAGCCGGTCGCCCGCCCAGCGCGTCCACGCGCCGGTCAGCATCGCGTCGGGCACCTCGAGCCCGAGCTCGCGCAGACGGCGCAGCTGGAGCGCGAGCGCCGGCGGGCGATAGCGCACCGCCCGCGCATAGCCGGGCAGCGGCCGCAGCGGGCGCCCCGAGACGATGCTCCCGCGCTTGTTGCCCATGCCCGCCTCCGCGCCCACGCCGCGCAAAGCGATCACCGTGCCGGCGAGCATCCGCAGGCCGGCGCCGTCGCCGGCGCGGCCGCCGATCGCCACCAGCCCACGTCGCATCGCGGCCCCCGCCTCCTGCCCCGCATCGCCGGCGATCACGATCTCCCCGCCGCTCATCCCCGCGCGCGTGCCCGGGTACCCGGCCCCCGCCGACGCGCCCGCCGACCCCTCGATGCGGACCAGGCCGCCGCGCAGCTCGGCGCCCGCGAACGCGCCGGCATCGCCGTCGATCACGATCTCGCCGCCGGTCATCCGCGCGCCGACGTGGTCGCCGCACGACCCCTCGACGCGCAGGCGGCCGCCGCGCATGCCGGCGCCGATGCGGTCGATGCGCCCCAGCTCGCCGCGCAGCACGAGCTCGTCGGTGCCATACCCGCTGACGGCGAATAGCTCGCCGACGCCGACCCGGTCGCGCCCGCAGCGGATCGCCGTTCCGGCGACCTCGATCGCGCTGCGCCCCCGCGTCGTCTCGGGCACGAGCGGCGAGAGATCGACGCGCGCCGGGGGCGAGGTCAGGGCCGTCAGGGTCAGTGTCACGGCGGGTCTCGCAGCTCGGACAGGGGGAAGTGGAAGGGGCCGAGGTCGCCGCCGAAGTTCGCGGCGGTGACCTGGAGCGCGCCGGCGTCCGCGGCCGCGTGCAGCCCGCGGCGCATGCACTCGCGCACCGCGGCCTCGGATACGCCGTCGATGACGATCTCGAACACCGCCCCGACGCCGTCGGGCACAAAGCTGTCGTCGACCTGCGCGCGCAACGTGGGGGCCATGCGATGGTTCGTCGTGGCCGGGATCGATGACGAGCGCAGCGAGCCGACCTTGCTGCCGCTGCGCACGATCCCGCCCGGGAACGGCAGCGCGATGCCGGGACCGCGCATCGCGTCGGCGGCGGCCTGCGCGGCGACGAGCGCATGCGCGTCGTCGGCGCCGAGGAAGACGAGGTTGCCGCCCGCCACCCCGGTGTCGACGCCGACCGACTCACAGCACAGGAACTCGCCCTCCATCACCGGGATGCGCCAGAAGCGCTCGCCGGCCACGACCTTGCTCGCCTGGAACCCGTCGCCGAAGTAGCGCAGTGCCGAGCCGACCGCGACGCGCTTCTCGCCGTCGGGGAGTCCGTCAAAGCAGGCGCTCGTCGGGCACGTCATGACGCTCTGGCCGACGCGCTCAAGGATCCGCTCGCCGACGCCCTCGGAATCCATCGCGAACAGGAGCACCGCGATCCCGGGGCGCCCGTCGGGGGTCTCGCCGGCGTCGAGCGGGCGCTCGATCGCCGCCTCGCACTTGCAGCCGATCACCGAGGTCGCAAAGCCGGTCATCGAGCGCGCCGCCTCGAGCGCCCAGGCATCGGTGGCGGCGGTGATCACGACCCGGGCGTAGCGCATCGGGAACGCCTCGGCGAACTCGTCGGTGACCTCGGTGTCGCCGAGCCGATAGGCGCCGTCGCTCATGACGCCTCCACGGTGCGGGCGGGCTCGCGCAGCGCCGGATCGCGCACCGGATAGTGATCGAAGGCGACCGTGTAGCGCTCGCCGAACAGCGGCTCGAGCACCTCGGCGACCGCGGGATCGAACGGCGCGCGCCCGCTGAGCAGCAGGCCGTCCTGCACCCGGCGCAGGTCGCCGTCCTCGACGAGGAGCTCGCCGCCCTGGATGACGTAGCGCGGCGTCGAGAACATCTCCTCGCGGTCCTCGCGGTCGTGGTAGATCGTCACGTCGGCGTCGGCCCCGACGCCGAGATGGCCCTTGTCGCGCAGGCCCAGGCGTCGCGCCGGCGCGGCCCGGGTGATGATCGCGATCTCGTTCAGCGTGTACTCGCGGTCGAGGTCGTCGAGCAGGGCGGTGCGGCGGATCGCCCGGCGATTGGCCCGGCCGAGCTGATCCTCGCGGTAGCCCCGGTCCATCAGCAGGCGGATGAGCTTCGGATAGGAGAGAAACGAGCCGCCGTTCGGGTGGTCGGTGGAGAGCATCACCTGCCAGGGGTCGCCTCCGAGCAGGAACAGCTCGAGCCCGATCCCCCACTGCAGCGCGTGGACGTAGTTGCCCGCCTGATAGGTGTAGGGGACGATCCCGCAGCCGGTCTCGACCTCGGTGTCGTGGTTGAGCCACTTGCCGCCGTCGAGGTCGCGCAGCACGGTCGACACGTGGGCGTCGGCGGTCGTCGTCACCGCGTCGCCGAACATGACCTGGCCGACGTCGACGGTGAACTCGGGGTGAGCGGCGAGATGCTCGAGCAGCTCGGGCGCTCGCGAGCGCATCGGACCGCCCGGTTCTCCGCCGTAGCTGTGGAACTGCAGGTGGGCGAAGTGCGCCTGGCGCCCGTCGAGGGTGCGCATCGTGTCGAGCGTCGTGGCGGCGTTGCCGGCGACCCCGAGGTTGTTGGCGTGCACGTGGACCGGGTGAGGGAGGCCGAGCCCGTCCACCGCCGAGCCGATCGCCTCGATCACCTGGCGGGGGGTGACCGCGAAGCCGGCGATCGTGTCGTCGAGCGACTCGATCACCCCGTTGCTCTGCTTGAACAGCTCCACCCCGCCGGGATTGACGAGCTTGACGCCGTAGCCGCCGGTCGCCTGCAGCCACCACGCGATCGCGTCGCGCAGGTGCGCCGAGCCGTCGCGGATGAGCTCGAACAGCACCTGGTTGTTGCCCATGAGGATGAGGAAGGCCTTGTCGATCATCGGCGTGTCGCGCAGCTCGGCGAGCACATGACGCGCGGCCAGTGGCGGCGCCGCCGCCTCGACCACCGTCGTGTAGCCGAGCAGCGAGTAGCGGTAGCCGGTGGCGAACGTCGAGGGCACGAGCCCGCCGGTGCCCGAGCGCAGCAGCTCGGTCCGGTCGATCGGGTCGTCGCGGCGATCGTCGGACAGCAGGCGCCGCGCCGCGGTGACCTTGGGTCCCGCGATGTGGGCGTGGATGTCGACCCCGCCGGGCATGACCACCATCCCGCGCGCGTCGATCGTGCGCGCCTGCGCCCCGACATCGTCGACGATCCGGCCGTCGCGCAGGCAGAGGTCGCGGACCTCGCCGTCGACCTCGTTGGCCGGGTCGTGGATCGCACCGCCGGTGATCCGGATCTCGGTCATCGCGCCAGCCCCTCGCCGATCCGCGCCAGCAGCTGCGCGGCCGTCGGGCGATCGGCGGGCCACGGAGCCGCCAGCGCGAGCGGCACCTCGTCGAGGCGATGCGCCGTGCCGGGAGCCGCTACCCCCGGGGGCGCCGTCGCGATGTGCACCGCGGCGTCGGCGACCGGGAGCGCGCTGAGCGCGATCGTCGTCACCCCGGGGCGGGCGGGCGCCTCGACGCACACCGCGACGTCGACCCCCTCGTCGACCGCGAGCGCGAGCTCGGGATGGCCGCTGGCGAGGTCGACGGCGGCGGGGTACCCGGTCTGCCAGGTCAGGACCGCGTCGGCGCCGGCGCTGCCGGCGACCGGCGGGAGGCCGAGCGTCACCACGTGGCGCTGATCGCTGAGCGCGCGCACGAGCTCGTACAGCGCGAGCGCCGCCCGCGGGCCGCCGAGACCGGGGCCGTGCACGAAGGCGGCGTGGGGAACCGCGTGGAGCCGGTCAAGCAGCCCCCGCAACTCGCCGGCGAGATCGTCCTCGGTCAGCGGCAGCTCGCGCTCGAGCACGTGCAGGCTTCTGATCGCTTCGAGGTCGCGCCCTGCCGCCCAGCGCAGGCGCACGTCGGCGCGCGCGGCGGTGGCGGTGTCGCGGTCGTCGACGACGACGAGCGTCGCGCCCGAGCCGAGACGTTCGAGCAGCCGCGGGTGCGTGACCTCGGGATCCTCGCGCCACACCACGACGACCTCCGCGCGGTCGCGGATCTCGCCCAGGGTGGCGGTCGAGCTGCCCCGTCGGGCGACCGCCTCGGGGTCGGGCGCGCGATCGACGCGGACGAGCGCGCCGAGACGATCGGCGAGCGTCACCGCGGCGCGCGCGTCCTCGACGGTCGCGCCGTCGAAGCCGTGCAGCAGCGGCCGGCGCGCCGCGCCCAGGAGCTCCACCGCGCGGTCCAGCGCCGCGGTCACGTCGGCGGGCGCACCGTCGATGCTCGCCGCCGCGCCGCCGGCGTCGCGCCGCGCCGCCAGCCAGCGCGAGCCCAGCGCGCACTCCGGCGTCAGCGCGGTGCCCTCCGCGGTCACGTCGTCGCACAGCAGCCCGCAGCCGGCGCAGATCAGCGGCTCGCTCACCGAGCCAGCACCGTCCCCGGCAATGCTCTTAAGAGCCCGGTCCCGACCGCGCGCAGCTCGTTCACCGCGTGCTCGCCCGACACGAGCGTGCAGACCGGCTGGCCGCGCGCGATCGACTCCCCGGCGCGGGGGATGTCGCGCGCGAGCCCCGAGGGCCACCAGTCCGGGTGGGGCGCGCGCAGGTCGCGGTCGGCGAACAGCACAAGCTTCACCCTACCCGCGGGCGGCGCCGGAACCACGGGCGGTCGCCGGCCACGCGCTCCCTCGACGTGTGCGGCGAACGCGCCGGGTCCGACGAGCTCGAGCGCCGCCGTCGGCCGGGGGTTGACCTCGAGCACCCATGTCTGGCGCCCGTCCCAGATCGCGTCGACGCCGAAGGCGCCCCGCACCCCGAACCGCGCGGCGACCTCGTCGCACACCGCGCCCAGCCGGCCCGCGAGCTCGGCGCGCTCCCCGGCGGGCAGCCGCGGCGGCGTCACGTTGCCCGTCCAGCGAAAGCCGCGCGGCGCCAGCAGCTGCTCGGTGACCGCGAGCGTGCTCGCGGTCCGGGCGTCGGCGAGCGCCACCGCCGAGCACGGCACGCCCGCGACGAACCGCTGCAGGATCTCCGTCGATCGCGGTCGGCCGCCCGCCCAGCGTCGGATCCCGCGCCCGCCGCCGCCCCGCAGCGGCTTGCGCAGCCACGCGCCGTCTTGCACCGCGGGCTCGCGCCTGCGGGTCTCGGGAGCGCGCGCCCCCGCGGCCCGGGCCGCCGCCGCCACCGCCCACGGGTCGCGAACCGCCGCGAGCCGATCGGCCGGCGTGCCGAGCAGCTCGCGCCCGTCGGCGAGCCGCGCCACCAGGTCGGGACGGTTCTCGAGACCGGCCCCGTAGACGACCGCGTCGGCGGCGACCCCGTCGGCGAGCGCGACGAGCGCGTCGTTGCTCGCCGCGGTGCCACCGGGGGCGATCCGACGCAGGTCGACGTCGCCGAAGCGATCGAGCGCGATCACGCGGTGGCCGTCGGCGACGGCGAGCTGCGCGAGCATGCGCGCGCTGACCGCCACGACGAGCACGGTCACGGCAGCGCCACCCCGGTCAGCAGCGCCGCGAGCAGCGTGGCGGCGACGAGATCGGCGGTCGTGCCGGGATTGCGGCGGTTGCCCTCGGCGCGCAGCCACGCGTCGAGGCTCTCGGCCGTCCGCTCGCCGCGGAGCACCTCGCCGGCGGCGTCCGCGACCTCGCGCGCGGCCGCGCGGCCCGCCTTGCGCGCGATCAGCGTGTCCGGCCGGCTGGCCAGCAGCCACAGGTGCAGGTCGGCGATCGCCTCGAGCGTGGGCCGGCCCGCGCGCAGCGCCGCGGTCAGCGCGGGCAGCCCGGCGTCGAAGACGATCGCATAGCCGGTCGCGTACTCCGAGGCGATGTCGTCGCGGTCGGCGGCCGCGGCCATCGCGGTCCGCAGATCGACGCGCACCGGCGCGCGAACGTCGTGCTCGGGCGCGTCACCCAGCCCGCCGGGCGCGGCCCGGGCGATGGCGGCGAAGGCGGCGGCGGCATCGGCGACGGTCAAATCGGCGAGCGCCCGCTCCACCGCGTCGCGCAGCGTCTCCGCGCCATCCCGGCTCGCCGCCGCGCGCGCCAGCGGGGCGAACAGGAGCACGATCCCGAGGTTCGTGTTCGCCGCCGCGACCGCGGCCGTGGCCTGCACCGCCTGCTCGATCAGGGCGCCGATCCCGAGCCGGTCGGCCCGCGCCAGGACGGGGCCGATGGCGAGCCCCGAGCGGACCATGTCGGCGAACGTCGTGTCGGCGAAGCCGTGTGACGGGGTGATGTTGCCGGGCTTGGGCGCGGAGACCTCGAGCACGCAGGCCAGCGACACCGCCGCTACCAGCCGGTCGTCGCCCGGGCGAGCGGGCTCTGGTTCGGCTAGGGTTGAGCCCACTTCGGCCACCATACGAGAGAGAGGCAGACACGCATGGCCATCACCCTGTCAACCGGAGAGTCGCTCGTCGGCGACGGCAACGAGGTAGCGCACATCGACCTCTTGATCGGCTCCAAGAGCGGCCCCGTCGGCGCGGCGTTCGCCAGCGCGTTCACCACCGAGTCCGACGGCCACACGAACCTGATGGCGGTCGTCACGCCGAACCTGCCGGCCAAGCCCGACACCGTGATCACGAACAAGGTCACGATCAAGGGCGAGAAGCAGGCCGTCCAGCTGTTCGGCCCCGCCCAGGCGGCCGTCGCCCGCGCCGTCGTGGACTCGGTCAGCGAGGGCATCATCCCCAAGGACCAGGCCGACGAGCTGTGCATGATCGTCGGCGTCTTCATCCACTGGGACGCCTCCGACGACAAAGCGATCTACGACAACAACTACACGGCCGTCAAGGAGTCGATCTCGCGCGCGCTGAAGGGCGAGCCGAGCATGGACAAGGTCCTCTCCGACACGCCGGAGGCCCGCCACCCGTTCGCGGGCGGCGCCGAGGGGTAGCAGCGGTGGCGGCGCAGGCCGGGGGGCTCCCGCTCGCCGGTCTGCGCACCGTCGTGACGGGCGCCTCGAGCGGCATCGGCCGCGCGATCGCGTCCGCGTTCGCGGGTGCCGGGGCCCGCGTCGGGATCGGCTATCACCGCTCCGGCGAGGCCGCGACGCAGCTCGCCGCAGAGCTCGGCGGAGACCATCCCCCGCTGCAGGCCGACCTCGGCACCGCGGCGGGCTGCGAGGGGGTCGTCGAGGCGGCGTTCGCCGCGCTCGGCGGCCTCGACGTCTGGGTCAACAACGCCGGCGCCGACATCCTCACCGGCGAGGCGGGAGGCTGGCCGCCCGAGCGCAAGCTCGACGCGCTGCTCGACGTCGATCTGAAGGCGACGATCCGCTGCTCGCGGCTGGTCGCGCCGCGAATGCCCGAGGGCGGCTGCATCCTGAACATGAGCTGGGATCACGCGGCCATCGACGGGATGGCGGGGCCCAACCCGGAGCTGCACGCGGCGGTCAAGGCCGCGATCCTCGGCTTCTCCAAGTCCTTCGCGCGTTCGGTCGCGCCCCGGGTGCGGGTCAACGTGCTCTGCCCGGGCTGGATCGAGACCGCGTTCGGAGAGGGCGCGGAGGACGAGTTCCATGCCCAGGTCGCCTCCGAGATCCCGCTGGGACGCTGGGGACGACCGCAGGATGTCGCCGGCGCGGCGGTATGGCTCGCCTCCCCGGCGGCCGCCTACGTCACCGGGCAGGCGGTCAACGTCAACGGGGGAGCGGTTGGCTGACACCCTGTTCGTGACCGGCCGGCTCGCCGAGCCGGCGCTGCGCGACATGCTCGCCGAGCTGGAGATCGATCACCAGGTCGCGGTGATGAACATCAGTGTCGCCGCCCTGATGACGACGCGCTGGATCGCGAAACGGCTGGCGGCGCCCGAGGGCATCGACAACATCGTCATCCCGGGACTGTGCGAGGGCGACGTCGACGTTCTGCAGCAGGCGACCGGGCTGCCGGTGCGCAAGGGCCCGGCCGACGTGCGCGCCCTGCCCGAGTGGTACGGGCGTGAGGCGATCGCCGCCGAGCTCGGTCCCCGCGACGTCAAGGTGTTCGCCGAGATCAACCAGGTCCCGGCGCTGACCCGCGAGCAGGTCATCGAGCAGGCCGAGGCCTATCGGGCCAGCGGCGCCGACGTCATCGACCTCGGGCTGTCGCTCGACCGCTCGTGGCTGCAGGAGGGGCCGGCGACGATCGCCGCGCTGCGCGAGCGGGGGCTGTCGCTGTCAATCGACACGCTCGATCCCGAGCACATCCGGATGGCCGACGCGGCAGGCGTCGACTACGTGCTCAGCCTCACCCCGGAGACGATCGAGCTCGCCGAGGAGCTGCGCGCCATCCCGGTGCTGATCACCGAGGATCCCGACGACCTCGAGGGGCTGGGCCGGCTCGCCGCGCACATGGAGCGCCTCGGGCGCCCGTACCTGCTCGACTCGATCCTCGCCCCGATCAACTCGGGCTTCGCCGCCTCGCTGGCTCGCTACGTCGAGGTCCGCCGCCGCCATCCCGACTCCGAGATCCTCATGGGGATCGGCAACCTCACCGAGCTGACCGAGGCCGACTGCACGGGGGTGACCGCGCTGCTGATCGGGTTCTGCCAGGAGGTCGGGGTGGGGGCGGTGTTGACCACCGAGGTCGTCGGCTGGGCCCGCGGCGCGGTGCGCGAGACGGTGCTCGCCGCCGAGGTGATGCACCTCGCCCAGCGCCAGGCCCGCCCGCCCAAGCACATCGATCCTGGCCTGGTCACCAGCCGCGACGAGACGATGCGCGCGCCGACGGAGGAGGAGCTGCGCGAGATGCAGGCCCAGGTCTCCGACCCCAACTGGCGCCTGTTCGCCGACGCCGACTGGCTGTACGCGTTCAACGGCGAGCAGTTCGTGCGCGAGACGAACATGTACCGCGTGTTCGACCAACTCGGCGTCGAAGATCCATCGCACGCCTTCTATCTGGGTAAGGAGCTGATGAAGGCGACGATCGCGCGCGGACTGCGCAAGAGCTATCGCCAGGAGGGGCCCCTCGACTGGGGGCTGCTGAGCTTTCCCGAACCGCGACGAGAGGACCCCGAGTGAAGAAGATCCTGATCCAGCTCGACACCGACGAGCATCCCAGCGCGTTCGACGCGATCGCCGCCTACGACGCCGACGTCGACATCGTGCTCGGCTACGGCGGGGTGACCACCGATGGGCTCGACGACCTCGTCCAGGGCGCGATGTTCCCGCGCGGTCCCGAGGGGCTGGCCAACACCGCGTTCTGGGTCGGCGGGTCCAAGGTGCGCGACGGCGAGGCGGTGTTCGAGGCCGCGCGCAAGCTGTTCTTCGATCCCTTCTCGGCTTCGATCATGCTCGACTCCGACGGCTCGAACACGACCGCCGCGGCGGGGCTGGCGATGGTGCGCGAGGCGGTCACGCTGAAGGGCGCGAAGGCCGCGGTCATCGGTGTCGGGCCGGTCGGCCTGCGCACCGCCGAGCTGTTGCGCCGCGAGGACGCCGAGGTGACGGTGCTGACCTTCCCGCCCGACGTCGTCGAGGGCGAGTTCCGCCGGGCGTCGGGCATCCCGGTCGCGCAGGAGGCCGGCTTCACCGTCACCGAGCCCGAGTCCAGCGACGAGCTCGACGGCCTGCTGGCGGGCCACGTCGCCGTCCTCGCCGCCGGACCGGCGGGGATACAGGTCCTACGGCGTAGCGGCTGGGCCGGAGTCGAGGGCGTGCAGGTCGTCGTCGACTATTCGGCGGCCGAGCCGGTCGGGGTCGAGGGCGTCGAGCGCGACGACGAGCTCGAGGAGGAGGACGGGGTCGCCAAGCTGGGCGCGCTGGCGGTCGGCGGACCGAAGATGGAGCTGCAGAAGCGCTGCGTGCAGCGGATGTTCGAGGAGAAGGGGACGGTGCTCGACCTCCAGGGCGTCTACGACGTCGCCCTGGAGCAGTGAGCGCTATTTGGAGAAGACGAACTTGCTCATCGGGCCGTCGAGCGGGCCGTCGGCCTCGGGCTGCCACAGGATCGTCTCCTCGATCTTGCGCGCCAGGGTGAAGTCCTTGTCGGTGATCCCGCCGGCGGAGTGGGTGGCCAGCTTGACCCACAGCTTGCCCCAGGTGACCTCGAGATCGGCGTGATGGCCGGCGGCCTCGCACAGGTAGCCGACCGCGTTGACCGCCATCATCGTCATCGGCCACCCACCGGTGCTGTACTTGCGCCGAATCCAGTTGCCCTCGTGGTACCAATCGCCGATTCCGTACTCGTCGAGCTTGGCCGGGATCTCGTCGTCTGCGTAGGTTCGTTCGTCGCTCATCGGCCAATGATATGCCCCGGGTAGCCGGCGTCGACCCCGGCACGGTCTCCTTCGACCTCTGCGTGCTGCAGGACGGCGTCGCCGAGGTCGAGCGGGAGTTCGAAACCCGGGGCGGGCTCGGAGGGATCGTGGGCGAGCTGTCGCGCCACGGCCCCTACGACCTCGTCTACGGGCCGAGCGGCTACGGCCTCCCGCTCGTCGGCGCGGCCGACGTCGGCGAGCGCGAGCTGGCCGAGATGGTCCTCGTCGTGCCGCGCGAGGCCGCGCGCGAGCGCGGGATCGGTGGGATGCGCGCGCTGCTGCGCGAGCTCGCCGGCAGCGGCCTGCCGCTCGTGTTCGGCCCCGGCGTCATCCATCTGCCCTCGGTGCCCGCGCACCGCAAGTACAACCGGATCGACATGGGCACCGCCGACAAGGTGTGCGCCGCCGCCTCCGCGGTCGCCGATCAGGCCGCGCGCCGGGGCGTCGGGCCGGCTGACACCTCGCTGGTCCTGCTCGAGCTCGGCGGCGCGTTCGCGGCCGCGCTGGCGATCGCCGGCGGCGCGATCGTCGACGGCGTCGGAGGCTCCTCGGGGCCGATCGGCGTCCGGGCGGTCGGCGCGCTCGACGGCGAGCTCGCCTACCTGCTCGGCGACGCGCTGACCAAGCAGACGCTGTTCACCGGCGGCGCGCTCGATCCCGACGGCGTCGGCCGGATCGAGGACTTCGCGCGCGCCTGGGACGCGGAGGAGGATCGCGAGGGCTGGACGGCGCTGCTTGAATCGGCGGCCAAGGCGGTGCGCGCGCTGCGCGTCGCCCTCCCCGAGCCGCACGAGATCGTCGTCTCCGGCCGCGTCGGGCGCGTGCCCGGCGTCGTCGCCGCACTTGGCGCGCTGCTGTACGACGTCGCTCCCGTGACGGCGCCGCCCCCGGGACCCGGGAGCGCCGCCGCCCGCGGCGCGGCCCTGCTCGCCGACGGCCTCGCCGGCGGGGCGCGCGCGCCGCTCGTCGAGGCGATGCGCCTGCGCGAGGCCACGGGCAGCGTCCTGCATCATCTGCGGGTCGCCGGCGCCGGGTCGATCGTCCTCGGCTGACGAGGCAGCGGCGCGGGGGGGCGCGGGCGGCGCGGGCGGCGCGGGATGTTTCCGCCGCACGCGCTGGAAAGGCCGAGTGCGAGCGGGCAAGCTGTACAGCGCATGAGCGGCGCGCGCGATGACCGCGGCGAGTCCAGAGACCAGCAGCTGGATCGCAACACGATTGAGCTGCTCAACGAGCTGCGCGTCGCCGGCACGGGGATCCAGGTGATGTTCGCGTTTCTGCTCGTCGTGCCGTTCAACGCCGGCTGGGCGAAGACGACATCGTTCGAGCGGACGGTCTACTTCGTGACCCTCGCGCTGGTCGCGCTGGCCGCGTTCCTGCTGATCGCGCCGCCGGTTCATCACCGGCTGCTGTTTCGCCACCGCGAGAAGCCGTTTCTCGTCGCGGTCGCCAACCGGCTCGCCATCGCCGGCATGGTCTGCCTGGCCCTGGGTTTCACCGGCATCCTGGTGTTGATCTCTGACTACGTGATCGGGGGCGCGGCGCCGATCGTCACCGGGACGCTGACCCTGGCCGTCATCGGCGGCCTCTGGTTCGCGCTGCCGCTCGTGCGTCGCGAGGGGGAATGAGAGGCCGTCAACCTTGCCTTGGCGCAGGCGTCGAGCTCCTTACGCCTTCCACGCTGCTGCGTAGACAAGTCGAGCTCGCAACCGCAATTTCCGGGGTTTCATGCTGTTCTGGACGGTCATCAAACCGGTAAACCGCATAAGCTCCTCTCAGCGTTGGGATGTCGCCGGAGAGGAACTCGAGTGGGGAACCTGAGACTGGTTGAGCGCCGCTGGCTGCACGGACGAGTGGGCGCCGCGCGAGTGGCAGCCATCGGCTGCGCCGTGGCGGGGATCGTCTGGGCCCTGACCGCGTGGCCGGCTGCCGCCGACGGCTATTGCGGCCAGGACTATCAGCCGTCCGACGCTTGCCCGCTCGTCACGCCGTTCAAGAACACCGGTGTCCTCCCCGCTAGCAGCGTTACGGCCGACTATTACACGTTCTATGCGGTCGCGGGGACCCAGCTGCAGCTGACGCTCACCGACACCGAGGATCCGAACTGCGGTCCGAGCGAAGGCGGGGCGCCCGGCGTTGCCATCTGCGGCGGGGCCACCCCGCATCTGTACGATCCCAACGATACGTTGACGGGAGGCTATCCGGAATCTCAGCCGGGCGACGGCAAGACGGTTCCGGTATCCGTCGCCTACTCGCTGAGCATCACCGGCGTTTACCATCTGGAGATACTCGGCGCTCGTGGCCAGGACGCGAAGGGCAACGCCACGGCGGTTCCCTACACGATGCAGGTCACGGCGTCACCGGGGACTGCATGGCCCCCTCCGGTCGCGGTCTCCACACCGACCGCGACCACAACGTCGACCGCGACCACAACGTCGACGAGTACCTCGTCAAGCACCACGACGAGCTCGACGACGACATCGGGCCCGGTGCAGGATGGGCCACCGACGACCGCTCAGATCAAGACGGCGTTGGCACCCGTTGTGTCCGTGACAGGCCCGCCGGCCCAGATACCGAAGTTGCTGCAACAGGGCGGCTATACGATCCCGTTCAACCCGCCCTCGGCGGGCACTCTGACGGTTGAGTGGTTCTACCAGCCTGCTCGCGTCAGGAAGGGCGCGGAGCACAAGCGCAAGCCAAAGTCGATTCTCGTCGCGATCGGTCGCGAGAAGGTGGTCAAGCGCGGCCCGCGGAAAGTCAAGGTCAGCCTGACCTCCGCTGGGCGCAAGCTGCTCAAGAACACCGGGAACGCCGTGAAGCTGATCAGTGAGGGCTCGTTCGCACCCGAGGGCGGCCGTGCGGCAACTCGGTCGAACACCATCACGCTGAAGCGCTGAGCTTGACGACGCGAGGACCGTCCTAGTGGGTCCAACCGGATCGTTTGACCGGAAACTCGCCGTGGGGGGCGAATGGGGATGCATCCCGACCGTGGAGGTGGTGATGCGTCCCCCGGAAGTGTTCATCAGATCGCCCTCGCACCAGGAAGCGACCCGGCTCAAGCGCATGTCGACGCGCGCGGAGCATCAGTCGACGCGGATCCGCGCGGCGATCCTGCTGGCCTCGAACGTCAAGACGCCGGCGGGGCAGATCGCGCGGATGTGGCTGACTGACGAGAGCCATGTGCGCAAGGTGATCCACGAGTTCAACGAGGAGGGGTTTGACAGTCTGCGCCCTGAGTACCGGGGCGGGCGACCCCGCCGGATCACCACTGGCGAGCGCCAGCGCGCGGTGGCCGTGGCCGGTGCCCGCCCCGATACCCAAGGGGTGCCGTTGACGCGCTGGTCGCTTGACCGCTTGTCGGCCCATCTGGCCGAGCTGGGGGTGGTGATCTCGGCGATCCATCTGTGGCGGCTGCTCGCGCAGGCGGGGCTCTCGTTCCAGCGCACGCGTTCGTGGAAGGCCAGCCCCGACCCCGACTACGAAACCCGGGCCGCCCGGGTGCTGGAGCTCTATCAGGCGGCGCCGTTTGACGGGCCGGTGATCAGCTTTGATCAGATGGGACCGATCAGCCTCAAACCGATCCCGGGCGCCGGCTGGGCCAAGCTCAAGCGGCCCGAGCGGCTGCGGGCGACCTACAACCGCAAGCACGGGATCCGCTACATCTTCGGCGCCCTCGATGTTCACCGCGACCGGCTCTATGCCCGGATGCGCCCCCGCCGCGCCGGCCGCGACGTGCTCGGGTTCATGCGCACCATCCGCCTGGTCTATCCCGCCCGCCAGCGCCTGTACTGGATCCAGGACAACCTCTCGGCCAACTGGACGCCCGACATTCGCGCCTTCGCCGCCGCCAACCAAATCGAGCTGATCCCCACCCCGACCTACGCAAGCTACCTCAACCGGATCGAGAGCCACTTCCGCCCGATCCAAGAGTTTGTCTTTAACAACACCGACTACCGCGACTGGCAGAGCGCCCAACGCGCCGTCGCGGACTACATCACCCACCGCAACGGCGCCGACCGCGACCGGCGCATCGCCGCCCTCGAACGCAAACACCGGGTCGCCGCATGACCACGTCATTTCAGGTCAAACGTTTCGGTTGGCCCCACTAGCAGGCAGTTCGCGAAGGAAGCGGAGAGGGCGGGATTCGAACCCGCGATAGGGCGTGAACCCCATACTCGCTTAGCAGGCGAGTGCCTTCAGCCGCTCGGCCACCTCTCCGACGAGCGTGGTCAGTGTAGAAGGTCTGCCCACGCGGTCGCCGCCGATAATCTCCCACCTCCGTCCGGAGGGGTGGCAGAGTGGTCGAATGCACCGGTCTTGAAAACCGGAGTCCGGCGACCCCGGACCGCGGGTTCGAATCCCGCCCCCTCCGCTACCGCGGGCTCAGGCCGCCCCGCCGCGCGAGGCCGCCCCGCCGCGCGCGACGCTCGAGCCGACGCGGGTGGCGGGAGCGTGGAACTCGTCGCGCACGTGGTCGGCGAGCCGATAGCTGAGCGCGAGCAGCGTCAGCGTCGGGTTGGACCAGCTGCTCGTGGGGAACACGGCGCTGCCGGCGATGTAGAGGTTGCCGATGCCATGGACGCGGCAGTCGCGGTCGACGACGCCGTGGCGCGGGTCGTCGGACATCCGGGCGGTGCCGCAGTGGTGCGCGCCGGCGTCGACGAGGCCGGCGAGGGCGGTCAGCTCGCGGGGGAGCCGGAGCTGCGCCGGGTCGACGCGGCCGAGCCGGTGCGCGCGCAGGAGCTCGTCGAGCCGGCCGGCGAACACCTCGGCGGTGCGCAGCTCGGGCTCGCCGACGCGCCAATCGACGCAGACCTCGGGCATGCCGAGCGCGTCGCGGACCGAACCGAGGGTGACGCGGCTCTCGGGCCGGGGCGCGGTCTCGACCTGGACGGCGAGGTAGGCGTCGCCGAAGCCCTCGGAGGCCTTGGTGCCGCGGAGCGACCGGTAGCCGGCGCGCACGAGGTGGTCGGGATGGCGGACGAGCGCGCCGAACACGGCCGCCGGCACCGGACGGCCGGCGCGCCGGCGCAACTCGCGGATCGCGCGGAGAGCCGCCGAGGCGTCCGGGTCGTAGCTGACGTTGGCCCCGACGGCGAGCAGCCGCTCCTCGCGCTGCAGCTGCGGCGAGGCGCTCAGCTTGGCGAAGTGGCGCACGCCGTGCAGCCGCCGGCCGTGCAGCAGCTGGGCGAGTCGCCGGCGGTCGGGATCGACGATCCGCAGGTTGAGGTGGAGGTGCTCCTGGAAGAAGCGTCCGACCTGGTCGTGCCGGTTGCCGACGGCGTGGCCGCGGGGGCCGGTCGACGCGAGCAGCAGCCGCGCCGTCTCGACCGCGCCCGCGGCGAGGATGAACGCGCGCGCGACGACGCGGCCGACCCGACCGGTCGGGGACCGGAACGCGATCGCCTGCACTTCGTCGCCGGGGCCGTTGGTCATCAAGCGATCGGCCTGGGCGTGCAGGAGCATCGTCGGGCCCTCGCCGGCGCGCAGGTGCGCGTCGTGGCGGTGGGCGAGATTGGGCACCGGCGCGAAGGTCGAGAAGCGCCGCTTCAGGCCGGGAGCGGTCGGCGGCAGCGGCAGCCCGGGCGGCCAGCCGCGCTCGTCGTAGGTCACGTTGGGCAGGCCGAGCAGGCGCTCGGCGCGCCGATAGGGCTCGGAGAGCTCCTGCGCCGGGATCGGCCAACCGCTGTCGGGCACCCAGTCACGCACCGCGAGATCGGCAGGCTCGAACGGCAGCGCCTGACCTGCCCACAGGCTCGTGGTGCCCCCGAGGCCGCGTGCGCGACCGTCGAGGACGGTGAGGCAGGGCAGGCCGCGCAGCTCGCCGGCGCCGGCGGGGGCGGGCGACTCGCCACCGCCGTCGAGCACGATGACCCGCATCGACGCGAGCTCGAGACCGAGCGCGATGCCGGCCGCCCCCGCCCCGACGATGCACAGGTCCGCCTCGTGCTCGTCACCGACCCGGGGATCGGAGAAGTCGACGATCACCTGCCGGACTCCCAGGGTCGCCCGCGGTCACCGCCTCGCGGACGGTCCTCGCGCGTGATCCCCGATTGCACCACCGGGCAAGCCTAATCTCGCGCGGCGGCTCGTGTGGCGATACGTTTCGCGGGGCGGATCCGGCGCATCGGCGCGCCCCGCGACGCCCGGGTTCACCTGCGCGCGGGGCTCGAGCGCCCGCGCTGTGTGCGCGGGGCTCAAGCGCAAGCGGCGGGCGTGCCCAGCTCAGGCCGAGGCCGCGGCTAGCGCTTCTGCGGCGCGGTGCCGAAGACGTGGTCCCAGAACGGGGCGCTGACGCCGTAGCCGCGTTCGTGGTCCTGGAAGTGGTGGCGCATGTGCAGCTCGCGGAGCTTGCGCCCCAGCGCCGTCGTCGGCCGGTGATGGTGCACGTGGTAGTGCAACATGTCGTAGCCGAGGTAGCCGGCGAGGAAGCCGGCCCCGAAGGGGAGGAAGCCGGGAGGGCCGAGCACGAGCGAGAACGCCCACACGAACAGCGCCGCCAGCGGCACGCTGAGCGACGGTGGCATGACGAGGCGCATCGGATCGTTGGGGTGATCGTGGTGCACGCCGTGGATGATCCAATGCAGCCGTGCGCCGAGCCCCTGCTCGGGCTCGAAGTGGAACACGATCCGGTGCAGCCAGTACTCGGTCAGCGTCCAGAACAGGTAGCCGCCGGCCACCCAGGCCACGGTCGCGACGCCGGCCCCGCGCACGAAGCCCTCGACGAGCAGGATCGCGATCACCGGCACGAAGATGAGCGGCGGCACGACCGGATGCACGCGCGAGAGCCGGTCCAGCAGATCGGAGTCGAACATCCGCGGCGACGCGCGCAGGACGTCGGTGCGGCTCAGTCCTTCGAGGTCCTCGGCAGGTTGGCTGGCCATGACGGCAAGTCTAGTGTCCGCGTTCGCCGGTGGGTCGTGCTCCGCCCCCACGGTGGGGGCGCGCTACGCGGCGGCCCGGAAGCGGCCCGGCGTCGTGCCCAGATAAGCCCGGAACACGCGACTCATGTGGCTCTGATCGGCGAAGCCGCATCGGCACGCGACGTCGGCGAGTGGAGCGCCCGAGCGCGTGAGCATCTGCTGAGCGCGGGCGATGCGCTGGTGCAGGACCCAGCGGTGCGGGCTCGTGCCGGTGGTCTGCTTGAACCGGCGCGCGAAGTGGGCCCGGCTGAGTCCGACGGCGCCGGCCAGATCGTCGAGGCCGACGTTCTCGTTCAGATGCTCCTGAAGGTAGTCGCGCAGCGTGCGCTCCTGCACGAAGGTCAGGCCCGGCGCGCCGGCCAGCTCCCGGAAGAGCACGTGCGCGTGCTTGCGCAGGATCTGCACGGACAGCTGGCAGGACAGCGCGTCGATGAGCAGCCGGCTGCCCGGGCCACCCCGCGCGGCCTCGTGGGCGAGCATCATCGCCGTGCGGTGGATGGCCGGATCGTTGGCCTTGACCTCGTCGAGCAGCTCGACGTCCTCCACATCTCGGTCGTACATCTGACGGCAGGTGGCGGCCAGCTCGTCGTGGGTGAGATAGACGTGCACGACCTCGATGTCGCGAGGCCACACCCAGTGTGATCCAGCGGCGCGGGTGAGCAGCGAGACGTCACCCGGCGCCAGCTGCTCGTCGATCCAGCCGTGATCGATCTGACGGCGCATGCGGGTCTCGCCTCGGCGGTAGGCGACGATCATGTAGTCGCGCAGCGGCGGGACCTCGACGTCGGAGCCGGAGTAGCGGTAGCCACGGACCGACACCCCGTCCCAGCCCTCCTCGGGACTGCGAACCGTCAAGCGGCCCGGCACCCAGGTCGGAAGCTGATCCGGGACGATCCATCCCGTGGCCATGCGCCACCGTACCACGCGCCGGGCGGACGCCCCCGGGCTCAGCCTGGATCCCCCGAGGCCGAGACTCGGCCCGTCATCGGCGGACCGAGGCGAAGAGAGCACGATCGTCCAACGGTCCGAGCCGCGCGTTCAAGCATCCGCGAGGCCGTGCGGGCAGCATACGTGAGCGGCCGGCGCGGCCGTGCATCTCAGGAGAGGATCGACATGACCGACATGAACGCCAAGGACCCTGCCGGGACCCCCGATCTGGACGCCGTGGTGATCGGCGCCGGCTTCTCGGGGCTGTACATGCTCCACCGGCTGCGCAACGTGATGGGCCTGTCGGCGCGGATCTTCGAGGCCGGCGGGGGCGTTGGCGGGACCTGGTACTGGAACCGCTATCCGGGAGCGCGCAGCGACTCCGACAGCTACATCTACTGTTACTCGTTCGACCGCGATCTGTGGCAGAAGTGGGAGTGGAGCGAGCGCTACCCCGAGCAGCACGAGATGCGCGCCTACCTCGAGCACGTCGCCGATCGCCATGATCTCGAGCGCGACATCCGACTCGACACGACGGTCACCGCGGCCACGTTCGACGAGCGCACCGATCACTGGACGGTGACCACTGATGGCGGTGACTCGGTCACGGCGCGCTATCTCATCGGTGCCGTGGGTTCGCTGTCGGCGTTCAACACCCCGGACTTCCCCGGGATCGAGTCCTTCGCCGGCGACAGCTATCACACCGGGCGCTGGCCGCACGAGGGCGTTGACTTCACCGGCAAGCGCGTCGGGGTGATCGGGACCGGGGCAAGCGCGGTCCAGGCGATCCCGCTGATCGCCCAGCAGGCATCGGAACTGACCGTCTTCCAGCGCACGGCCAACTACATCGTTCCCGCCCGCAACGGGCCCGTCGACCCCGAGCTCACACGCGCGCGCAAGGCCGACTACGACGGCATCTGGCAACGCGTCCGCGAGTCCAATTTCGGCTTCGAGCTGACGTTCCTGGAGAAGGGAGCCCTCGACACGCCGCAGGACGAGCTCGAACGTGAGCTGCAGGTCCGCTGGGACGAGGGCGGGTTCGGCATCTGGCTCGGCGCCTACGCCGACCAGTTCTTCGTTGAGGAGGCCAACGCCAAGGTGCGCGAGTTCCTCCACAAGCGGATCCGCGAGAAGGCCGACGATCCGCAGACGGCCGAGCTGCTGATCCCGAAGGGCCACCCGTTCGGCTGCAAGCGCAACCCGCTGGACTCCGGCTATTACGAGACGTTCAACCTCGACCACGTCCACCTCGTCGACGTCAAGTCCAATCCCCTCGCCGCGATCACTCGTCAGGGCGTCCGGCTGCAGGACGGCACCGAGTACGAGCTCGATGCGATCGTCTACGCCACCGGCTTCGACGCGATGACCGGGCCGCTGACCGCGATCGACATCCGCGGTCGCGGCGGGGAGCGGCTGGCCGAGAAGTGGGCCGAGGGCCCGCGCACCTATCTCGGCCTGACCAGCGCCGGGTTCCCGAATCTGTTCATGATCACCGGCCCGCAGAGCCCGTCGGTGCTGTCCAACATGCCGGTCTCGATCGAGCAGCACGTGGAGTTCGTCTCGCGGATCATCGCCGACATGCGCGGCCGCGGCGCGGATACGATCGAGGCGACCAGAGAGGCCGAGGACGCATGGGTGGCGCACAACCAGGAGCTCGCCGAGGGGACGCTGTTTCCGACCGCCGACACCTGGTACATGGGCGCCAACATCCCCGGCAAGCCGCGCGTGTTCATGCCCAACCTCGACTTCGTCGGCCCCTACCGCGCCAAGTGCGACGAGATCGCGGATAGCGGTTATCCGGGGTTCGAATTCACGGGAGCCGCCACGGAAGCCCGCCGCTAGTCCGGTGAGCATGCCCGGGGCGCCCCGCTGGTGGCAGATCCGCCGGGCCCAGAACCTCAAGCCGGCGACCTACCGCTGCCCGCTCTGCGACGAGCTGCTGCCGGCGCTCTCCGAGCACGTGCTGATCGTGCCCGAGGGCGACGGCGCCCGGCGGCGCCACGCCCACACCGCGTGCGCGGCACGCGCGCGCCGGGAGGGCCGCCTGCCGACGCGCGAGGAATCGGAGCCCACCCAGCCCGAGCGCGGCCCACCGCGGCGGCCGGGGGCGTGGGCGCGGGTGGCCGCTAGGCTGCGCGCCCGATGACCCGGACGCTCGGCCTCGGCCTGCACCTCGGCTACTGGGCCGGTGGCCCGCCGCCCGGCGCGGCCGAGGCGGTCCGGGAGGCCGACCGGCTCGGCCTTCAGTCGGTGTGGACCGCCGAGGGGTATGGGTCGGATGCGTTGACGCCCCTCGCCTGGTGGGGGGCCAGCACCGATCAGATCCAGCTGGGGACCGGGATCGTCCAGATCTCCGCGCGCACGCCCGCGGCGACCGCGATGGCGGCGATGACGCTCGATCATCTCAGCGGCGGGCGGCTGATCCTCGGTCTCGGGGTGTCCGGGCCCCAGGTGGTGGAGGGGTGGTACGGGCAGCCGTTCGCCCGTCCGCTCGCGCGGATGCGCGAGTACATCGAGATCCTCCGCGACATCTGGGCGCGCACCGGACCGGTCACCCACGAGGGTCCGCACTATCCCCTGCCGATGCCGGGCGGCACGGGGCTCGGCAAGCCGCTGAGGTCAAGCGTGCGACCGCTGCGCGAGGAGATCCCGATCTACCTGGCGGCTGAGGGGCCCAAGAACATCGCGCTCGGCGCCGAGGTGTGCGACGGCTGGCTGGCGATCTTCTACTCGCCCCACCACGACGGCTTCTATCGCGAGGCTCTCGGCGAGGGGTTCGCGCGGCCCGGCGCCCGCCGGGCGCCCGAGGACTTCGAGGTCACCGCCCACGTGCCGCTGATCGTGACCGACGACATCGAGTCGGGCGCCGACCGGGTCCGGCCCATGTACGCGCTGTACTTCGGCGGGATGGGCGCGCGCGGCGCCAACTTCCACGCCGACGTCCCGATCCGGATGGGCTTCGAGGACGACGTCCGCCGCATCCAGGATCTCTATCTCGCCGGACACAAGGACGAGGCGGCAGCCGCGGTGCCGTCCGCGCTGATCGAGCAGCTGACGCTGATCGGCCCCGCCGACAAGATCCGCCACGACCTCGAGGCGTGGCGGGACTCGCTCGTCACCACCCTGCTGATCGAGGCCGATCCCGCGACGCTGCGGACCGCCGCCGAGCTCATCCTCGGCTGAGGCCCGGCTGGAGTGCCCGAGCGCCGAGGCGCCGCTCGGCGTCGAGGATCCGCTCGGCCTTCAGACCGAGGCTGAGGCGCTCACGCCCGGTCGATTCGTACGGGGAGAGCCCCGACACCTCGTGCACGCGCGCGAGCCGATAGCCGACCGTGTGGCGGTGCAGGCTCATCGCTTCGGCGGTCTCGGTCGTCGAGCCGTCGTGGGGTGACCGCCACGACGCCGACGAGTTGCTCGCCGATCGCAATCGCGACGGTGTGCTCGATCTCGTCCGGCGTCGTGCCGTCGACGCCCGCGGCGACTGCCTCGGCATGCTCGGTGATCACCCGCAGCACCTCCTCGGACACCGCGTGCGGCGGCGAGACGACCGGCTCACCCAGCGACGGGATGGCGATCGCCACCGGACGCCCGAGCGCCTCGGCGACGCGGCCGGTGACGCTCGACAGATCGTCGCCGGCGACCGCTCCGGCGACGAGCGTCAGCGGAGTGGACCGGGGAGCGGCCGACGCCGCTCCCCGGCCCGACGCTGACGGATGGCGCTGGTCAGGCCCGTGCGGGCGCTGCATGCCCGCCGCGCACGGGGCCAGCGTTCAGCACCAGGTCCCTCATGCGGGGGTGCCGCTGGCCGTGGAGCGTCCGGTGGCCACGTCCGGGACCCCGCTCGGGAATCCCAGCGACGGGATGTCGGACGGGTACACCTCGTGACCGTGCTCGGCGGTGTCGCCGATCTCCATGTTCTCCTCGGACATCCGCAACGGGATGAACAGGCCGACGAGCCGCAGCAGGATGAACGTGGCCACCGCCGACCACGCGATGACGAACATGCCGGCGAAGAACTGCCACTTGAGCTGGTTGAAGCCCCCATGGACGACACCGGGCTGGGCGGCCACGCTCGCCGTCTTGCCCAGGCCACGGTAGACGACCATGTTCGGGTCGGCGAAGATCCCGACGAGCAGGCCTCCGAAGAGGCCGGCGAACCCGTGGGTGTAGACCACGCCCAGCGTGTCGTCGACGTTGCGGAACGGCCGCACCCGGCTCAGGTAGTTCAGCGCGAAGTAGACGAGCGTCGACGCGATGACGCCGATCGCGATCGCCCCCCAGCCATTGACGTAGCCCGCCGCCGGGGTGATCCCCACGAGGCCGACGATCATGCCGTTGGCGCCCGAGATCAAGCCTGGCTTGCGGCCGGTCAGATAGTCCCAGGCGACCCACACCAGGAAGGCCACCGCCGTGCACAGGTTCGTGTTCAGGACGGCCGCCGAGGCCGACGCGCCCGCGAAGTACGGGTCGCCGCCGTTGAAGCCGTTCCAGCCCAGCCACAGGAGGCCGACGCCGATCGAGACCATCGCGACGTTGTTCGGGGCGTCGATCTCGCGGTCGCGCTGCAGCCGCGGGCCGACCACCGCGGCCGCCACGAAGCCGGACACCCCGGCGGAGAGGTGGATGACGTAGCCGCCGGAATAGTCGACGGCGCCGTGCTGGGCGAAGAAGCCGCCGCCCCAGATGCAGAACGCGTCAACCGTGTAGACGATCGACGACCACAGCAGGACGAACGGGATCCACGCCTTGAAGTTGATCCGCCCGAGCACCGAGCCGAGCATCAGGATCGGCGTGATCGCCGCGAACACGAACTGGAAGTAGGCGAGCGTCGCCTGGGGGAACTTGAACGCTGGTCCGAGGGTGGCCAACGGGATCGCCGCCTGGCCCTGCTCGGCCTTGTGTCCGAGGATCTCCCCCGGGATCCCGATGAAGTTCCCGAGGAAGCCCGAGGACGCCAGCCCGTGCCAGGGCGTGCCGAAGCCCATCTTGAAGCCCCAGAGCACCCACATGATGAGCACGGTCGCGAACGCCGCGAACGTGAGCATCATGCTGTTGATCGACCAGCGCTTCTGCATCACGCCGCCGTAGAGCACGACGAGGCCGGGGACGCTCATCAGCCCCACCAGGGTCGCCGCGGTCATCTGCCAAGCGTTGTCCCCGGGGCTGAGCCACGTTGGATAGGCCTGCCACATGTGTAAAAGGTCTCCTTGTCCGAAAAGACGGAAAGCCGCCGCGGCGCGCCACGACGACGGGACCGGACGAGCCGGGCCCTCATAGCAACGGTTCGTGAGTATCTCGGGGAGTTCCGGTCCTCCCCATGGCCTCGCGTCCAGCAAACCCAGCACCCATCTGGACATAGGGACAAGAGGCGGCGCGCGGCGCTCGCTGCGGCGGGCGGCGCTCGCTAGGGCGACAGCGGCCGGTCGCGCGGGAGCACGAGCACCGAGCCGCGCGCGGAGTCCAGGTGTCCCCGCGCGGTCCCGTCGAGCCCGATCCGTCCGGCGGGTGCGGAGGCGCGCGAGTCGACGACGATGAGATCGGCGTCGCGGCGTCCCTCGAGCACCTCGGCGCCGAGCGGCGAGGCGAAGGCGGCCGCGGTCTGCGCCGCGGCTCCGTCGGCGTCGCCGGCCACCGAGATCGTCCTGATCGTCGCCGCGGCGTCGACGCGCAGCCCCGCGGCGGCCACGGCGACCGCGACCGAGCCGTTCTCGAGCAGGCCCTGCGCCGACCCGCCGGGCTGGACGTGGCCCGGCGTCGTCCGATAGTCCGAGCCGAACACGATCAGTCCGGCGCCCTGCGAAGCGGCGAGCGAGGCGAGTCCGGCGCTCGTCGAGGGGTTGACGACGACGTGCCGGGGCACCGACTCGTCGCCGAGCCAGATCGCGCCCTGCGCGAGGCGCCGGTCGGCGTCGTGCTGAGCGATCTCCTCGCGCGTCGCGCTGTACTCGCGCGCGTGCCGGACGTAGGCGAGCGAGAGCGACGCGCCGGCGGCGGCGAGCATGCGCCCGAGCATCAGGGCGTCGTCATCGTGGGTGGTCCCGTCGTAGGAGACGATCACCTCCAGCGCCATGGGCCGGGACCGTAGCGGAAGGCCGGTTGGCCACATGGCCAATCTTCTTGCGCCATTCGGACTGGTTCGGCGCCGGTTCGGGCCGGTTCGGCGCCGGTTCGGGCCGGTTCGGCGTCGGGCGAGCCGAGACGGCCTCGGGCGAGCCGGGACGGCGTCGGGCGAGCGCCGGGACGGCGCCTGTCACGATCTCGTCATGACCTCCCCGGCCGCGATCGTCCAGTCCGTCGCGGTGGTGCACGCCGACCGCGCGCTGCACCATGCCGCGCTGCAGTACGTGGGGCTCTCGCTGGCGGCGGCCGCCAGTTGGTTCGGGGTCCCCGGCCCGGGTGAGCCGGTGCTCATCGCCGCCGCCGTGCTCGCCGCCCAGCGTCACCTGTCGCTGGTGCCGGTGATCATCGTCGCCGGGCTGGCCGCGACCGGGGGAAGCATGCTCGGCTGGCTGCTCGGCATCCGCGGCGGCCGGGCGCTACTCACCGCGCCGGGACCGATGCATCGGATGCGGTTGAGTGCGGTCGATCGCGGCGAGGCCCTCTTCCAGCGCCACGAGGTGATCGGGATCCTCCTCACCCCGTCGTGGATCGCCGGCATCAACGAGGCGCGCTGGCGGCTGTTCCTGGCGATCAACGCGATCACCGCCGCCCTCTGGGCGGTCGGCATCGGTCTCGGCGGCTACTACGTCGGACCGCGGGTCATCGACGTCGTCGACGACGTCGGGCTCGGCACCGGAATCCTGCTCGCCGTGCTGATCGTCGCGGCGGTCGGGCTCGAGATCCGCCGCCGGTCGCGCGCGGGCGGGCGCCGGCGTCGCCGGTTCGGCGGGGAGCGCGAGCCTGGGCGCCCCCGGCTCGGCGGAGAGCGCGAGCCCGGGCCGCCGGTCACAGATCCCTCCCGGTCCTTCGGCCGTGAGGACGGCGGGACCGGACGAGGGCCGCCCACGCCTCGCGCCGGTGAGCGTCCGCCGCAGCCGGCGGTGATACCGTGCCCGCGATGTCACCCGAGACCTCCACGGCCGGACTGCCGATGACCACGGGCCTGGGGATCACCGGCCTGGAGATCACCGAGACGCTCGGGGTGATCTACGGCCTCGTCGTACGCAGCATGGGTCTCGTGTCCGGCATGGGGGCCGCCTTCAAGTCGCTCAAGCGCGGCGAGATCAGCCAGTACACCGAGCTGCTCGAGGACTCCCGGCGTCACGCGATCGACCGCATGGTCGAGAACGCGCGGCTGATGGGCGCTGACGCGATCGTCGCCGTGCGTTTCGACAGCTCGGAGATCGGTCAGCAGTTCACCGAGATCGTGGCCTACGGGACCGCGGTCAGGGTGCGCGGCGCCGGCTGACCGCGGCCGCCGCGGAGTGCGCCTCGAGGATCCCGAGCGCGAGCGGATGTTCGAGCGCCTCAGCGCTCACGCTGCCGCCGGAACGTTCGACCTCTCCGAGCTCGAGCGTCGCGTCTCGGCGCTCGCCGCGGCGCAGACCCACGAGCAGGCCGCCGAGATCGTCGCCGATCTGCCGCCGCTGCCCGGCGATCCGGCTCCCGCGCCCGCTCGTGGTCGACGCGGGCACGGCCACGCCGACGTGCCGCAGGCCGGATGGCGACCCACCACCGAGCGCTTTCGCGATCCGCGCACGGGCGCCGTCATGCGTGTGTGGGAGGACGCCCTCGGCGCCCGCCACTACGTGATCGACGACTGAGGGGAAAACCCGTGTCAGGCTGCCTCCTGGAGTGTGACGGTGTGTCCGAGGCGTTCGAGTTGGGCGACGAGTCGGCGGGTGGCGCGTTGGGGGTCTCGCTTGGCGAAGTATTGGCCGCCGGC
>Ga0213875_10000490_pt1 | contig 33517 bp, 33 predicted proteins | sample BarmaccomBMRX_R8_FD_160105 | JGI IMG/M metagenome (GOLD analysis project Ga0213875, IMG submission 160105) | Root-associated microbial communities from Barbacenia macrantha in rupestrian grasslands, the National Park of Serra do Cipo, Brazil - RX_R8 | ecosystem: Host-associated > Plants > Roots...
ACCCTGATCGAGCTCGAACAGGCGTGAAAGGGCTGCGCAAGCCGCGCGAAGATGGGTTGGCTCACCGGCATCGTCGTCTACGTCCTGGTCTGGTGGGTCACTCTGTTCGCCGTGCTGCCCTTGTGGGTAACCCCGTCCGAGCCGGAGCAGCCCGGGTTCGCGGCAGGCGCCCCGCAACAGCCGCGCCTGTGGTTGAAGGCGGCGCTGACAACCGCGGTGGCCGCGGTAATCTGGCTGGGCATCTATATCGTGGTTCGCGAACCCTGGTTCAGCTTCCGCGTCTCCTGAGGTGAGTGCGGCCTACTGCCTGGCGGCGCCCGGTCACCCGGTGCACGGGCCCTACCACGACCAGGAATACGGTTTTCCGTCGGCCGACGAGAAGGTGCTGTTCGAGCGGCTGGCGCTTGAGATCAATCAGGCCGGGCTTTCCTGGCTGACCGTCCTCAACAAACGGCCCGCCTTGCGCGCCGCCTTCGCCGGCTTCGATGTCGACCGGGTCGCGGCGTTCGGGCCCGCCGATGTCGAGCGGCTGCTTGCCGATGCCGGCATCATCCGCAACCGGCTCAAGATCGCGGCTGTTATCGCCAATGCCCGCCGCATCCAGGAGCTGCGCCTGTCCCATGGATCTTTCGCGGCGTGGCTCGACGCGCACCACCCGCGTTCGAAGGAGGAATGGACCGGGCTGTTCCGCAAGACGTTTCGCTTCACGGGCGGGGAAATCGTCGGCGAATTCCTGATGAGTCTCGGGTATCTGACCGGTGCCCACATTCCGGAGTGCCCGGTTTACGGCCGCATCCTGGCGCTCTCACCACCTTGGAATCGCTGATACTTTCTTCCCAGTGTCGGAGACCGAAATTGACCGTGGCGGGGGCGGCAAGCTATGTTAGGGCAATGAGCGCTCCGGTGCCACGGATCGGTTTGCTGGTTGTCCAGCCGACCCCGTTCTGCAACATCGATTGCCGGTACTGCTACCTGCCCGGACGCAATTCGAAAGCAGTGATCGCCGAAGAGACCCTGAACAACCTGTTCACCCAGGTCTTCGCCTCGGGCTGGGTCGGGGACCAGCTCAGCATCGTATGGCATGCCGGCGAGCCGCTGGTTCTGCCGGTCGATTTCTACCGCCGGGCCTTTCGCCTGATCGAACGGCTGAAGCCGCCCGATCTGTCGATCATGCATTCGTTTCAGACCAACGGAACCTTGATTGATGACGAGTGGTGCGCTTTCATCGCCGAGGAGCAGGTCAATCTCGGGGTCAGCATCGACGGACCGCAGCGCTTTCACGACCGCAACCGGTTGACGCGCTCGGGCCGCGGCACCTTCGACAACACCGTTGCCGGAGTGCGGCTGCTGCGCCGTCACGGGCTGCCGTTTCACGTCATCTCGGTGCTCTCGACGGAGAGCCTGGCCGCACCCCAGGAGATGTTCGATTTCTACCTTTCGGAGGGGATCGAGCGGGTCTGCTTCAATGTCGAGGAAACCGAAGGCGAGCACGTCTCGCAATCCTTCGGTATCGCCGAACCCGACCAGGCCTATTACCGGTTTTTGGCGGAGTTCTGGCGGCTGTCGGCCGCGGCTCCCGGCAAGCTCTCCTATATCCGCGAGATCGAACAGACCACCCGACAGGTCCTGCGGCCGAATGAAGCCAAGTTTTCGAACGAGCTGGTCGAACCTTTTGCGATCACCAGCGTGGACTGCACCGGCAACGTTTCGACCTTTTCGCCCGAGCTGCTCGGCTTGAAAAACGCCGAGTATGGCGATTTCATCCTCGGCAACATCAACCGTGATCGGCTGATCGATTTGGCGGCGCGGCCGGTCCTGGCAAAGATGCTGAGCGACATTCAGGCCGGCGTGGCGTTGTGCCGCGAAGGTTGCGAGTATTTCAGCGTCTGCGGCGGCGGCGAGCCGGTCAACAAATTGGCCGAGAACGGCACCTTTATCAGCAGCGAGACGACCTATTGTCGGATGACGAAGATGCGGGCCACCGATCTCGTCCTCGATCTGCTGGAGCGGGTGGAGCAGCAAAAACTCGCGCCCGGATTTTCGGAGCCCGCGACCGCAGCTGCCGGGCGACCCCCGATCTGAGGGGATTTGTTGCCGCCCGAGGCGGCTTTGGACTCATCGCGTCCCTCGCGTTTTCACCAAAAATCGTCACCCCCGGGGCTGGCCAGGGGTGACGATTGGAAAGACGCGCCAGCTCGAACTACGCCGTCAGCACGGGGGTGCGCCGGTGCGGCCGCAGGCCGACCCGAAATCCTGGAACCACAGGAAATCGCCGGCCTCGACGACGGTGGACGATATCCCCAACCCGTTGTTGTCAACCATCGTGACCTGCTCGAGCGTACCGGTCGGCGGCGGCGAACCGATCACATAATAGGTCGGGCTGCTCGCTGTGTAGTTCCAGGCGACGCCGTTCGACCACGCCGAGTCGATGTAGTTGGTCAGGGTCGCCAAGCCGCCGCCGACGCCGGGACGTTCGACGATCCATTCGACGCTGTTGCCCACCAGCGTGGTACCCGACGGCGCGGTCAGCGTATATTCAGCCGATGCCTCCGACGAGTAATCGTAGAAATAGGCATAGCCGGCGGTCGGACTCGTGTTCCAGACTTCGACGGCAAGCAGGTCGCCGGGGTTGATCACCGGCGAGCTGACGCGGGTCTCGGAATACGGGTACCATTCGATCCACGCCGAATAATACGGGGTGGTCGTGCCGCTGCTGCAATAGGCGTCGACCTCGACGCCAGCCTGGAACACGTCGTTGCTGTTCCAGCCGTCGACGCCGATCCACAGCGACGAATAGTCCCATCCGCCGGTGCAGGAGCCAAAGGCCTGGTGCGCCGTCGGCACCGTGAAGACGCCCAGCACCGCCTCGGTCTTGAACGGGTTGTTGCTGTCGACGTAGACGTAGCCGCTCCAGTTGTTCGAGGTGGCGGCGGCAGAGCTCAATCCCTGCGGCACGTCCTCGCCGGCCTTCTGATTCGGGCCGTTGTAAAGCGGAATTTGCTCGAGCATCGGGCTGGCATCGCGTTTTTGCGGCGCCGCTACCGCCCGCTCCCAGGCACGATAGGCCCCGGGCGCGACGTGCGGGTCGGGCATCGGCGGGACGGCGTAGCGCGACCGCTCCACCGGCGTCGCAACGAGCGTGTTGAAGCCCGCCGGCGGCGGCGGCACGATGCCGATCCCGGGAATCTGGGTCGGTATCGCCGCGTTCGGCACCGCGGGGGAATTTTGAGCGTATGCCGCCGCGAAAACTGCTCCCGAAACCCACGTCCCGGTTGCGAGCAGGCACAGAGTTCGGCTTCTCATTTTGTCTCTCCCCACGGGCTTGATTTGAATTGGAATGCTGCAAGCATGGCAGCGAGCACGGGCTCCCGGGCGATCCTGCCAATGCTCGGATTTTTTGGCTATGTTTTTTTTAAAATCGATCCGGTAAGGATGACTTAACGGTGATTTCAATCGGTTAATATTTTAAGCAGGAGTTTTTACGATGGCCACGCGCTTGCCCATGGCGAAAAGGCGCCTTGGAACGGCCTGCTTAAACTATGTTTTAACGGGACCGATGGTCGGAGTGAGAGGATTTGAACCTCCGGCCCCTGCCTCCCGAAAGCAGTGCTCTACCAGGCTGAGCTACACTCCGCCGACCGGGCGCGCTCTATACCGCCAATGCCGTCGGCGCGCAACCGGCGCCGGCAAATTTCGTCAGAACGCTCGCGCGGTGGCGAACGCTGCGGCCTCGGCGAGGGCTTGACGCTCGGCGCCGTCGCGAAACGGCGCCAAAGCCTCGATCGCGGCGCCGGCATAGGATCTCGCGCGTGCCGAGGTTTCTGCGAGCGCTCCGCGGCGATCGAGCAGCAGCATCGCATGCTCGAGATCGCCTGCCCGCTGCTCGCCGTTTTCGAGGGTGCGGCGCCAAAAGGCACGTTCGTCGCGGTCGCCGCGGGCCCAGGCGATCAGGATCGGCAGGGTCATCTTGCCGTCGCGAAAATCGTCTCCGATGCTCTTGCCGAGTTCGCTTTCCCGGGCCGAGAAATCGAGCACGTCATCGACCAGCTGATAGGCGATGCCGAGATTGCGCCCGAACCGTTCGAGCGCCTCTTCCTCCGCGACCGGCCGCTCTCCGAGCACGGCGCCGATCCGGCTGGCGGCGGCAAAGAGTGCGGCGGTTTTGGCCTCGACAACGGCGAGATAGGCGGCCTCGGTCGTCGCCGTGTCATTGGCCGTGATCAGCTGCATGACCTCACCCTCGGCGATCACGGCCGCAGCGCGCGACAGGATCTCGAGGATTCGCAGCGAGCCGTCCTCCACCATCAGCTGAAATGCCCGGCTGAACAGGAAATCGCCGACCAGAATCGCCGGCTTGTTGCCCCACAGCGCGTTGGCGGTGTCGCGGCCCCGGCGCAGATCGCTGGCATCCACGACGTCGTCATGCAGCAAGGTTGCGGTATGGATGAACTCGACTGCTGCGGCCAGCGCGATATGTCGATCTCCCTGATGGCCGCAGAGCCGGGCGCAGCCCAGGGTCAGCATCGGGCGCAGGCGCTTCCCGCCGGCGGAAACGATGTGCCCGGCGAGCTGAGGAATGAGGCTTACCGAGCTTTGCATGCGCGCCACGATCAGGTGATTGACCCGGGCGAGATCGCTGTCGAGCAGCCGGGTCAGCGGTTCCAGAGAGGGCCTGGCCGGTTCGCGGTCCCGCTCGATAGTGATCGCCGGCGCCACCAAACTCTCCTGCTTCTGATTCTCGCAGCCGAACCGCCGCCGATCGGCTTGACGCACTTCGAAGCAAGCGAGCATAGAGTGACCCGTATGCCGGTCAAGTGTCGGTCTGGCAGCCCGATATGGGCCCGGCAGCTTCCGCCGCGCCGCGGGCGCGATGGGAACGGTGCCGGGGCATGAAGGAGCTGCTGCGTACCAACGATCCCGTTCGCCTATCCTGGGCGCAGGCGCTGCTCGAGGAGGCAGGCATCGAGAGCCTGATTCTCGACCACCACACCAGCCTGATGGAGGGCAGCATCGGCGCCATCCCGCGGCGTCTGGTCGTGTCCGAGCGCGACCACGCGCGCGCCCGCGCGCTGCTTGCCCTTGCCGACGAGGAAAGGTCATGAGCGGCGCGGAGGGGTCCCCAGTCACTGAAGATCGCCTGCTCGGCGGTCGCGTCATCCTGCGTCAGCCGGCGGCGGGGCCGCGCGCCGCGATCGATCCGGTGCTCCTCGCCGCCTCGGTTCCCGCCCAGCCCCAGCAGCTCGTGCTGGATATCGGCTGCGGGTCGGGGGCAGCGATGCTGTGCCTCGCCGCCCGGGTGCCGCAGTGCCGCGTCATCGGTCTCGACCTGCAACGCGAACTGGTGCGCACCGCGGGCGACAACATCATGCTGAACGAGATGGGTCATCGCGTATCGGCAATGGTCGGCGATCTGCTGCAGCCGCCGCTGCGGCTGATCCCGGGCGGCTTCGATCACGTCATGGCCAATCCGCCCTTTGTCGAGCGCGGCCGCGGCACGCCGCCCTCCTCGCCGGGCAGGGCCGCGGCAACGATTGAGGGTGATGCCGATCTCGTCGAATGGGTTCGCTTCGCGCTGCACATGGTGCGCTCGCAGGGGACGATTACCTTCATCCACCGCGCCGATCGGATCGATTCGCTGTTGGCCCGGATTGCCGGCCAGGCCGGCGAAGTCGTGGTTTTCCCGCTGTGGCCGGGCATTGGTCGCCCGGCCAGCCGGATCCTGGTGCGGGCCCGCAAGCAGATCGCCGCTCCGGCGCGCCTTGCCCCGGGGCTTGTGTTGCATCGGCCCGATGGAGGTTTCACGGCCGAGGCCGAGGCGGTGCTGCGCGACGGCCATGCGCTGATGTTCTAGCCGCGGCATGGCGAGGCCGGGCCGCGATGCCCACCTTGGCAAGCGATGAGCCTTCACGATTATCTCAAGCTGTTACCGATCGATCGCTTGCGCCAGTCGCCGCCGGTGGTGGCGGTCGTGCGCTTCGAGGGGGTCATTGGACCGCGGCAGTGGCGTGGCGCCTTGTCCTTGGCGAGCCATGCCGCCGCGCTCGAACGAGCGTTCGGCTTGGCGGCCCTGTCGGCGGTTGCGATCGTCGTCAACTCGCCCGGCGGGTCGCCGGTCCAGTCGGCGCTGCTCTACCGGCGCATCCGCCAGCTCGCCGAAGAAAAGCAGGTGCCGGTATTCGCGTTCGCCGAGGATGTCGCCGCTTCGGGCGGCTACTGGCTCGCCTTGGCCGGCGACGAGATCTACGCCGAGGAGACCTCGATCCTGGGCTCGATCGGGGTGGTCAGCGCCGGTTTCGGCTTCGTCCAGCTGATCGAGCGGCTCGGCGTCGAACGGCGGCTGCACACCGCCGGCGAGCATAAATCGCTGCTCGATCCGTTCCTGCCTGAAAAGGGGGAGGAGATCGAGCGGCTGGAAGCCTTGCAGCAGAATATCCACCGCGCCTTTCGCGATCATGTGCGCCAGCGGCGGCTGGGCAAGATCGACGGCGAGGACGAAATTCTGTTCAACGCCGACATCCTGACCGGCCGGCTCGCCATCGAGCGCGGCTTTATCGACGGCATCGGCGATCTGCGCGGCGTGATGCGGGCGCGCTACGGCGACAAGGTCAGGCTGATCGCGATCGCAACCGAGCGGCGGCGCCGCTGGTTCTGGCCGCGGCGGCGTCCGTTCGTCGGGCGCGAACCCTTCGCGCCGATTGCGGATCTGGTCTGCTGGCTGGAAGCAAGGCTGCTCTGGGCCCGGTTCGGTTTATAGTGCGGAGAGGGCGATGCAGCGCCCTGCTTCATGCTGCTTCCTTGACCCTGCTTCCAGCCTCCCGGTAAACCTCGTCGATGATCGCGCTACCCAAGCTGCTGCTGTTGTTTCTGGTGATCGCCGCGGCCTGGTACGCGTTTCGATGGGTTAATGGACAAAGCCGCAATCCTCCGCATCGGCGTCCGGCGGCGTCCGGCCGCGCCCGGCCGGCGCCCCCGGCGCTCGAAGCCGAAGATCTCGTCGCCTGCGGTGCGTGCGGCGCCTATGTCGCGATCAGCGCCCGCCGCTGCGGCCGGGCCGATTGTCCGCGGCCACGCTGACCGGCGATGCGGAATTCCGCCGCGTGAGCGCGCTCAGCTTCCAGTCGCTGATCATGGCGCTGCAGCGCTTCTGGGCGGCGCAGGGCTGTGTGATCTTGCAGCCCTATGATGTCGAGGTCGGCGCCGGCACGTTCCATCCGGCGACGACCTTGCGTGCGCTCGGTCCTGATTCCTGGCGCGCCGCCTATGTCCAGCCCTCGCGACGCCCGACCGACGGCCGCTACGGCGAGAACCCGAACCGGCTGCAGCACTATTATCAGTTCCAGGTGATCCTGAAACCCGCGCCGGCAGACAGCCAGGAGCTTTACCTTGGCAGCCTGGCCGCGATCGGGATCGACGCGGCGCGGCATGATATCCGCTTCGTCGAGGACGACTGGGAGAGCCCGACGCTCGGCGCCTGGGGGCTCGGCTGGGAGGTCTGGCTCGACGGCATGGAGGTCAGCCAGTTCACCTATTTCCAGCAGGTCGGCGGCATCGAATGCAACCCGGTCTCGACCGAGCTGACCTACGGTCTCGAACGCCTGGCGATGTATGTGCAAGGGGTCGAGAGCGTCTACGAACTCGACTTCAACGGCGCCGCAGGAGTGGATCGCATCACTTACGGCCAGGTCTTCACGCGCGCGGAGCGCGAATTCTCGGCCTATAATTTCGAGTTGGCCGATACGGCGAGACTGTTCGCCCACTTCGCCGACGCCGAAGCGGAATGCCGCAAAGTGCTGGACCGCGGGCTGGCTTTACCGGCCTACGACCAGTGTCTGAAATCGAGCCATCTGTTCAACCTGCTCGATGCCCGCGGCGTGATCAGCGTCACCGAACGCGCCGCCTATATCGGCCGCGTGCGCGCGTTGGCGAGGGCCTGCTGCGAAGCCTGGCTCGCCGGCTCCGGCGCATGACCATGGCGACCTTCGCGCACCTATTACCCCGTGGCCGGGCTTGTCCCGGCCATCCACGGAGCCCATCCAGGAGGGCTGGATCGGTGACGCCTCGTGGATGCCCGGACCAAGTCCGGGCAAGGCGTCGCTGATTAGCGCCGCGGATGGCATCCGTCGAGCAAGTCCTTTACGAGCCGATCCGCAGGCAAGTTCGCGGCGAACTGCTGCTCGAATTGCTGTCGGAGGAGATCCCGGCGCGCATGCAGCGGCGCGCTATCGAGGATCTGACGGGGCTGCTGCGCGACAAGCTGAAAGCGGCCGAGATTCCGGCCGAAGCGTGGCGCGGCTATGTGACGCCGCGGCGGCTGGCGGTGATCGGCGACGGCATTCCGGCGCAGCAGCCCGATCGCACCGAGGAGCGCCGCGGACCCCGCGTCGGGGCACCGCAGCGCGCGATCGAAGGGTTTCTGCGCTCGGCCGGGCTCGCTACGGTCGAGCAGTGCGAGCGGCGCGACACCGGCCGCGGCGAATTCTATTTTGCCGTCGCGAAGCATGCCGGGCAGGCGGCCGCGGCGGTATTGCCCGAGTTGATCCGTGCCGCAATGGCCGAACTGCCGTGGCCGAAATCGATGCGCTACCCGGCAGCGACCTTGCGCTGGGTGCGGCCGCTGACCTCGGCGATCTGCCTGTTCGACGGCGAGGTCCTGCCGCTGGCGCTCGACCGGGTCCCGGTCGGCCGCGTGACTCGCGGCCACCGTTTTTTGTCGGAAGGAGAGATCGGGGTCGCCGATGCCGCCGATTATCTGGCGCGACTCGAAGCAGCCTATGTGGTCCTCGACCAGAACCGCCGTCGCGAGATGATCCGGTCCGGCCTCGACGAGGCTGCCGCGGCTGCGCGCGTGTCGGTCAAGGAGGATGCCGGCCTGCTCGAGGAGGTGACGGGGCTGGTCGAATACCCGGTCGTGCTGATGGGCGCGATCGACCCGGATCTGGTCAGGCCGGTTGCCGAAGGAGGGCTGCCGCCCGAGGTGCTGGCGACCGCGATGCGCACGCACCAGAAATATTTTTCCTGCCTCGACGCGGACGGGTCACCCGCGCCGCGATTTCTGTTTGTCGCCAACAACCGGGCTCCGGAGGGCGGCGGCGCGATCGTGAGCGGCAACGAGCGCGTGCTGCGGGCCCGGCTCGCCGACGCGCGCTTCTTCTGGGACCAGGACCGCAAGCTGCGTCTCGACGACCGGGTCGAGACGCTGAAGCAGCGCGTCTACCACGAGAAGCTCGGCAGCGTTTACGACAAGGCTGAGCGGGTCGAGAAACTTGCCATCTTCCTGGCTGACGCGATCCGATGGCCGCAAGACACCGACCAATCCCGGCTTCTTATGCCCGGACTTGTTCCGGGCATCCACGGCTCTTTTGCGAGAGAGCCGAGAGCTCTCTCCTCGGCGCGCGCCGATCCAGCGAGCGGGGGCGGGGATGGCCGGGTCCAGCCCGGCCACGGCGAACGAGATCAGTGCAAGGCTTTGGCGCAGCGGGCCGCCCGGCTCGCGAAGGCCGATTTGTCGACCGGCATGGTCGCGGAATTCCCTGAATTGCAGGGCGTCATGGGCCGCTATTACGCGGTGCACGACGGCGAGGACCCGCGGGTCGCCGACGCGATCGCCGAGCATTACAAGCCGCTCGGCCCTAACGACACCTGCCCGACCGCCCCGGTCAGCATCCTGGTCGCGCTCGCCGACAAGATCGACACGCTCGCCGCATTTTTCAGCATTGGCGAGCGCCCGACCGGCTCCGGCGACCCGTTTGCATTGCGGCGGGCGGCGCAGGGCGTCATCCGGCTCGTGCTCGAAAAAAACCGGCCGCTTCGATTGTCGCTTTTGCCGGTTTTCAACCGAGCACAGCAAGGGATACGGCCTGACAACGATATGTCCCTTGATCTCCTGGCTTTCTTGATCGAGCGCCTGAAAGTGCGCCTGAGAGATCAGGGCTATCGTTATGATGTGATCGCCGCTGCCCTCGCCCGCGCCGGTGAGCGCGAGGATGATCTGGCGCGTTTACAGGAACGTGTCGCCGCATTGAATGGATTCATCTTTTCAGAGGCCGGTGCCGGCCTGCTCATCGCATTTCGCAGAGCTGCCAATATCGTCTCGATTGAAGAGCGTAGGGATGGTCGAAGGTATGATGGAGATGTGCTAACAGCCGAATTGCGGGAATCCGAGGAAAAGGAATTGGCCGAGCAGCTCGACATCATCTCTGAATACGTTAAAAGGGAACTGGCACGCGACGTTTTTCAGACCGCCCTTATTCGTTTGATGCAGCTTCGGGCGCCGGTCGATAGGTTTTTCGACAAGGTCACAGTGAATACCGACGATCGGGAATTACGCGCCAATCGCTTACGTTTGTTGTCACACATTCGAGACACGATGAACCAGGTCGCCGATTTCTCGCAAATCGAGGGCGACCCGGCGAAGCTCGCGGCCTGATGCACCCAGGATCAAGTTCTATGGCCCAGGTATCCGATCTTCTGTTTTGTCATCCCCGCGAAAGCGGGGGTCCATCATGCGGCCGGGTTGCGGCGACGGAGATGGATTCCCGCTTTCGCGGGAATGACGGTTGTGAGGCCGAGCCTGTGGCGACACACGCGTGCGAGGTTTGGCGATGACCAAATGGGTCTACGGCTTCGGGCGGGGCGAGGCCGAGGGAAGGGCCGACATGCGCAACCTGCTCGGCGGCAAGGGCGCCGGGCTTGCCGAAATGGCCAGTCTCGGGCTGCCGGTGCCGCCCGGGTTCACCATCACGACCGAGGTCTGCACGCACTACTACGCGCACGGCAAGACCTATCCATCAGAGCTCGAAGCGCAGGTTGCTGCCGCGCTGGCCGAGATCGAGCAGGCGCTCGGAGCGCGCTTCGGCGACTCCGACAACCCGCTGCTGGTGTCGGTGCGCTCCGGCGCCCGCGCCTCGATGCCGGGGATGATGGACACGGTCCTCAATCTCGGCCTCACCGATCGTACCATTGCCGGGCTGATCCGCCGCAGCGGCGACGAGCGCTTCGCCTATGACAGCTACCGGCGCTTTTTGCAGATGTACGGCCAGGTGGTTCTCGGCATTGAGCACCACCACTTCGAGGACCTGCTCGAGAACCATAAGCTCGATACCGGCGTGGTGCTCGACACCGAACTCGGCGCCGAGGACTGGAAGGCGATCGTCGCCGGCTTCAAGGACGTCGTCGCGGCCGAAACCGGGCAGCCCTTCCCGCAGGACCCGCAGGTCCAGCTGTGGGGGGCGATCGGGGCGGTGTTCGGGTCGTGGATGAACACGCGGGCGATCACCTACCGGCGCCTCCACGACATCCCCGAGAGCTGGGGCACCGCGGTCAACATCCAGGCGATGGTGTTCGGCAATATGGGCGAGGATTGCGCCACCGGCGTCGCCTTCACCCGTAACCCCTCGACCGGCGCCAACGAGTTTTATGGCGAGTACCTGGTCAACGCGCAGGGGGAAGACGTCGTCGCCGGCATCCGCACCCCGCAGCACCTGACGGTTGCCGGTAAGCTCGCCAATCGATCGGCCCTGCCGGCCATGGAAGAGGTGATGCCGGAGGTCTTCGCCGACCTGCTGCGGGTGCGGCGGGTGCTCGAAGACCAATACCGCGATATGCAGGACATCGAGTTCACGGTGCAGCAGAAAAAGCTCTGGATGCTGCAGACGCGCAGCGGCAAGCGCACCGCGCAGGCGGCGCTGAAGATCGCGGTAGCCCTGGTCGAGGAAGGGGTCATCGACCGGGCCGAAGCGATCCGCCGCATCGAGCCGAATTCGTTGGACCAGCTGTTGCACCCGATGCTCGACCCGAAGGCCAAAACCACGGTGCTGGCCCGCGGCCTCCCCGCGTCCCCGGGCGCCGCTTCCGGCAAGGTTGTCTTTTCGGCCGACGAGGCCGAAACCCTGGCCGGGCGCGGCGACAATGTCATCCTGGTGCGGGTCGAGACCAGCCCCGAGGATATTCACGGCATGCATGCCGCGCGCGGCATCCTGACCACGCGCGGCGGCATGACCAGCCATGCGGCGGTTGTTGCCCGCGGCATGGGGCGGCCCTGCGTCGCCGGAGCCGGGGATTTGCGCGTCGATTACGCGGCCGGCGCCTTGACCGTGCACAATCACCTGGTCCGCGCCGGCGAGGTGATTACGATCAATGGTTCCACCGGCGAGGTCATGGCCGGCGAGGTGCCGACGATCGAGCCCGAACTGTCCGGCGATTTCGCGACCCTGATGGGGTGGGCCGACGGGGCACGCAAGATGCGGGTGCGCACCAATGCCGAGACCCCGCTCGATGCCCGGACAGCCCGCAATTTCGGAGCCGAAGGCATCGGCCTGTCGCGCACCGAGCACATGTTTTTCGAGGCCGACCGCATCGGCGCGATGCGCGAGATGATCATGGCGGATCACGAGCAGGGGCGCCGTGCCGCGCTCGCCAAGCTGCTGCCGATGCAGCGTGCGGATTTCACCGAAATCTTCCGCATCATGCGCGGACTGCCGGTGACGATCCGGCTGCTCGACCCGCCGCTGCACGAATTCCTGCCGAAGACCCAGGCCGAGTTTGGCGAGATGGCCCGGCTGACCGGCAAAAGCGTCGCCGAAGTGCGCCAGCGCGCGACCGCGCTGCACGAATCGAACCCGATGCTGGGGCATCGCGGTTGCCGGCTCGGCATCACCTATCCCGAGATCTACGAGATGCAGGCGGTGGCGATCTTCGAGGCGGCGGTCGCGGTGATGCGTGAAACCGGCGAGGCGGTCGAGCCCGAGATCATGGTGCCGCTGATCGCCACCAAACGGGAATTCGACATCCTGAAGGAGATGGTCGACCGCATCGGCCGCGAGATCGTCGACCAGGCCGGGGTGGAGCTGCCCTATCTGGTCGGCACGATGATCGAGCTGCCGCGCGCCGCGTTGCTGGCCGGCGAAATCGCCCGAAGCGCGGAGTTTTTCAGCTTCGGCACCAACGATCTGACCCAGACCGTCTACGGCCTGTCGCGCGACGATGCGGCAAGCTTCATCGGCACCTATCAGAAGCTCGGCGTTCTCGAACAGGACCCGTTCGTGACTCTCGACCCGGTCGGGGTCGGCGAACTGGTGCGGATCGCGGCCGAGCGCGGCCGTGCCGCGCGTCCCGGGCTCAAGCTCGGGATTTGCGGCGAGCATGGTGGCGACCCGGCATCGATCCGTTTCTGCCGTACGGTCGGGCTCGACTACGTCTCGTGCTCGCCTTACCGCGTCCCGATCGCGCGCCTCGCCGCCGCCCAGGCGGAGCTGGCCGGGGAAGCCGGAGGCACGGCCTAGCCGGGCGGGTTCCGGTCTTAGCCGGGCGCGGTCTCGGCGTCGCGCCCGGCGATGGCCGCGGCGAGGGCCACGGTGCGCTTCGCCTCGGCGACGTGCAGGTTCTCGATGAGACGGCCGTCGAGCAGCACGATCCCCCTGCCGGCGGCGGTTGCCTCGGCATGCGCTGCAACGATGCGGTGCGCCCGGGCGATGTCTTCCGCGGCGGGCGCGAATGCGGCATTCGCCGGGTCGATCTGCTTCGGATGGATCAGGGTCTTGCCATCGAAGCCGAGCGTACGGCCCTGCCGGCACGCCGCGGCAAAGCCGTCCTCGTCATCCAGATCGAGATGCACGCCGTCGAGGATCGCGAGCCCGAAGGCGCGCGCCGCCAGTAACGACAGGCCGAGCGCGGTAACGAGCGGCAGCCGGTCGCGCGTCGGCAGCGCATGCAGATCGGCGGTCAGATCGGAGGTGCCCATCACCAGGGCCGCGACCCGGGGGCTGGCGCCGGCGATGTCGGGCGCCGACAATACCCCGAGCGGCGTCTCCAGCATGCACCACAACGCCAGGCGATCGGATGCGCCGTGCCGTTCGAGCAGAGCGAGGCTGAGCCTGACTCGGTCGACGTTTTCGACCTTCGGCAGCAACACCGCCGCTAGCGGCAATGCCGCCGCGGCCGCCAGATCGGCCTGACCCCAGGGCGTATCCAGCGCGTTAACTCGCAGCACCAGTTCGCGGGGCCCGTAGCCACCCGCGGCCAGCGCCGCGGCGACGATTTCCCTGGCCTTGTCCTTGGCATCGGGCGCAACCGCGTCCTCGAGGTCGAAGATCAAGGCGTCGGCCGGCAATGCGCGGGCCTTCTCGATAGCGCGGGGGTTTGATCCCGGCATGAAGAGCACACTGCGGCGGGGACGAAAATCGGCGGTCATTGGGATGCTCGGTCGGATGATGCGTTCGGGCTATGATGTAAAATAGCGCAAGCCGCCGCGCGCGAGCGGCGATGGAGGAGCCGGAGATGGCGGGAACGAGGCGGCGCCCCGAAGATCGCCGCGACGATCGCGAGTTGGGCGCGTGGCTCGCGTTTTGGGCCCAATTCGCCGTGCTCGGCCTGTTTGCGTTGATCGGCGCCTTTGTCGCCGGCCAGGGAGACGGACCAGGGGATTACATCTGCGGCATGCTGCTCTTGCTCGGGTGCGTAGCACTCGCCTTCATCCGGCTCAAACGCCAATTCGACGGCCAGCCCTCGGGTTGGGGCGAGTTTCTCCTGGTCGATCGCGTGCAATCGTTGTGGATCGTGATCCCGGTTTTCACGATCATCGGCTTGATCGGCCTGTTCACCGCCGCCGCCTGGAACTATGGCAGTCTGCACGATGCCGGCATCGCGCTGTTCGTTGTCAGCGGCCTGGCCGTGTTTCTCAGCATGAAGCACGCGTTCGATTGGCTCGATTCGCAGCACTGAGGACGCGGATTAAACCTTCGCCTTCCCGACGGTATCGGCCACGGCGGCACGCCGCTGGCCGAGTGGTTTTTCCGGGCCGGTGGTCGTGTCGCGCGCGGTCTGGCGCTCCATCTCGGCGTTAAGCTCGGCCCCGACCAGCACCACGGTAACCGAAATCCAGATCCACGTCATGAACCCGACTACGGCCCCGAGCGAGCCGTAGGTCTCGTTGTACTTGCCGAAATTCGCCGTGTACCAGGAGAACAACAGCGAGGCGATCAGCCACAGTACCGAGGCCAATGCGCTGCCCCAGGTGATCCAGCGCCACTGTGCTTTCTCGCGATTCGGCGCATAGCGGTACAGAACCGCCAGCAGCAGCACGACGATGACCAGGATCGCCGGCCAGCGCAGCACCGAGACCAGCCAGTCCGTCGCGGTACCAAGGCCCAGATAGTTCAAGGCGGCGGGCACCCCGACCACAATGCCGATCGTCAGGAACAACAGCGCAATTGCCCCCAGGGTGAAGGCGAACGAACGCAGGTTGAGGGCGATGAACCCGCGGCTTTCTTCTTCCTCATAGGCGACGTTCAGCGCGTCGAACAGCGCCTTCATGCCGGCATTGGCGCTCCACAGCGCCAATGCCAGCCCGAAGACAAAGCCGAACCCCAGGCTCGGGCTGCTCTTCGACGAGATCCGCTTCAGCTGCTCGCTGATCACGTCGATCGCGCCGCCCGGCAGGATGCCCGCGAGGCCGCTGAGATGGCCCTGAATCGCGCCGGCATCGGCAAACAGCGCGTACAGGGATACGAAGGCCGCGATCCCCGGAAACAGCGCCAGCAGGGTGTAAAAGGTCACGCCGCCCGCAACCGCGAGAATGCGGTCCTTGTTGAATTCGTCATAAAGGCGCCACAGGATGTCCTTCCATCCCCGAGGCGGGATTTCGGAAGGCGTATCGGCGTCGCGCCCGCGACCCGCCTCTTGCCCGCCATCCGGCGATGGCCGGGCGCGATTGTGATCGGCTGGTACCGAAACTCTGTCAGCCCGTGCCATCGCGACCCCTCATCCTTGAAGGCGTTAACGAAGGCGATACGGCTTGGTTGCCGAGCCCGGGGCTCACGAAACTGGCCATCCAGTCACGCCGACCCAGGCACGCCGACCCAGGCACGCCGGCCGGCGTGGCTCAATCGGCCCGGGCCTCATCGCGGTCAGGTTTGAGCGCCGCACGTCCATGCGCGATGATCTTCTTGGTCAGTGTCGGCAGGGCATGGTCGCCGAGATTGCGCAGATGTACCCATAAGCCGTCGCGCATATCGGTGACGGTTGCCGCCATCAGCACGAGTTCAAGCCGGAAATGCGTGAATCCGTGACGAACGGTGCCCGGCAACGGCATCCAGGCCAGGGCGGCGGGCGCCGCTGGCAGCGCCTCGGCGGAGCTCCATGGCGCGGCTCGCCAGGGCGTCGAGGGCAGGTCGATCATGCCGCCGAGCAATCCCCGCTCGGGGCGCCGGCGCAGCAGCAGCGCACCATCGGCGCGGGTCAGCCAGAACACGACCCCATACCGCTGGGGCCGCTCGGGCTTCGCGCTGGGCGCCGGAAGAACCTCGGCGATGCCGAAGGCGGCAGCGGCGCAATCGGCTCGCCACGGGCACAGCACGCAGCGCGGCCGACGCGGCGTGCAGATCGTCGCGCCCAAATCCATCAGCGCCTGCGCAAAATCGCCGGCTCGGTTTTGCGGCACGAGGGCTGCGGCCAGCGTCTTCAAATGCAGCTTGGCTTCCGGCAGCGGCTGGCGCACGGCATAGAGCCGCGCCATGACCCGCTCGACATTGCCATCGACCGCCGCCGATTGGCGGTCGAACGCGATCGCCGCGATCGCCGCCGCCGTATAGGCGCCGATGCCGGGCAGCTCGCGCAATGCCGCAACATCGTCAGGAAACTGGCCGCCGTGCCGCGCCACCACGGCGCGGGCGCAGTCATGCAGATTGCGGGCGCGCGCGTAATACCCGAGTCCCTGCCACTGATGCAGCACCTCATCGAGCGAAGCCTCGGCAAGCGCCGAAACCGTCGGCCAACGCGCCACGAATCGGTCAAAATAAAGCGCGACCGTCGCCACCGTGGTCTGCTGCAGCATGACTTCGCTAAGCCAAACCCGGTAAGGGATGGCGGCCTCGCCGGGTGGCGCACGCCACGGCAGGATTCGGCGGTGGCGATCGTACCAGGCGAGCAGCACGGTCGGGTCGGGCCGCGGCGTATCCGGCGAGGTCACGATTGAGGTCATTTACATGAGCGCGGGCACATGAGCGCGGGAACATGAGTGCCGGACAACGGGACGGTGCCGATCAAGACGGCGCCGACGACGAGGCGACCCTAGCCGGTTCGGGTTCGGCGCGCGAGCCAAACGCCGCCTCCGGAGCCTCGGCGCTCCCGTATCGCGGCGGCGGATTCCGCGCGCTGGGCGTGGCCGTCTCGCGCGTGGCGGCACCGGTTATCCAAAAGCGTGGCGGCGCTCTCGTCCGCCTCAAAGCGGAGTGGGCTGCGATTGTCGGGACCGAATGGGCGGCATTGACCTGGCCGACATCGCTTGGCCGCGATGGCGCCCTAAAGCTGCGGGTCGCACCGGCGGCGGCGCTTGATCTGCAGCACCGGGCACCGCTGCTGCTGCAGCGCATAAACCTTTATTGCGGACGTGCAATCGCGACACGGCTGGTTCTGCTGCAAGGCCCGCTGCCGCTGATGGCAGCCCCGCCCCGGCCAAAGCCTGGTGGACTTCCTCCCGCACGGCAGAAGGCGCTCGAAGACAGCGTCGCCGCGGTGACCGATCCCGAACTGCGCGAGGCGCTGCTGCGGCTCGGCGGCAGCGTGCTCAGTGAGGGTTGTGACAGCTGAGCGTTGCGCGCCCGCTGGGATCGACCTAACATCAACATCTTGTATGGGGAAGTGCGAAATGCGGGAAATATGGTTGGGCTTTGTCGGCGTGCTGGTGCTGGCGGCGCTGTCGCCGGCGGGCGCCGCGAACGGCACGACGCCAGTGTTGATCGCGGACACCAATTCGGCTCTCGCAGTCACTCCCGATGACCGCATCCTCGGCAACCCGGACGCGGCGATCACCATCGTCGAATACGCCTCGCTGAACTGCCCCCATTGCGCCCATTTCGCGCACGACGTGCTGCCGAAGCTCAAGGAAAAATGGATCGACAGCGGCAAGGCCAAGCTGGTGCTGCGGGACTTTCCGCTGGATGAGCAAGCGTTGCGGGCGGCGATGGTCGCGCGCTGCGCCCCGCGCGAGCGCTATTACGGTTTCGTTGACGCCTTTATGGAAGCGCAACCGCGATGGGTCGGATCCTCTGATTACCGCACCGTCCTGGCGCAGCTGAGCAAGACCGGCGGCATGAGCGAGAAGCGGTTCGACACCTGCATTACCGATTCGGCGCTCGAAGACCAGATCGCGAAAAGCCGCCTTGTCGCCGATCAGCAGCTCGGCGTCACCGCCACCCCGACCTTCTTCGTCAACGGCACCCGGTTTGAGGGCGAGCCGAGCCTGGGCGCATTCGAAAGGGTTCTGTCGGGAGCCTCGGCAAAATCGTGATTCCCTGCTTTCGGGCAGCCTCGTACCGGCATCCGCCGCTGTCTCCGGGTTGATCGAGCAACGACGATGCACGTAGACCGCTTGCGACTCGTCGGGTTCAAATCTTTTGTCGAGGAGGTCGACCTGCCGATCCATCCCGGGCTGACCGGGATCGTCGGCCCCAACGGTTGCGGCAAGTCGAACCTGGTCGAGGCCCTGCGGTGGGTCATGGGCGAGGTCTCGGCCAGACGCCTGCGCGGCGGCGAGATGGACGATGTGATTTTCGGCGGCAGCGCCGGGCGGCCGTCGCGCAACATCGCCGAAGTTGCGCTCACGCTGCACAACAACGGCCGGGACGCGCCCTTACCCTTCAACGACCGCGAGGAAATCGAAGTGGTCCGGCGCATCGAGCGCGGCGCCGGCTCGGTCTATCGTCTCAACGGCCGGGAGGTGCGCGCCCGCGATATCCAGCTGCTGTTCGCAGACGCCGCGACCGGCGCCCATTCGGCTGCCCATGTCAGCCAGGGCAGGGTCGGTGCCCTGATTGCGGCCAAACCGAGCGAACGGCGCACCTTGCTGGACGAGGCCGCCGGCACCGCCGGGCTGCATGCCCGGCGCCACGAGGCCGAGTTGAAGCTGAAGGCGGCAGAGGACAATCTGCTGCGCGTCGACGACCTGATCGGCGCTCTCGCGATCCAGCTCGACGGCCTCAAGAAGCAGGCGAGGCAGGCGCAGCGCTACCGACGGCTGGCCGAACAGATCCGGCGCAGCGAGGCGGCATTGCTGCATGCTCGCTGGCGTGCCGCCGAGGCGGAGAGCGCGCGGATCGCCACCGAGCGGCGCGGGGCGGAACGCGCCGTCGCCGCCGCCACCGAGGCGGCGCTTGCCGCCCAGCGTGGCCGCGCCGAAGCGGAGGCCGCGCTGCCGTCCCTGCGTCGGGCCGAAGCGGAGGCCGTGACACGTCTGCAGCAGCTCGCTCATGCTCGCGAGGCTCTGGAAAGCGAGCTGCAGCGGATCATCGTCGCCCGGGCCGACGCCGAACGCCGGCATCGGCAGGTCGAGGCCGATATCAAGCGCGAGGACGAGCTCCTGCGAGACGCCGAGGCGGCCCTGCGCCGGCTCTCCGAGGAGCGCGATGCGGCCGCCCTTGCCGAAGCCCGCGATGTGCCCGGGCGCGACGACACGGAAGCGCGGCTGCGCCAGGCCGCTGCTGAGCTCGCCGCCGCCGAAACCCGATTGCAGCAGATGACGGAGGCATCCGCGACCGGCGAGGCCCGTCGCGCGGCTCTGCAGCGCCACCTTCGCGACATCGCCGAACGGCGCAGCCGAGTGCAGATGCGCATCGCCGAGAGTGAACGCCAGCGTCATGCGCTCGCCGGTACCGCCGTTCCGCCCGAGGTTGCCCGCACCGCAGCGGCTGCCGTGACCGAGGCCGAGCAGCGGGCCGAGCGTTGCCGGAACGAAACGGAGCGGCTTGTCGACGCGCTGGCCGCGAGCCAGGCGATTGAGACGCATTCGACCGACGCCGCGCGCGAGGCCGAGCGGCGGTTGGCTCGGCTCCGGGCCGAGGCCGAGGCGATCGGGGCCATGCTAGCCCCAACGGCGGCTGCCGGCGCCGACGAGGAGGCGACCGTGCTGTCGCTGCTGCGCGTGCCGGACGGGCTCGAAGCGGCGATCGGCGCGCTGTTTGAAGACGAACTCGCTTCGCCGCTGCTGGCCGAATGGCCTTCCGAGAGGCGCGCCTCCGAACCTCCATGGGGCTGGCGCGAGCTGCCCCCGTGGGCGCTGGAAGCCCGACTGGAGCAACCCGGATTGCCGGCGGGAGCGGAGTTGCTGGCCGATGCCGTCCATGGCCCGGGTGCGCTCTGCCGCCGGCTCGGGCTTTCGGGGCTGGTCGACAGCGCGGAGACGGGTTGGCGTTTGCAACCCGATCTCGCGGCCGGGCAATGCCTGGTGGACCGGGAAGGACACCTCTGGCGCTGGGACGGCTATGTCCGGACCGGGCGACGGCCGTCCGCGGCGGAACAGCATCTGAAGCAGCGCAACCGGCTCGCCGGTCTGATGCCCGAACTGGCCGAAGCCGAAGCCGCTGCGGAACAGGCGGCGCGCGACGCCGCGGCGGCGCGAAGCGCGCGCGAGGCCGCCGTTGCCGCCGAGCGGCGCGGCGCCGGCGAACTGCGCCAGGCAGACGCGCATCTCGCGCAGACGCGGGCCGCCGAAGCCGAGCTGGCGCGCCGCGCCCTGACTGCGGAAACCCGCCTGGCAGCGCTGGCGGACACCGCCGAAAAGCTTGCCGTCGAGCTGGCCGAACTCGCCGTCCAGGCCGAGGCTCAGCAACACAGCCTGGCGCTGCTGCCCGACCCGGCGCTGGCACGCGCCGAGGTCGAATCGGCTCGCGCCGAGGTGACCGCGCTGCGGCGTTGCGAGGCCGAGGCGCGCTCGGCGCGGGACGAAGTGCGGCGCGAGGCGGAAGCGCGTCGAACCCGGCTCTCGGCGATCGACGGCGAGACGCTGTCATGGCGCAAGCGCCGCGACGATGGCGCAGTGCAACGTGGGATTCTCGCGGAACGCGAGGCCGCTCTTCTGGCCGAGATATCGGCGCTCGCCGCGCGCCCGGCGGCAATCGCTGCCGAGAGCGAGACGCTCGCTGCGGCGAGCGGCGTCGCCGCCGAGCAGAGACGGGCGACGGGCGATTCGTTGGCGCAGGGCGAAAGCCGGTGGCGGCAGGCCGGCGAAGCGTCCCGCCAGGCGGAGAGGGTACTGACGGAAGCGCGCGAGCAGCGCGCGCGGCTCGATGTGTTGGACGAGACCGCAACCGAAACATTGGCTCGGCTGCGCGCCGAGATTCGCGAGCGGATCGGCACGGCGCCGGCAGCTCTCGCCGCTCTGGCGGCGATCGATCCCGGGGCCGAGATGCCCGATTTGGCCGAAACCGCGGCGCGTCTGGACCGGCTTTTGCGCGAGCGCGACAACCTCGGCGCGGTCAATCTCCTCGCAGAGGAGGAAATGGTCGCGGTCGAGAGCCGCATCGCCGGCCTGCGGCACGAACGCGGCGAATTGACCGAGGCGATCAGGCGACTGCGGCGCGGTCTCGACGCGCTCGATCAGGAGGGGCGCCGGCGGCTGCTGGCCGCGTTCGAGCGTCTCAACGAGCATTTCGCCGCATTGTTCGCGCGACTGTTCGGAGGCGGCAACGCGCACCTTGCATTGGAGGAGGCCGCCGATCCGCTCGGCGCCGGTCTCGAAATCATGGCGAGTCCACCCGGCAAGCGGCTGCAAAGCTTGTCCTTGTTGTCGGGCGGCGAGCAGGCGCTGACGGCGATTGCGCTGCTCTTTGCCGTGTTCCTGACCAAGCCGGCGCCGGTTTGCGTGCTCGACGAGGTGGATGCTCCGCTCGACGACGCCAATGTCGACCGGTTCTGCCGTCTTGTCGCCGAAACCGCGGACGCCAGCGGCACGCGCTTTCTGGTGGTCACGCATCATCGCATTACGATGGCGCGCATGGACCGGCTGTTCGGCGTGACGATGCCGGAGCGCGGGGTGTCGCAGCTGGTTTCGGTCGATCTTGCGCGCGCCGCGCAGTTGCGTCAGACGGCGTGAGCGGCCGCCCTTCGCGGCCGCTACAGCCGTTTGACAGCCTGCCGAGCGCTGATTATTTTGCGCGCCGTCCCGGCTGCGCCCGAGCCCGGACCGCATTGTTGCGGGTAGGCTTCCACCGATGAGCGAGAGCGAGCCACCGGCGCCGCGGGCGCCTCTGGGCGAAGAGATCGCGGCGGCACGCGCCCGGGCGACGCCCGGTCTGCCCGGCAATGCCGGTTCGGCGCAGACCGGCAGTGCGCTTGGGATCGGGTTCCGCATCGGGATCGAGATGGTTGCCGCGCTGTGCGTCGGTCTCGCGTTCGGCTGGGTCTTCGATCATTTCCTGGGGACCCGGCCCTGGGGGCTGATCGTGTTCTTCTTCCTCGGGTCGGCGGCCGGCATCATGAACGTGTTTCGGGCGACCCGGACAATGGGCTATGGCACGCCGCCGGGCCGGCGGGGTTGACGAGGCCTGTACCCAGTATCATAGAAACGCGAACCGCTTTTCTCCTTCTCCCCGCTGGCCGGGGGAGAAGGTCGGGGTGAGGGGCCGCCGACGGAGTTCGCCGGCACCATCCGCCTCGCCTTCCCATCGCTCCGCGATGGGCGTCTCCCTCTCCCCCCAAAGGACGGAGAGGGCCTTCACGAATGTGCCGCGATCCCGCGATAGCGGGTACGAGAGGATAGCGAGGAAAGACCGTGGCGGTTGAGAGCAGGCCTCTGGAGCAGTTCACGATCGAGCGCATCATTCCGCTCCACATCGGCTCGCTCGACATCTCGTATACCAATTCGGCGCTGCTGATGACGATCGCGGTGGTGCTGATCACGCTGTTGCTGGTATTGGCCACGCGCCGCGCCGCGCTGGTGCCGGGACGACTGCAATCGGTGGCCGAGCTGGCCTACGAGTTTATCGCCGGCATGGTGCGTGACAACATCGGCAGCGAAGGCCGGGACTATTTCCCGCTGATCTTCACGATCTTCATGTTCGTGCTGTTCGGAAATCTGCTCGGCATGATCCCCTACAGCTTCACCTTCACCAGCCATATCGTCGTGACCTTCGCGCTCGCGATATTCGTATTCGCGCTGGTCACGATCATCGCCTTGATGCGCCACGGGGTGCATTTTTTCACATTTTTCTTTCCCGCGGGCGCGCCGATCGTGATGGCGCCGATCCTGATCCCGATCGAGATCCTGTCTTATCTGTCCCGCCCGGTCAGCCTCGGGATCCGGCTCTTCGCAAACATGATGGCCGGGCATTCGATGATGGCGGTGTTCGCCAGCTTCACGGTGGCGTTGGGGCTGTTCGGCTTCCTGCCGCTGGCGATCAATGTCGGCCTGTTCGCGCTCGAGATCATTGTGACCGTGCTGCAGGCCTATGTGTTCACGATCCTGACCTGCCTTTACCTGCGCGACGCCATTCATCTCCATTGACCGGCGCCGTTTTTCTCTCATTCCTGCTCGAGAAAAGGATAACGACATGGACGCAGCCTCCGCCAAGCTGATTGGCGCCGGTCTCGCCGCGATTGCCCTCGCCGGGGTCGGCGTCGGCATCGGCAACATTTTCAGCACGCTCGTCAGCTCGATCGCTCGCAACCCGGCGGCGCGCGACCAGGTATTCGGGATCGGCATTCTCGGTTTCGCGTTGACCGAGGCCGTGGCGCTCTACGCCCTGCTGATCTCGTTCCTGCTGCTCTACACCTTCTAGCCGCACCCCGCCCTCCGCCATGGCCGAGGCCACCACCACCGAAACAGGGCACCAGCAGCGGCAGATGCCGCAGCTTGACGTGTCGACCTATGTACCGCAGCTGTTTTGGCTCTTCGTCACGTTCCTTGTGCTCTATCTGCTGATGCGGCGAATCGCCTTGCCGAAGGTCGGCGCGGCAATCGAGGCCCGTCGCAATCGGCTCGAAGGCGACCTCGCGCGTGCCGCCGAGCTGAAATCGCAGGCCGAAGCGGTGCTCGCCGAATATGAAAGGACGCTGGCCGCCGCCCGCACAGACGCGCAGGCGACGATGCGGGAGACCGCCGACCGGCTTGCGGCCGAAGCCGCCGAGCGCCAGCGCGCCCTGGCCGCCACGCTTGCCGACCAGGTCGAGGCTGCGGAACGGCGCATCGCCGCCGCCAAGCAACACGCACTCGCGGAAGTGCGCGGCATCGCCGTGGAGGTCGCGGGCTCGGTGACCCAGAAGCTGATCGGCGCCGCTCCGCAACCGGCGCAACTGACTGCCGCGGTAGACCGGATTATGACGGAGCGCGATTCCTGATGTCGCTGCTGTTTGGCGATCCCGAATTCTGGGTGCTGATCGCCGCGCTGATCTTCATCGGCGTTGCGTGGCGGCCGGGCCGGAAAGCGCTGCTGGGCAGCCTCGACGCGCGTGCCGCTCGCATCCGCGACGAACTCGACGAGGCGCGGCGGCTGCGCGAGGACGCAGAGCGTCTGCTCGGGGACTATCAGCGGCGCGAGCGCGAAGCCGCCGCCGAGGCGGCGGCGATCGTGGCCCATGCCAGGGCCGAGGCCGAACGGGTCGTCGAGCGCTCGGCGCGCGAACTCGAGCAGGCGCTGCAGCGGCGGCAGCTCCTGGCGCAGGAGCGCATCGCGCAGGCCGAAGCCCGGGCGCTGAGTGAAATCCGGTCCCTCGCCGCCGATGTCGCGATTGCCGCGGCGCGGCAAGTGATCGTCGCCGAACTCGACGAGAGCCGCGCCGCGCAACTGCTCGACGCTGCCATTGCCGAGCTGCCGCGCCAGCTTCATTGATTTGCCCGCGGGGGCGCCGCACGATCCTCGCGGCGCGCCGGCGCGTTCCGCTTTTTCGGCCTTTGCGGTCCGATACGCGATCACATCAGCGCCCGTCGGCCACTGAATCGATCTGCGTCAGACGCGGCCGTGCAAATCGGCCGCGATCGTCCTGTAAAGGAATGAAAATTTCGCTGCCCACAGACTATATGTGGCTATATCCGGCGCCAAAGCCCGGATCGGCGCGAATAGGAGGGCGCGATGCAGAGCCAGAGCCGGTTCTTTGACGATTTCGGGCGGGTTGCCGCGGGAGCCCTCAGCACCTTGTCGGGGGTGCGCAGCGAGATCGAGGGGCGCTTGCGCGACCAGCTGGAACGGGTATTGGCCGGCATGGACCTCGTCAGCCGCGAGGAATTCGAAGCAGTCAAGGAAATGGCGGCGAAAGCCCGCTCGGAGCAGGACGTGTTGCAGCAGCGGGTAGCGGTTCTCGAGGCGCGTTTGGCTGGCGCGGACTCGGCGGCTGCGGCGGCACCAATCGAATTGGCCGGCCCCGATCCCCTACTTGATGAGGGTCGAGATGCTGAAGGACGCTAAATCTTGACTTGCATGCCAGACACGGCTTTGGCAGCTTGCGCGTGGAGCGGGGGTCGTTTCCGCAGCAACGCGAGCCCGCTGTTTGCGGTTGGATCGTTGCGGAGGCCGGGGGACCGCTCGATAGTCTCGCCGAGCCGCATGGGGAGGGGGCGATGACGCCTGTTTCCGCCGCCGAAGTCGAAACCCGGGCCGCCAATCCGATCGACCTCGTCGAAGAGATCGTCATCGCCAATGACTGGGCGCATGACCGCGCGAGCGATGAAGAGATGATCGTCGAGATCGGCGGCCGGTGGTGCGATTACCGGCTCTTCTTCGTGTGGCAGGAGGAAATCAGCGCGCTGCATTTTTCGTGCAGCTTCGACATGAAAGTGCCGAAGGGACGCCGCCCGGCGGTGTACGAGCTGCTTGCCTTGGCCAATGAGCGGATGTGGCTCGGGCATTTCGACGTGTCGGTCGAGGACAATTCGCCCGCTTTCCGGCATGCCGTGCTGCTGCGCGGCGCGCTCGGCGCAAGTGTCGAGCAGGTCGAGGACCTGGTCGATATCGCATTGTCGGAGTGCGAACGGTTCTACCCGGCCTTCCAGCTGGTGATCTGGGGCGGCAAAGTGCCTGACGAGGCGATCACGATGGCGATGATCGACCCTGTCGGCGAGGCCTGAGGCAAGCCGACGGCAATGGCCGAGGCAGAGGGTTCCCGCCGGGCCGACGGCATTCTTCTCGTTGGCTGCGGCCAGATGGGCAGCGCAATGTTGCGCGGGTGGCTGGCATGCGCGGCGGCGCAGCACTTCATCGTCATCGAGCCGGCCGGCATGCCCGCAGACCTGGCGGCGGCCGCGTCGTGTACCTGGCATGCCCAGCCTGAAGAGCTGGGCGACTCTGTGCGGCCCGCGGCGGTGGTTTTCGCGGTTAAGCCGCAGGTCATCGACGCGCTGCTGCCGTCCTATCGCCGCTGGGTGGGTGGCGAGACCCTGTTCCTCTCGATCGCGGCGGGCAAAACCCTCGCCGGCCTGGGCCGGCATCTCGGTGCCGCTGCGATCGTGCGCGGCATGCCCAATACGCCCGCGGCAATCGGGCGGGCGATCACGGTGTGCTGTGCCAACCCGCAAGTCGCCGGCGCGCAGCGGCGGCTTTGCGATCGCTTGCTGTCCGCAATCGGCGAGACCGCCTGGGTCGAAGACGAGGCTTTGATGGACCCGGTGACGGCGGTCTCGGGCAGCGGTCCCGCCTATGTTTTCCTGCTGATCGAGGCTCTCGCCGAAGCCGGCGAGAAGGAGGGTTTGCCGCCTGAACTGGCGCAGCAGCTGGCGCGCGCTACGGTCGCGGGCGCCGGGGAGCTGGCCCGTATCGCCAATACATCGCCGGCGACATTACGCGAGAATGTGACGAGCCCGGGCGGCACGACCCGTGCCGCGCTCGACGTGCTGATGGCGCCGGACGGGCTGAAGCCGTTGCTGCAGCGGGCGGTCGCCGCCGCCAGTTCGCGTTCCCGCGAGTTGGCGGGCTGACGCGCCGATGACCGAGCCCGCGGCCCCTCGGGACGAGGCGACCGCCGCCGCACCGGCGCCCAGCGATGGTGATCGCATTATCGATGCGGCGCTGACGCTGATCGCGCGGACAGGGTGGCGGAACCTGTCGTTGGCGGCCGTCGCCGGGGAGGCCGCGGTGCCGATCCTGTCGGTCTATCGCATATTCCCGTCGAAGCAGGCGATCCTCTGCGGCCACTATCGCCGCATCGACGAGACCGTGTTGTCGGCGCCCCCTGAGCCGGAACCGGGCGAACGTCCGCGCGATCGGGTATTCGACCTGCTGATGCGGCGATTGGACGCGCTCGGGCCGTGCAAGCCGGCTGTGCAGACGTTGAGCCGGGAATTGCCGGCCGATCCCGCCTCCGCTTTGTGCCTTGCGGGCGCGCTGCTTCGCTCGATGCGCTGGATGCTGGAAGCCGCCGGGATCGCGCCGGTTGGGCTCGGCGGAGCGGTCGCGGTCAGGCTCACAACAGCCGCTTATCTCGCGACGATGCGCGTATGGCTGCGCGACGACTCGCTCGATCTGGCCCGCACAATGGCGACGCTCGATGCCCGCCTGCGCCGTATCGAGCGATGGCTGGACCCAGGCGGCCGACGCCGCCACGATCCCCTTCCTGCCCGGTGATTGCTGCACTGCAAAATTGCCCTTGACGTAGGCAGATTCGAAAGCGATATACCGGGGCGTTGTGCAACGCACAATAATCCCGCAGCCTTGAGCCGGAACTCCATCCCATGCCCGATGCACGCCCGACCATGTTCGATTTCGACGTAACCAAGATGATGTCCGATTTCCGCTTTCGCCCGCTAGATGTCGAGGCCGTGTGGGCCGCCCAGCGCCGCAACATAGAAGCGCTGTCGCAGGCCAACCAGCTTGCGGTCGAGGGCGTGCATGCCGTCGCGCGGCGCCAGATCGAGATTGCGCGCCAGAGCTTCGAGGATTTCTCGACGCTGTTGCGCGAGTTGGTGCAACCGGCCTCTACCGAGGACCGCATTGCCAAGAACACCGAGTTTGCTAAGCAGGCGCTGGAAAAGGGCGTCACCCACGGCCGCGAAATCACGACCCTGGCGACCAAGGCCGGCGCGGAGGCGGCGGAGGTGCTGCACAAGCGGGCCAGCGAGAGCCTCGACGAATTCCGCGCTTTCGCCTTCCAGCAAGCGACCCGCTGATCGCGCTCATTCGGGTACCGAGAGGCCGCCCCGGCGACGGGTGCGGCCTTTTTCATGCCGATCTGATTTCGGAGCCGGGCAAATACAGGCGAGTTGCGCCCGCGCGGCAGAGCGATCGAGGTTATCGGTCCAGCCAGATGTCTTCCATCCGCCATCCGTTGTAGATGCTGTTGACCATGACCGTGAGGCCCTTTACCTCGGGACGGCGGCAGATCCCCCCGCGCGTGTAATAGATGATCGGGCGGGCGCCGTCATCCACCAGCATCCGTTCGATCTGCCACACGACCTGCTTACGCTTTTGCTGGTCCGATTCCATCGACTGCTGATCGATCAGCTTGTCTACCGCCTGGTTGCAATAGCCATTGAAGTTTGACTCGGCGCCGCAAACGTAGTTGCCGAAAAAATTTGGGTCCGGGTCGTCGACGATGCTTCCCGTCAGGTTCAAGCCTACTGTGTAGTCCTTCCTCATCACCTTGGGATACCAATTGGTCGTATCGATCGTCTCGAGATCGGCGTCGATGTAGATGGCTTTGAGCTGGTCGATCAAAATCACCGCGGGATCGCGGTAAGGCGGAATATCGCGGGTCGATACCTTGATTTGCAGCCGGTGGTCGGGCCCATATCCCAGCCCTTGCATGATCCGCCGGGCTTCGGCACGGTTCTTTTCACGGTCGGGGCCGTAGCCGGGCAGGGCTTGCAGCATCTCCGGGGGGAGGCCCCACAGCCCCTCGGGGGGCGGCTGCATCACCGCACTGATGTTGCCCTTGCCTTCGGTAAGGATGTCAACAAAGGCCTGCCGGTCGAGGCTCAGCGCCATGGCCCGCCGCAGATCGGCGTTGTCGAAGGGCGGCGCGTCCCGGTTGACGATCAGGTTGACGCTGACGCTGCCCGAGGGCATCTCGCAGACTGCCTGCGGCATCTCGCTCATGACGTTTTCGGTGAGTGCGATCGACAGGCCGCCGGCAAAGGTCAAATCGTATTTACCGGCGATAAAGGCCAGCATTGCAGTCGAGCGGTTCTTCAGAATCGTGTACTCGATGCCATCGAGATAGGGCAGGCCCGGCTTCCAGTAATCCGGGTTGCGCGTCAGCTTGATATACTCGTTGGGCTTGAACTCGACGAATTTGAACGGGCCGGTGCCGATCGGATGCTGCCGCATGTCGCGGGGCGGCACGTGGCAGGGATAGACCGGCGAAAACCCGGAGGCGAGCATTGCCAGAAATGCCGGTTGCGGTCGCTTCAACCGGAAGGCCACCTCGTAATCGCCGTTAACCCGCACTTCGTCGAGGTTGCGGTACCATGATTTCCGCGGGTTGACGCGGAGCCGCTCGCTCGACTTGCCGGTCAGCAGGTCCCAGGTGCATTTGACGTCGCGAGCCGTCATCGGTCTGCCGTCATGCCAGCGCACACCCTGGCGCAGCGTGAAGGTCAGTTCGGTCCCGTCTTCGTTCCATGACCAGGCGGTGGCGAGATCGGGCACGATTGATTGCAGGCTGTTCTGCGGGACGTGTTGATCGAACAGCACGAGATTGTTGAAGACGCCCATCACCGGACGTTCGGCGACTACGGTCGCCTCCTCGTGAATCGACATGCTGGCCGGGCTGTCGATCATATAAATGCGCAGGATGCCGCCGGACTTTTGCGCCAGCGCGGCGCCGTTTGCGGTCAGCCCCAGCAAAAGCACCCCGGCCGGCCACAAGGCCCGCAAGCTCCGCCTCATCTGCGTCTCCCCACCGCCACTTCGGGGCCGGACGCAAGGCTCGCCCTGTCCCGGGTTCGGTTGCGAACCTCGAATCGCGGGCTTTCCCGCTTTGACCGGCGGCCGCAACGATAGCATGCCGCGGCGCGCGGTACAGTGAGCTTGGTCAACTCCGTTGCGCGGCCGGGTGGGCTGCCTATGCCGGTTGCGCGAAAAGTTTCAGATCGGCCACCAAGCCCTCATCCCGTTCGATGCCGTAATCGCTGTGGCGGGCGGCGTTCTTCTCCTTGACCAGCAGGATGCCGGGATCGCCGGTCTCGAATACCCGCAGGGTGCGACCTCCAGCGGTCAATTCGGCAAGCTTTTCTTTGATTGCCGCAGGTGCGGCCCGCTCGCTGGCATCGATCAGCTCCATCAGCCCCTCTGCAGTGATCCCGGCTGCGCGCAGCCGCTCGCTGCGCGCAGCTGCAGCAGCAGCCTCGGCCTGCGCCGCCGCCGAACGGCTTTGCGCCTGCGCCGCCGCGATACGGCGGTGCTCGGCATATTGCGGTTGCAGCCGCTGAACCAGGACCGCGGTCGCCACCTCGCGAGTGTCGATCCACAGCTTGGCGCGGCTCCAGGCGCCGGCCCACCACACCCGCATCGGCTCGCTCGTCATTTCGGCGAACCGGTCGGCGCGGATTGTCGCCGCCCATCGCTTCTGCTCCGGCGTTCCGGTCAGTTCCGGCCATTGCCGCTCGACCGGCGGGGCGCCCGCGGGGGCGGGCCGCGGCGCGATCGGGTGCGCGTCGGCGGCGTGACGCTGCTTGGCGGCGGCGAATTGCCGCCGGTACTCCTCTTCCCATTCTTCGCTGTCCTCGGCCGGCACGAAACCGTGCTTGTCGGACAATGCCCGCGACACCGCCTCGATCACCTCTTCCCGCAACAACCGCAGATCCATAGCTCCTCCAGGGCGACCACGTCACAGCGCCGCGCCGATCCCGCGCACAGTAAAGCGCCCCCGCGACGAAGCGGAAGGGCTGATCACAGCCGGCACCGTGTTGCCCCAAGCACCCGGACCGGTTGGACCGCGACACTCGAAAGCCGGGTCTCTCCTCTCCGCCCGGCAGTCGGCGGGCAGAGGGCAGGAGGCAGAGGGCGGAAGAGCGCGACCGGGCTTTTACAAAGGCGGGTGCGGGGGCAAGCGCGTTGCCGCAAACGCCGCGGCCCTCTAGCATCGAAACCAGCAGCAAGCGGCGGGAGGTCTCAATGGAGTTCGGCGCATCGATCTTTTTCACGGATTATTCGATCACCCCGGCCGAGCTGGCGGTCGCACTGGAGGAGCGCGGCTTCGATTCGGTGTGGGCGGCCGAGCATTCGCACATCCCGGTTCCGCGGCGCACGCCGACGCCGGGGGGCGGCGAGTTGCACAAACGCTACTACGATGTGATGGACCCGTTTGTGACGCTGACCGCCGCCGCCGTTGCGACCAGGCGGCTCAAGGTGGCGACCGGCATCTGCCTGGTCATCCAGCGCGACACGATCCAAACCGCGAAACTCGTTGCCTCGATCGATCAGGTCTCGGGCGGCCGCTTTCTGTTCGGGATCGGCGGCGGCTGGAACGCCGAGGAGATCGAAAACCACCACACGGTTTTCGCGACACGCATGAAGAAGATGCGCGAGCAGATCGAGGCGATGAAGGCGATCTGGACCCAGTCGAAACCCGAATATCACGGCGACATTGTCAATTTCGACACGCTGATGACCTGGCCGAAGCCGGTGCAGAAGCCGCACCCGCCGGTCATCCTCGGCGGCGCGTTTCCCTGGGCGGCGCGGCGCGCGATCCGCTACGGCGACGGCTGGTACCCGAACGCGTCAAGCGGCAATCCTGAAGAATATGTGCCGGCCTTCCGCAAGATGGCGCAGGAGGCGGGGCGCGACCCGCAATCGCTGTCGCTGCGTCTCGGGGGCGCCCCCGATGACGCGGACAAGCTGAAGCGCTTTCGCGAGATGGGTATCGACGCCGTTAACGTGACCCTGATGTCGGACAAGCGTGACGAGATCCTGCCGGTGCTCGACCGCTGGGCCGGGCACATCCGGCAATTGCGCAGTTAACCCGGGCCGGGGTTAGCCCAGCCGGGGCAGGCCGGATTTGCCTGGGCAACCGGCTGAATTGCGCTACTCTCCGCAGGTTGGGGGCCGGAGGGCGAGGGCTTGGCGAGAGAGAGGCGGCTCGAAGCGCGCGAGGTCGAGGCGATCTTCCTCGCCTTCGCCGAGGTCATGCGCGAATTGCCGCCTGATACCGAGGCGGGCTGGCTCGATGCCGAGGGCGATTTGCGGCTGGCCCCGGATATCGGCCGCAAATTGCGCACCGCACGCGCCGTCCGCCGGGTGCTGCAGGAGCTGCGTCAGGCCGAACGCGAACGCTGACGGCCGACCGACGTCAGCCCGGCCGCGGGCCGGCGACGATGCCGGCCGCGTGCAGACGGGCGATCTCGGCGGGGGACAGGCCGAGGATTTCGCGCAACACCGGCTCGGTGTGTTCGCCGAGGCGCGGCGCCGGCGCCGTCGGCTCCCGCGGCACGGCGCCGAAATCGAGCGGTAATCCGGGCATCAGGTACGGCCCGATCCCGGGCTGCTCGACGGTCGCGAACAGCGGGTTGGCCTCGGAGCAGCGCGGGTCGTCGGCGACCAGCTCGGCGACGCTCTGGAAGGGTCCCCACAGCACCCCGGCGCCGGCAAAGGCGGCGCGGATCTGGTCGAGGCTGTGCCGCGCGCACCAGCGGGCGAGCAGCGCGGCGATCGCCTCGCGCGCCTCGTAGCGGCCGCTCTCGGTGGTCAGATCGACCTCCATCGCGGCCCCGATCATGGCCAGCTTGTCGGCGAGCCCGGTGGCGGTGCCGATGGCCCGCCATTGCCGCGGGGTCAGCGCGATGATCATGACGCGGCGCCCGTCGGCGGTCGCGAAGTCGCGGCCGAAGCTGCCGTAGAGATCGTTGCCGATCGCCGGCCTCGTGTGCCCGTTGATCTGCGCGTCGCCGATATAGCCGAGGTGGCCGAGCGCGGCCAACATGACGTCCGACAGCGCCATGACGACTTCCTGCCCACCGCCGGTGCGAGCCCGGTGACGCTCGGCGGCGAGCAGCGCCGTGGCCAGGTATAAGCCTGCGGCGAGGTCCCAGGCCGGCAGGACATGATTGACCGGGCGGCCTGCCGCCCCGTCCTGTCCGGTAACGAGCGGAAAGCCGCTGGCGGCGTTGACGGTGTAATCGACCGCGGCGCTGCCGTCGCGATTGCCGGTCAGGCGCAATACCACGACATCGGGGCGCACCGCCTTGAGGCTGGCGTAATCGAGCCCGCGCAATGGCGGCAGGTTGGTCAGCAGGATGCCGCCGCCAGGACCATTCGCCGGGCCAGGGGCAGTCACCAGCGCGCGCGCCAGATCGCGCCCTTCGGGCCTGTCGAGCGCCAGCGCGACCGATCGCTTCGCCTTGTTGAGCCCGGCCCAATAAAGGCTGGCGCCGCTGTCGGTCACCGGCCAGCGCGCGAAATCGATGCCGCCGCCGATCGGGTCGATGCGGATCACCTCGGCGCCCATCTGCGCCATCGTCATGCCGCCGAGCGGCGCCGCGACAAAGGCCGAGATCTCGACAATGCGCAGATCCTGCAGCAGCCGGTTCATCTACCGCCCGATCCGACACACTGAAAGACAGCCGCAAAATTCTCGGTCATTCGCGCGTATGGAGCTAAATCCCCGAAATCGGCTGCATCGACGCCGTGCGTCCTTCGAGACGCGCCCGGCGGGCGCTCCTCATCAGGATGAGGTAGTTTGTTTCTGGCATCAAAAAATCCTCATCCTGAGAGCCTGACCGGAAATGAATTGGGTGATTTCAGTGAGTTGTGGTTCCGTGTTGTTGGCTAACAAACCGGGAGCAACAACATGTGGACTGAAATCACCCGCGCGCAGTATCGGCGCG
>Ga0213875_10000491_pt1 | contig 33502 bp, 30 predicted proteins | sample BarmaccomBMRX_R8_FD_160105 | JGI IMG/M metagenome (GOLD analysis project Ga0213875, IMG submission 160105) | Root-associated microbial communities from Barbacenia macrantha in rupestrian grasslands, the National Park of Serra do Cipo, Brazil - RX_R8 | ecosystem: Host-associated > Plants > Roots...
TTCGCAAAGAGATTGGTCCCTTTCAGTTCCCTAATAAAGCTTTTAAGTATAACTTCATCGGAGCGCTGCACGCTATCGTCGAGGCAGCAAACTTTATAACAATCTCTTGCTCAATAGACAAAAAGAAGATTCATGATCACAACATGGAAATTGGCGATAATCTCTACCATGTGGCTCTGCGGTTTTGCCTTGATAGCTTGTATGATCTTATGACTGAAAAAAGGCAGGAGGACCGCACCACTCATGTCATTTTCGAGTCGCGCGGGAAGCGAGAAGATAAGGACCTAGAGCTAGAGTTCCGTCGGATCTGTGATGGGGAAAACGACAAGCGCCGACACTTTCCCTTCGATATCGTCTTTGCCGATAAGCGGGTGAATTCAACCGGGTTACAAATTGCCGATCTAGTGGCAAGGCCAATCGGACTGCACGTGATCAAACCCGCTCAGCCAAACCGGGCCTTCGACGTCATAACGAAAAAGTTCTTTTGCCGCGATGGGCGGGCATTTGTAGGCCACAACTTTGAAGGCTTCGGGATGCACGTCTATCCCTGAAAAGCGAAGAGCCCCGGCGGGCTCGCCGAGGCTACAGCGCCGACCGGGTTCTCCCAGTCCACTTAATCAGCTGTTACGAATCCAACGATTCGCTGTCAACGACGTTCCGGCAACCTTTCCACGGATTGTATCGCCGCTGATCAGCTCCCGACCCCCGGTGGGATTCGAACCCACACGCCCAGGTTTGGCATACCCAGGGCCGATCCGTCGGCGGGGCCACACGGGGCCAGCCATAGATAATTGCGAACCAAGCCAGCGCAAGCCGACTCCACCGCGCCGCTGCGCGTCCAATCTCGGTACATGCAACACAGATGCAACATGGAGACAGAAAACCGCAGATTTCTGCGGCAAACTATAAGGTCTCTGACTCCGTCAATCGTGGTTCGAATCCACGCGGGGCATCCAGCGCATTCGAGCACAGGTGGAACCTCTGATCCGGCGCGGTCATTGACGCGGCGTAACGGCGGAGAAATGCCATGCATGCCATGACCGGCGAGAGCCTGCTGATCGCCTTCATCATCTGGATCGTGGTCGGCGCGATCATCGGCTGGCTTGCCGGCGTGCTCGTCCAGGGTGGCGGCTTCGGCTTCATCGCCGATGCGCTGATCGGCATTTTCGGATCGGTCGTCGCGGGATGGCTGTTCCCGCAGCTCGGCGTGCCGCTCGGCGGTGGGCTGGTGGGATCGGTGCTCGCGTCGATCGTCGGCGCGATCATCGTGATCGTGGTGATCCGGCTGCTGCGACGGATCTGAACGGAGGCGCCCGGCAAGCGCTGAGGCTGCCGGGTGCTCGCGTCTCAATAGCGGCGATAATAGCGCCCGTGCCAGCCCGGCCGGCCATAATAGCCGGGACGGCCATAGCCATAATGCCGGTAATACCAGACATGATAAGGATAGGGCCGGTAGATCCAGCGGCCGCCGTAGAAGGTCCAGGGCCGATACCAGGCCGGCGCGGCATAGTCATAAGCGGCACCATAGCCGCCATAGTAGAAAGCCGGCGCGCCGCCGCGCACGACATAGCCCGGCGGGCAGCCGGGGCTGGTCGCGTTGCCGCTGGTGCTGCCGATCGCGGCGCCGCCGACCGCGCCGACCGCGCCCCCGGCGATCGCGCCCGCGGCATGGTCGCCACGTCCCGCCAGACCGGAACCGACCAGCGCGCCGAGCAGGCCGCCGATCACCGCGCCGGCGCCGGCGTCATTGCCGGATCTCACACAATAGCGCTGCGCCCAATCCTCGGCATAGGCCTCGTAGCGGCGGTCGGCATCCTGCTGTTGCGCGCCATAGCCCGGATCGGGCTGGTAGCCGGGAGGAGGCGGAGGCGGCTGCGATCCGTCATAGCCGGCGGGCGGGGGTGGTGGGGGACTCGCGGCATAGCCCGCGGGGGGCGCGCCATAGCCGCTCGGCGCGCGGTCGTCGTAACCGCTCGGCGCGCGATCGTAGCCCGAACCCGGCGGCTCCGCGCCGGGTGGCGGCGGATAATCCTGCGAATAATAATCGTCGTCGGGCGCCGTTTGCGAGCCGTTCGGCGGCGCATAATTGCCCGGATAGCCTTGGCCCTGGTAGCCGGGCGCATAGCCTTGTCCGGGCGGCGGCTCGTCCTGGTAGCTTTGCGCGTAGGACGCGGACAACGGCGTGGCGAGCGTCGCTGCCATCGTCAGCCAGCGCAGCATGCGTGCAGTCTGTTTCACGCGGACGTTCCTCTCTCGAAACCGATCGCGACGATGTCGGCTCACATGTGAACGAGCACTGACCGTTAAGGTGCCAGGATCGCCGCGTCGGCTGTCGCGTTGATCGCGCATGCTGTTGTGGCTCCCGTTCGGAACATCGGTGCTCGTCGCCTGCGCGCTCGGTGTCGCCGCCCTCGTGATCGCCTGTCTTATCCGTCTCGTACGGATGGCGCAGGAGGACGAAGAGGAATGACGGCCGCAGATCTCCGCTCGGCTTCGGATCGCTGCTGACATCATCGTCGGGCGCGCGCGGTGCGCGAAGCTCTGTTATGGGTATCGGGTGGCGGACAGGCACTCCGATCCCGATCTCGCGCCCGGCATGGTGGTGACGCGCCACCGCTGGCCGACGCGCGTCTGGCATTGGCTCAACGCGCTCACCGTGTTCGTGATGCTGATGAGCGGGCTGATGATCTTCAACGCGCATCCCCGGCTCTATTGGGGGCGCTATGGCGCCAATTTCGATCATGCCTGGCTGCAGATCGGCGCCGATTCCCGTGGCGGCTTCGTCAATGTCGAAGGGCTGCGCGTTCCGACGACCGGCGTGCTCGGCCAATGGCACGATCGCAGCGGCGCGGTGCAGACGCGCGCCTTCCCCTGGTGGGCGACGATCCCGTCGCATTATGATCTCGCCGGATCGCGGCGCTGGCACCTCGCATTCGCGTGGCTGCTCGTGGTTCCCGGCCTGCTCTACTGGCTATGGAGCTTCGCGCGCGGGCATTTTTGCCGCGATCTGCTGCCGCGCGCCGCCGAGCTCCGGCCCAGCCACGTCTGGCAGGACGTCAAGGATCATGCGCGGCTGCGCTTTCCCACCGGCGCGGCGGCGCTGCGCTACAACATCCTGCAGAAGCTGAGCTACTTCGGCGTGATCTTCGTCGCGCTGCCGTTGCTCGTGCTCACCGGGCTGATGATGTCACCGGGCATGGACGCCGCTCTGCCATGGCTGCTCGCGCTGATGGGCGGCCGCCAGTCGGCGCGATCGATCCACTTCGTCTGCGCGGTGGCGATCGCCGCGTTCATCGCCGTGCATATCCTGATGGTGCTGCTCGCCGGGCCGCGCAACGAGCTGCGCTCGATCGTCACCGGCCGCTATCGCCTGCCGGGGCGCCGGGCATGACGCTGGTCAGCCGGCGCACGCTGATGACCGGTTCGGCGGGGCTGCTGCTCGCCGGCTGCGATCGCATCAACTCCAGCCCGAGCGTCACGCACACGCTCGATCTGGCGGAAGGGCTAGCCTACCGCACGCAGCGTCTGATCGTCGGCCGCGAGGCGCTCGCGCCCGAATATGGCGTCGGTGATCTCTCGCCGGTGTTCCGCTCGAACGGCAACGCGCTGCCGCGCTCGCCGATCTGGCAGGGGCTGGCGGCGAGCGGCTTCCGCGATTGGCGGCTGCGCGTCGACGGCCTCGTCCGGCGCCGGCTCGCGTTGAGCCACGGGCAGCTGCGCGCGCTGCCGCGTCGCACCCAGATCACGCGCCACGATTGCGTCGAAGGTTGGAGCGCGATCGGGCAGTGGACCGGCGTGCAACTCAGCCTCGTTCTCGCACTGGCGGGCCTCGCGCGCGACGCTCGCTACATCGTCTTCCACTGCTTCGACGATTTTTCCGGCACGCCCTATTACGAGTCGATCGATCTGGTCGATGCCTTCCACCCGCAGACGATCCTCGCCTACGGCCTCAACGGCAAGCCGCTGCCGATCCAGAACGGCGCGCCGCTGCGCCTGCGGGTCGAGCGCCAGCTCGGCTACAAACACGCCAAGTTCCTGGACCGTATCGAGGCGGTGGCCAGCCTGAAGGACATTGCCGGCGGCAAGGGCGGCTTCTGGGAAGATGTGACCGGCTACGAATGGTATGCTGGCATCTGACCAGCGCCGATTGCGGTGCGTATGAAGTCGTAATCACGATCGCCGCAGTAACCATGTTCGGCCGGCCAATCATCCCGCCGAATCCCGCAGCTGATCGCGACCACGCAGCTACGCTAAGTGCCTGATCTTCCGCGCCGCCATTTGGACGTGGAACCGGAACAAAATTCCGATCGTTCGCCCGGCCGCAATCGAAACAAGAGGAGGGTCGGTCATGAACCGGTCACGACTGTTTACGCATGGACTTTGCGCGGCTGCGCTGGCGGCGCTCACCGCCGCTCCGGCGCTCGCCGAGGGCAAGGGCGATCGCGCCCAGAAGGCGATCGCTGCCGCACAGGCTAAGATCGATTCGATCAACGTCGCGGGTCTGACCGGTGACGCACCGGGCCTGCAGGCGCGGGCCAAGGCGGCGCTGGCGCACGCCCGCGAGGACGTCTCGGCCGGTGACAAGGAAGCCGGCATCCGCGACGCGATCAGCGCCTCGCAGCTTGCCGACCAGGCGATCGCCGCCGGCCAGCGCAACCGCGACATGGCTACGCAGGCGCATCTCGAAGACGCCCATGCGGCTGTGAACGCGGCGCAGGACCAGGCCGCCGACGCTAGCGCGCGAGCCGACAGTGCCCAGGCGCAGGCCGCCGACGCCAACGCACGCGCGGATGCCGCGCAGCAGGCAGCCGCTTCGGCGCAGGCCGATGCCGCCGCCGCACGCGCGGCGCCGCCGGCTACGACCACTACGGTTACCACCGTCGACAAGACACACACGTCGAGCGCGGCACCGGTGCATCACAAGGCCGTTCATACCAGCGCCAGCGGCCATTCGTCCAGCGAGCGCACGACGACGACCGTGACGACCGCACAAGCAGGCGCAGCGCAGTAATAAATAGAAGACGGGTCGTAGAAGCGGCGGCGGGTCGGCTCAGTCCGGCTCGCCGCCGCGATATTTGAGTTCAAGATAGCGGCCCTGCGTCGCGAGCGCGGCAAGATCGCCGGCCGCGAGCCGCTCGTTCATCCGGGCAATCTCCTCGCCGATCAGCCCGAGGCCTTCGACCAGTTGGCGATCGGGGCTTTCGGCGCCGTCGCGCGCGGTGCGGCGGAGCGCGGGCGGAACCTTCTGATAGTTGCGCACCAGTTCGGGCAGTTCGTCCGCGAGGAGACGGCGTACCTCGAACGCCGCCGGCTCGCGCGCGTCGAGCGTCGCCAGCTGCGGGCCGAGTGCCTCGAGCTGAAGCGAGATCGCATCGAGCGGCCGCTGCGCCGGCGCGGGCAGCGCCATCCGCTGGCGATCCAGCCAATCCTCGGTGCGCTGCGGCAGCGCCGCGATGTCGACCGCCGCGTTCGGAGTAGCTGCCGCCGCAAGATCGGGTTCACGCGAGACTTGAGCGATACCGAGCACCGCTAGGAGGAAGGCGAGCGCGGCGAGCATCGCACCCGACTGGCCGATCGGACCGATCAGGAACGCGAACGCGGTCACTGCCGCGAGGATCAGCACGAAGGCGATCACGATGCGCCTCGCAATCCGCGTCGCTTGCCGCCGCCGCCGCTCGCGTCGCCGCTGCGCCTGCCGCCGCGCCTCCGGCGAGAGGCGGCGCAGCAATTCCGCGGCATGCGCGATGATGTCGTCGGAACTCGGCATCAGCTCGCCAGGCGGAACGGATCGGCCTGCGCCGGCTGCCCGGACTGCGCGGCGCCTTCCGCGCGCGCGATATAGCCCTTGGATTTCTCGACCTCGGCGCCAAGCGCGTCGACGGTCTGCTTCATGCTGTCGAGCGCCTTCAGCTTGAACGCGTCGATCGCATCCATCGTCTGGTAGATGTTCTGGAAGGCGCGCTTGAGCGTGTCGACAGGCACGGTCGAGGCGGCGGCTTGGCTGTGGATCTCACCGGTCTGCTTGCGCAAGAGCTCGCCGGTCGAATCGATGATGTTCGCGGTCGTCGTGTTGAGCGCGGTGATCTGGTTGAGCACCAGCTTCTGGCCGTTGAGCGCCTGCGCAACCGTCACCGCGGTCTTGAGCGCGGCGACGGTGGTGGTCGACGCGCGATCGACGCCCTTGATCAGCTCGATGTTGTTCTTCTTGACGAGATCGAGCGCGAGATAGCCCTGCACCGTCACTGCCATTTGGGTGAGCAGGTCCTGCGCGCGCTGGCGGGTGTAGAAGAGCGCGCTTTCGCGGATCGCCTTGGCCTTTTCGGGATCGCCGGCATCGAGCTCGGCCGCCTTGCCCTCGAGCCCCTGGTCGAGCGACTTGGCGATCTGGATCATCTGCTCGAGCCGACCCATCGCCGCCCATAGTCCCTGCCGCTCGACGTCGATCGCGGCATTGTCCTTGAGCAGCTCGTCCTTGCCGGAGGCGAGCCGCTCGAGGATCGTCGCGATGTGGCTCTGCGCGGACTTGTAGCCGTCGAAATAGGTCCGCATCCGGCCGCCGAACGGGATCACGCCGAGGAAGCGGCGCTTGGAAAGCGCGCCTTGGCGGCCGGGATCGAGATCCTCGATCGTGCGGCGGAGCGCGGCGAGATCGGTGCCGACGCCGCTCTCCTTGTCCATCGCGCGCACCGGGCGATCGAGGAAGCGGTTCGAGTGGCCGGCGGCGTCGGCGATCTCGCGCCGCCCCATGTTGGTAAGCTGATCGACCTTCTTGCCGAATTCGGGGCTGTTGGCATCGAGCGCGGCAAGCTCGGAAACGAAAGCGTCAGCCCGCTTCTGCAGCTCGCTCCTCTGCCCATCGTCGAGCGGCACGAGGCCAGCCGCCTTTTCGGGCGCGACGGCTGCGACCGGCGGCGGCGGCGTCAGGACGAGATCGGCATCGCTGGCCATGCGCTTCCCCTCAAACCTTCATTCAAGATGGTGGGAAGCGCTGTCTTGCGCAAGTGATACAGTGCGCGGGAACTTCGCGCCACCAGGCGGGTTGCCTTCTAAAACGGCTCGGGTTCACCGGCCCGAAACGAGAGGCGATCCGGTTGGCGCTGAAGCTGGCTTCCGGGTTCAAGAACCGCGAGGCGCGGCGCAAGGTGTTCGTTGCAGCACGAATGCGCTCCGATAGCGGCTGGGTCGACGTGACGATCCGGAACATCTCGTCACGCGGCATTCTCGTCCAGACCGTCGATCCGCCCGCGCCCGGCCGAGCCATCGAGCTTCGCCGCGCCAGCCATATCATCATCGCCCGCGTGGTGTGGCGTGGGCGCGGCGAGTTCGGCGTCCGCACGCAGGATGTGCTCGCTATCGATGACATCGTCGCGCCGCCGGGTGACGCGACTCCCCGTGCGGACGGGCGACCCGGCGAGCGACGCCGCGATCCGGAACGGCTCGCCGCCGCCGCAGTCGCCGCCAAGCTCGAGGCGAGCCGGCAACGCGCCGCGATGTTCCAATATGTCGTGCTTGCCGGCGGCGCGCTCGCGGCGGCGCTGTTCGCGGGCTTCAAGGTCTACGGCCTGCTCGCCCGCATGGCCGCCGCGGTTTCCGCGAACTTGCCCTGAGCGGGGTGCTCAGGCGTTGCCGTTGCGGCGCCGGGTCTCCCAGCCCTTGCGCGCCGCCGCCGAGCGCTGCTCCGCGCTGCCGGACTTGTGTGCGCGGCCGCCACGCGACGAAGCGGGATGATCGCTCTTCCGGCCGCGCCCGGAGCCCGACTTCTTGCCGCCGCCATCGTCCTTGTTCACGGTCGCCCAGGCACGCCGCTCGGCCTCCTTTTTGGGTGTGCCGCGCTTCTCATAGCCTTCCTCGATATGCTCGGCCTTGCGCTTCTGCTTGGCGGTGTAGCTGCTCTTGTCGCCCTGGGGCATGGCGGATCTCCTGATCGAGACCCGATAAACGCGTGAACGTCAGCGCTGTTGCGCATGCCCGGTTTCGGTGACAGCGGCTTCGGCAGATGTCGTGCTCCGGCGAAGTTCGGCGCGGTGAAGGAGAAAGGACCGCATCTGCCGCCAACGCTCCAGCCTTCGCCGGAGCACGGCGAGCTCTAGCTTTGCGGATAGTCGGGCCGGGCTGCCAGCAGGCGGATGTCGACGGCGCCGAGCAGCGGGCGGCCCTGCATCACGATCGAGTAGCGCCAATGTTCGGCCGAAGGCTCGCTCATCACCTGGCGGACGAGCAGGCCGAGCGGTCCTTCCTTCACCGGCGCGCCGCGCAATCCCGCCGGGTTTTCCACCCCCGCGCGCAGCAGCTTGCCTGGCGTACCCCAGTTCGCACCGTTCATCGCAGCCCCCCGGCCAATCCGTCCATGATGCGCACGACCTCGAGAGTCGTGCAAGCATGGTCACGGGATCAGCCGATGGCGCCGTGGCAGTGCTTGTACTTGCGGCCCGAGCCGCACGGGCAGGGTGCGTTGCGGCTGACGCCGCGCCAGTTCGCCTGCTCCTCCGGGCCGCGCGCGTCGGCGGCGAGATCGGTCTCGCTGGCGGGCAGCACGGGCGCCTGCGCGACGGCTTGCGTGTCGGCCGGCGCGAGCCGGGTGGTGACGAAGCCCATGTCGGCGAAGGCGGGCGCAGCGGCGGCGAACGGGCTGGCGGCGTCGCGGTCGGCGCTGTCGTCTTCGCCGGTCAGAGGATCGAGATGTGTGGTGAGGAAGGCCGGCAGCTCGGGCAGCGGCTGCGGCTGGTAGAAGCGGGTGTGCGCGAGCGTGTGCGTCACGCTCTCGCGGATCGCGCCGAGCATCCGTTCGAACAGCGCGAACGCCTCCTGCTTATACTCGTTGATCGGCGTCTTCTGCGCATAGGCGCGCAGATGGATCACCTGGCGAAGCGCGTCGAGCGTCGAGAGATGTTCCTTCCAATGCTCGTCGAGCTGCTGGAGGAGGACGCTCTTCTCGATGTTGCGCCACGCCTCGTCGCCGATCTCTGCTGCCTTCGCGGCGACGTCGGTGTCGGCCTGTTCCTGGATGCGCGTCGCGATCAGCTCGGGCTCGACGGCCTCTTCCTGAAGCCAGTCGTCGAGCGGCGGCTCGAAGCCGAACACGGCAGCGGTGCGCTCCTTGAGCCCGACGACGTCCCACTGCTCGGGATAGGAGCCGATCGGGCAGGCATCGCTGACGAGCCCGGCGACGGTCTCGCCGCGCATCTCCTCGACGACGTCGTCGACCGTCGCGGCATCGAGGATGTCGTTGCGTTGCTCGTAGATGACCTTGCGTTGGTCGTTCATCACGTCATCGTATTCGACGACTTGTTTGCGGATGTCGTAGTTGCGCGCCTCGACCTTCTTCTGCGCGGTCTGGATCGCCTTCGAGATCCAGGGCGAGATGATCGCTTCGCCATCCTGAAGGTTCGAGTTCATCATCCGCGCGAACATGGTTTGCGGGCCGAAGATGCGCAGCAGATCATCGTCGAGCGAGAGGTAGAAACGCGACAGGCCGGGGTCGCCCTGGCGGCCCGAGCGGCCGCGCAGCTGGTTGTCGATGCGGCGGCTCTCGTGGCGTTCCGTGCCGAGCACGAACAGGCCGCCGGCGGCGAGCACGCGCGCCTTCTCGGCCTCGATCTCGGCGCGGATGCGCGTCACCGCCGCGTCGTAGGCAGGCATTCCTTCCTCGAGGTCCGGATGCTCGTCCGCCATGCGGAATTCGAGATTGCCGCCGAGCTGGATGTCGGTGCCGCGCCCGGCCATGTTCGTGGCGATGGTCACGGCGCCCATGCGCCCGGCCTGCGCCACGATATGCGCTTCCTGCTCATGATAGCGGGCATTGAGCACCGCGTGCGGCACGCCTTCCTTCTGGAGATATTCGGAGAGCAACTCGGATTTCTCGATCGAGACGGTGCCGACGAGGATCGGCTGGCCGATCTCGCGCTTGGCCCGGATCGCCTGCGTGATCGCGGCAAATTTATCGGGCAGGTTCTTGTAGAACTCGTCGTCCTCATCGATCCGCTGCACCGGCACGTTGGTCGGGATCGAAACGACGTTCATCTTGTAGATTTCGTAGAATTCGGCGGCCTCGGTCGCTGCGGTGCCCGTCATGCCCGAAAGCTTCGGATACATGCGGAAATAGTTTTGGAAGGTGATCGAGGCGAGCGTCTGGTTCTCGGGCTCGATCTCGACGCCTTCCTTGGCCTCGACTGCTTGGTGCAGCCCCTCCGACCAGCGCCGGCCATCCATCATGCGGCCGGTGAACTCGTCGATGATGATCACCTTTCCGTCCTTGACGATGTAATCGATGTCGCGGCGGAAGATGGCGTTGGCGCGCAGCGCCTGGTTCAGGTGGTGTACCACCTGCGTGTTCTCGAAATCATAGAGGTTGCTGCCCTCGAGCAGCCCGGCGGTCTCGAGCATCCGCTCGACGGTCTCGGTGCCGTCCTCGGTGAGGACGACCGAACGCTGCTTCTCGTCGAGCTCGTAATCCTCGGGCGAGATCTGCTTCACGATCGCGTCGATCGACTTGTAGAGCTCGCTCTTGTCTTCGGTCGGACCGGAGATGATCAGCGGCGTGCGCGCCTCGTCGATCAGGATCGAATCGACCTCGTCGACGATCGCGTGGAAGAACGGCCGCTGCACCATGTGAGCGCGATCGTACTTCATGTTGTCGCGCAGATAGTCGAAGCCGAATTCGTTGTTGGTGCCGTAGGTGATGTCGGAGAAATAGGCGTCGCGGCGCTGCTGGTCGGAGAGGTTGGGCACGATCACGCCGACGGTCAGGCCGAGGAAGCGATACACCTGTCCCATCCACTCGGCGTCGCGTGCCGCGAGATAGTCGTTGACGGTGACGACGTGGACGCCTTGGCCGGCGAGCGCATTCAGATAGACCGCCAGCGTCGCGACCAGCGTCTTGCCTTCGCCCGTCCGCATCTCGGCGATCTCGCCGCGATGGAGCACGATGCCGCCGATCAGCTGGACGTCATAATGGCGCTGGCCGAGCGTGCGCTTGGCCGCCTCGCGCACCGTCGCGAACGCCTCGGGCAGCAAATCGTCGAGCGTCTGCCCTTCCGCCAAGCGGCGGCGGAAGACGATCGTCTGGTTGGCGAGCTCATCGTCGGTCATCGCCGCAATCGACGGCTCGAACCCGTTGATGCGCGAAACGATCGAGCCCAGCGACTTGACGTAGCGGTCGTTCGACGACCCGAAGATAGCCTTGGCGATGCCGCCGAGCATGGGCTTTTCCTAAAAACGCGCGGAAACAGGCTAGGCCTCAGCCGTGCCGAAACGGGGCGGAAATAGGGGGCGGCGGGAGTGCCGTCAATTCGGGCGCGATATCACCAGAGCGTCCGAACGGGATAGCGACGGATCATCTTGTCGGCGGTGATCAGCGTGAGGTCGGCATGGATGGCATGCGCGATCAGCATGCGATCGACCGGATCGCCGTGGAGATTAGGCAGGCGGCGAGCGACGCGCCAGACATGTGCCGGCAGATCGACGAGCACCAACGACAGCGCATCGAGAATCGCATCGAGCGCCACGCTCCCAGCAAGGCGACCGCGCCGGTGCAGATCCTCGAACTCCCAGGCGGAGACGGCGCTCACGAGAAGACGGTTGGTCGGATCGACGATCGCTTCCGCAGCCGCGGGTGAAAGCTGTCGGTAGCCCGCGCCTGCCCAGATCATCGCGTGGGTATCAATCAGATAATCCAAACTTGCGCCTCAACCGTTCGTCTTCGTCGACGCGATCCGCCTTGAGCGCTTCGATGCTCAGATCATAGCCTTCAAGCGCTTCCTTCCACATTCCGAATGCAGCCATCCGCTTTGCCGCGATCTTCTGGAGTTCCGCCTCGCGTGCTTCCTCGACGGGCACGAGGCGAACCTGCGGCGCTCCCGCCTTCGCGAGTACGACCTCCTCGCCGCGCAGCGCCGCTGCGACCAGCTCGGAAAGCCGCGTCTTCGCCTCACCGATGTTGACCGTCTTCGCCTTGCCGATCTTTTCACGCTTGGTCATGCCACAAATCTGCCTTGGCCAAGTAGCTTGGTCAAGATGTTGGAGCATAGCGCAGCGCATCTTCCGCACCTATAGCCGCGCCCATGTCCGATGCCGTCTCCCCGCTTGCGATCCTCTTTCCAGCGCTGCCGCCCGTTGCCGGCGTGCGGCTCGCCATCGCGCGGGCGCGGTACAAGGATTGGGATCGCTGCGATCTCACCTTCGTGGCGCTCGACGAGGGAACGGTCGTCGCGGGCGTGACGACGCAATCCAAATGCCCGTCGCCCGAGGTGGAATGGTGCCGGGCCGCGCTGCCGCTGGGGCGGGCGCGGGCCTTGGTGGTCAATGCGGGCAACAGCAACGCCTTCACCGGCCATCGCGGCCGCGCCGCGGTGGAGGCGATAGCGGCGCGTGTCGCACAGGCGACCGGCTGCGCGCCGTCGGACGTGTTCGTCGCATCGACCGGCGTCATCGGCGTGCCGCTGCCGATCGACAAGGCCGAGGCGGGGATCGACGCGGTGCTGCGGGCGCCGGAAGCGTCGTGGCAGGAGGCCGCGCGCGCCATCTCGACCACGGACACCTTCCCCAAGGGGACCGCGGCGACCGCGATCGTGGACGGCAAGCGGATCCGCATCGTCGGCATCATCAAGGGATCGGGCATGATCGCGCCGGACATGGCGACGATGCTCGGCTTCGTCTTCACGGACGCGGCCGTCGCGCCCGGAGTCCTCCAGCGCGCGCTCAACGCCGCGAATGCGGCGACCTTCTCCTGCATCACCGTGGACAGCGACACGTCGACCTCGGACACGGTGCTCGCCTTCGCCACCGGCCGCGCGGGCAACGCGCCGATCGAGGATGAGGACAGCCCCGGCGCCGACGCCTTCGCCGCCGCGCTGACCGATGTCTGCCGCCGGCTCGCGCATCTCGTCGTGCGCGATGGCGAGGGCGCCTCCAAGTTCATCGCGGTGACGGTCGAGGGAGCGGTTTCCGATGAGAGCGCGCGGCGTGTCGGCCTCAGCATCGCCAACTCGCCGTTGGTCAAGACTGCGATCGCCGGCGAGGACGCCAATTGGGGCCGCGTCGTCATGGCGGTCGGCAAGGCCGGCGAGCCCGCCGAGCGCGACAAGCTCGCGATCCGCTTCGGCGCCACCCAGGTGGCGGAAGGCGGTCTCGCCGTCGACGGTTATGACGAGGCACCGGTTGCCGCGCACCTCAAAGGTCAGGAGATCGAGATCGGCGTCGATCTCGGGTTGGGCGAAGGGCGCGCCACGGTGTGGACCTGCGATCTCACCCACGGCTACATCTCGATCAACGCCGATTATCGGAGCTGATAATCACCGCACTCCCTCTTCCGTTCGGTTCGAGCTTGTCGAGAACCGGCCGAGAGCCCCGGTTTCTCGACCGCGGGTCTCGACAGGCTCCACCATCTGCTCGAAGCGAAGGAAACGAGACAAGCTGATGCATCCCCTCCACGATCCCGTCGCCGCGATGATGCGCGAGGTGGCGGAGACGATCATGATGCCGCGCCATCGCCGGCTCGCGGCCGACGAAGTGATGCAGAAGGGCCCGGACGATCCGGTGACGATCGTCGATCGCGAATCGGAAGCGCTGTTCACCGCGCGGCTGCCGGTGCTGCTGCCGGGCAGCCGCGTCGTCGGCGAGGAGGCGTGCGCCGCCGACGAGCGCCTGATCGAAACGCTCGGTGACGGTGTCGTCTGGATCGTCGACCCGCTCGACGGCACGTCCAATTTCGCCGCGGGCGAGGGCGCGTTCGGGATCATGGTCGCGCTGGCCGAAGGCGGCGTCGTGCAGGCGGGCTGGGTCTACGATCCGGTGCGCAAGCGGATGTGCCACGCCGCGCTGGGCGGCGGCGCGTTCGTCGACGGTGCGCGCGTTGGAACGCCAGCGAGCGGTGGAGAACCGCCGGTCGCCGCGCTCGCGACCAAATATCTGCCGGAGGCCAAGCGGCCGCTCGTCGCTGCGGCGGTGGCGGGCAAGCTTGCCGAGGTGCCGGTGCCGGGCTGCGCCGCCGAACAATATCCGCGCGTCGCGCTCGGCGAGAACGACATCGCGCTGTTCTGGCGGACGCTGCCCTGGGATCATGCGCCCGGCGCGCTGTTCCTCGAGGAGGCGGGCGGCCGCGTCGCCTATCTCGACGGCGGCGCCTATCGCGTAACCGAACGCCGCGCCGGCATGATCGCGGCGGCGAGCCCGGCATTGTGGGACTATGCCGCCGCGCTCATCGCGCCAGCGCTCAGGTGACGTGGCGGCGTCCGCGCTTGATTTCCCCTCCCTGCGAGGGAGGGGCCGGGGATGGTTTGTTATCGAGGCGGACGTCTCGCCGCATATCCGCCCACCCCAAACTCCACCCTTTCAGGGAGCGGCTCTTGGGGCGGCGCTGCACCTCGGGCGCTTGACATGAGGGGCGGCTGCGCCTGCGGCCGGGTGCGCTACCGGCTTGCGAGCACACCCGTCGACACCGGCTGGTGCCACTGCCGGCTGTGCCAGAAGGTCGCGGGCGCACCGGCACTGGTGTTCGGGACCGTGCCGATCGGCGATTTCCTGATCGAGCAGGGCGCCGAGCAAATTGGCGCGATCTCGCTCGTCGACCATGGCGTGCGCCAGTTCGCGCGCTGCTGCGGCACGCCACTTACCATCCAAGTCGTCCATCAGCCGGGGCGGATCGACGTCACCATCGCATCGCTCGACGATCCCGCCGCGGTGCCGCCCGGCTTCCACATCTGGATGGCGAGCGCGATCCCCTGGGCCGAACCGGGCGACGATCTGCCGCGGTTTGACGATGCGGGACGGGATGGGCCGGACTGACAGATTCCGGTGTTCCTGCGAAAGCAGGAACCCAGAGCCGCTTGCGCTGCTCTCGTTGCCCTCGGCTCCGGCTTTCGCCGGAGCACGGGTTCTCGGCTGAGCTTCAGAAGAACAATTTTCGCACGCTGATCTTCACCGTCCGGCCGAACGGATCGAGCAGATCGGGCTGGTAGCGCAGCGGCGTCGCGCCGGTGGCGTCGCGGACGCGCTGCCGGCTGTCGGCGAGGTTGGTGACGGCAAACGTGATCCGCGCGCCGCGCGCCCAAGCGTGCTTGGCGAGGCTGCCGATCTGCTGGAGGTTCGCGAAGAGGCGCAGATTGGCGGTGGCGAGCGGTGAGAAGCGCAGGTCGCCGGTCGGCGATCCGGCGGCGCCCGTCACCGTCGTGCCGCTCTGCCACTGGCCGGAAAGCCGCAGCCCGAGGCCGTTGTTCGAATAGCCGAGCTGGAGCTCGACTTGGTGACGCGGCTGGCCGCCATTGGCGCCGATCGTGTCGCCGTTGAGCAGATCGAGCTTCGGCACGCCCGGCCGGATCATCACGTCGTCGCGGAAATAAACGGTGTGGTAGACCGCGATCATCAGCCGCCCGCTGTTCTGCGCGCCGCCGCGCCCGCCGGCACGCCCACCACCGCCGCCGCCGAACCCGCCGCGGCCACCGACGCGTCCGCCACCGCCGTCAAGGCGATCGCCGCCGGTGTTGCCCGGCGGCCCGTCATTGGCGTTGGGTCCACCGCCACCGCCACCGCCCCCGCCCCCGCCCCCGCCCCCGCCACCGCCCCCGCCACCGCTTGGCGCCTGGCCGTTGGCGGCGGCACGCGCGGCGGCTTGCGCGCGAAGTTGCTCGAAGCGCTGCCGCATCGCGTCCGCCAGCGCGGGATTATACTTGCTCTTGAGCGGCTGCGAAAAGTTGATCCCCCAGCGCAGCTCCTCGCGATTCTCGCGCGCGAAATTGACCGGCCGCGCGTCGACTTCCGCGAGGTCGCCGTCGGCGTCGCGCATGAAGCGATCGGGAAAGGCATCCTCGATCGCTGCGGTCGGCTCGGGCAGCGTCGCGATCGCGTTGCGGATCCGGCTGGAGACGAAGTTGGCGGTGAGCGTGAGGTCCTGCTTGATGTGCGGCTTGATCGTCAGGCCGAGCTTGTAGACGCGCCGGCTGTCGGCCTTGAGCGAGCCGGTGCCGCCGTTGATCTGCGTCACGTCGACGGTCTCGCCGCGCACCGCATCGTAGACGCGCACGTCCGGCGTGACGATCAGCGGGTTGCCGAGCTGCTGCACGGTCGGTGCGGCATGGTCGTGCGTCGCCGATCCGATCAGCGTGACGGCATCGTGCGGTGACCAGGTGAAGCCGTAGCCGAGCGTCTTGAGCGTGCCGAAGTCGGAGAGATGGTCGACCGCGAGGTTGAGATTGGCCGAGAGATTGCCGATCGCGTCGAGGAAATGCGTCTTGCGGCTGGTGATCGGCACGTCGAGGTTGAGCTGCCCGTTGCCGTCGGTGCGGGAGAGGTCGCTGAGCGTGTCGATGCCTGCGCGCATCGAATTGGAGTGGAAGCCGGACAGCGTCACGCCGGCCTTGAGCGTCGTCGAAACCGGTCCGCCGGGCAGGTCGAACAGCGGGCCGTTGGCGACGATGGCGACCTCACCGGTGTCCGAGCGCGCATGCGCCTTGTCGAACAGGCTCGGCCCGCTCAGCGGACCGAATGGATTGGTCGCAGGATCGTTGGCGTTTAGTCCGGCCTGGACGGCACTGAGGTCGAAGCCCGTCGCCGTCGTCGTGCGCGTGTCGCTGTGATCGTAGGTGCCGGTGAAGGTCCACATCCACTTGCCGGCATTGCCGTTGAGCGTCGTGCCGAGGTGTGCCGTGACCGTGCCAATATGCTGGGTGAGCGGATCGCCGCCGAGATAGCGGCGGATCGTGACGTCGTCGGGCGAAGTCGAGAACGGGTTGCCGGCGGGCAGCGTCAGCTTCGCGAGCGGCAGCCCCTGGAGCCCGTCGCTATCGCTGACGTCGACGTTCGCATTCACCGTCGCCGAGACGCCGCCGAGGATGACGCGGTTGTAGACGCTGTTGGCGGTGAACTCGCGCGTCGCCGGCTTGAGCGTGCGGTCGGACGCGAGCCCGGTGGGAACGGCGCTGCCGGGAATGCCCTGCTCGACGATGTTGCGGTCGCTGTCGAGCAGCTGCGCGGCTTGGCTGTACTTCAGATCGAGCTGGGCGCGGCCGTCTCCACGAATACGCAGCATGTCGCCCTGCACCTCGCCATTGGCGCCGTCGCCCTCGGTCGCGAAGCCGCCGTCGAGCTCGCCGGTGATCGAGCGGAAACGGCGGCGGAGCACGATGTTGACGACGCGCTGGTTGGCCGTGAAGCCATATTTGAGGCCGACTTCCTCGGGCAGGATGTCGACGCGCTGGATCGCCTCGGTCGGGATGTCGCGGATCTCCGCGAGGCTCGAGATGCGCCGCCCGTTGAGCAGCACCACCGGCGCCTCGCCGCCGCGGCCGCGATCGCTCTGCGTCTCGGGCGCGAGTTCGGCGAGCAGATCGGTGACCGAGCTGACGCCGTAGGATCGGATATCCGCGGGCGAGAGCTGTTCCTCGGGCGGGATGTCGCCGACCACCGCACCGCGCTGCGGCAGTTTGCGTGCGGTGACGACGATGTCCTCATTGTCGTCATCGTCATAGCTCTGGGATTGTGTCTTGCCCTTGCTGGACGAGGCCGGCGGCGCGGCGGTCTGCGCGGCGAGGGCGGCCGGCAAGGACAGCAGGGACAGGCCGACCACCCAGCACCACGCACGCAAACTCATCACCCCGCCTATCCCCACTCACCCGTTCGTCCTGAGCGCAGTCGAAGGACGTGCCGCGAACGGTCCGGCTGCCTCACGTGCTTCGACTTCGCTCAGCACGAACGGGACGATGCTGGTTGTGGCTACCCGATCCATGTCACATCCGCATTTCAGCGTTGAAACCGGCACCCGGCCGTGCATCCATGGCGCGCCTTGGCTGAACCTGCCCCTAACCCCGTCCTGGCCGTCCGCGATCTGCGCGTGCGCTTCGCGACGCCCGATGGTGCGGTCAAGGCCGTGCGCGGAGTCTCGTTCGATATCGCGCGCGGCGAGTGTCTCGCGATCGTCGGCGAGAGCGGCTCGGGCAAGAGCCAGAGCCTGATGGCGGTGATGGGGCTGATCGCCGGCAATGGTGAGGTCTCCGGGAGCGCCAAGTTCGAAGGCGAGGAGCTGATCGGGCTCGGCGCACGCGCGCTCGATCGGTTGCGCGGTGCGCGGATGGCGATGATCTTCCAGGATCCGCTTACCGCGCTCACCCCGCACCTGCGCGTCGGCGACCAGATCGCCGAGACGCTCGTCGCGCATCGCGGCGTCGGCTGGGGCGCGGCGCGCAAGGAGGCGCGGCGCTGGCTCGATCATGTCCGCATTCCCGAAGCGGCACGCGGGATGCGCCAATATCCGCACGAGCTTTCCGGCGGCATGCGCCAGCGCGTGATGATCGCCGCCGCGATGGCGTGCGGGCCGGCGCTGCTCATCGCCGACGAGCCGACCACCGCGCTCGACGTGACCGTCCAAGCCGAGATCCTCGACCTGATGGCCGAGCTGATGCGTGAGAGCGGCGCCGCGCTCGCGCTCGTCACCCACGATATGGGCGTCGTGGCGCGGATGGCGGACCGTGTCTGCGTTATGAAGGAGGGCGCCTTCGTCGAGCAGGGCGCGGCCACAGCGCTCTTCGCCGATCCACGATCGGATTACACCCGCCGCCTGCTCGCGGCGATACCGCGCCTTGATGCGCTGGAACGGTCGCTGCCGCCGGTCGATCCTGCAGCGGCGCCGGTGGTGGCGGCACGCGGCATCGAAGTGCGTTTCCCGATCGGTGCGGGCCTGTTCCGGAGGCCGAAGATGCTGCGCGCGGTTGACGGCGTCGATGTCGCGATCCGGCCGGGCGAGACGGTCGGCATCGTCGGCGAGAGCGGCTGCGGCAAGTCCACATTGGCGCGTGCGCTGATTCGGCTGCTGCCGGCGAACGCGGGCAGCGTGACGTTGCTCGGCCGCGATCTCGGCGCGCTCGACGCCGCCGCATTGCGGGCGGCGCGCAAGGATCTCCAGATCGTCTTCCAGGATCCGCTCGCCAGCCTCGATCCGCGCATGACCATCGGCGGCGCGATCGCCGAGCCGCTCACCGTCTTCGGTCCGCATCTCGGCCGTGCCGCGCGCGAGGCGGCGGCGCTCGCCGCGATGACGCGCGTCGGCTTGAGCGACGCCTTCCTCAACCGCTACCCGCACGAGCTTTCCGGCGGCCAGAACCAGCGCGCCGGGATTGCGCGCGCGACGATCCTCGAACCCAAATTCATGATCTGCGACGAGGCTGTCTCGGCGCTCGACGTCTCGATCCGCGCGCAGATCGTCGACCTGCTGATCGCGCTGCAGGCCGAGCTCGGGCTCGCGATACTGTTCATCAGCCACGATCTCGCCGTGGTGCGCGAGCTCTGCCACCGCGTGATGGTGCTCTATCTCGGGCGGGTGGTGGAGGAGGGGATGCGCGCGCAGATCTTCGGCGATCCGCGCCACCCCTATACGCGCACGCTGCTCGCCGCCGCGCTTTCGCCCGATCCGGCGCTCGAGCGCCGCCGGCCGCGGCTCCGCGCGATCGGCGAGCCGCCGAGCCCGCTCGACCGCCGCGCCGCCTTCCGCTTCGCACTGTCGCGGCTGGCCGGCGGTGCCGATCCCGAGACCGCGCCGCTGCCGGAGCTGATCGAGGTCGCACCGGGTCATCGCGTGGCGGAATTCGATCCTTAGAGCCGTTTTGTGTCGATCCATCTCCGCCGTTCGCCCTGAGGCACTGAGCCTGTCGAAGTGCCGTCTCGAAGGGTCGCCGTGGTTCGAGACGAGCCTTCGCCTGCGCTCAGTCTCTCCTCACCACGAACGGGAAAGACGCAAAATCAGCGAACCCCCCGCCGGCACAGGAAGCGCTTGGGATGATAGTCCGCAGGATTGTCGCGCCAGCCGCTGATGTCGGGATCGACGAGGTTGCGGCCGCTGTAGACGTAAAGCGGGAGGATCGCGGCGTCGGCCATCGCGACGCGCTCGGCCTCGACCAGCAGCCGCGCGCGGCGGCCGATGTCGCGCTCCTCGTCGGAGGCGGCGATCAGCGCATCGAAGCGCGCGCTGTGATAGTCGCTATAGTTCTGGGCGCCGCCGCCCGACGAGAGGATGCGCAGGAAGCTGATCGCATCGTTGAAGTCGACGAACCATGCCGCGCTCGCCGCCTCGAAATTGCGCGCGACGAGATCGGCGTAAAGGATCTGCCCCTCCTCGGGCGCGAGATCGAGCCGCACCCCGATCGCGCGCCAGTCCGATTGCAGCGCCGGCCAGATGATCCGTTCCCCGGCGTTCGAATATTTGAATTCGAGGCGCAGCGGGTGCGCGGCGTCGATGCCGGCGCGTCGCAGCAGCTCGCGTGCCACCGCGTCGCGGAACGACAGCGGCCAGTCGGCCCAAGCGGCGCGCGGCAGACCGGGATAGTTGGCGATGCCCGGCGGCACGAAAGCGTAGGCTGGGCGCTGGCCGGCGCGCAGCAGCTTGCCGGCGATGAAGTCGCGGTCGATCGCGATCGAAAGCGCCACGCGCACGCGCGGGTCGGCGAACGCACGAACATGCGAGCTGAGCGCGATATAGGCGGTCGCGAACACCGGGTTGGCGTGGACATAGCCCGGCAGCCTGCGGCGCAGATAGTTCACCCGGTTGGACGCGAACGCGATGTTGAGATCGAGTTCGCCCGTCCCGACCGCGCGCTCCGCGGCGATCGTGTCCGAGATCGGACGGTAGGCGATTTGATCGAAGCAGACCTGCGCATTGCCGTAATATCGCGGGTTGCGGACGAGCACGAGCCGATCGTTGAGCGCCCAGCTCGCAAGCTGATAGGGGCCGTTGGAGACCATGTGGCCGGGCTGCGTCCAGGCATCGCCCCAGCGCCGCACGACATGCTCCGGAACCGGCACGGCGCTCGTATTGTCGAGCAGCAGCGGCAGATAGGGCGCGGGATGGGTGAGGTGCAGCACCAGCGTGCGCGGATCGGGCGCGGCCGCGCCGAGCGTTTCGGGCGCCGCCTTGCCGGCGGTGACCGCCTCGCCGTTGACCAGCACCGCGAGCAGCCAGGCATAAGGCGAGGCAGTGTGCGGATCGACCAGCCGCCGGAACGCGAACACGAAATCCTGCGCCGTGACCGGCATGCCGTCCGACCAGTGCGCATCGCGCAGGTGGAAGGTCCAGGTCAGCCCGTCGGGCGAGGTCTCCCAGCGTGTCGCCATTCCGGGCATGGCGGTGCCGTCCGCGTCGAGCGTGGTGAGGCCGGCGAACAGATCGTAGAGCACCGTCGCTTCGGTGGTGAGCTGCGTCTTGGGCGGATCGAGGCTCTCGACCTCGGCGCCGTTCCCCGCCTCGAGGCATAGCTTGCCGGCGGGGCAGGGCGTGCGCCCGCCGCCGCCGCTATGCCCGCAGGCGGCGAGGAGGAGGGTGAGGGGAATGAACAGCCCATGGGCAAGGCCGCGCCAACTAAACCCGTTCGTCCCGAGCGAAGTCGAGGAACGTGCGGCAAACGCCGCCCCTCGATCACGTGTCTCGACTTCGCTCGACACGAACGGATTGGTCGGTTTCGTGGAGTTCATCGCTCGCGGGGATCGAGCGCGTCACGGAGGCCGTCGCCGACGAAGTTGAACGCCATCAGCGTCAGCGCCATCGCCAGTGACGGGAAGAGCAGCAGCCAGGGCGCGAGCTCCATGTCGCGCGCGCCGTCGCTGATCAGCGTGCCGAGCGAGGTCATCGGCTCCTGCACGCCCAATCCCAGGAAGGAGAGGAAGCTTTCGGCGAGGATCACGCCGGGGATCGTCAGCGTCACATAGACGACGACCGGCCCCAAGAGGTTCGGTGCGATGTGGCGGTGGACGATCTGCGCCGGCGTCAGCCCCATCGCGCGGGCGGCCTCGACGAAATCGCGATGCTTGAGCGCGATCGTCTGGCCGCGCACGATCCGCGCCATCGTCAGCCACTCGACCGCGCCGATCGCGACGAACAGCAGGATGAAGTTCTTGCCGAACGTCACCATCAGCAGGATCACGAAGAAGATGAACGGCAGCGAATAGAGGATATCGACGATGCGCATCATCGCCTCGTCGATCCGCCCGCCGAGATAGCCGGCGGTGGCGCCATAGGCGACGCCGATGACGAGGCTCACTCCCGACGCGACGACGCCGACCGCGAGGCTGACCGCGAGTCCCATCAGCAGCCGCGAGAGCAGGTCGCGGCCGAGCGCGTCGGTGCCGAGCAGATGGCTGTGCGCGAGCGGCGGCAGCCAGATGTCGGCCTTGTCGACCTGGTCATAGGCATAGGGCGAGAGCCACGGACCGATCAGCGCGGCGAGCACCAGCAGGCCGAGCAGGATCAGGCTCGCCCGCGCGCCACGATTGGCGAGCAGGCGGCGGCGGGCATCCTCCCACAGGCTGCGTCCGGCGGCCGCGACGGGAGCGGGAAGCGCGGCCTCGCTCATGCCAGACTGATCCGCGGATCGAGCGCAGCCTGGGCGAGGTCGGCAGCGAGGTTGAGGAGCAGGATCAACGCCGAATAGAGGATCACCACCCCCATCACGACCGGATAGTCGCGTTGCAGCGCCGAGATCACGAAGAAGCGGCCGATGCCGGGGAGGCCGAACAGCTGCTCGACGACGAGGCTGCCGGTGAGCAGCCCCGCGCAGGCCGGCCCGAGATAGGCGACGAGCGGCACCACCGCCGCCGGCAGCGCGTGGCGCAGCACGATGCGCGACGGCGGCAGGCCCTTGGCGCGCGCGGTGCGGATCGCGTTGGAGCGCAGCGTCTCGATCATGCCGGCGCGGACCAGCCGCGAGATGATCGCCGTCTGTGGCAAGGCCAGCACGATCACCGGCAGCACGAGGTTGCGGATGCCGCCCCAGCCGCCGGTCGGCAGCCAGCCGAGCCAGGAGGCGAAGACGAGCACGAGCAGCGGCGCGGTGACGAACGTCGGCACGCAGACGCCGAGCACGGCGACAGCGGTCGCGGCATAGTCGGCGGCGCCGTTCTGGCGGAGTGCGGCAACGAGGCCGAGGGTCACGCCCACACTAAGTGCGAGCGCGAGCGCCGCCAGCCCGATCGTAGCGCTCTTGGGCAGTCCCTCGGCAATGAGGGCACCGACGCTCTTGTCCTGATACTTGAGCGACGGTCCGAGATCGCCGGTCACCACGCCGCCGAGATAGTGGGCGTATTGCACCGTCAGCGGCTTATCGAGCCCGTACCGCGCGCGCACGTTGCGCTCGATCTCCGGCGTGAGCCGGCGGCCATTGTCGAACGGACTGCCCGGCGCCGCGCGCATCAGGAAAAAGCTCAGCGTCACGACGAGGAACAAGGTCGGCAGCGCGATGGCGAGCCGTCGCGCGATGAAGCTCAGCATGGGGACGCGCTACGCACGCAAGCGATTAGGGCATGGCAGAAGCAGGACTGTCAAACGCATCAACCATTCCCCTCTCCTTCAGGGGAGGGGTGTAGGGGTGGGGCAGTGGCGCCGGGGCTCGATGCCCCGGCGTCGCTTCCTCGCAGCCACCCCACCCCAACCCCTCCCCTGAAGGGGAGGGGCCAGTGGTAGATTCAATGCGGGATCGCGACGAGCACCAGCGTGATGTTATCGGCGCCGCCGGCGGCGAGCGCGTCGGAGAGCAGCGCGTCGGCGGCGATCTCGATCGGCAGCGTGAGGTGCAGCGCGATCATGTCATCGGGGACGAAGCCCGACAGCCCGTCCGAGCAGAGCAGGAAGACGTCGCCGGGCGAGACCGTACCGGCAGCGACCTCGATGTCGACCGCGTCGCCGGTGCCGAGCGCGCGGGTGATGACGTTGGCCTGGGGATGGTGGCGCGCCTGCTCGGGCGCGATCGCGCCCGAGTCGACCAGCGCCTGCACGACGCTGTGATCGCGGCTCAGCCGCTCGAGCCCGTGCTCGCCGAGCCGATAGACGCGGCTGTCGCCCGCCCAGAACAAGGTGAAGCGGCTGCGCTCGATATGCAGCGCGGCGACGGTCGAGCCGCTCACCGCGTCGCTGCTGCGCGCGTGGATCGCGGCGTTGGCGTCGCGCAGCGCGTCCAGCACGGCATCACAGGAGATCGCCTGCTCGCCGCCCGCGACGTCGGCGAGCGCGCGGATGACGATGCTCGCGGCGACGTCGCCGGCACTGTGACCGCCCATGCCGTCGGCGACCGCCCACAACCCGCGCTCGGGCCGGTCGAGCAGGCGATCCTCGTTGATCGCGCGGACGCGGCCCGCATGCGTGCGCGCGCAGGAGCGGATCGTCGGCAACATCGGCGTCGCACCGGCAGGCGCGGCGCGGAACGGGCGCAGCAGGCTGGCGAGTTTCATTGCGGGCCGCCGTCGAGCGCCGCAGCCGCGGCGTCGTACGCGACGACGAAGGCAGCGTTGAGCGAACCCTCGGCACCCTCTTCAAGCTGCCTGTGGAGATCGGCGTGGCGGGCGGAGACTTCTTCCCAGCGCAGCGCGCCGCCGCCCTTGAGCAGGCTGCCGCGACCGGCCACGGCATCCTCGATGCGTGCCGGCGCGAAGCTGTCGACCGCCGAGCGCAGCGACGCGCGCAGCCCGGCAAAGGTGGCGACCAGATGCTTCTTCACGTCGCGGAACGAGGCTTTCAGCGCGGCGGGGCCGGAGAGGAAGCTGCTCTCGCCGGCGAGCAGCAGGTCGATCGCGAGGCGCTGCGTCGGCGCCCATTTGAACGGGTTGTTGTCGACGCCGCCGATCGTGGTGCGGACGAGCTTATATTGCGCGCGCGCGCGTTCGCGCTCGGCCATGAGATCGCCGACGCCGAGCACCATCTGGCGATAGACCGCCCCGGCGCGGCGCATCACCACCGCTGGATCCTCGGTCGAGAACAGCGAGGCGTCGAGCCCGGCCCCCTGGCAGAAGGCCTCCAACAGCGAGACCTCCTCGGCACCGTCGTTGGCGGCGATCGACGGCGCGTCGGACCAGTCACTCGGCACGTCGACCGAGTCGCCAAGCGGGGCCGAGAACACCATCGTGCGCGCGGCGCCGCCGGGCGCGAGCTCTTCGTCAGGGGCCCGGTCCGCGACAAGACGGAAATGGCCGAATTCGAGCGTGCGCGGCAGCGCGAGCGGCACCGGCCGATCGGCGGGAAAGCGCTCCTCGGTATCGCCGTCGAACACGCCGTTGCTGCCGAGGCTGACGAGCGAGAGGCCGTCGGGGCCTGCGAGCAGCTCGCAATGCGCGCGCGAGATCTGGCACTCGGGATCGATCAGCACCCAGTCCGAACCCGGATCGCGGCCGATACTCAGTGAACCCTCGCGCAGGATGCGCGCGTCGAGCGGATGCGCCGGATCGGCCTTGTCGAAGAGCCGGAAGACGTACATGCCGTTCAGGCGGCCTTGCGCTTGGGTGCGGCCACGACCGTCGGAGCGGGTTCGATCCGCGTCTTCTGCATCGCCGCCTCGCGCGCCGCCTGTTCGGCGGGATCGGGCTGCTGCGCCTCGAGCGCCTGCGCCATCGCGTTGAACGCATCGAACAGCCCGCCGAACTCGTCGCCGCGCTTGTGCGAGATGCGGAAGGAGAGGCCATTCTTCGCGGCGTCGTCGAGCGCGCGCCGCAGGCGTGTGACCGGCGCCGAGATCAGCCGGCCGCTCATGTACGACATTACGGTGACGACGCACATCACGAGCAGCGCCAGACCGAAGAGGAGGTCACGCGCGCCGTTCGAGGCGGCGTCGAGCTCGTCGCGATCGAGCAGCAGGTCGACCCTGCCGAAATCGGCACCGGCATATTTGATCGTGCGGACGAAGCGGAAGCCGCCCTTGGCCTCGCGGATATCATTGTCGCCGAGGAACGCGATCCGCGCCTCGTTGGCCGGCGCGGCATATTGCGTACCGATCAGCCGGTGATCGCTCGCGGCGCGGACGACACCCGCCGCGTCGGTGACGACGAGATGGCGCACGTCGCTGTTGCGCGCGGCATTGTCGACGAAGGCCTGGAGCGGCGCCCAATCCTGTTGCGCGGCCGGTAGCCCGGCATTGTCGGCGGCGAGCAGCGCGGCGTTGGAGGTGACGAAGCCGGTGATCGACGAGCCCGAGGTCAGCGCCATATGCTCGAGGGCGGCGCGTTCGCGGGTGAGCGTGCCATGGACGCTGAACGCCAGCGCGATCGCCGTCGCCGGCACGAGGATCAGCGGCAGCTTGATCCGGAGCGCGATGCCGCGGCGCTTCACCGGCTCCTCGATCCGCTGCGCGTCGAGCTCGCGCTGGAGCGCGGCACGCAGCGCCTCGCCGTCCGCAAAGCGCGCCTCCGGCTTCTTGGCGAGCAGCTTCTCGACGATGAAGCGCAGCCCCTTGGGGCAATCGCGGACCATGCCGTCGATCGCCAGCGGCTGTTCCTGCGCGATCTGGATCGCGAGCGTCGCGAGCCCGGCGCCGGAGAAGGCGGGCTTTCCCGTCACCATCTCGTAGAGCACGACGCCGAGCGAGAAGAGGTCGGAGCGATGATCCACCGGCAGGCCGAGCGCCTGCTCAGGGCTCATGTAGCGCGGGGTGCCGATCACCTGGCCGACCTGGGTGGCGACGGCACGGCGTTCCGCGGCCTCGGCATCCGGCTCGGCCATCCGTGCGATGCCGAAATCGAGCAGCTTCGGCGTCTGGCCCTTGTCGGCGAGGAGGATGTTGGACGGTTTGACGTCGCGGTGGACGACGCCCTGGCGGTGGGCATAGCCGAGCGCGCCGGCGAGCTGCACGCCGATCGCGAGCACGCGATCGCAGGGCATGCGGCCCTGCTCCTTCAGGATCTCGTCGAGCGGGCGGCCCTCGACATATTCCATCGCGATATAGGGCACGCCATCGGCCTCGCCGACGTCGTAGATCGTCGCGATGTTGGCGTGGCTGAGATTGCCGGCGGCCTTGCTCTCGCGCAGGAAGCGGCGGGCGATCTCTGCGTTGCTGCGGAATTCGGGCTTGAGCACCTTGATCGCGACGACACGCTCGATGCTGGTGTCGTGCGCACGGAATACGTCCGCCATCGCGCCTTCGCCGACGCGCGCGTCGATCCGATAGCGCCCGAACATCTCCATCCCGGCAGTCCCCTTCACACGGGCCGAGCGGCCCATCGTCGCGAACGGATTATCATGCCGGGCGTTAAGCAAGTGTTCCCGTGGTTTAGCTCGGGATTACAATGTGTTCGGCCGGCGGAAAGCTTGCGCTGTGCTTACTGCCACACGTTTTCTGTTCGCCCTGAGGAGGGGCCGAGCGGAGCATGGCGGAGGCGACGCCCCGGCCGAAGGCAGGTAGGGTGCTTCGAGACGGCGCTTCGACGGGTTCAGCAGCTCCTCCGCACGAACGGTCGTGTCTGCGGTGAGGCGGACCTCCTCCAACTCAATGCTTGGCCTGGACCGTGCTCTGGATGCGCTGGGCACGGGCGAGGTCGCGCTGGATCAGCGGGTTGGCGGGATCGAGCGCGGCGGCATGGCTCAGCAGCACGACGGCGCGGGCGACGTTGCCTTGGGCGAGCGCCGCGAGGCCGGCGCCGCGCATCCGCGCCGCCAGCGCGGGGTTGTGCGCGGCCGCGGCCGGGGCGGCGGGCGCCCCCGGCGTCGGCGCCGGTGCGGCGGCCGGCGTCGCCTTCTTCTTGGATTTGGGCTCCGGCTTGGGTGCCTCCTCGGCCTTCTCCGGCGGCGGCGCGACCACCACGGGCTTCGGCCTGAGCGCGGCGCTCGGCACCCGCAGCAGCTGCCCGGCCACGAGCGACGACGGCACTGCGATGTGGTTGTAGCGCGCCAGCGCGTAGAATTTGAGTGCGCTGCCGAGATAGCGCTCGGCGATCGACATCATCGTGTCGCCCGAGCGGACGACATAGGGATAGCTCTCGCCCGGCAGCAGCGCGGCGGGGTCCCGCTCGATCGAATTGCGCAGCAGCAGCGCCTCGCCGTCGTTCGGGTTCTTCTTGAGGATGCGGGCGAGCTCGCGCGCGGCGTCCTTCTCCTTGCCGTCCTGCAGCGCCGCGATCGCCTGGTCGATCGGTCCGCGCTTCGCGGGCTTCGCCGCCGGCGTCTCTGGATGCGGGGCGACGCTCGGGCCGCAGGCGGCGAGCGCCAGCGCGAGCCCGCAGGCGGCGGAGAGAAGCAGGCGCGAACGGATCATCCGGTCAGACTTTCGCTGAGCCGCGCCTGGAGCGCGGCGGGGGAGAGGGAAGTGAGCTGCGCCACGCGCTTGCGATCGCGTGCGAAGGCGATGAACGCGTCGGGCTCGAGCGGCTGCGCGAAATAATAGCCCTGGAACAGCGTGCAGCCGTGGCGGCTGAGCCACTCATATTCCTCGCGTCGTTCGATACCCTCGGCAAGGACGCGGATGCCGAGGCCGCGGCCAAGCGCGATCAGGCTCTGGCAGATCGCCTGGCTGTCAGGCCGCTTGTCGACCTCGGTGACGAACTCGCGGTCGATCTTGAGCTTGTCGAACGAGAGCTTCTTGAGCGAGCTGAGCGACGAATAGCCGGTGCCGAAATCGTCGATCGCGATCGTCAGGCCAAGCGCGCGCAGGCTGCGGAACAGCGCCGCGCTGCGGCCGGTGTCCGCGGCGGCGACGCTTTCGGTGAGCTCGAGCTCGAGCGCCGGGGCGGCGAGCGTGTGGCGCGCCAGCGTGCGCTCGATCAGCGTGCCGAGATCGTCGCGCTCGAGCTGGTGGGCGGAGAGGTTGACCGCCACGATGAGTTCGCCGAGCCCGAGGCGCTGCCATCCCCGCGCGGCGCGACAGGCGGCGTTGAGCGTCCATAGCCCCACCTCGTCGGCGAGCCCCGCCGCCTCGACGAGCGGCACGAATTGCGCCGGCGATACGAGCCCGCGCTCGGGATGCTGCCAGCGCAGCAGCGCCTCGGCGCCGCAGACGCGGCCGGCGCGTGAATCGATCAGCGGCTGGAAGCGCAGCTCGAGCTGGTCGCGCGTCACGGCGCGGCGCAGATCCTGCTCCATCGCGAAATTGTCGCGCGCATGCGCGCTGGCGTCGCCGCCGTCGGCATCGCCGGCGAGCGCGCCGAGGGTCAGCGCGGCGATCGCGCGGGTGAGCAGCCCGGCCGGCGTCGCCGCGTCGGCGGGATAACAGGCAGCACCGGTGCGCACCTCGGGGACGAGCTCGCGTCCGTCGATCGCGATCGCGTCGGACAGCGCATAGCCGATCGCATCGAGCTCGGCGCGCGCCGCCGCGGGTGCGGTCTCCGGCCCGAACCAGATCGCGAAGCGTGCGCGGTCGACATGCGCGACGAGCTTGGGCGTGCCGACCATGCGCGTGATCCGCTCGGCCAGCGCCATCAGCGCGCGCTCGCCAAGCTGCGCGTCGAACGCGCTCATCCGGTCGATGTCGACGAACTCGATCAGCCCGAGCAGCGCGCCACCCCGGGCGCGCGCCTGGTCCTGGCCGATCGCGGCGAGCAGCGGTTCGCGCGTCGGCAACCCGGTGAGCTGGTGGCGGTGCGAGAGCCGGTGGCCGAGCGCGCCGATCTGGTCGTCGAGCTTCTCAACCGCCGCGACGACGTCGAGCGGCGCCTCGCCGATCGTCTCGCCGCCGGGCAGCCGGCGCACGAGCCCGTCGGCGAGCCCCGCGGCGCGCTCGATCGCGCGATCATGATGTTCGGCCGCGATCAGCCCGCCGACGCAGACCAGCAGCGCGACGATTGCGCCGGCGACGCGCAGCGGATCGCCGTTCGCGAGCGTGCAGAGCGGAACCAGGAGCCACGGTGCCGAAGCGACGATCAGCGCGCAACGCAGCGCGCCGCGCCGCATGCGCCTCCCGCCCGCCGGCTTCGCCTCCGCCTGCCCCACGCCGCAACCGCTCCTGCTCAAGCGGCCGATTGATAATCGAAAATACGGAACAATGCGTTAAGCCAACCTAACATCCGTGCCACGGGATATAAAGACATCTTTATATTTGCATATGGCAACCGCCACGGATATGGGGCGGCCACGCCAGCATCAGGAGCTCGACCCGTGGCCACCGCACCCGCCGACACGTTCAACGACTATCTCGTCCACGACATCAGCCTGGCCGGCTTCGGTCGCAAGGAGATCGAGATCGCCGAGACCGAGATGCCCGGTCTGATGGCGCTCCGCTCCGAATATGGCGCGTCGCAGCCGCTCAAGGGCGCGCGGATCACCGGATCGCTGCACATGACGATCCAGACCGCGGTGCTGATCGAGACGCTGGTCGCGCTCGGCGCGCAGGTACGCTGGGCGTCGTGCAACATCTTCTCGACGCAGGATCATGCCGCCGCCGCGATCGCCGCCGCCGGCATCCCGGTGTTCGCCTTCAAGGGCGAGAGCCTCGCCGAATATTGGGATTTCGTGCAGGACATCTTCGATTGGGACGACGGCCAGGGCCAGACCTGCAATATGATCCTTGACGACGGCGGCGACGCGACGATGTTCGCGCTGGTCGGCGCGAAGCTCGAGGCGGGCGGTTCGCTCGGCGAGCCGGAGAATGACGAGGAGGTCGAGTTCCAGCGTTCGCTGAAGGCGTTCATCGCGAAGAAGCCGGGCTACCTCACCCAGACCGTGCGCAACATCAAGGGCGTTTCCGAGGAGACGACCACCGGCGTCCACCGCCTCTACGAGATCGCCAAGAAGGGTGAGCTGCCGTTCCCGGCGATCAACGTCAACGACAGCGTCACCAAGTCGAAGTTCGACAATCTCTATGGTTGCAAGGAGAGCCTCGTCGACGCGATCCGCCGCGCCACCGACGTGATGCTCGCTGGCAAGGTCGCCGCGGTCGCCGGCTTCGGCGACGTCGGCAAGGGCTCGGCGGCGTCGCTGCGCAACGGCGGCGCGCGCGTGCTCGTCACCGAGATCGATCCGATCTGCGCGCTTCAGGCGGCGATGGAGGGCTATGAGGTCGTGACGATGGACGAGGCGGCGACGCGCGCCGACATCTTCGTCACCGCGACCGGCAATGCCGACGTCATCACCGCAGACCACATGGCCGCGATGAAGAACATGGCGATCGTCTGCAACATCGGCCACTTCGACAGCGAGATCCAGATCGCCGGTCTCTCCAACTACAAGTGGACCGAGATCAAGCCGCAGGTCGACGAGGTCGAGTTCCCGGACGGCAAGAAGATCATCGTGCTCGCGAAGGGGCGGCTCGTGAACCTCGGCTGCGCGACGGGCCACCCGAGCTTCGTCATGTCGTCGAGCTTCACCAACCAGGTGCTCGCGCAGATCGAGCTTTGGACCAAGCCCGGCGAGTACGCGAACGAGGTGTTCGTGCTGCCGAAGCATCTCGACGAGAAGGTGGCGGCGCTCCACCTCGAGAAGCTCGGCGTGAAGCTCTCCAAGCTGACGCCGAAGCAGGCCGCCTATATCGGCGTGAGCGTCGAAGGCCCGTTCAAGCCGGATCACTACCGCTACTGATCCTGTCCGCTGCGTTCCCCGTCATTCCCGCGGAGACGGGAATCCATATGCTGCGAGGTCGGAGAATATGGATCTCCGCCTCCGCCGGGATGACGGGGGTGCAGGGCCGCGCGGAGCTTTGATCGGTTTCGATCGGAATGCTTGACGCCGTTAAAGCAAAACTCGCCTGCAATTCCCTACTAAATCGCTAGAGTATAGCCATCCCAGCAGGAGAAGAGGGATGGCGCCGCAGCCGCGCAAACAACCACTGTCGATGCCGCCGGCGGGCTCGCTGGCCTCGCCGCGCCTTCCGGCGGAGCCGCGCGCCGCGATCCCTCTCGAGGAATTCTGGCGGCGGCTCGATGCCGTCTCACCGCGCTGAGGGCGGCTATGGCGAGCCCGGTGAAGCTGATCGTGGCCGGCTTGTTCGATAGCGGGCCGGGGCATTGGCAAAGCCTGTGGTGCGATGCCGATCCCGATTGCCGCAAGGTGGAGCTCGGCGAATGGGCGCAGCCCTCGCGCGTGCTGTGGCTGTCGCGGCTCGATCGCGCGGTGGCGCGCGAACGCGAGCCGGTCGTGCTCGTCGCGCACAGCCTCGGCTGTCTCGCAGTGGCGTGGTGGGCGGCGGAGGCGTCCCGCGACAGGCTCGCCAAGGTCCGCGCTGCGCTGCTCGTCGCGCCGCCGGACGTCGATCGACCGGACACGCATCCGCTGCTGCGGCCGTTCGCGCCCTCGCCTTCGGGCGCGCTGCCCTTCCCGGCGATGCTCGTCGCCAGCCGCGACGATCGCTATGCCTGCTTCGAGAGCGCGGCGGCGCTCGCGGCACGCTGGAATTGCACGCTGATCGATGCCGGCGCGCGCGGCCATCTCAACGCCGAGTCCGACATCGGCGATTGGCCGGAAGGCCGTGCGCTCGTCGATCAGCTTGTCGATGTGAACAACGCGCGGCCGATCGCCGCTGGCTCCGCTTCATCGCGTGCGGTGTGGGCCGATCACGCGGCGGAGATAAAGCGATCAGCGTCGCCGCGCGAGCCATAGCCGCGTGCCCATGTAGATCATCGCGAGCAGCCACAGGCCGATCGCGAACATCGCGACGCGGCCGCCGAGGCCGGCGATCTCGCCGGTGTGGATCGCGAAATAATGGTTGTGGAGCCACTTGCCGGCGCCGCCGCGCAGCGCGTCGTCGTCCGCCGTGATCGCGCCGGTCGCTGCGTCGACGGTGACGTTGGTGTTGCCGTAGGCGCGGACGCGCTCGCCGCGCTGCTTGAGATGCACGGTCCAGCTCGGGCTGGCGGGAGCGGCGAAGTCGATGCCCGAGAGCGATGCGCCGGGGTGGCGGCGGCGCGCGATCGCGATCGCCTGGATCATGCCGATCCGGATCGGCTCCGCGGCGTGCGCTGCAACCGCCGGCGGTGCCGGCGCGAGCGAGGCGAACGCGTCGCTCAGCGCGAGCACCGTGCCGCAGGCGATCGCGAGCATCGCGGGGATCACCGCCCACAGCCCCACCGCCCGGTGCCAGCTAAAGTGGCGCGCGGCGACCGGCTTCGGGCTGATCGGACGGATCGCGCGCCGCCACTGATCGCGCCGCGGCCAGGCGACGCATAGGCCGAGCGCGAGGTTGGTCAGCAGCAGCACGCCGCTCAGCCCGATGATCCAGTGGCCGGCATCGCCCGCGAGCAGCGACTGGTGGAGCACGACGATGCGGTCGATCAACCCGCCATTGGCAAGCCCATCGCCATCGCGCCGCGTGCGCAGCACGTCGCCGGCGCCATCGACGCGCACGCTGTCGCCGTTCGCCAGCGAGAGGTCCCAGCGATCGAGCGCGCCGGCGCTCGTCCAGATCGACTGGACGGGCGCGCCGGCGGCCGCGAAGGCATCGGCACGCCGCTGGAGTGCGGCGAGATCGGTCGGCCGATGCGCGCCGGCGACAGTGGCGTCGTCGATCTCCCAGTGGAACACGATCAGCGTCCCGGTCGCCGCCTGCAGCAGCCAGAGCAGCGCGGCGGCGAGCCCCAGCCAGCGGTGGAGCGAGACGAGCGAGCGGCGGAGTGTCATGGCGGCGGCCTATCCCACTGCTGTCCGCGTCATGAACGCGCGATGGCCAAAGAGGCGCGGGCGCGGGCCGATTGCGCGCGCCGGGGGGCAGCTGGGCTTGCCCCGGCACGATCGGGCGCGGCAAGGTTGGGCGATGGCCAACGACATCTTCGTGCCGCGCGATAGCGCCGACATCGCCCGGCTGATCGCCGAATATCCGCTCGCCTGGATCGTCTCGGTGGTCGCCGAGGGCTG
>Ga0213875_10000492_pt1 | contig 33322 bp, 25 predicted proteins | sample BarmaccomBMRX_R8_FD_160105 | JGI IMG/M metagenome (GOLD analysis project Ga0213875, IMG submission 160105) | Root-associated microbial communities from Barbacenia macrantha in rupestrian grasslands, the National Park of Serra do Cipo, Brazil - RX_R8 | ecosystem: Host-associated > Plants > Roots...
GGGCGGGCGGGTAATCTATTGCGGCACCTTCAGCAAGACCCTGGCGCCGGCGCTGCGCCTCGGCTTCGCCGTGCTGCCTGCACCGCTCGTCGAGCCCTTCGTCCGGCTGCGCACGCTGGCCGACCGGGGCACCGGCGAGCTCGGCCAGGCGGTACTGGCCGAGTTCATGCGCCAGGGCCTGCTCGGCCCGCATGTCCGACGCATGCGCACCGAATACATGCGACGGCGCGCCGCGCTGCTGGGAGCGCTGGACCGATTCTGCCCGGCGCTGATGCCGCTGGCCACGCCGGGCGGGCTGCACCTGGTACTGCGCCTGCCGCCTGAACTCGAGGAGACGCGGGTGGTGCGGGCGGCGCACGCGCGCGATCTCGCGGTCGCCCCGCTCGGCGCCTATTTCCTGGGTCGGCCGCGCCTCGCCGGGCTGGTGGTCGGTTTTGCCGCGACGCCGGCCCCGCGCGCCGCCGAGGCGGCGCGGGGCTTGGCGGCGGCGTTGCGGGCCGCCTGACCTACGCCGCCTTGACGAGATGCAGCGACTGGCGGCGCAGCAAGTCGCGATACGGGCCCTGTCGCGTCTCCAGCTCCTGCGGCGCGCCGTCCTGCAGGACGCGGCCGGACTGCATCAGCACGATCCGGTCGAAGTCGCGCAACGTGGAGAGCCGGTGCGCGACCGCGATCACCGTGCGGCCGTGCATCAGCCGGTCGAGCGCGCGCTGCACCGCCTGCTCGGACTCGCTGTCGAGCGCGGAGGTCGCCTCGTCCAGCAGCAGCACGGGCGCGTTGCGCAGGAAGGCACGGGCGATCGCCAGGCGCTGGCGCTGGCCGCCGGAGAGCTTTACGCCGCGGTCGCCCACCATAGTGTCGTAGCCGTTCGGCATCGCCTGAATGAACTCGGCGCAGCCGGCCGCCTCGGCGGCGGCGTGCACCTCCGGGTCGGTCGCCTCCGGCCGACCGTAGCGGATGTTCTCCAGCACCGTCCGATGGAACAGCATCACCTCCTGCGGCACGACGGAGATCGCGGCGCGCAGGCTGTCCTGCGTCAGGTCGGCGATGTTCTGGCCGTCCAGCAGGATGCGTCCGCCCTGCACGTCGCGGAAGCGCTGGAGCAGCGTGAGCACGGTCGATTTGCCAGAGCCGGAGCGGCCGACCAAGCCGATGCGCTCGCCCGGGGCGACGCGCAGGCTGAAGTCACGCAGCACCGGCGCGCCGTCCGGATAGGCGAATTTCACGTTATTGAACTCTACCATTCCGCGCGGACCCTGCAGCGCGCGGGCGCCCGCGGCGTCGCGCAACTGATGCGGCAGCAACAGCGTCGCGAGCGCCTCCTTCAGCCGCGCCACGTGCTGCACCGTGTCGACCAGCGCCACCGCCAGGTCGCGCGTGCCGTGCAGCACGGTGAAGCCGAGCGTGCTGACCAGCACGACGTCGCCGGTGCTGGCATGGCCCTGCTGCCACAGCAGGATCGCCCAGCCGAGCAGGCCGGCGCTCAGCGCCGCGGCGCTGGCGGCGTGGAACAGGCGCAGCTTCTCGAGATAGCGCAGGCTGCGGCCACGCGAGCGCATTTCGCGGTCGACCCGGCCGGCGAAGCGCTCGCGTTCGCGCAGCGTCGCGCCGAAGGCGCGCACGAGCGGCATGTTGTTGATGACGTCGACCAGTTCGCCATCCACCGCCGCGGCGTTGACGGCATACTGGTGGTGCAGCGCCCGTCCGCCGGCCGCCATGCGCATCAGGATGACGGCGAGCGTGGCGGAGACGCCGACCAGCACCGCCGCCATCCCCGGCGAGACGGAGGCCAGCATGGCGATTGAGAACGTCACAGCGAGGCAGGGCGGCAGCACGCTCCAGGCGAACGTGTTCTCGACGGTGTAGATCGCGTTCGCGGTCGCGGTGATCCGCCCGGCCAGCATGCCGGGCAGGCGCTCGGCAAAGTAGTCCGGCGAATGGCCGGTCAGGTGCTTGAACAGGTCGCGCCGCAGGTCGCCGGTGACGGCGACGAAGGCGTGCGAGGCGACCCAGCCGCCGACGCGCCAGGACATGTTGTCCGCCGCGATCATGCCGGCGAGCAGACCGAAGGCCCACCACACCGCGCCGACCTGATGGGCGGAGAGCACGTCCACCAGGTGCTTCACGGAGTACTGCGAGCCGACCGCGAACAGCACGGCAGCGACGACGGAGGCCAGCACCACGGAATGGGACGGCGCGTGACGGCGCACATAGGAGAACATGAAGGCGAAGGGCCGCCCGGCCACATCCGCCCGATTGTCGTTGCTGCGCCGGACCAGGGCCGACATCGCTTCTGCCTTTCCTCTCCCTCGACCGCAAGCACGCGGCGGAAGTCGTTCTTGTCAGCCAGAAATCCGGACGCTGCTTGGCGGAGCGGCTGCCGGCGCCACCCGCATGCCGGGTGACGCGCACCTCTCCGTGCGCGCCATCAGCCTCATAAAAAGCGCTGCAATGCGGCAATCCTAGGGCGCGTGCTGCCAAACATTTGCCTCGTTCTCTGCGTTATCACACCCGTCCCGTTCCGGGCCGTTCCAGCCGGAGAACCCATCGATGCGCATTGCCCAGATCCCGCCGCTGTACGAAGCGGTACCCCCGAAGCTGTACGGCGGCACCGAGCGCGTCGTCTCGTTCCTGTGCGAAGAACTCGTGCGGCAAGGCCACGACGTCACACTGTTCGGCACCGGCGATTCAGTCACCTCCGCCACTCTCGAGCCGGTCTGGCCGCGCGCGCTGCGGCTCGATCCGGCGATCCGCGATTCCATCGCGCCGCACATGCTGCTGATGGAGCGCGTCCGCCGGCAGGCCGAGGATTTCGACGTCCTGCACTTCCACATGGACTACTGGCCGTTCAGTCTGTTCAGCCGCCAGCGCGTGCCGTTCGTGACGACGCTGCACGGCAGGCTCGATCTCGCCGAGCTGCAGCCGACCTTCGACCTGTTCGACACGATGCCGGTGATTTCGATATCGAACGCGCAGCGCCGGCCGCTGCCGCAGGCGAACTGGGCCGGCACCGTGCTGCACGGCGTACCCGAGAACCTGCTGACGCCGCAGCCGGTGGCGCAGACCTATCTCGCCTTCCTCGGCCGCATCGCCCCGGAAAAGTGCCCGGACCGCGCCATTCGAATCGCGCGCCGCGCCGGTATTCCGCTGAAGATCGCCGCGAAGGTGGACCGCGCCGACGTGGAGTATTACGAGGATGTGATCAAACCGATGATCGACGGGACGAGCGTCGAGATGATCGGCGAGATCAACGACGGCCAGAAATCGGATTTTTTGAGCGGCGCGCACGCCCTGCTTATGCCGATCGACTGGCCGGAGCCGTTTGGCCTGGTGATGATCGAGGCGATGGCCTGCGGCACGCCGGTGATCGCCGTCAACCGCGGCTCGGTGCCGGAGGTGGTGGACGACGGCATCACCGGTTTCATCGTCGAGGACGAGATCGGCGCGGTCGCGGCGATCGAGCGCCTCGATCAGATCGATCGCCGCCGCGTGCGCCAGCACTTCGAGCGCCGCTTTACCGCCCAGCGCATGGCCGACGACTATCTTTCGGTGTACCGCCGGATGGTGAAGGACAGCCGATCGAAGTTGCGGGTCGTCGGATAACGGGGAACGGCGGACAGAGGACGGAACACGAGGCTTTTCGCCTTCCGTCTTCAGTGCGGCAGTGACGGTATCCGGCTGAACAGCTCCTTCAGCGAGCCGACCTGCGCGCCGAGCGCTTCCAGCGGCAGCGGAGCGCCGCCGGCGAGGCGGGCGGGCGGGGAGGCCGGGAAGGGAACGCGGTCGAGCAGGAGCTGCTCCGGCGTGATCGCGCCCTTCTGATCGTAGTCGAAGGAACGGACGAGGATTTCCGCGGCACCCAGGCCGATCAGGGACGCACCGGCCAGACCCGCGCCGAGTTCGCCGTCGCTGGTGCCGGCCGCCATCTGCACCGCCCAGGCAGCGCCGCGGATGACGCGGGCGATCTCCGCCGGGCCAAGCCGTCCGTCCTTGTTCACGTCGGCATAGGCCATGAAGGCGTCGATGCACGGCTTTGGCGCGCCGGCGGCGCACGCCGTCTCCATCGCCTCCAGCGCATGCAGGAAGGCGACACCCTCGCCGTGCAGCATCGCGAGGTCGGGCGGGATGGCGGCGCACGGGGTCATGTGCACGACCGGCGTGTCGCCTGGCAGCGCGTCGTCGCGCAGCTTGGCCGAGGGCGCCGCGAGGTCGACGCCGCCACCCGCCGCCGCACGCAGCAGGGTCCTCGGCTGCTCGGCGCCGCTGCCCACCGCCAAGGTCCAGTCACCCAGCGCGCGCACGGTTTGCAAGCGTACCAGCTTCCCGTCAGCCCCGGGGTTGAGGAACACCAGGCTGCGCGCGGTTACGTGCAGGATGTGCGCCGGCGCCGCGCAGCCTGCGTCGGCGTAGGTGCCCTGCAGCGCCGTCGGCATGTCGCCGGGCGCCGCTACGGGAGCCGGCGCGGGCGCGATGCGCGGCGGCGGTGCTTCGGGAGCGGCAGGAGCAGCCGGTTCGGCAGCGGACGGCGGCGCCGGCGCCGCGCCGGATCCGCTCGACGTTCCACCGGGTGTCCCTTGGGCGAGGACGGGCGCGGCGATCAGGCAGGCGGCCAGAGCGGCGAGCAGGCGGGTCATCTCAGGGTGATCTCCTCGCCGGCGCACAGATCGGCGTCCTGCGTCACCTCCGGCCCGTTGCGGAACACGGCGGTCAGGCCGTAGCGGCACTGGCCGCGCTGGGGCGGCGCCAGATCGGTCACCTCGCCGACGCCGATGATTTTTTCGCCCAGCCGGTCCGGCCCGCGCGGCGCGCCCGGCGGATCGGCGAACAGGGCGACGATCGGCGCGGCGCCGCCGTTGCGGATGCGACCGACCGGGCCGGCCGCCAGCACCGCCTCGCCGCCGGTGATCGTCACCTCCGCAGCCTGGCAGAGATCGACGCCCGCGCGCTCCTGATCCGGCGTGCTGTCTTCGTAGACGATCTTGACATGGTAGCGGCAGCCGCCGCCCCGGTCGATGTCGATGGGCTTTGCCTGGCCGTCCGCCAGCGTGTCGCTGCCCAGCCGGTCCTCGCCCTCGCTTTCGCCCTCCCGATACACGTAGAGCGAGCTGATCGCGTGTCCGGAGCGGTTGCGAAACCGCACGCTGCCCGCCTGCGGCTGGGCCGGCTGCCCTGCTTCGTGCGGGGGCGCGTCGACACTCTCCGCCGTGGTCCAGCCGGGGGCGATGGTCAGCGCGGCGTGACGGCAGAGGTCGAGCTTCCGGCGCTCCTCCGCCGCGTCGTTGTCGAAGACAACGCGCAGGTCCGCCTCGCAGGCGCCGTGAAACGTCACGCTCGCCTTGGCGCCCGGCGCGATCGTGTCGTCGCCGAGCGCGTCGCTGCCCCAGCCATTGGCGGCCGGCGGGGAGATGTAGACTTCGCGGATCGCCCGCTGCCCGGCATTGCTCAGGGCAAGCTGGTGGGCTTCGCCCGACGGCGTGGCGCCCGAACCGTCGAAGGTGAACTGGCGGCCGCGGCAGCTATCGACGGCGCGGTCCTCCTCGGTGCTGGCGTCGTCATAGACCACCTGGATATCGACGCTGCACTCGCTCTGCCGGGGCAGGCGGACAGCGTGCCAATGCCCGGGCAACAGCGGTGGCCCGGTCATCCGGTTCTCGCCCCAATCATCGGAGCTGGCGTTCGAGACGAAGATCTGCGTGATCGGGCGATGGCTGTGATTGAGGATGGTGACCACGCGATCAGCGGCGGCACGCGGCGCCGGTTGGGCGAAAGCCGGGAACGTCAGCGAGGCCAGCAGCAGGAAGCCGGACAGACAATGGTGCAGTCGCACGGAAAGCACTCCCGGACGAGCGCGGCATCGTAACGGGTTTGCCGCCGCGCGCCACCTAGCAGACGGCGCGCCGCCTTTTAGAGCCCGCCCCGGCCGAACCGGCCCTCGATCAGCGTCCGGGCGCGCGCCACGGCGGCGGCGTCCAGGGTATGGCGTTGCGGGAAATCGCCGGCCGGGCAGGTTGCGTCGATGACCATCTTCGCCGTCAGCCCGTCCCGATTGGATGGGTCGAGGATCGCGCCCATGCCGTTGCGCATCACATCGATGTCCTGATCCGCCTGCATGCGCGTCGCCATCGCCCACAGCACGTCGCTGTCGTTGTGGACATCGACGTCGTCGTCCACCACCACGACGAGCTTCAGGCTGAGGTCGTCGCCGAACGCCGCCGCGGCGACCAGCCGCGCGAGACCGGGCGCCGGCTGGCGTACCGCGACGTAGGCGTGCAGCCGGCAGGTGCCGGACTTCGGATAGGCCACGTCCGTCACGTTCGGATAGTGCGTGTGCAGCAGGCGAAGCAGCCGCGCCTCTTGCGGCACCGCCAGCAAGCTGGTGTGCTCATCGGAAATGCCGGGGATGATGTCGTGATAGAGGGCGCGCCGGCGGTGCATGATCGCGCTCACCTCGATCACGTGCTCGGTCGATCGCTTCGACGCGTAGCCGGTGAATTCGGCGAACGGCCCTTCGGGCTCACGCGCCTTGCCGAGGATGCGGCCCTCGATGACGATCTCCGCATGGATCGGCGCCTCGATCGGCACCGTCAGCCCGGCGGCGATCTCCAGGGGCACACCCATCATGCCGCCCATCACCTCGTATTCGTCGGTGGTGATCGGGCCCTTCCAGAGCGCGCCGAAAATGATCGTGGGATGGCCGCCGACGATGATGCTCACCGGCATGTCCTCGCCGCGCTCCTCGTAGCGGCGCATGTAGTTCCACAGATGGCGCCGGCTGTGCAGGCTGGTGCCGAGCCGGTCGCGGCCCTTGACCTGCATGCGGTGGAAGCTGGCGTTGCGCACGCCGCTGTCGGGGTCCTTGGCGATGACGATGCCGTTGGTGATGTAGCGCCCGGCGTCGCATTCGAAATGCAGCATGATCGGCAGTCGGCCGAGGTCGACATCCTTTCCGGTGAGGACGACGTCGTGGATCGGCCCGCGGTCGCGCATCACCGGGGCGACGCGCTTGTCGCCCAGCGCGCCCCAGTCCGCAATGAGGCGTTGCACCGGCACGTCGAGGCCCAGCGCATAGCGCCGCCGATCGGCGAACAGGTTGCAGACCACCGGGAACGGATAATCGCCGACCGAATCGAACCAGAGAACCGGCGAGCGCCCGAGACGCTCGAGTTCCATCGCGATCGCGGTCACGTCGCTGTCCAGATTGACGCGGTCCGTGATGCGCCAGACCGCATCGGGATCGTCGGACGCGACGCGTTCGATGAAGCTTTGCAGCGTGAAGTCGGCGTTCGTCCTGGACATGTCCTCTCCCCGAGGGATGGGTGGCGTCAAACGGTCAGGCGGAATCTTGCGACAGGGTCAGTGCGTCGGTCTCGTGCACCGCATCCCGGCCCGGCGCCTCGGCGCGCGCGAGGCGCTGCTCGATCCAGCGTTGCACGAAGCCCCACAGGGTGGTCAGCAGCAGGTAGTACAGCGCGGCGACCGAGAAAATTTCGAGCACGCGAAACTGCGCCTGGATCAGCATTTCCGTGCGCCGGAGCAGCTCGTCCATCGATATGACGGAGGCGAGCGAGGATGTCTTCATCAGGGAGTTGAAGGTATTGCCGATCGGCGGCACGACGATGCGCAGCGCCTGCGGCACGACGACAAGGCGCATGGTCCTGCCGCGCGACAGGCCCAGTGCCTGCGCCGCCTCGAACTGGCCTTTCGGCACCGCCAGGATGCCCGCCCGGAAAATCTCGGCCAGGTACGCGCCCTCGTTCAGGCCGAGGCCGAGGATGGCCGAGCTGAGGACGTCGAGCCGCAGGCCGAATTGCGGCAGGCCGGTATAGATGACGATGAGCTGCACCAGCACCGGCGTGCCGCGCATCGCCCAGATATAGAAACGCGCCGGCCCGCTCGCGAACCGATTGGAGGAGAGCCGCATCAGCGCGGCAACCAACCCGCACACCAGGCCCAGCAGCATCGCGGCAACCGAAAGCCCGAGGGTCACCAACGCACCACGGACCAGATAGAAACTCTGGAGGTAGTGGAAAAAAGTCGTCCAGTTCCACATGGAGGTGTGTCGTCTCGCTCCCCGACCGAACCGCTTGCGGCGGCGTGGCGCACCCCATAGGTTGCCCGAGGGGCTGCATTGTCCCGGCGAGGCTCACGCGATGCCCAGCATTCGCCTTCGTTTCCTCAGCCGCAACGAAGTCGAGGCGCTCAGTCCGGATGCCGACGATTTGATCGGTGTCGTGGAGAGCGGGCTTTCGGCGCACGGCAGAGGCGAAGTCGTGATGCCGCCGAAAGCCCATCTGCGCCTCGACGCGCTATTCAACGGCCATTTCAACATCCTGCCGGGCTACGTGGCACCGATCGGCCGCGCCGGCATAAAAGTCGTCGGCGATTACGTGGACAACTGGCGCCGCGACCTGCCGTCGGAGATCGCGCTGCTCACGCTCTACGATCCGGCGACCGGTGTGCCGTGCTGCATAATGGACGCGACCAGCCTCACCTGGCAGCGCACTGGCGCGGTGACCTGCATTGGCGCGGTACATCTGGCCAATCCGGCGGCGGCTATCGTTGGCCATATCGGCGCGCGCGGCACGGCGTTCAGCAATCTGCGCCTGCTCGCCAGCCGGTTCCCGCTGCGGGAAATCCGGATTTGCAGCGCACGCCCCGCCACACGCCAGCGTCTCGCCGCGCGCGTGCGCGAGGAGCTTGGCATCGCGGCGCACGCCGTGGAAAGCGCCGCCGAGGCGGCTGCGGGTGCCGACATCGTCGTCGAGGCGACGCGCCTTACCAGGCCGGAGCCGCTGCTGTTCGAGAAGGATCTGGCACCAGGATCGCTGCTGGTGACCTATGGCTGGATACGCGCCGTCGATGAACGACTGCCGTTCGCGATGGACAGGCTCGTGGTCGATGACTGGGAGCAGTGCACGCATGGCGGCCAGTTGCACGACCTGATCGCCGCCGGGCGCCTGCAGCGACACCACATCCACGCCGAGATCGGCGAGATCACCTGCGGCAAGCTTGCCGGGCGGCAGGACGCACAGCAGCGCATCCTGTTCTGGCACCGCGGCTTCGCCGTCAGCGACATTGTCCTCGGCGACTGGATCTTTCGGCGCGCCGAAACGCAATCGGTCGGCACGGTGCACCGGCTTCTGGATGCGCAGGATGAATGAGCGCCGCCTCATTCCGGCTGCGCCGGGCAGGTCGGCGGATCGAGCGGACCCGTCGTGATCCGATAGGGCGGCGGCAAGGTGCAGTGGTGGTATGCGCCGAACAGCTTGGCGAAACTGCCGTCCGCATGCATCGCATTCAGCGCATCGACCACTCGGTCGGCGACCGGGTGCTGGCTGAAGGCGAGCGCCTCGGTGTGCGGATAGAGGCCGGTGAGGGCGATGCGGAAGAAGCCGACGCTCTTCTTGCGGTAGTAGTAGGCTTGCTCGGTGCCGACGAAGCCGCCGTCGATCTGACCGGCCGAGAGCGTCTGCAGCACGTCGGAATAGTTGGGGAAGGAGCGGACGTCGATCGGCGGCTTGCCGGACTTCACCAGCGCGTCGCTGGCTTCGCGCACGGTCTTCTCGTCGATCGAGCCGAGCTGCGCGCCGAAGCGCTTGCCGGAAAAATACGCGAGATCGGCGATCGCGTCCTTGTTGTCGGCGGGCACCACGATCGCCAGCGTTCCGGCGCCGTAGGGAATCATCAGCACCTGCGCAGCGCGCTCGGGCGTATAGTACATGAACGTGTCGATCATGTCGAAGCGCCCCTCCTTGAGCGAGGGGATCATGGTCGCGAACTGGGTGCTGATGAAATTCATCTTCAGGCACAGCCGCGCGGCGATCATGTTGCCGAAATCGACATCGAGCCCGACCAGGTTGCCGTTCTCGTCGATGTACTGGATCGGCGCGACGGTCGGATTGATGGCGGTGGCGAGTTCGCCCGCATGTACCAGGGGTGGCGCGCCGAGTTGCGGCTGGCAGGCTTGCGCGAAAGCGGCGGCCGGCAGCATGCAGCCTATCCAGAGGAGCCAGGTGGCGCGGATCATGCGGGGGCATCTCCTGCGAAAATCGGGCGGCCGGGAGAAGGTTAGCATAGCCACGGCGGCGCCGAAGTCGTTTCGCAAAGCCCGCGTCCGGCGCTCTGCGGGTTGCGGCGCGGCGGGGGTCCGGATAGCGTGCCGCTGACATGACGCGCGACGCAACCTCGCGGCCGGGAACGAATACGCAGGCGGAACCGGCTGACCGTGTTTCGTTGGAAAACGCCGCCCGACCTACCCCGGAAAAGCCGACACGTCCGAGGGAGATCGGCGGACCGGCGGGGCGCGAGCCGACACGCTACGGCGATTGGGAGCGCAACGGCCGCTGCACCGATTTCTAGCAAGGTGCGGAAAAGGGCAGTCCAGCGCTCCGCCCTGGACCCGCTGGCGCCCGAGCGCCAGACCCGCTTACTCAAGTGAAGGATTGCTAAGGCTCTGCCTTTGCCGGGGTCCAGGGGCAGCGCCCCGGGCCTTCGCTTACTCCCTGCCGCGCCGAGCACCAGCGCATGCCGCCGCGCTATTCGCGCCCGCGGCGGTGCGTAGCTGCCAAAACCGTGTTTTCCAGCAGACAGGCGATCGTCATCGGGCCAACGCCGCCCGGTACCGGAGTGATCGCGCCGGCATGGCTGAGACACTCTGAGAACGCGACATCGCCGACCAGCCGACCGTCCTCCAGGCGATTGATGCCGACATCGATGACCGTCGCGCCCCGGCCGATCCAGTCGCCGCGCACCATTTCGGCGCGGCCCGCAGCGGCGATCACGATTTGTGCGCGGCGGCATTCCTCGGGCAGGTCGCGGGTGCGCGAATGGGCGAGCGTGACGGTGGCGTCGGCGTTGGTCAGCAGGGCCGCCATCGGCTTGCCGACGATCGGCGAACGGCCGATCACCAGCGCCCGAGTCCCCGCAACCGGCATGCCCGCGGTGGCCAGCAGCTTCATCACGCCGAGCGGCGTGCAGGGGACCAGCGTCGGCATCCCGTCGACCAGCCGGCCCAGATTGGCGGGGTGGAAGCCGTCCACGTCCTTGGCCGGGTTGATCGCCTCGATCACCGCCCGCCGCTCGATATGCGCGGGCAGCGGCAGCTGCACCAGAATGGCGTCGATCGCCGGGTCGGCGTTCAGGCGGCCGATCAGCTCGAGCAGCGCGGCCTGGCTCGTGTTGGCCGGCAGGCGCAGGGTCTCGACGGCGATGCCGGCGGCCTTCGCGGCGCGGTCCTTGTTGCGGACATACACGGCACTCGCCGGATCATCGCCGACCAGCACCACGGCGAGGCCGGGCCGCGCCTGCAGCACCGCCACGCGCTCGGCGATCTGTGCGCGCAGCAGCGCCGCCTCGGCGCGCCCGTCGATGACGCGCGCGGTCAATAGACACCCATGTGCCACAGGCTCGCCTGCAGCTCGCCGAGCAGGATGCGAAGCGCCTGCAGCAGCAGGATCAGGATGATCGGGCTCACGTCGATGCCGCCGAAATTCGGCAGGAAGCGGCGGATCGGCGCCAGCGCCGGCTCGGTCACCCGGTAGAGGAAGTCGCCGATCGTCCAGACCAGCCGGTTGCGCGTGTCGAGCACGCCGAACGCTGCCAGCATGCTGAACACGGCGGCCAGAATGACCGCCCAGGTATAGAGCGAGATCAGCCGGTCCAGCAGCCAGAACAGCGCGTTCATTCAGGGAGTCTCCAGGAGCGGGCGAAGCCATAGGGGCGTTGCCCGAAGCACGGTCGCCAGAAAGCGCGGGCGCGCCCACGCGACGCGCGCGTGGTCTAGCGGCGGGTCCCGCAAGGTGCAACCGCGCTTGACGGCCTGATGCTTGACGGGGCGCGGGCCGCCACCCATTGTCCGCCCGCCGCGGGGCGGGGCTGTAGCTCAGTTGGGAGAGCGCCTCGTTCGCAATGAGGAGGTCAGGGGTTCGATTCCCCTCAGCTCCACCACCGTTCCGCTCGACATCGCGCCGGCAGCAGCGCCGTACTTAGGTGGCAACCGCGGCCCTGCCGGGGATGCGCAGGCAGGCGGCGCGCACCTGCGCGCCGGTGCGCGTGTCGTCCAGGATGCCGAGCTGTGTGGCAAGACGCTCATTGGCCGCGGTGATCCAGCCCAGCACGCCGCCGCTGTCGTGCAGGATCATCAGGCAGCTCTTCATCAAGGCGGCTCCGCTCGGCACCACGCCCACGCCGTGCGCACCATAGAGGGCCGCGAGGAAGCTGCGGGATGCGGCGTGCTGACGGCGCGATTCGATCTGCATGCAGGCGGTGTTGACGAGCAGCAGCGCCGTGAAGCCGACCAGCGCCACGATGACGAGGCGGCCGGAACGGCGCTGCCAGGCCGGCCCCCGCCGGCGCCGGTCGCGCACCCGCGCGTCCCAGGCGGCGGCACCCGCCGCCACCGCCGCTACTCCGTTCCATGCGCGCCGCATGCGTCTCACTTTCCCGCCCCAAGGGCGGGATAGAGACACAATGCGGAGTCCGGCGTTAGTTAATTCGGCCGCGGGCGGGCGCTGCGCGGGCTCCGCACGCGGCCGTCTGCGCGGAGGCGATCACGGGTGACGCGCAACAGCAACTCTTTGGCGATCGCGCGCCGGCGACGGTTCTATGCCGCCCCGATCGCGCGCCGCCGGCGTGGCGGCGCCACCGCCCCCGGTGCCTCCTCGGGGGAGGCCAGCGCCGTCAGCAGCGCCTCGCGCAGACGAGCGAGCTTGCGCTCGTTCTCCACCTTTAGCCCGAACACGTCCTTCACATAGAACACGTCCACCGCCCGGACGCCGTACGTCGTCACGTGCGCCGAGGCGATCTGCAGCCCCTGCTCGCTGATCGCTGCCGTCACGTCGTGCAGCAGGCCCGGCCGGTCGCGGCCGTTCACTTCAACCACCGTGTGCGTGTTGGACGCGCTGTTGTCCACCACCACCCGCGGCGGCACGTGGATCGCGCGGATGCGGCCGCCGAGCAGCGAGCGCGAGGCCTTGCGGATTTCCGCCGCCAGCCGCAGGTGACCGGACAGTGCCTGCTCGATCAGCACGGACAATCGTGCCAGGCGGTGCGGCGCGTCGAAAGCGCCCCCGGCGGCGTCCTGGATCCAGAAGGTGTCGAGCGCCATGCCGTTGGTCAGCGTGTGGATGCGCGCATCCACGATGGAGGCGCCGGCCACCGCCAGCGCGCCGGCGATGCGGCTGAACAGCCCCGCATGGTCGGCGACGTAGACCGTCACTTCCGTCACCGCGCGCGAGGGCAGCGGCCGCGTCTCCACCGTCAGCTTGTTGCCCAGCGCCTCGGCGCAGCGGACCATGCGGGCGTGGCGCGCATGCGTCTCTGGATCGAAGGAGAGCCAGTAGCCGGGGTAGCCGAGCCCGAGGAACTTCTGCAGCTCCTCGTCCGGCCAGTCCGCGAGCAGGCTCGCCGCCGCCTCGCGCGCCCGCTCCACCCGCGCGTCGCGCTCGGTGGTGGCGAGCCCGCCTTCCAGCACCTCCGCCACCCGCTGGTACAGCTCGCGCAGCAGCATCGCCTTCCAGTTGTTCCACACCTTCGGCGATACCGCCCGCATGTCGGCGACCGTCATCACCAGCAGCAGCCGCAGCCGCTCCGGCGACTGGATGACGTCCGCCAGGTCGAGGATCGTCTTCGGGTCGTCGATGTCGCGCTTGAACGCGGTCTGGCTCATCAGCAGGTGGTGCAGCACGAGCCAGGAGACCATCTCCGTCTCCTCGGCGCTCAGCCCGAGCATCGGGCCGACCTCCTGCGCGATCTCCGCGCCGAGTTCGGAGTGATCGCCGCCCCTTCCTTTGGCGATGTCGTGCAGCAGCATCGCCACGTAGAGGGCACGGCGGGACTGCAGATGGTCCATCAGGCCCGACGCGACCGGTGCGACCTCCGCCAGCTCACCCCGCTCGAGCAGGTTGAGCACGCGGATCGCCTCGATCGTGTGCTCGTCGACGGTAAAGACGTGGTAGGTGTCGAACTGCATCTTGCCGACGATGCGTGCCCAGTCCGGCAGGAAGCGGCCGAGAAAGCCGGTCTCGTTCAGCACGGCCATCCAGTACGCCCCGCTCGGCCGGTGGGTGCTGCGTGCCGGCCCGCATAGCAGATCGAGGAACAGCGCGGCCGCCTTCGGGTTCTGGCGGAGCGCCACCGCGGCGCGCTCGTTGCGGATCAGGCCGCGCAGCGCGAGGGGATGCAGCTCGAGCTCGCGGTCGCGCGCGATCTGCAGCATCTTCAGCGCCCGGATCGGGTCGTCGGCAAAGGCGTGATCGCGCATCGGCAGCAGCTTGCCCTCGGCGAGCACGAAGCCGCAGTTCAGCAACGCCTGGTCGGTCTCCGGCGTCACCGGCGGCGGGCCCACGGCGGCGCGCACCAGCGCCGGCTCCAATACGCGCGACAGGCGCAGCACCTCGCGCACCGTCAGGAAATAGTGCCGCATGAAGCGCTCGACGCCGTCCTGCCTGCCGTGCCGCGTGTAGCCCATGCGTGCGCCGACCACCGGCTGCAGGTCGAAGGTCAGCCGCTCCTCGGCGCGGCCGGCGACGTAGTGCAGGTGAAAGCGCAGGCTCCACAGGAAGTCGTGCGACCGTCGTGCCAGCCGCGCCTCCCGCTCGGTGATCAGGCCGCCCCCGGGTGCGGCCGGACCGACCAGGTCCTTCCAGTCGCTGCTGGCGAACGCGTAGCGCGCCATCCAGTAGAGCGTCTGCAGGTCGCGCAGCCCGCCGCGGCCCTCCTTGATGTTCGGCTCGACGACGAACGGGCTCTCGCCGAACCGGCGGTGGCGGGCCGCACGCTCCTCCTGCTTGCGCACGAAGAAGTCGTGCGCCGTCGCCGGACTGCGCGCGGCGCGGAAGCGCGCGGTGAACTCGGCGTAGAGCGCCGGGTCGCCGGCCAGCAGGCGGGCATCGAGCAGCGTGGTCGCGATCGTCGTATCGCGCTGCGCGGCCACCAGGCACTGCTCGACCGAGCGGGTCGCATGGCCGACCTTCAGCCCGAGATCCCACAGCAGATAGAGCATGAACTCCACGGCCTGCAGCGTCGTGGCGTCCGGTTCCGCGGGCGTCAGGAACAGCAGGTCGACGTCGCTGAATGGCGCCAGCAGGCCGCGGCCGTAGCCGCCGGTGCCGATCAGCGCGAGCCGCCCGTCGAACCCGTCCCCGGCGTTGCCGGCCGCATAGCGGAACAGCGCGCCGATCAGCCCGTCGGTCAGCGTGGCGAGCAGCCGCGCCGCCTGCGCCCCGGTCAGCTGCCCCTGCTCGAACCCCTCGCGCACATGCATTTGCACGCGTGCGAGGTGGCGGCGGAACACGCCGATGGCTGCCTCGCGCACCGGCAGCCCCTCGGTGGATTGCTGGTCCGGGGCGGCCTGCGCCAGCGCCTCCTCGAGCTCGGCCGTGGCGTCTTCGGGCATGTCGGGCAGGGGGGGCGACGTCAGCATCCGGCGGATGGTAGCGTGTCCTCGCCGGCCTGGACAGGAAGCAGGGATTTCAGCGCGTAGAGCGCGTCCAGCGCCTCGCGCGGGGTCAGCCGGTCTGGATCGACGCCAGCGAGAGCGGCGTGGAGCGGGTCCACGGCTGCTGCGGGCGCATGGTCGCCGGCAGCAGCGGCGGCGAACAGCGGCAGCTCGGCCGCCTCGGTCAGCGCTGCGCCACGCGCCTCCAGGGCGGCCAGGATGGCGGCGGCCCGGCGCACGGTCCCCGACGGAACGCCGGCCAGGCGCGCCACGTGCACGCCCCAGCTGCGTCCGGCCGCGCCCTCCGTCACTTCGTGCAGGAAGATCACCTCGCCCCGCCACTCCTTGACCCGCATGGTATGCGGAGAGAGGTGCGGCAGCTCGTTGCGCAGCCGCGCCAGCTCGTGGAAGTGGGTGGCGAAGATGGTACGGCAACGCAGCTGCGTGTGCAGCGCCTCCAGCACGGCCCAGGCGATCGCCAGCCCGTCGAGCGTCGCCGTGCCGCGGCCGATCTCGTCCACCACGACCAGCGAGCGCGGGCCCGCCTGGTGCAGGATGGCGGCGATCTCCGTCATCTCGACCATGAAGGTGCTGCGCCCGCGCGCCAGGTCGTCGGCGGCGCCGACCCGCGAGAACAGCCGGTCGACGGCGCCGATGCGCGCGGCGGCCGCCGGCACCGGCAGGCCGGCCTGGGCGAGGATGACCAGCAGCGCGTTCTGCCTGAGATAGGTGGACTTGCCCGCCATGTTCGGCCCGGTCAGCAGCAGCACCCGGCGCTCCGGGGAGAGGTCGCAGTCGTTCGGCACGAAGCGCGCGGTGCCGGCCAGGGCGGCTTCCACCACGGGATGCCGGCCGGCCTGGATGCAGTACGCGTCGCCGTCGCTGACCGAGGGGCGGCACCAGCTTCCGGGCTCGGCGAGGCGAGCGCAGGACTGCAGGACGTCGAGCAGGGCCAGCGCGCCCGCGCAGGCGGCGAGCGGGTCGGCTTCGGCGAGCGCCGCCTCGACGAGGTGAGCGAACACCGCCCGCTCGCGCGCGGCGGTGCCCTCCGCCGCCTCGGTGATGCGGCGGTCGAGATCGGCGAGCTCCGCGGTCGAGAAGCGGGCGCCGCTCGCCATGCTCTGGCGAAGGCTGAGCGCGGGGTTGCCGCGCAGGCTTTCCACAGCGCCGGCCGGGGCCTCGACGACGTAGCCTAGCTGGGCGTGATGGCGGATGCGCAGGCTGGCGACGCCGAACCGGCGCGCATAGTCCATCTGCAGGCCGGCAACGAGGTGGCGGCTGTCGTCGCGCAGTCGGCGCTGCGCGTCCAGCTCGCCGTCGAAGCCGCGCGCGATGCAGCCGCCGTCCTCCAGCCGCGGCGGGGCCGGGTCGGCGAGTGCCGCCTGCAGCGTCTGGTGCAAGCCCGGCGCCGGGCGGAGTGCGACGGCAGCCGCTTCGAGCATTGCCGGCAGCGGTGCTGCGAGTGCGTCCGCCGCCCGCGCCGCCGCCGCTTGGCCGTCGCGCAGCGCGCCGAGGTCGCGCGGCGTACCGCGGCCGAGCGACAGGCGGCCGAGCGCGCGCGCCATATCGGGCGCCCCGCGCAAGGCGGCGCGCAGCGCCTCCGCCGCCGGCGGGTTGGCGAGCAGCCACGCCCAGGCGTCCTGGCGGGCAGCGATCGGCCCGGGGTCGGTCAGCGGTGCCGCCAGCCAGTCGGCGAGCAGCCGGACGCCGGCGGCGGTGAGCGTCCGCTGCACGGCACCGAGCAGGCTGTGCGTCGTGCCGCCGTCGCGCGCCCGCAGGATCTCCAGGCTGGCGCGGGTCGCCGCGTCCAGCGCGAGGCGCCCGGCGCTGCCGCCGGGGCTCGGACGGGCCAGGCGCGGCAGCGCGCCGGCCTGGGTCGTGCGCACGTAGTCGAGCGCCGCAGCAGCCGCCATCGCCTCGGCGTCGGAGAACTCCCCGAACGCGTCGGCGCTGGCAACGCCGAATGCCTCCGCCAGCCGCCGGCGCGCGACCAGCGGCGGCGGCGCTGCGGCTTCGGTCGCGCGCGCTGCCCACTCGCCGAGCGGCAGGCCGGGGGCGGCCAGGATCTCCGCGGGATCCAGCCGACCGAGCAGGGTCGGAAGCACCGGGCGGCTGGTCGCCTCGGTCTCGAACAGGCCGGTGGAGATGTCGAGCCAGGCGGCGCCGAGCGCCGCGCCGGCGGCGGCGAGCGCCAGCAGCAGGTTCGGCCGGCCGGCTTCGAGCAGGGTCTCCTCGGTCAGGGTGCCCGGAGTGATCAGCCGCACCATTTCGCGGTGGATCGGCGTCTTCGCGCCCTTGGGCCGGCTTTTCGGATCTTCCATCTGCTCGGTCACCGCCACCCGGAAGCCGCGCCGGATCAGGCGGGACAGATAGGCGTCCGCCGCGTGCACGGGCACGCCGCACATCGGGATCGGCGCGCCGGCGTGCTCGCCGCGGTGGGTCAGCGCGATGTCGAGCGCCGTGGCGGCGGCGTGCGCGTCGTCGAAGAACAGTTCGTAGAAGTCGCCCATACGGAAGAACACCAGCGCGTCCGGATGCGCCGTTTTGACCGCGAACCACTGGGCCATGACGGGGCTGGCGCCGTCCGGCCGCGGCAGGGAGTGAGGCGCGTTCATGGCGGCGTGGACCTGCACGGCACGGCGGATGGTGATCCCGTCGGCGCGTTTCACTCAAGGCCCGCGCTCCGGCGCGCCACAGGCGTGGGGCTTGCTGCCGGCGCAGCCGCCACGCACCATGATCCTGCCGTGTGGGGCGGTCCCGTGTGGCGCACCGACGGCATGTCACGCATGCGCAACGATGAACCCGGGAGCGACACATCATGGCCGAGGGCAGCATCGACACCCGCACGGCCCGCATCTCGGCCGCGGAAGCGCTCGCCATGCACGCGTCCGGCCGGCCGGGAAAGCTCGAGACGCGCATCACCAAGCCGCTGACCACCGCGCGCGACCTCAGCCTCGCCTACTCGCCGGGGGTTGCCGAGCCCTGCCTGCACATCCACCGCGACCCGGCGCTGGCCTACGACTACACGACGCGCGGCAACATGGTCGCCGTGATCTCCAACGGTACCGCCGTGCTCGGCCTCGGCAATCTCGGCGCGCTCGCCAGCAAGCCGGTCATGGAGGGCAAGGTCGCGCTGTTCAAGCGCTTTGCCGACGTGGACGGCATCGACCTAGAGATCGGCACCGAAGATGTGGACGAATTCGTCAACTGCGTCCGCTTCCTCGGGCCGGGCTTCGGCGGCATAAACCTGGAAGACATCAAAGCGCCGGAATGCTTCATCATCGAGCAGCGTCTGCGCGAGCTGATGGACATCCCGGTGTTCCACGACGACCAGCACGGCACCGCGATCGTCGCCGCCGCCGGTCTGATCAACGCCTGCCACCTCACCGGCCGCGATCTGCGCGACACCAAGCTCGTTGTGAACGGCGCAGGGGCTGCGGCGATCGCCTGCGTGGAGCTGCTGAAGGCGATGGGCGTGCGGCCCGAGCACGTCGTGCTCTGCGACACCAAAGGCGTGGTCTACCAGGGCCGCAGCGAGGGCATGAACCAGTGGAAGTCCGCCCACGCCGTGCCGACCGGCGCCCGCAGCCTTGCCGACGCGCTCGACGGCGCGGACGTGTTCTTCGGGCTTTCGGTGAAGGGCGCGCTGACGCCGGACCTGGTGCGCGCGATGGCGGAAAACCCGATCATCTTCGCGATGGCCAACCCCGACCCGGAGATCACGCCGGAGGAGGCGCGCGCCGCCAGCCCGCACGCCATCATCGCGACCGGGCGCAGCGACTATCCGAACCAGGTCAACAACGTGCTCGGCTTTCCCTACATCTTTCGCGGCGCGCTGGACGTGCGGGCGAGCACGATCAACGACGCGATGAAGATCGCCGCGGCGGAAGCGCTCGCCCAGCTCGCGCGCGAGGACGTGCCGGACGAGGTGCACCGTGCGTCGGCCGGCAGCCAGCTGACCTTCGGGCCCGACTACATCATCCCCAACGCGTTCGATCCCCGCCTGATCGGCCGGGTGCCGCCCGCGGTCGCCCGCGCGGCCATGGAAAGCGGCGTGGCCCGCCGGCCGCTCGCCGACCTGCGCCGCTACGGCCGCGAACTCTCCGGCCGGCTGGATCCCACGGCCGGCGCGCTCGACGCCATCATGGAGCGCGTGCGCGCCGAGCCGAAGCGCGTGGTGTTCGCCGAAGGCGAGGAAGAAAAGATCGTCCGCGCCGCCGTCGCCTTCCGCAACGCCGGCTACGGCACGCCCGTGCTGATCGGCCGGGAAGAACGGGTGATGGCGACCATGACGGCGCTCGGCCTTGGCGGAGTCGACGGCATCGAGATCCACAATGCCCGGCTCTCAATCGGCAATCGCCGCTACGCCGAGCACCTCTATGCTCGCCTCCAGCGCAAGGGTTTCCTGGCGCGCGACTGCCAGCGCATGGTCAACCAGGACCGCAACGTGTTCGCCGCCTGCATGGTGGCGACCGGCGACGCCGACGCCATGGTTACCGGCCTCACCCGCTCGACCTCCGTCTGCATCGAGGATATCGGCCAGGCGATCGACGCCGCACCGGGGCGCATCGCCTTCGGCCTGACGCTGATGCTGGGCATGCGCGGCAGCACGATTTTTGTCGCCGACACGGTGATGCACGAGCGCCCCACGCCGCAGCAGCTCGCCGACATCGCCGCCGGCAGTGCCGCCGCCGCGCGCAGCCTCGGCCATGAGCCTCGCGTCGCGCTGCTCTCCCATTCTACCTACGGCAATCCGATGCACCCGCATACGCATTTCGTGCGCGAAGCGGTGGCGCTGCTCGACGCGCGGGGCGTGGATTTCGAATACGACGGCGAGATGAGCCCGGACGTGGCGCTCGACCCGACGCTGCGGGCGCTCTACCCGTTTTGCCGGCTGACGGGCCCCGCCAACATCCTGATCATGCCGGGCCTGCACTCCGCCCACATCGCCTCGCGGCTGGCACCGCGGCTGGGTGACGGCAGCACGATCGGGCCGCTGCTGATCGGCCTCGATCACGCGGTCCAGCTGCTGCCGATGGATGCCTCAGTCAGCCAGATCGTCGATATCGCCGCGCTGGCGGCCCACCAGTCCGTGGCGGCGTGGCAGACCGCCTGATAATGCTGCCATGGCGGCCATCTGACGCTGCTGGGCCGGTCGAGATTCAGCCCGCGGGCGCCGTGCTCGAGAGCTGCGGCATGCTGGGACCGAAGCGGAACTGATGGCTGAGCCCTATGCGGCCGGGCGGATCGCCGGCGCGCTGCGCCGCGACGTCAGCCCGCCATAGGCGAGCAGCGACAATCCGCCCAGCACCACCAGGCCGCCGAGCACCATGAAGCCCGACATGTACGACCCCGTCGCGCTGTAGAGCAGCCCGACCAGGAAACCGGCCAGCGTGCCGCCGCCACCGGCGCCGAGCCCGTTCATGATGCCCGCCGTCGCGCCGACCGCCTCCGGCGCCACGGTCGATTGCAGGATGGACCAGATGTTCGGAGTGTAGCTTCCGGCGTAGAATCCCATCGCCAGCGTGATCAGCGCGAGCTTGGCCAGCCCGCTGTCCACCTCCGGCAGCAGCAGCAGCAGCATGACCCCGGGGATCAGCAGCGCGAGCGAGGCGATCAGCACGCGCCGGCCGGTCCGGTCGCTGATCGCCGACATCGGAATGGCGAAGGCGATCGCCGCGAAATACGGCACGGCGCTGGCGAGCGCCTGCGCCATCCCGGTGAACCCGAGCGAGCGGACCGCGAGCGGGATCCAGAGCGTGATGCCCCAGAACAGCATACCCTGCGTGATATAGCTGAAAACCAGCAGCAGGAAGGGCGGTCCGCCCGCCTGCGCGAGCGTCAGGCCGTGCGGCTCCCCCGCGACCGTTCGGTGGGCGTACGGCGCTTCGGATTCCGGCCGCAGCTTGGCCGCATAGAGCGGCACGATGACGATGAGGCCGATACCGCCCGTTAGGTAGAACAGGATGCGCCACCCATAGGCCTGATAGATCGGCGTCAGCACCATGAAGCCGATGGCGAGTGCGAGGAACTGTCCGTAGTACTGGATGATGCTGTTGGCCTTGGTCAGCTCGTCCGGCGCGAACCAGGATTTGGCAAAGCGCGACTGCTGCGGCCAGTAGATGCCTTCGGCGATGCCGAGGACAAGCCGGCAGGCGAGCAGCACGGCGACCGATGCCGCCATCCCCGCCACCACCGTCGCGGCCGACCAGATGGCGAAGGACCAGATCACCACCGTCTTCGGATCGTGGCGACGGGTGAGAACGCCACCGACGATGTTGGCGACGGCGTAGCCGATCAGGAAGATGGTGAGCGCCCAGCTGGACGTGACGGCGAAACGGTCACCGGCGAAGCCGAGGTCGCGGGCGACCGACGGGAGGCCGACAGAGAGGTTGGTGCGGTCGAGATAGGCGACGAACAGGCCCACCATGAGGGAGCCGCCGATGCTCCACCAGCGCGAGTGCGTCATCTGCCCCCCTCCCGTTGGGCCAGGCCCAAATCTTGCGTCGCGCGGGCGCGCTCAGTAGATCACCGGCTCCGGCACCGGTGCGCCGAACTGGGTGCGCAGGAAATCGAAGTCGCAGCCTTCGTTCGCCTGCTGGATATGCTTGGTGAACATCCAGCCGTAGCCGCGTTCGAAGCGGGCTTCCGGCTGCTTCCAGGCCGCCCGCCGGCGCGCCATCTCCTCGTCGGGCACCTCCATGCGGATGGAGCGCGCAGACACGTCGATGCTGACGATATCGCCCGTTCGCAGCAGGGCGAGCGGGCCGCCGATATAGGATTCCGGCGAGACATGCAGCAAGCAGGCGCCGTAGCTGGTGCCGCTCATGCGTGCGTCCGACAGGCGCAGCATGTCCCGAAAACCTTGCTTCAGCAGCTTGGTCGGCATCGGCAGCATGCCCCATTCCGGCATGCCCGGCCCGCCCTGCGGCCCGGCGTTGCGCAGCACCATCACATGGTCCGCCGTGATGTCCCAGTTCTCGTCGGCGACCGCCTTCTTCATGGAGGGATAATCGTCGAACACCACCGCCGGGCCGGAGTGTTTCAAAAAACGCTGGTCCATCGCGGCCGGCTTGATCACGCAGCCGTCCGGCGCGAGGTTGCCCTTCAGCACCGCCAGCGATCCTTCGCCGTAGATCGGGTTCTCGGTCGTGCGGATCACGTCGTCATTGAAGACTTTTGCACGCTCGATATTCTCGCCGAGCGTGCGGCCGGTCACCGTGATGCAGTCCAGATGCAGATGCTCGCGGATGCGGCCCATCAGGCCGCGGATGCCGCCGGCGTAGAAAAAATCCTCCATCAGGTATTGGTTGCCGCTCGGGCGGACATTGCCGATGACCGGCACGCGGCGGCTGTAGCGCTCGAAATCGTCCAGCCCGATTTCCTGGCCGGCGCGGCGCGCCATCGCGATCAGGTGGATGATGGCGTTCGTCGAGCAGCCCATCGCCATCGCGACGGCGATCGCGTTCTCGAATGCCTCGCGCGTCTGGATGCGCTTGGGCGTCAGGTCCTCCCAGACCATCTCGACGATGCGGCGGCCGGACTCCGAACAGAGCCGCACGTGGCCGGAATCGGCGGCGGGGATGGAGGAGCCGCCGGGCAGCACCATGCCGACCGCCTCGGCGATCGCCGTCATCGTGCTCGCCGTGCCCATCGTCATGCAGGTGCCGTAGGAGCGGGCGATGCCGCCCTCCACGCCGAGCCAGTCCTGGTCGGTGATCTTTCCGGCGCGCAGCTCGTCCCAGTATTTCCAGCTGTCGGAGCCCGAGCCAAGCACCTTGCCCTGCCAGTTGCCGCGCAGCATCGGCCCGGCGGGCACGAAGATCGCCGGGATATTCATGCTGGTCGCTCCGAGCAGCAGGCCCGGCGTGGTCTTGTCGCAGCCGCCCATCAGCACCGCGCCATCGACGGGATGCGAGCGCAGCAGCTCCTCGGTCTCCATCGCCAGCATGTTGCGGTACATCATCGTCGTCGGCTTGACGTAGCTCTCCGACACCGAGAGTGCGGGAAGTTCCACCGGGAAGCCGCCGGCCATCAGGATGCCGCGCTTCACGTCCTCCGCGCGCTGCCGGAAATGCAGGTGGCAGGGCTGCAGGTCCGACCAGGTGTTGACGATGGCGATCACCGGCCGTCCCTGCCACTCCTCCGGCGAATAGCCCATCTGCATCGCCCGCGAGCGGTGGCCGAACGAGCGCAGATCGGCCGGGCCGAACCAGCGGGCCGAGCGTAGTTCGCCAGCACTTTTCCGGTGCGTCAGCGGTTCCTCGGGAATGCTGCCGGGCTCGAGCGGACGAGGCGGAAGCGGATCGTTGGGCATGATTTCCTCCGTGCTGGCCCGCGACACGGCGCGTGCGGTGGCGGCCGGCTGCACCGGCGGGCCGCGTTCGACATGCGATACGCCGGGGCGGCCCGGGCAGTTGCAGGGGAGCCCGGCCCGGTCTCGCGCGTTCGTGCGTCGGGCTGGCGCGCGGAATGCCATCCCGGGAGAGGAAGCGCCATGGAACAGGAAGAAGACCGGGTCGCCGCAAAGATCGCCTGGCGGCTGTTGCCCCTGGTGATCCTTCTCTATCTGGTCGCTTATATCGACCGGCAGAATGTCAGCTTCGCGAAGCTGCAGATGCTCGGCAGCCTGCACATGAGCGAAGTCGCCTACGGTTTCGGCGCCTCTCTGTTCTTCATCGGCTATCTGATCTTCGAGGTGCCCAGCAACATCGCGCTCTACAAGGTCGGCGCCCGCCGCTGGATCGCCCGCATCATGATCACCTGGGGTCTGGTGACGGTCGCGCTCGCCTGGACGCAGTCCGCGCTGATGTTCTACATCCTCCGCTTCCTGCTCGGCGCGGCCGAGGCCGGGCTCTATCCCGGCATCATCTTCTATCTGACGCTGTGGTTTCCCCGACGCCACCGCGTCCAGGTGCTTGGCTACTTCACCCTCGGAAGCAGCCTCGGCAACATGCTGGGTGCGTTGATCAACGGCCTGTTCCTTGGCCTGAACGGCGTCGCCGGGCTGCAGGGCTGGCAGTGGGTGTTCCTGGCCACCGGCATTCCACCGGTCGTGCTCACGTTCGTCACGCTTCGCTACCTGCCGGAGACGCCGCGCGAGGCGAGTTTCCTGAGCGAGTCCGAGAAGCACACGATCCTCGCTGCACTGCAGCGCGACGCACCGAAGGTGGAGGTGCACGGTAATCCGCTTGCCGTGCTGGTGCAGGGCCGCATCTTCGTGCTGGCCTTCTTCTACATGATGGTTTCGATGTCGATCTACGGCATCGGCTACTGGCTGCCGACGGTGGTGCGCAGTTTCGGTGTCAGCAGCATGAGCAACGGGCTGCTGAACATGGTGCCGTGGTTCCTCGCCTCGCTGATGCTGCTCTGGCTGCCTGGAAAGCTGAAGGACCAGGGCGCCGTGCTGTCCTGCGTCGGCGTCGGTGTAGTACTCGGCATCGCCTGCTTCGTCGTCAGTACCACCGCGAGTTCGGCGGTGCTGCGCCTTTGTGCGCTGGCGATCGGCGCACCCTGTCTCTACATCATGATCCCCTGCTTCTGGTCGGTGCCGCCGCGCCTGCTGCACGGCGTTCAGGCGGCCTCGGGAATTGCCGCCATCAATTCGCTCGGCAATCTCGGCGGCTTTTTCGGCCAGAACGCCATGCCCTGGGTGCAGCACGCGACCGGCAGCGTGAGCGCGCCGATGCTGGTACCCGCCGGCTGCCTGGCCGTGCTCGGGGTGGGCGCGATCATTGCTTGGCGCGTCTTCGGGACGGAGCGCACCGCGGTCGCAGGAGTGCCTGCCAGGTAGAGACGGCGAGGACGCTTGCTTCGGGGGCAATTCCTCCGGGTTCGCCGATGGAACCTTGGCGGCGGTTCCGCCCGCTTCCGGCATTGGCCCCGACTGACGGCTCGGTGCCTGGCAACGGACCGATGGCAAAATCTCACTTGCATTATGCAAGTTGGTCGACTAGATTGGGTTGCATGATGCTAGTCAGGGTTTTGTCATGCAGCGCAAGAGCTTCGGCACCATGCCTTGCCCGATCGCCCGCAGCCTCGATCGCGTTGGCGAGTGGTGGAGCATTCTCATTCTGCGCGACGCCTTCCACGGGCTGACGCGCTTCGACGAGTTCCAGAAGAGCCTGGGGATCGCCCCCAACATGCTGGCCCGCCGGCTCAACGCCCTGGTCGAGTCGGGCCTGCTCGAACGCCGGCGCTACAGCGAACGGCCGCCGCGCGACGAATACGTGCTGACGCCGTGCGGGCACGATTTCCGGCCGGTGCTGTGGGCGCTGCTCGCCTGGGGCAACCGACATTTCGCACCCGAGGGCGCGAGCGTGATCCTGGTTGACAGCGAGACCGGCGCGCCCGCCGAGCCCGTGTTGATCGACCGGGTTAGTGGCCGGCCGCTCGCGGAACCGGCGTTCCGCTCGGCCCCGGGTCCGGCGGCGGATGAGCGAACACGCCGGCGGTACGCCCGTCCGCTGGCCGGGGGCGCGCCGTGAGCGCCGCCGTGCTCGGGCGCGATACGGTGCTCGCCCCGGCGACGCGCCGGCAGCGCCTGGCACCGGGCCGGTTCGCGCTTGCCGGCTTGGCGCTGTGCGTGGCGGCGAGCGGCGCGTGGTACGGCTATGACTGGTGGCGCGTCGGGCGCTTCGTCGAGAGCACCGACGACGCCTATGTCGGCGGCGACGTCACCGCCATCGCGCCGCACGTCGCGGGGTTCGTCGCCAGCATCGCGGTCGCCGACAACGAGCCGGTGCGCGCCGGCCAGCTGCTCGTGCAGCTCGATGACCGGGACTATCGCGCCGCTCGCGACCGCGCCGAGGCGGTGCTGCGCGAGCACGAGGCCGCCCTCGCCACGCTGGCGGCGCGGATGGTGCTGCAGCGCTCCGTCATCCGTCAGGCCGAGGCGGACCTGGCGGGACGGACGGCCCAGGCCGCGTTCGCCGCGGCCGATGCGGTGCGCTATGGCGCGTTGGCGCAGACCAGCGCCGGAACCCAGCAGGCGGCGCAGCGCACGCTCGCCGCGGATCGGCAGGCGCAGTCCGCCGTCGATTCGGCGCAGGCCGCGCTGGACGCGGCGCGGCAGCAGCAGGCGGTGCTGGAGACCGGCATCGCCGAGGCGCGCGCAGCGGTCGCCGAAACGCAGGCGACGCTGGCCATCGCCCGCCTCGACCTCGACTACACGCAAATCCGCGCGCCGATCGACGGCTATGTCGGCGCCCGCTCGGCGCAGGCCGGCACCTTCGTCGCCGCCGGCGCCAACCTGCTGTCGATCGTCCCGGCGCACGACCTCTGGGTCGACGCCAACTTCAAGGAGGACCAGCTCGCGCGGCTGCATCCTGGCCAGACCGCGACGATCGTCGCCGACGTGGCACCCGGGGCGGCGCTGCACGGCCGGGTCGTCAGCCTGGCCCCGGCCACCGGCGCGGTGTTCAGCGTCATCCCGCCGGAGAACGCGACGGGCAATTTCACGAAGATCGTGCAGCGCGTGCCCGTGCGCATCGCGCTGGACGGCGGCAGCGCGAGCCTGGGCGTGCTGCGCCCCGGGCTGTCGACGACGGTCAGCATCGACACGCGCCGGGGCGCGCCATGACCCAGGCGCCGCCCGCCGCGCCGCCGGTGCTGCCGTTCGCGGTGATGTGCGTCGGGATGTTCGTCGCATTGCTGGACATCCAGATCGTCGCCTCCTCGCTGCAGGACATCGGTGGCGGCCTCTCGGCGGCGCAGGACCAGATAGGCTGGGTGCAGACCGCCTATCTGATCGCCGAGATCATCGTGATCCCGCTCTCGGGCTGGCTGACCCGGGTGTTCTCGACGCGCTGGCTGTTCGCCGGCTCGGCCGCGGGGTTTACGCTCGCCAGCATGCTCTGCGGGCTGGCCTGGAGCATCCAGAGCATGATCGTGTTCCGCGCGCTGCAGGGGCTGCTCGGCGCGTCGATGATCCCGACCGTGTTCACCTCCTCGTTCCACTATTTCCAGGGGCGGCGCCGCGTCTATGCGGCCGCGGTGGTCGGCACGATCGCTTCGATCGCGCCCACGCTCGGCCCGGTGATCGGCGGCTGGATCACCGATACGCTGGACTGGCGCTGGCTGTTCTACATCAACCTGCTGCCGGGCAGCGCGGTCGCCATCCTGGTTCCGATGCTGGTGAATATCGACCGGCCGGACCACTCGCTGCTCAGGGGCGCGGACTACCCGGGCATCGTCCTGCTGGGGATCGGGCTCGGCACGCTGGAATACGTGCTGGAGGACGGCACGCGCTGGAACTGGTTCAGCGACTCGACGATCACGACCTGCACCGCCATTGCGGCGGTTGCCGGGGTGCTGTTCGTCATCCGCAGCCTGAGCTTCTCGCGCCCGGTCGTCGACTTGCGCGCGCTCGGCGACCGCAACTTCCTGCTGGGCTGCGTGCTGTCCTTCGTCACGGGGATCGGCATCTTCTCGACGATCTACCTGACGCCGCTGTTCCTCGGTTATGTCCGCGGCTTCAGCGCGTGGCAGACCGGCATCGCCGTGTTCGCCACCGGCGCCGCCTCGCTGGCGGGGGTGCCCGTGTATGTGGCGCTCGGACGGCGCGTCGACCTGCGCTGGCTGATGATGTTCGGCCTGGCCTCCTTCGGCCTGGCGATGTGGGGGTTCACCGGCATTACGCACGACTGGGGCGGCGACCAGCTGCTGCTGCCGCAGATCCTGCGCGGCTTTCCCCAGGTCTTCGCGGTGGCGCCGAGCGTGACGCTCGGCCTCGGCAGCCTGCCGCCGGCGCGGCTGACCTACGCGAGCGGCCTGTTCAACATGATGCGCAACCTCGGCGGCGCGGTCGGCATCGCGGTCTGCGGCGCCATCCTGAACGCGCGGACCAATGTCCATTTCCTGGCGATCGCCTCGCACCTGACGCCGGCGAACGCGGCCATGCACCGGTTTGTGCATGACATGGCACAGCGCTACGCGGCCGTGCCGGGTGCGGCGGCGGAGGGGCAGCAGGCGGCGATCGTGCGGCTCTGGGGCCTCGCGCATCGCGAGGCGGCGACACTGGCCTATGCCGACGCCTTCCGCGCCATCATGGTCGCCTTCGTCATCGCCACGCTGCTGGTGCCGCTGCTGCGTCGGGTGGCGCCGCCGCCGGTGCCCTCCGCCGAGGCGCACTGAGGCAGACGCCTGCTTCGCAAGGGAGATTCGTGGATGCGCATTCTCGTGGTGGGCGCCGGCGCGATCGGCGGCTATTTCGGCGGCCGGCTGCTGCAGGCCGGGCGCGACGTCACGTTCCTGGTGCGCGCCCGACGCGCCACCGAGCTTGCCAGAACCGGGCTGGCGATCCGCAGCCATCTCGGCGACGCCGATCTCCGCGCGCCCGTGCTCTCCGAAGAGGCGCTCGCGGAGCCGTTCGATCTCGTGCTGCTGGGCTGCAAGGCGTACGACCTCGATGCGGCGATGATCTCCTTCGCTCGCGCCGTCGGACCCGGCACGGCGATCCTGCCGGTGCTCAACGGCATGCGTCACATGGACGTGCTGGCCGAGCGCTTCGGCGACGGGCGCGTGCTCGGCGGCCAGTGTGTCATCTCGGCGGCACTCGACCCGGAGGGCCGGATCCTGCACCTCAATGAAGCTCACACGCTCACCTTCGGCGAACCGGACGGCGCCCAGACCCCGCGCATCGCCGCGATCACGGCGGCGCTGTCGGGCGCGGGCTTCGACGCGGAACGCAGCGAGACGATCCTCCAGGCGATGTGGGAGAAATGGGTGTTCATCGCGACGCTCGCCGGCGTGACCTGCCTGATGCGCGGAGCGATCGGCGATGTCGTCGCGGCCGGCGCGGGCGACCTGGCGACCGCGCTGTTCGACGAATGCGCCGCAATCGCCGCGGCGCAGGGCTTTGCGCCGCGCCCCGCGTTCCGGAAGCGCATGCGCCCGGCCTTCGCGGCACCAGGCTCCCCGATGACCGCCTCGATGCTGCGCGACGTCGAGCGCGGCGCGCCGGTCGAGGCCGATCACATCCTGGGCGACCTGCTGGGTCGCGCCGCATCGCCGGAGGACCAGCCGCTGCTGCGCATCGCACTTGCACATCTGAAGTCATACGAAGCCAGGCGGACGCGGGAGAATGCGGCGGGCGGTTAGGCCGGATCGGTCCGTATCTCCGTCAGGCCCGCTTCCAGCACCGCGCGCAGATCGAGCGCGGCCAGGGCGATACAGCCGGCGGTGGGGGCGAAATCGCCTGTGGCGACGTGCAGGAAGATCGCCGAGCCGCGGCCGCGCTCGACCGGGGCGTCGTTCCAGCCGAGCACGCCGACGATGTCGTAGAGCCCGTCCGATCGCCACAGCTCTTCGCATCGCGCGGCATGCGGCAGCCGCACGATCCGGTTGTAGTCGGGATGGGCGGGGTCGTCGCACCAGCCGTCCTGTGCGCCGATCGGCTCGAGTGGCACGGCGCAGGCCGGCGGGGGCACGCGGTCGGCGCGGTACAGCACGCGCCGCAGCGGCAGGGTGCCGGCCGGGGTGGCGCCGTCGCCCTCCTGCTTGTCGGGCCGCACCCCGCCCCGGCCGATCGCGGCGCGGAACGCCCGGCCTGCCAGCACGAGCCGCCCCTCCGGCCGAAGCGTCGCCTGCACCACGGCCGCCTCTCAGTCGAGCAGGTGGCCGAGCCGCCGCGCCTTGGCGGCCAGGTAGCGATCGTTCACCCCGTTGGGCGGAACGACGTGGCCGACGCGCTCCACCACCTCGACGCCGCAAGCCGCCAGCGCGGCGAGCTTGTGCGGATTGTTGGTCAGCAGCCGCACCCGACGGACGCCCAGCGCCTCCAGCATGACGGCGGCGGGCAAAAAACTCCGCTCGTCCACCGCCCAGCCGAGGGCGCGGTTGGCGTCCAGGGTATCGAGCCCGCGATCCTGCAGCGCATAGGCGCGCAGCTTGTTCACGAGGCCGATGCCGCGCCCCTCCTGTGCCAGGTAGATCACCACGCCCGCGCCGTCCTCGGCGATGCGGCGGATCGCGCCGCGAAGCTGCGCGCCGCAATCGCAGCGCAGGCTGCCGAGCAGGTCGCCGGTGAAGCACTCGGAGTGCACACGCACCAGCGGAGCGGCCACCGTCTCCGGCGCGCCGATGACGATGGCCAGGTGCTCGATCCCGCCGTCGCTCGGGCGGAAGGCCACCACGCGGGCGTCGCGCGCGTCCTCGAGCGGCACGTGCGCCTCGGCGACCGGACGCAGGCCGATGCTCAGGCTCGCGGGATAGTCCAGTACGTCGGCGGCGGCGACGCCCAGCACAATCTCGGGCGGTGCTCGCCGGGCGGGTGCCGCGAGCACCGCCGGCAGCAGCCGGCCGAGCTTGGTCAGCATCAGCGCGGTGGCGGCGTCGGCCGGGGCCGGGGCCGGGGTCGGCGAGGCCGCGATGATCTGCTCGGCGGTGGGGTCGGCGAGGCTGCGCAGCGCGGCCGGCCGGCGCAGGACGGCGTTGAGCCGCAGTGCCTGCACGGTCGCCTCGGCCTGCGCCGGCCGGCGCAGCAGCGCGGCGGCGCGCGCCGGGGCGAGCAGCAGCACCGGGTCCTCGGCCGCCAGTGCGAAGAACTCCGCCAGCCCGCGTTCCTGCGCCGTCTCGGCAGCCAGCAGCACCAGGGTCTGGGCGCCGACCAGCAGAACCGGGGCGCCGCGCCGCAGGTCGGCGGCTGCCCGGTGCACCGCGCGCAGCCGCAGCGATGCATCCGTCGCGCCGTCGCCCTTCGTATCAGGGGGAGCGGGGCGGGCGGGGAGCGAAGGGTTCATACAGACATGGTGACGGGGTTTCGTGGTTTGGCCAGTCGGTTTCGGCGTGCCGGAGACCGCCTGGGCGCTCGGCGCCTCGTCGATCTGCGACGGGTATATGGGGCGGCGCCGGCCGCCTGTCCTGCCCTGAGTTCACGAAAAAGTGTGCAGGGACGGCGAGGATCGGGCAGAATGACTGCGGCTGATTTCGCGTTGGCTGTGCAATCGGGCATGCGGCACCAACTGGTGAACGGGCCCCGTCGGCGCCGCGACATCTGGCATGAGCGGGCGATCGGATCGTGCGAGGACTGACGATGGCGGGCGAGCGGCCCATCCTGATTGTCGATGACGATCGCGCGCTGCGCGCGACGCTGGCCGAGCAGCTCGCCGTGGACGGCGAGTTTGCGGCGAGCGAGGCGGCGACGGCGAGCGAGGCGGAGGCCAAGGTTACCGCGCGCGACACCCGCTTTGACGCGGTGATCCTCGACGTGCGGCTGCCGGACGGTGATGGGCGTGATCTCTGCGCCCGGCTGCGCCGCGCCGGCATCAAGGTGCCGATCATCATGCTGACCGGGTCGGACGAGGAATCCGACGTGGTGCGCGGCCTGGACGCCGGTGCCAACGACTACATCGCCAAGCCGTTCCGGCTGAATGAGCTGCTGGCCAGGCTGCGCGCCCAGCTGCGCATCTTCGAGAACAGCGAGGACGCGGTGTTCTCGATTGGCCCGTACACGTTCCGTCCGGCCGCCAAGCTGCTGCAGGATCCGGCGAAGAATCGCCGCATCCGCCTCACCGAGAAGGAGGCGGCGATCCTGAAATTCCTCTACCGCGCCGGCACCCGGCCGGTCGCGCGGCAGGTGCTGCTCAACGAGGTCTGGGGCTACAACGCCGCGGTCACCACGCACACGCTGGAGACGCACATCTACCGGCTGCGCCAGAAGATCGAGCCGGACCCCTCCAACGCCCGCCTGCTCGTCACCGAGGGCGGCGGCTACCGGCTCGATCCGGACGGCCTCCCGATGGCGGCTTCCTAACCGGCTCACGCCAGCTAAAGAGCCAGCTCGACGCACACCGGCACATGGTCGGATGGCTGCGGCCAGTCGCGCGCGTCTTTCAGCGTGACCTGCCGGACCAGAGCGGGGGCGAGGTCGTGCGTCACCCAGACATGGTCGAGCCGGCGGCCGCGGTCGGAGGCGCGCCAGTCGATATTGCGGTATGACCACCACGTGTAGTGCTTGTGCTCGGCCGGCACGAAGCGACGGACGGCATCGGTGAACCCGGTCGCCAGCCATGCCGTGAGACCCTCCGTCTCCGGCGGCGTGTGACTGACCACCTTGAGAAGCTGACGATGGCTCCAGACGTCGTGCTCGAGCGGGGCGATGTTCAGGTCCCCGACCAGGATGCTGCGAGCCGGCGGGGTCGTGGCGAACCAGCCGGTCGCCTCGGCGACGAAGTCGAGCTTGTGGCGGTATTTCGGGTTTGCCGCGGGATCGGGCACGTCGCCGCCGGCCGGCACGTAGAAGTCGTGCAGCACGACCGGCTCGCCGGGGACGTCCAGCCGCACCGCGAGGTGCCGGCAATCGCCCTTGCTGCACCAGTCCGGCGCGTCCGACTGCTCCTCGAAGGGCACGCGGGAGAACACCGCCACTCCGTTGTAGCCCTTCATCCCCCGGAAGGCGACGAATGGGAACCCGAGCGATTTCGGGACTTTCGCCGGGAACAGCGGGTCCGCCACCTTCGTCTCCTGCAGGCAGATCACGTCCGGCGACACGCCGTCGATCAGCCGGCGCAGCAGCGGCGCGCGTAGGCGGAGCGAGTTGATGTTCCAGGTCGCGACGCGCAGGCGCCGCCGTCGTGGCGCCATCAGACGATCCGCGTGCGGACGCTGCCGACCGCTTCGATTTGCCCCTCCAGCAGGTCGCCGCGGCGCACCGCCGCGACCCCCTCGGGCGTGCCGGTGAAGATGAGGTCGCCGGGCGCCAGCCGCACCAGGCGCGACAGGTAGGCGATCGTCTCGGCAACGCTCCAGATGAGCTGCGAGAGGTCGGATTTCTGACGCACCGCGCCATTCACCCTGAGCTCGATCGCTCCTTTCGCGGGATGGCCGATGCGCGCTGCGGGTGCCAGCTCTCCGGTGGGGGCGGAGGCGTCGAACCCCTTGCCCATC
>Ga0213875_10000493_pt1 | contig 33219 bp, 25 predicted proteins | sample BarmaccomBMRX_R8_FD_160105 | JGI IMG/M metagenome (GOLD analysis project Ga0213875, IMG submission 160105) | Root-associated microbial communities from Barbacenia macrantha in rupestrian grasslands, the National Park of Serra do Cipo, Brazil - RX_R8 | ecosystem: Host-associated > Plants > Roots...
ATTAGCAGGGGATCACCGGCTTCGGGAGGCACGACGGGGTCATTGCGCCGGCGCGTCACCTCCATGGCCTGACCTGTCACCTGGGAAAAGATGACGCACCTGCTCTGCTTGGGGCTATTACATCCGCTACAGGCGTACAGATAGTTTTCCCAGACGAAGACCAGTTCCGGGTATAGGTCCTTTGGCTTGATGTGTTCGACATCCGTGCCGGCGGAGTCTTCGCAGTAGCAGCACCGCTGGGCGCCGGAACACATCGCGCTCAACGCCCGGCGCACCTGGCGGAATGTGGGGTTTGTCGGGAAGTTCTTCAGTTGGAACAGCCGCTTTCCCTCCTCCACCCGCGCGGCGTAATCCGGGATGGCGTCAATCTGGCGCTGGAATCCTGCGAGGCCCTCCTGGGCGGATGGTGGCAGTGACACGTGGGGGAGACGGATCATCGGCGGCCGTTTGTCGCGGCGAGTTCATTCGCCGACGTCGGCAGCGTCGCCCGGAGTTCCTCCTGCTCGCGCTTCTCCCCCTCCGAAAGATCGCGCTCCAGCTCGATGACGTTCAATTCGGCCAGGCGCTTCAACAGCCTTTTCGACTCGTCGGAGCGGGAGACGTTCCTGCCGAACATCTCCGTCCCATAGGCATCCAGGATGTTGCCGTAAAGCAGACGCTCTAACTCCACGCCGGTCACCATGCCGCCCGGTTCATGGCTGCCGGGGCGCGGCAGTTTCCAAACGGTCCCCACGGCTGCGGCCTGGCAGACGAGCGGGCTATGCGTCGTGACGATGAACTGAATTCGAGGAAAGTGCTCTCGGAACCACCGGCCGACCCGCTGCTGCCAGGAAGGATGCAGATGGGCGTCTATCTCATCAATCAGCACGATCCCCGGCGCCTCGATCTGAGAATTGTCCAACGAGAAGACTCGGTCTCGCCCGTACACGTTCGCCATCTGCCGGATCAGTTCCAGCGTCATGCTCAGAATGGAGCGATACCCGTCACTTAATTCTTCCACGGCGATCAGGCAGCCGTTGCCGTCCACAAAGCGGACATCCGTTGACGTGACGTCTTTCAGCCGCGCCCCGTGCGGCAGAAAATCCTCTTGGTTGATGAACGCCTGTACCCGCTCCAAGAACTCGCCTTCGGGATTTTTCTCTAGCCGCTTGAACTGCAAGTCCTGGAGCCAGCGCAGCGTCTCCGTCAGCGCAACGCTCTCCCCGAATGCGGACAGGTGCGCCGCCAATTTCGGGTTGGAGAAGAAAATCTTTTCCTGATCCTTGTCGCCACCCGTGAAGCGTCGGAACGGGCCGTAGGCAGCACTGAACCAGCCGGACTTGCCTCCCCATACGTGCCTGTGCGATTTGTGTGCAGGAGATGGCTTCAGCTTAACCCCGTCCTGTTGTCGAATAAAGCTCAACTCCGCACCAAGGTAATAATACTGAGGCCGATTACCCTGACCTGAGAATCGGTCATAGTGAGCGTCGTCTTCGATGGTGATGCGGATGCCGCCTGAACTCGTCCCCTCTCGCAGCCAATCATTCCAGTCCTGACGTAAAGCCAGCGCCTCGGACGGGCCAACCAGAGCCAGGGCCACGGCCCTGATGAATGTTGACTTCCCGGAGCCATTGTCGCCGATGATGACGTGCCAGCCTGGCGCTTGCTCCGGATGAATTTGCCAATCAATCTTGGAGATCGAGCGGATATCCTGAATGTCTATTTTGATTAAATACATGGCGGCACCTGCCTGTCACAGCATCAGTTCTATCAATTATGGCACAAGTTGCCCTCAATCAGCCAGGGACAGTCCCCCTGCTTCCCACGCGAACGCGGCCTCCTTGACGGCCTGATAGTTGGCGTCCAGGGCCGACTCCAGCAGGCGCAAGGCGGCCAGGCGGCGAACCGTCTGCGTCACCTCCCGCGCCTCGGCGGGCGTCAGGTCCCGGCCCAGCACCCCAAACTCCCGGTATGAGAGCCACTTCTTGAGCACCTGGTAGCCGCCGATGGTGTAGTCCCAGACGCGGGCGGGGATGTTGCGCCAGTAGGCCGTGCCATTGAGATACACGTCCCGGGTGGTCTCGCCCAGCAGGGCCGGCGCGTCGGCGTCCAGGGCCGCGCGTTCCTCCGGCGCGTAGTCGCGCGTGACGCTTTTTCCCTTGCCGGGCATGGTGACGCCCTCCTTGCCGCCGTGCCCCCACCCCGCCGTCACGCGCAGGTCGCCCGCCGCCGGGTCGAGCGCCCCGCCGCCGACGCGGGCGATGTTGCCCAGCATCCTCAGTTCGGGCCGGAGTGCGCCCTGCGTGACACCGGGGACGGGGGTTTCGGTGTCCAGCAGGGCGGCGACCTGGCGGCCCAGGGCGGCGGACGCTTGCAGTCGCTCGGCGTCAGCGGGCAGGGGAATGCGGGGCCAGTCCGCGCGGATGCCGTCGGCGTTCTCCGTCAGGTAGGCGGGGCTGTAGCCGATGGCGAGGGCGTGCATCCAGAGCAGCGCGGCGGTGTCCGCGTCGGCGTCTGGGTCGAGCAGGCCGAGGGCGGCGAGGTACTCGCAGGCGCTCTTGGAAAGGTTCGCCGTCGGTGCGTCCGCGTCACCGAGCAGTGACGTCCGCAGTTGCAGGGGAAAGTAATAGGCATGGCCGCGCAGGAAGTCGTTGTCGCCGAGCAACCGCGTGTACATGAGCGGAACGCCTTCAGGACGGGCGACACCCGCCGGACGGCTCATCAGAAAGGCATTGCCCGGCCAGCACTGCGCCCAGAGGGTTGGACGGGGTTCGTTCCAGAGGGGGCGGACGGTGCTGTAGTAGCACCAGCGCGTGTCAAACGGGCGCAAGGCGTAACGGCGCAGGCGGCCTTCCTGATACTTCTCCGCGCCGATGACTTTCGTGCGGGCCGCTTTCGCCTCAAAACGGGCGGCGTCTTCGGTCAGGCTCGTGCCCATCGCCCTCAGCGCATCCCAACTGACGGCGGGGTTGTAGTACGCCTGCATCCGCTGTTCCAGTGCGTCACGGTCAATGTCCATCAGCGCCCCACCCCGCTTCTCCATCAGGCCGTTGCTGGGCGCGACGGCGCACAAATCCGTCAGGCGCGGCCACGCCTCGTAATGCGCGCCGACATCGGACGGGCGGAAGGAGAAGCGGTTGGCTTGGGTGGGGGCGGCGGGCAGGTAGTGCGCGTCCAACTCCGGGGCGTGCAGGCTCGCCAGCAGGTCGGCGCGCTTGGTGACGCCCCAGAACTGGCGGAAATGGACGCTCGGCTCCGAGACGCGCTGCGGGCGGCGCACCAGCAGGCCGATGGCCGTGCCCACGCGGATGCCCTCGCGGTTGTATTCGGTGGAAAAGACGCTGGGGTCCGGCTTGCCCTCCGGCGTCGTCTTGCCCGTCTCCCGGCTGTCCCCGTTCAGGCTGTCGAACCAGAGCGCGTCGAACTCACCCAGGAACCGCCGCCGCATCGTCACGAACGACGGGTCGCTCAGGTAAGAGAAGTTTGAGATGTAGCAGACGACGCCCCGGCCCGCGCCCTCCGTGATGCACCGCTCGGCCAGGCGGAAGAAGCGCACGTACAGGTCGTCCAGATTAAATTTCTTGATGCCCCACTCGGAAATCAGCCCCGCCTTGTACGGCTCGACCAGGCCCTGCTCCTCGGCGGGGCTGGTCCCGGCGAAGGCGTTGTACGGCGGGTTGCCTAAAATCACCAGAATCTTGCGGCTGTGCTTGACCTCCTCGGCGGCGTCGTACTCCTTTTTCAGATCGGGGAAGGCCAGGGCGAGCTGCTCCAACTGCTGCTTGACCTTTTCCGTCGGCGGCTCCCAGCCGGTGAGGGCGTTGGTGAGGAAGACGCCCGCGCGCTCCGCCGGCTGCCCGCCCTGCGCGGGGGCGAGCGGCGCGCCCGCGTTTTGCAGCAGCAGCCCCAGTTGCAGGTGCGCGACCACATAGGGCGCGGGCAAAATCTCGAAGCCGAAGACGCGCTCCCGCGCCGCTGTCTTCAAATCGCTGCCGCCGAGGGCGTCCCCGCCCTGCGCGTCCAGCGTCTTCTGGATCGTGTTCAGGACCTCCACCAGATAGGCCCCGGTGCCGCAGCAGGGGTCGAGCACGTAGACATTCGGGTCTGCCAGGCCGTCGGCGAGGCCCAGTTCCTCGCGCAAGGCCGTGTCCACGCGCGCGACCATGTAGCGGACGATCTCCGGCGGCGTGTACCAGACACCCAGGTCCTTGCGCAGCTCCGGGTCAAAGGCTTGCAGGAACGGCTCATAGAAATACTGGACGGCGTGGCCCTGGTCGAAGCCCGCGAAGAACGCCGCGCGGTCCACCCGGTTGAGCGCCGCGCCGGTCCAGTCCAGCACCTCCACCAGCCCCAGCGCGCCCAGCTTGGACGGCTTGGAGACCTCCTCAAAGAGCGTCTGGATCATCGGCACGTGCAGGTAGTAGGCCGCCGTGCGCCAGTCGAAGGAAGAACCCCCTCCGGCTCGCTGAGGCTCGCCACCTCCCCCTGCCAGGGGGAGGGAAGGTGGCGGGGTCTGCTCGCGGCTCCAGAGGACCCAGGCGGAGAAGAGGCCGTAGAACAGCGTCTGCACCAGCGTCGAGCGGAAGAAGTGCTCGCCCTTCTCGCCCTGGAACGTCAGCCCCAGCGCCTCCTCCAAGGCAGTCCGCACCGGCGACAGCGCGGGCAGGCCGGCGTTCTCAACGCGGCTCCGGGCGTCGCGCGCGTAGGACGCCAGGAACCAGGCCACGTCCTGCGGCGTCGCCAGCGGCGCGGCGTGCAGCAGGACGCGCTTCAAGTATTCGGCGAACCGCTCCGCCAGCCCCTCCGGCGTCGCCTGGGGCTGGGCCGCCAGCGTCCAGAACGCGGCCTCGGTGGAGGCGAGCGAGAACCCTTCCAGAATCGCCTTCCGCCCCCCGGCGTCTCTGCCGACCAACGCGAAGTCGCGCAGGTTGGTCACGAGCACCTGCCCGTACTTGTCCCAATACTTCTGCACCTGCGCGCCCGCCGCGATCTTGGCGACCTCGTCGCCCGTCCCCTTGACCTCCATCACCCCGCGCGCCGGCAGCAGCGCCGGCAGCAGGCCAGCGTCCTGCGCCTTCGCAAACTGATCGGGCGTGAACAGGCCGCCATCCGGCAGCCCCGCCCCCTGGTTCTTCAGGTTGATGATGCAGCGCACCGGCGGCTTGAGCGTCTTCCCCAGCGCGTTGAAGACGTTGCTGACCGCCGGGTAATACGAAGTCTCCTTGACGCCCGCCCCGGTGGCGCGGACGGCGTGGAGCTCCGAAAGGTAGATTTGCAGCAGGTTCATGGGGTGTGACGGCTCAGGGGTGGGAAGATGCCTCTCTATTCGGCAGGCGGGCCGCCGTTTCCTCTGCGGGTGCGGGGACCCACCCCCTGCTTCGCGGGGATCGCCCGCAACGGGAGGGTTCGGAGGGGCTGGTCAAGAGGCGATGGCGGCGCTCAGGACAGTCACAGGCAGGCCGGGAATGCGGAGAAACGCGGGGTCATTGGTCAGAAACAACGCGCACCCGACCGCAAGACCGGAGGCGGCGTGGAGCGCATCGGGCGTTTTCAGCCCCTGGGCGCGCAGGCGCGCGGCCTGCTCCCAGATCGGCAGGGTGGCGGGTATCAGGCGGACCTCTCTGGCGGTCAGGAAAGCCCGGAACAGGGCTTCCAGAGCGGCATTGTTGTCGCGCAGGGGCTTCGTGAGCGTCTCCAGCCAGGTCAATTCGCTGGTGACGATCTCGACCTGCCCCGCCACAGCCGCCGTCCAGAGCGGGGCCATGAATGACTCGTAGGGAGCGATCTTCTCCACCGCGTAGATGACCACGTTCGCGTCCACATAGACGCAGCCGGAAGATGGTAGCGTCAGCGATCCCATGCGTCGCGCTCCTCGCGCAGATAGGTATCCACCTCCGCAGCCGTGTGGAAGGCCAGTTGTCCCGGCGCTTCCGCGAGCACATCTCGAACGGAACGCCGTGCCGCACCCGCCGGGTAGAACAGGATGACGATGTCCACCGCCTCCCCGGCCGGCAGCTGGGCGTCTGTGATCTCAACCCGGCCGCCGGGTTGCACTGTCGCCGTGGTTTTCAAAGCCGATTGCATGACTTTCTCCTCAAAGGCGTACCCCTCGTCCTGTATCATACCACAGGCACCGGAGGAAGGCACTCACACTTGGCGGCTCAGGATGAGGCTCAGGGTCTTGTAGACCAGTTTGGCGGCGAGAAATTCGGGGGCGTGGAGGCCGGGGAGGGGGGAGAGTTCCACGCAGTCGAAGGCGATGACCTCGGCCTCGGCACAGACGATACGCAGGATGTCCAGCGTGTCGTACCAGCCCAGGCCGCCGGGTTCGGGCGTCCCCGTCGCGGGCATGATGGCTGGGTCCAGCACGTCCAGGTCAATCGTCAGGAAGACGCGCTGGCCCCGCACCCGCTCAGCCAGTACCTGCAAGTAAGAACGGTCGCGGTGCATGTCCTCGGCGAAGAAGGCGGTGACGCGCGCCGGGTTCTCGCGCAGGAACGTGGCCTCGGCGGCGTCCAGAGACCGGATGCCCAATTGAATGACCGGGCCGATCTCGGCGATGCGGCGGGCGGCGCAGGCGTGGCTGTAGGGCGTCCCGTCGTACTCGTCGCGAAGGTCGGCATGGGCGTCCAGTTGGACGGTGAGGAAGTCACCGAACACGTCATGCAGGCCCCGCGCGACGCCGACGCTGACCGAGTGTTCGCCGCCCAGGACGCAGAGCAGCTTTCCGGTGCGCGCCAAGCCCGAGACGGCCTCGGCAATCCCCATGATCGTCGCCTCCGGGGAGCGCAGGTCGGGGGCGAGGGCGGGCAGGGTGTAGACGCCCCAGCGCAGGGCCGGCTCGTCGTCCAGTTCGCGGTCGTACAGTTCCACCTGCGTCGAGGCGTCAATGACGGCCTGCGGCCCGGCCTTCGCGCCGCCTTTATAACTGGTGGTGGCGTCGTAAGGCACGGGCAGGATAAGGGCGCGGCTCGCCGCGAAATCGCTGTGCTCCGGCGGCAGGCCGAGGAAATTGCGCGGGGGATGTTGCGGGTATTCGGTCATCTTCCGTCTTAGGGTCCGCTCGTCAGCACCCTCTCCCTCGCCCCTCTCCCCGGTCGCAAGCGACCGACCATCTCCCTCGGAGGGGCGAGGGTAAGAGAGCAAGGCCCTGCGGGGCAATAACCCTCTCCCCCGCGAGGGAGAGGGTGGCGAGGCTTGCCGAGCCGGGAGAGGGGGACGGAACGACATGCTGCGCCCCTACACCTTGTTCCCCCACTCCTCATCCCCCGGACGCTGGCCCTCCAGGTAGGCGCGGGTCAAGTTCTCCATCAATTCCTCGCGGCGGTCGTAGAGACGGCGGGGCGGGCGCGGGGCGGCGTTCTGGAGCGCATAGGCCGTGAGCAGCGGCAGGGCGATGGTGCTATCGGCGTAACAGACTACCGTGTCCGGCAACTGGTCGGGGTCAATCTTGCCCCAGGTGACGGCCTCGGAGGGGGTCGCGCCCGAGAGGCCGCCGGTGTCCGGGCGGGCGTCCGTGACCTGGACGAAGAAGTCGTGCCCTGCCTCGGCGATGCCCATGATCTCCTGCAATTGCGGCTCGGTCTGCAAAATAAAGTTCTTGGGGCTGCCGCCGCCGAAGATCACCACGGCGCTCTTGCCCCCGGCCTTCTTGGCCTCGTAGACGATGGCCGCCGTCTCATTGACATCCCGCTCCGGGTCAATTTGGAGTTGGTTGCCGCGCAGGCGCTGGGCGGCGATGTTCATGCCGATGCTGCTGTCGCCGGGGCTGGACGTGTAGACGGGAACACCGGCCTCGTAGGCCGCGCCCAGCACCGAGGGGTGCGTGATGCCCAGCGCCCGCTCGCGCGCGCGCAGGTAGCGGCCCAGGTGGTGGTGCATCTCCGCCGTGCCCATGCGCCGCTGGAACTCCGGCGCGCGGATGGTCTCGGCCAGGAAGTCGTCGGTGCGGTAGAGCACGTCCGCGTCAAAGAGGATGTCATAGATGCGAATGAGTTTCTGGTCGCGCAGGGCGACGTCGTCCACGAAGGGCGTGGAGCCGACGAGTTCAAAGCCCAGGGCGCGGTGCATGTCGTGATACAGATTCGCGCCGGTACTGACGATCCAATCTATAAAGCCCGCCTGGATGAGCGGGACGACGGCGGCGACGCCCAGGCCAGTCGGCGTGAGCGCGCCGGAGAGGGTGACGCCGATGGTGACGTCCGGCTGCGCAATGCGGCGGGCGAACAGCTGGCACGCCTCCCGCAGCCGCCCGCCGTTGTAGGCGAGCAGGTAGTCGTCCACGAACTGCGTCAGCCCCACGTCGGACGTCAGGGGACTAGGCGCGAGCGGCTTGCCGTAAGTGGCCATAAGGTTCAGGTCTCCGAGACGGCGCGGAGGGGCATGGCATGCCATGCCCCTCCCATGCCGAACGGTCAGCGCCGGGCCAGCCAGCCGGACATCTCGCGCCGCACGTCGGCGTCCCAGTGGTGGCCCCGGTCCAGGACGTGCTCCTCGACCACGCAGAAGTCGCCCAGGAAGTCGCCCAGAGTCTCGCGCACGGTCGCCACGCTGAAGTCCTTGCAGGAGAACACGTCCAGGAACGCCTCGCCCAGTTCGGGATACGTATGGATCGCCGCGTGGGATTCGTAAAGAATCACGACCCCCGACCAGCCGCGCCGCTCCGGGTCGCCGGTCTCCTCACCAGTCAGCGGACCGGCCAAAACGCGCATGCCGATCCGATCCACCAGCGTGGTCAGTAAGTCTGCCACGGAATGTGCCCCATTCAGAGCGGACCGGCGCTCAATGCCGGCGATCCGCAGCGTGAGGTGCAGTCCATACGTATCTGTCATCTCTTTGTTGGTTACGCTCCTTGCAATAGAACTTGAATTCGTGTCGTCAGGTGAATCCGCCGACGGGGACGAACCGGCAGCGGTCATCGGTGATCAGGCCCCCGGCGCGCAGGCCGACGGCGCTCGGCTCGCCGCCAATCACGAAGCACGTGGTCAGCAGCGAAAGTCTTTGCATCCCCTGGGCCGTCATGAGTTCGGCCTCCGGCATCGGTACGTACTGTTGGTAAACCATTGGTTGGTCCGTGAACGATTGCGCCTCGCTCGCGTGGACCTGTTCCCTCCCGACAATGGCGACGGTGTCGCCCTCGCGCCCGAAAACGGGCTTGATGACGTGCGGCCCGTCAAAGACGGGGTCCAGATACGTCGGCAGCAGGTGCCTTCGGATCAGCGCCCGCTCCGCCGCGTCAAAATACCCGCCCCCCTCGGCCAGCCCCCAGAGGACGGCCTGCACCGCCTTGCTCTGCAGCAGGAACGCCGATGGCGGGTTGATCAGGGCCAATTGATTTTGTTCCACGAGACGGAACAGCATCTCCCCGATGGGCGTTCCCGTGGCCGGGTCTTTGTCGTCCGCGAAGAACTCCAGCGGATACAGCCGGAACAGGACATGGATGCGGCGGCCCGCGCCGTCGTACAGGCCGCCGCCGTCAATCTGCAATGACTCGATGGCGACGTAGCGCCGCCGCACCCGTTCCGGCAGGCGCGCCAGGCGCATCAGATAGCGCGTCGTCTCCCGGTCCTCGTGATGTTCGCCGAATGAGGCCCAGGCGACATACGCCGGCCCACCCTCGCGCCCCACCTGCCGGAGCGCCGCCCTGCACGCCCGCGTCAGCGCCGCCGCCAGGCGCGCCTCCTGGCCCGCGTTGGGGTCCGGCGCGTCGAACGCCGCGCAGGCCGCCCCGTTCAGATGAAAGCACTCCACCAGAAAGGTCGGCGTGTCGGCGTTCAGTTCCAGCATCTTGTAGCCGTCCGGCGTGGGGGCCAGGTCGAAACGGCCGATCACGGTCTCCGCCATGTCCGGGACGCTCACGCGGGCCACGGCCAGCGCGGCCGGCGGCAGCCCCATCGAGAGCAGGGCCTCGTCCGGCAGCGCCCGCAGCAGCGGCGCGACCCGCGCGTACAGGTGCCACAGGGCCGCCGCCGCCGCCCGTATCTCCCGCTGCTCGGACGCGGCCAACGGATGGACGCCGTACAGCGCGTACTCCTCGCCCGCCGGCGTGTCCGGCCAGAATCGCGGGAAGCGCGCGTAGAACTCGCGGCGCGCCCGGCGATAGGCCGCCAGGTCAGCTCCCCGCGCTGCCATGCGCCCCGCCGAAGCCGCCCGACCGACCGCCCCCGCCCCAGAAGGAGTGGCCGCCGCCATAATAGTGTCCACCGCCCCCGCCGCTGACGTAGCCGCCCCCGCCGCTGCTGGTGCAGTTCGGGTCGGTGCGCGGGTCGCAGTTGTTCTGGCGGTTGGAGCACCCCGCCGCCAGCAGCAGTGCCGACGCCGCCGTCACGCTCGCCATGAGTTTTCGCGTCCGGTTCATAAAGCAGTCTACTATACCACGTTTCGGCGAAAAATCACTTTGTCTGGGCCGCGGTCCAGGCGTCAATCATCTGACGCGAGAGGCTGACGGGGGGCGGCAGGTCCGGCAGGGTCTCCGCCGTGAACCAGCGGGCGTCGTCCAGTTCCTCCGCGTCCACGCGCGGCTCCCCGGCGGCGTGGCGGGCCGTGAAGCCGATCATGAGCTGGTGCGGGTACGGCCAGGGCTGGCTGCCGGCGTAGACCAGGTCGGCGACCTCCAGGCCCGCCTCCTCCTGCACCTCGCGCCGCACGCACTCCTCCAGCGACTCGCCCGGCTCGACGAATCCCGCCAGGATGCTGTAGCGCGGCCCCCACCCCGGCTTGTGGCCGAGCAGGATGCGCGCGCCGCCGTCATGCACCAGGATCAGCACGGCGGGGGTGACGTGCGGGTAGGCGACGTGGCCGCAGCGCGGGCAGCGCCGGCCCCAGTCGCCGGGCCGCATCTCGGCCTCGTGGCCGCAGACGGGGCAGAACCCGCTGGTGCGCCGCCAGTAGAGCATCTGGGATGCATAGCCCGCCAGCGCGAATTCCGCCTCGCCGATCTGCCCGAACAGGGCGCGCAGCGGGACGAGGCGGCAGCCCTCCGGCAGCGCCTCCTGGGGGCCGAGGTCATCGGCCAGGCAGGGCCTGCCGCCGAGCGTACCCAGGTACAACGGCGTCCGATTCACGCCGTCGCCGCGCGGGTCGCCCTCGCTCTCAATCAGCGCCCCCCCGCGCACCAGCACTTCGCCGTCCCGCAGCAGCAGCCAGAGCGCCGGGCCGGTGGGCGGATCCATCGGTGGGTAGGCGCGCACGAAGGCCGCCTGGGGCGGCGCGGGGGAAGGAGTGTCCATGCCTCCATTGTACACCACAGCGGCGCGATTTCACCGTCATTATACCCTGTTGTTTTGTTGTTGTCAACACTGTTGTTGATAATAGCATCATTGTCGGTCATCAGCCGATGTTACGCACGGGGCCGGCATGAGGCATGAAGTCAGCGAGTGAATTCGCCGCTTCCGGCCTTTGGCCGAGTCTCCGCCTTCGCGGAGACGAGTCCTTGTCCGCACAGGCGGACAGTCGGCGTCCTCGCCCCCAGCGGCGAATTCGTGCGCTGGCTCTTCACCTTCCGCCGCCCGACAATGGGCGCACGCTTCCCTGCTTGACATCCCAACGAAGATGTCCTATACTTCTATATGATTATTCTTGATTATTCAGTGCGACGGGCAGTACGTCTCAGGGGCTGAACGTGAAAAATGTCACAGCGCCAACGTGACCAAGCGGGCATAATGCCCGAGGAGCCTGTGACGGCGTATGTGGGGCTGGGGGCGAATTTAGGCGACCGGGAGGCCGCCATTGAGGCCGCCCTGCGCGCGCTGCACTGGCCGCCGGATGTCATGGTCGTGCGCCGCTCCTCGCTCTACGAGACCGCCCCGGTGGGAGTCACGGACCAGCCCGATTTCCTGAACGCGGTCGCCGAGCTTCGGACGACGCTGTCGCCCCGGGAACTCCTGGCACGGATTTTGCAGTTGGAGCGGCAACTGGGCCGGGTGCGAACCCAACGCTGGGGGCCGCGCGTTATTGACATAGACATCCTGCTGTACGGCGATGAGGCCCTGGCGGAGCCGGGGCTGACCGTCCCGCACCCGCGCATGGCGGAGCGCGCCTTCGTGCTCCGTCCGCTGGCGGAGATCGCGCCGGAGGCGAAACTTCCCGACGGCGAGACCGTACAAAAAAAGTGGCAATTCCTGGCGGAACGCGGGAACAATACCAGCGTGAAACCCGTTTAAGTAGCCTGTCGAGGCGTGTCGCGCCTGCGCGTGCCTTGCCGACAGCCGCAGAGCCGCCGGATGCCTATCGGAAGTTCAGCGGCTTCTTTGAGCGATGATTTATTCATATGAAGCAAAGGACGGCGGCGGGCGCACTGTCACCGGCTCCCTGGACGCACAGGACGAGGGCACGGCGGCCCGTCAGGTGCGCGACATGGGCTACTTCCTGATGCGGCTGGCCCCATCGGCAGTCCCGCAGGGGGCGAACGGGGCCGTCTGGCCGCCCCCGCCCTCCGCGCCCACTCGGGAGCCGTCCGCACCGGCCTGGACGCCGTCCGCCCCGGCGATGCCATGGTGGCGATGGCTGCTGGCGCGGCTGGTCTACCCGGTCTGGTCCGGCGTCGGACTGCGCGACCTGGCCCTGTTCTACCGGCAGTTCGCCACCATGATCCATGCCGGCGTGCCGATCTACCAGTGCCTGACGACGCTGACCGTGCAGACGGCGAACCCGACGCTGCGCCGCTGCATCGGGGCGATCGGCCGGCGCGTGCAGGCGGGCGGGGCCATCAGCGCGGCCATGGGCGAGTACCCGTGGCTCTTCCTGGACTTCCACCGGGCCATGGTCGCCGCCGGGGAGATGACGGGGCGGCTGGACCTGATGTTCGCGCGCCTCGCGGACGCCCTGGAGCAGGAGTACCTGCTGCGCGGCATCATCAAGCGCGAGACGTTCTACCCGTGCCTGGTGCTGCTGGCCTCGTTCCTGCTCCAGCCGCAGGCGATGGTCGTCCTGGTCGCGCAGGGGAGCGGGCGCGGCTACCTGCGCCTGGTCGCGCCGTCGCTGCTGGGGTCCCTGGGCGCGCTGCTGCTGGTCTACGTGCTGGTCCGGCTGCTGTCGCAGTTCAAGGCCGTGTTTGACGCCGTGGCGTCCCACCTGCCAGCGGTCGGCGGGGCGGTGCGGCTGATCGCGCTGGCGCGCTTCGCGCGCGCGCTGTCTCTGCTGTACGCGGCGGGCCTGGCGATCCCGAACGCGCTGCGGACGGCGGCAGCGGCCTGCGGCAACGCCTACCTCGCCCGGAAGATGGTGCGGGCGATCCCGGCGCTGGAGACCGGCCAGGGCATCGCCCAATCCCTGGAGCGCACGGGCGCGTTCCCGCCGATGGTCGTGACCATGCTGGGCGTCGGCGAGCAGAGCGGGGACCTGGACCAGACCATGACCAAAGTGGCGGAGTATTTTGAGCAGGAGGCGGCGGTGCGCCTGCACCAACTCTGCGTCTCGCTCGGCGTCATCGTGACGATCCTCGTCGGCGTCCGCGTCGGCCTGGGCGTCATCCACTATTACACCGGATACTTCAACAATCTGCTGAACACCGACACAAACTAAAGGGCCGGCCTTATTTATCCATCTTCCGGACCCCGAAGAGGAGGAGATCAACCACAGATCACGAACTGCATTCGCATGTTTTCATTGTTCGTTTGTAAGGGAAAACGTCAGACATGACATCGCAGAGAACTCACTACGAAGTCCTGGGCGTATCGGCGACGGCGACCACGGATCAGATCAAAAAGAAATACCGGGAAATGGCCCGCAAGTTCCACCCGGACGTCGTCAAGGACAAGGCGATGGGCCAGAAGATCTTCACCCAGGTCAACCAGGCGTACCGCATCCTGGCGGACCCGGAGCGCCGCGCCCAGTACGACGCCTCGCTGCGGGCCGACAGGGGGCAGGCGGCCGAGGGCCCGATCGCCGCCAGCACGGCGGGCGGGGCCCGCCCCAACGGCGCAGGGGCGACGGGCGGCGCGCCCCCGCAGTCCGGGCCGCTGACCCCGCAGCAGACCCAGGCCGTCAGCCGATCCCTCAGCGACGCCGACTTCGCCATGATGAATGCCAACGCGCCGCAGGCCCAGGCCCACTGCGAGGCGGCCCTCAAGATCGACTCGCGCAACGCGCGGGCGTGGGCCCTGCTGGGCGATGCGCTGTCCACTCAGGGCAAGCGCGAGGAGGCCATCCGCGCCTACCGCCAGTCGCTGCAGGTCACGCCCAGCCCGATGGTGCAGGCCAAGCTGAAACGCCTGGAGGGCGGCGACCCGCCCGGCGGCGCCGGCACGCGCACCAATCCGCCCGGCGGAACCCGCCCTCCGACGATCCCGCCCGGCGGTGCGGCGAAGCCGTCCGGCGGCGGCGCCGACAAGTCCTCCGGCGGCCTCCTGGGACGGCTGCTGGGCAAGAAGAAATAATTACCCCAAAGGGGAGGGGGCGGCCGCTGGTGCGGCCGCCCCCTCTTGACGTCCCGGATGGTCACGGATGGTCACAGCACGCGCAGCGCGGCGTCATCGGGCATGGGCCGGGACTGGGCGCGGCGGGTCAGGACGGCCTCGACCAGGCGCACCAGCGCGTCGCTGTGGAAGGGCTTGATGAGGAATTCGCTGTCGCCGCCGTCGAGCACGCGCTGGACGACTTCCGGGTTGGCGTAGGAACTGGTGAACACGAGGGGCAGGTCGGGGCAGAGGACGCGGGCCTCCGCGCGCAGGTCGAAACCGCTCTTATCGGGCAGGGCCACGTCGGTCAGCATCAGGTCGAAGCTCCCGCCCGCACCGGCCAGCGTCTCCAGCGCCTCATGCCCGCTGCTCGCGCAGGCGACGGCGTAGCCGCAAGCTTGCAGCGACTCCCGCAGCGTCCCCAGTGACAGCTCATCCTGGTCCACCAGCAGCAGGCGGCTGCCGGAGGCCGAGCCGCCGGGCAGGTGCGCGGGCAGGCCGGGGACGGCCTGGCAGCGGCGAATGGCGGCCTGGAGCGCCTCGTGGCTCCGGTGCATCGGCAGCGGCGCGTTGCCGCCGGGCCCGCGCCAGAGGCTGACCGTGTTCTTGCCGCTGGACTTGGCGTGGTACATCGCCTTGTCCGCGCAGAACACCAGCCCCCCGCCGTCGGCGGCGTCGGCGGGGAACTCGGCCACGCCCACGCTGACCGTGACGCTCTTATGCGGGAAGGAGGAGGCCGCCACCGCCGCGCGCAGACGCTCGGCGACCACCGCCGCGCCGAAGCGGTCCGTCTCCGGCAGGATCACGGCGAACTCCTCGCCGCCGTAGCGCGCCGGCAGGTCCACGGCGCGGACGGACGCCTTCAGCAGCCGGGCGATGCCGGACAGCAGCTGGTCGCCCTCGGGGTGGCCGTAGCGGTCGTTGTACGTCTTGAAGTCGTCCACGTCGAACAGAATCAGGGAGAACGGACGGCGGTGCCTCTGCGTCTGCCGGACCTGATAGGCGAGCTGCTCCTGGAAGGCGCGGTGGTTGGGCAGGTCCGTCATCACGTCCAGCACAGCCAGCCGCTCCAGGCGCCGGTTGGCCTCCTCCAGCGACAGGCACTTCTCCTGCAGCAGACTATTGGCGGCGTCTACCTGCGTGGTCTTCTCCTCCAACTGTTCCTTGATGCGGAGCAGGTCGCCGTGCGCGTCCATGATCTGGAGCTGTAGTTTGACTTCCTCCGTAATCTCCCGCGCGTATTCGACCAGATGAGTCACCCGGCCGGTCCCCGGATCGCGCACCGGGTAGGTGGACACGTCGAACAGGTGTGAGGCGCCGTCCGCGGCATGGACGACGGGGATGCGCCCCCGGTGCGGCCGCCCCCCGGCCAGCACCGCCCGCAGGTCCGCCACTCGCCCGGTCTCGGCCAGGTGCGGAAACAGCTGCGCCCAGGGCACGCCGACCACGTCCGCCTTGGCCCGGCCCAACTGACGCAGCACCTGGTCGTTGGCGTCCGCCACGCGCAGCTCGGTGTCCAGCACCAGCAGGGAGTCGGCGATGCTGGCAAAGACGGATTCCAGGATGGCGCGATGCGCGCCGCCCTGCGAGGGCAGCGCGTCGGCGGGAGAAACAAGTATTTCCGGCATGACGGCCTCAGAATCGGAGGAAAACACGGCCTCATTATCGGAAGCCGGGCGGGCTTTCAAGAGAGTGGCCGAGAAGCGCCCAGAGCGCCGCCACGCCGACGGCCAGCACGGTGCAGGCGGCGTTCACGAGGTCGTTGCCGACCCACGCCCAGCCGCGCGCCGGCGGTATTCGGCCCGCCGGCCCCCGATAATGGGGGGGCTTCTCCGTCCAGTGGTCCGGGTCGGCCGGGTCGCGCCACTGCGCCTGGAGGGTCGCGCCGAGCAGGCTGTCAAAGAGCGCCCCGACCAGACCCGCCAGCGTCACGACCGCCATGGCCCCCGCGCCCTGCGGCGCGGCGAAGCATCCCAGCAGCAGCGCCCCGGCACAGGCCGCCGCCGTCCCCGCCCCGCTGACCGCGCCGGACGTGCCCGGCGGCACGCGCCGCCCCGTCTTCAGGTCGCGCGGCGTCCCGCCGCAGGCCGCCCCGATCTCCGTCGCCCAGGTGTCGGCGTTCGCCGCCGCCAGCGCCGCCAGGAACAGCAGGTGCGCCCCGGCGGGCGGGCCGTGCAGGGCCAGCAGGGCGCAGAGGGCCGCCGCCCCGCCGTTGGCCCAGACCTGCCCGGCGTCGCGCCGCCCGCCCTTCTCAAAACCCATCTTTTCTTTGGTACGACGACGCCACCGGCTGAGGGCGCTGGATGTGACGAAGAACGTCACCAGCGCCGCCCCCCACGTCCACCCGCCGACGCCGAATACGACCGTGCCGACCGCCCAGGCGGACAGCGCGCCGCCGACCGTCAGCGCGCGGGCGCGGCAGGCGGCGAGGGCGATGAGAGCGGCGAGGATCGCGCCGACAGGAAACTGTAGGAACATGGGTAGAGACCGGGGCCTATCGCCGCCGCAGCGCCCTGCCGACCACCCGCGCTGCGCTGACCCCCGACGCCCCGAACACGCCCCCGCCCGGATGCGTGCTCGCCCCCGTCAGGAACAGCCCGTCAATCGGCGTCCGGTACTGTGCCAGCTCCGGCAGCGGGCGGAACGCGAACATCTGGTCCAGCGACATCTCCAGGTGCATCACGTTCCCCCGCCGCAGCCCCAGCGTCCGCTCCAGGTCCAGCGGCGTCTGGATGAACCGTTTCTCAATCGCCCCCCGCATATTGGGCGCATACGAGAAGAGCGTCTCGCAGATGGCGTCGGCGGCCTCGTCCCGCGCCGCGTCCTCATCCCAGGTTCGCCCGTCACGCCGCTCATACGGGAAATATTGGGACCACAGCTGCACCACCTGCTTGCCGGGCGGGGCCAGCGTGTCGTCCAGGGCCGAGAACGTCATTGCCAGCACGGCGGGCCGCCGCGACGGACGCCCGCCGACGTAATCCGCATACGCCTCTCCCAAAAACTCCGGGGTGGGACAGAGCAACTGCATCCCCCGATGTATCTCCATCGGCCACCCCCCGCCGTAATCGGGCAGTTCCGACGCCGCGCAGCGCACCGTCATCCCGAACCCGTTTCCGACATTCACTGACCGCAGCCGGCTCGCCAAGTCCTCCGACACCTCCGACTCCGCCAGCAGGTCCTGAAACGTCGTCAGCACATGGCATGCCGCCACGACCGCCCGCGCCCGGTATGACTGCCCTCCTGCCGCCACCCCGACCGCCTTCCCGCCCTCCACCAGTATCCGCTCCACCCGCGCCCCGGTCAGCACCGTCCCGCCCAGCGCCTCCAGCGCCCGCCGCAGGGCGACCGTCAGCATCCCCGACCCGCCCCGCGCCCGCCTCGCCCCGCTCTCATGGACGGCGGCGTACCAGCCCGCGAACGGCCCCGTCCCCGGCTCCGTCGGCGGCGGCCCGGACTGCGCCGCCAGCCACCCCAGCGCCGCCCGCATTGGCACGCTCTCAAACGTCTCGTGGATCAGCCGCCCGTACCCGGACAGGATCATCCGCAGCGCGTCGGTCGAGTTGCGCCCCGGCGAAGGGGCCAGGATGACGTGCCGCCCGAAGCTCGCCATCGTCGGCGGCTCCTGAAACGCCCGAAAGACTCCCCTGACCACCGGCCCCCAGCGCGTCACGAACTCCCGGTACGCCGCCGCGTCCCGCGCCGACACCCGCGCGATGCTCTCCACCGTCCGCTCCAAGTCCCGATAGAAGCAGAGGGCCTCCCCGCCCGGCAACGGCAGCGCCGCCCACGGGTCCATCTCGATGTATTCCAGCCCGTACTTTTCTAATTCCAGCTCGGCCACGATGGGCGTCCGGTGGATCATCAGGTGTACCGACGAGCCGATGTCTATCTGGTAGCCAGGCCAGACCTCCTCCGTGCAGACCGCCCCGCCGACCACCGCCCGCCGCTCCAGCACCAGGACTTTGTGGCCCGCCTTCGCCAGATAGCACGCGCACACCAGCCCATTATGCCCCGCCCCGATGACGATGGCGTCATACCGTGTCTCCATCATGGTAAACAAGTCCGCAAATTTATTCGCCGGGCACCCACTGACCGGGCCACTCCCATCAGAGAAAAAGACTGATCCTGTTTCTACCCCGCGTCCCGAAAGGACTCCCTGCCCCCGGCGGCGAACTGCCCTTCATGCGACGCCTGCTGCCCGTCCCCGCGTGCCTCTGCCTGCTCGCCGCCTGCGCCAGCGCCGATGTGCCCCGCGCGGTGGTGGAGCGCGGCAAGCAGGCCACAGTCCTGGTGGAGACCCCCGACGGCTCCGGCACAGCCTTCTGCATCAGCCCCGCCGGCGACTTCGTCACCAACCACCACGTCGTCGCCGGCGCGGCGTTTGTCAAGATCGTCCTCCACTCCGGCGAGAAGGGCCAGAAGGTGCTGGAGGCGACGGTCGAGCGCGATGACGAGAAGGACGACCTGGCCTTGCTCAAGGTGACGACGGATGAGGCGCTGACCGCGCTGCCGCTGGGGACGGACGCCAGCCTGTTCGAGACTCAGTCCGTCACCGCCTTCGGCTACCCCTTCGGCAAGGAGTTATCCGAAAACCCCGCCGACTACCCCGCTGTCACCGTCAGCCCCGGCCACGTCACAGCCCTGCGCCGCGATGGCGGCGCGCTCAAGGACATTCAGCTCGACGCCTCCCTCAACCCCGGCAACTCCGGCGGCCCCGTCGTGGACGACCAGGGCCGCGTGATCGGGATCGTCGAGGCCGGCATCCCCGGCGCGTCCCTCAACTTCGCCGTCCCCGCCGACGCCCTGCTCGCCTCGCCGCAGATCGCCCTGGCCCCGACCCGCATCCCCGCCGCCCGGCTGCACGCGCCCGTGGAGTTCCGCATTGCCCTGCGGTTCTGGAACGGCCCCCCCGTCACCGACCTGGACGTCACCCTTGCGCTGAACGGCGGGCGCGCCCTCCCCGCCCGGCCAGCGCCCGGCGGCTCCTACGTCGTCTCCGCCGTGCCCGCGCCAGGCTCGGACAGCCTCGCGTCCGTGCCCTACGAGGTCGTCGTTAAAGAGACCGGCCGCGTCATCGGGCGGCAAGGCGGGGCGCTGCTCGTGGAGGAGGCGCCTGGCCCGCCTACCGCGCTAGCTCCCGCCGCGCCCAGGGTCACGCTGCCGGCCATCGTGCCGCCCGCGCCCACGCCGCCGCCCATCCGCGACACGCGCCTAGCCACGCCGCAGGTCACCCTCGCCCTGCCCGGCGCGCTGGACGATGTGGCGGTCGGCGGGGGCGGGCGCTACCTGATCCTGTCGCTGAAGGGCCTGCACAAGCTGGCCGTGTTCGACGTCAGCGCCGCCGCCATCGTCCGCTACCTGCCCGTCGACTCCGACGACTACCGCTTCACCGCCGGGGCGGACGCGCTGATCGTCGTCCTGGAAGACCGCAAGGTCATCGAGCGCTGGAGTCTGGCGACGTTCGCGCGCCGGCTGACCGTGCCGGAGCCCAACTGGCAGGCGGTGCGGTGGGCGCGCATGGGGTCGGCCTCCGCCGGGCCCGTCGTGGTGGAGACCGGCGACGGCGCGATTCACTGGCTGGACGCGGCGACGCTGGCCGAGTTCACGGTGGACACCCACAGCGCGCCCTACGGCTGGGGCGGCAGCGACCAGTTCCCGTTCGATTACCGCCTCTCTCCCGACGGCACGGTGCTGGTGGGGTGGGTCACGGGCCTCTCCCCGCGCACGATCATCACCGCCCTGTTTCACGGCGACCATGCCGACCTCCACGCCGCGTCCGTGGAGGGCTACAACGGCTACTACTACACGCCGGGCGCGGACGACGGCCTGATCTACACCTCCGCCGGCCTCGCCACGCTGACAATGGATCCGGTGGATCCCGCCACGTTCCACGCCTCCCACTGCCTGCCCGCGCAGGGCGGCAGCCTGTTCCTGGCGGCCCAGGGCGCGTCGGTCAGCATCTACACCACCACCGACAAGCGGTTGCTGCTGACCCTGCCCAAGATGGACGAGCTGGGCGGCGACCTGTGGGACCTGGAAAAACAGGTCTTCTACGTCCCCGCCGCCAACCTGCTCGTCACCGTCCCCACCGCCCGCGACCGGATGATCCTGCGCCGCCTGAACCTGACGGCAGAGTTGCAGAAGACCGGCGTGGACTACCTGTTCGTCCGCTCCGTCCCCCCCCGCAGGTTCCACAAAGGCCAGAAATACGTGTACCAGATGGAGGTCGCCTCGAAGCGGGGCAACTTGAAGTACTTTCTGGACAGCGGCCCGCCGGGCATGACGCTCTCCCCGACGGGCCGGCTGGTCTGGGCCGTGCCGGCGAACTACGGCGGGAGCGAGGAAAACGTGATCGTCCGCGTGCGGGACGCCACGAGCCAGGAGATTTACCACACGTTCCGCATCGCGCCCGGTTAGTGCCCCGCACCGGCCCCTGGGCCGCCGACCTTGCCGACACGCAGCAGGAGGATGGCGGGCGCGGCGCACACGAAGGCGATGCCCAGCAGCAGGAAGCCGTCGTTGAAGGCCATCACCGAGGCCTGCGCCTGCACGGTATGGTCAATGAGCCCCAGCGCGCCTGCCTGAGCGTCCGCCAGGCTTTTCCCGTGGGCCATCAGGTTGCTGGCCGCCGCCTGTTGCCGGGCCAGCAGCAGCGGATTGCCCGACGTGAGGTTGGCAACCAGATTATAGCGGTGGTAGCGGCTCATGTCCACGATGTACGTGTTCAGCACGGCGATGCCGAATGAGCCGCCGAGCTGGCGTGCCAGGTTGATGAACGAGGAGCCTTGCGCGATCTCCGGCCCGTGCAAGGCGGCGAAGATGACGTTGTTGATCGGCGTGAACAAGAAACCCAGCCCGAAGCCGCGGATGATCAACGCCAGGCGCGTGTCCGGCTCGCCGCTGGCGATGCTCAGGTGGCCCAGGTCCCACATGGACCAGATGAACAACACGACCCCGAACACGATGAGCGCGCGCGGGTCCGCCAGGCGCCGCTTGCCCATGAGCAGCCGCCCGCAGATCATCGCGCCCACGGCGGTAGCCAGGCCGCCCGGCAGCAGCACCAGCCCGGTCGCCGTCGGCGAGAAGCCCAGCACGTTCTGCGTGAACAGCGGGAAGATGAAGATCGCCCCGTAGAGGCCGAAGCCCAGCGCCAGAAACAGCATCAGACCCGCCGTGAAACTTCTGTTCTTCAGCACCCGGAAGTCTATGACCGGATGCTTGTTGCGCGGGGACAGTTCCCAGGCGACCAAGGCGATCAGGGACACGGCGGCGATCACCGACAGCCGCTGGATCGCCACGCTGTCGAACCAGTCGTCGCGCTCGCCCTCCTCCAGCACGTACTGCAAGGACCCCAGGCCCGCCGTCAGCAGCAGAATGCCGATGTAGTCAATCGCCCCGGTGCGGTTCTGCGCCTGGGTGTCGTGCAAGAAGAAGTAGACCAGCGCGACCGAGACCATGCCGATGGGCACGTTGATGAAGAAGCACCAGGGCCAGGTGTAGTTGTCGGTGATCCAGCCCCCCAGGGTCGGCCCGACGGTGGGGGCGACGACGATGCCCAGCACGAAGATGGTCTGCACCATGCTCTGCTCTTCCTTGGGGAAGACCTGGCGCAGCGTCGCCTGCGCCGTGGACAGCAGCGCCGCCCCGCCCGCCCCCTGCACGATGCGCCAGACGACCAACTGGATCAGCGACCGCGACGTGCCGCAGAAGAACGAGGCGATGATGAAGAGCAGAATCGAGAACGACAGATAGTTCTTGCGCCCGAACCGATTTGACAGCCACGCCGTCATCGGCAGCACGACCACGTTGGAGAGGATGTAGCCAGTGGAGACCCAGGCGATCTCGTCGGTGGTCGCGTTGAGGTTGCCGGCCATCTGCGGCAGGGCGACGTTGATGATGGTGGTGTCCAGCACCTCCATGACGGCCGCCGTGATCAGGCCGATCAGGATGATCCAGCGGAAGTGCAGGTTCGACTCGTCGGCCGTTCCGCCACCCCCGTCACCGCCCCGGCCGTGTTCGCCCTTGGGCGCGGGCGGCCAGACACGCGGCTGCCCGTGCTCCGGGTCGCGCCCGCCGCGATGCAGATTCGCCGGTGTCGCCATGCGTTGCTCTCGTTTCTAAAAGGCGGTGGGGGCGACCCGCCGGGCCGCCCCTACAAAGGGGTTACATCCCGCCGCCTGCGCCCCCACCGGACGCCCCTGTGCCCCCGCCGGAGCTACCCGCGCCGGTCCCGCCGCTGACGCCCGCCGCGCCCCCTGGCCCGCCCGCCGCCGCGCCGGTCCCGCCGCCGCTCGTCGTGCCACCGACGCTGGACGCGCCGGTTGCATTACCGCCGCTCATGCCGCCGGCTCCCATGCCTCCGGGCGCGCCCGCGTTGCCGCCGGGTCCCGGGGCGCCTGCGCCCATACCGGCCGTGCCTGCCGTGCCATCAGGACCGACGGGCGAGTTGGATATCCCGCTCGGACCGTTGGACGGGCCGCCGGGGGAATTGGACGGGCCGCCACTGACGCCGCCGTTCATTCCCTGCGGGCCGTTCATGCTCTGCGGGCTGCTTATGCCGCCGGAACTGATCGCGCCCGTCCCGTTATTCGCGCCCTCTCCGCCGGAGGTGTTGTTCTCCTGCCCACCAATGGCGTTGCCGCCGGACGGCGGGGCCATGACGCCCCCGCCGGTGGCCGCACCCGGCGCGCCAGCAGAACTGCCGCCGGCAGAGCCGCTGCCGGAAGCGTTGCCGCCGGCGGACTGACCGCCGTTGCCGCCCCCGCCGGTGCCGCCCCCGCCGGTGTTGATGCCGTGGTCGCGGGCCACCTTGCCGGAGTCGTCGCCGGTGTCAATGGTCGCCGTCACAGACATGCCCTGACGCAGTTTCTGGATGTCGGCGGCGCGGCCGTATTGCTTGTCCTCGTCGTCCCTGGCCGCGTACACTGCGATGCGGACCGGGATGCGCTGGACGACCTTGGTGAAGTTGCCCGTCGCGTTGTCCGGCGGCAGCAGGGCCGTCGCCGCGCCCGTCGCCTGGTTGATCGCCTGCACGTAACCGTGGAAGACCCGGCCGGGGAAGCTGTCCACCTCCACCTCGGCGTCCTGGCCGGGCTTGACATTAGTGAGCTGGGTCTCCTTGAAGTTGGCCTCCACCCAGACGTAGTTGCTCTGCGAGATCGTCACCACCGTCTGGCCGGGCGAGAGTGCGGAGCCGGGGTTGACCGCCTTCTTGACCACCTCGCCATCGGTCGGCGCGTACAAGAAGGTGTCGCTATAGGACACCTGCGCGTTCTGCAGGGCGGCCAGCGCCTGGGCGGCCTGGGCCTGGTAGGTGGCGATCTGCTTGCGGCGCAGGGATATCTGGCTGTTGCCCGCCTCGGCCGTGGCGAGGTCCGCCTGCGCCTGCCCGCCCTGTTGCAGACTGTTCAGGACGTTGCTGCGCTGAATCGGGACGTTGATGAAGTTGGCACGGGCCAGATTCTCCCCGGCGCGGGCGACGCTCACCTGCTGGAGCACGGCGTCTGCCTGCTCACGGGCCGCCTGCAGCTGGGCCCGCGCCTGGGCGACGTTGGCCTGCGCCTGCTGCACCTGGCTCTGCGCCTCCTGCGCCTGCTGCCGCGCGGCGGCGAGCTGCGCCTGCGTACTATCCCGGGTGGCGAGGACGGCGTCGTACTGCGACGGCGTCACCGCCTCCTGCTGAAGCAGGCCGGCGTAGCGGGCCTCGTCCTTGGCCGCCTTGACGGCATTGGCCTGGACGGCGGCGACCTGAGACGCGGCGGCCTCGGCGGCGCGCCGGTACGTCTGCACCGCCTGCTGCTGGGTCCGCACCCCCTCCTGCGCGGTCCCGACCTGGGCTAGCGCCTGCGCGTACTGGGCCTGGGCCTGCCGCACCTGGCTGGCCGCCTGCCGCACCGTGTTCTGCGCCGTGGCCTGGCTCAAGGCGACCTGCCGCTGCGCCCCGGCGACCTTGGCCTGCTGGGCCGCCACCCCGGCCCGCGCCCGCTGGATGGCGGCCTGCGTGGCCAGCTTCTCGTAGGCGAGGGTGATGCGCGCCTGCGGCAGCTGGCTCTGGGCGGCCTGGTACGCCGCCTTCGCCTGGCGCAGACTGGCGAGCGGCCCGCTGTCGTCCAGCCGCCCGATGAGCTGGCCCTTCCGCACGAAGTTGCCCTCCTCCACCGTCAGCGTCTCCAGCGTGCCGGCGATGATGGGGCTGACGTTGACCAGGTTGCCGGTGATGTAGGCGTCGTCCGTGGAAACGTGCGTCTGGCCGTAGCTGTAGGCGCGCAGGCCCCAGATCAGGGCGAACACGGCCGCCACGGCGGCGATGACGCCGAGGATCAGCTTGCGCTGCGGGCTGGCCTGCTTCTTCCCGCCGTCGTCGTGGGCGGGGTCGCCTTCCTTCCTGGGCGGCTTGTACTTGCTGGCGTCGTGGCCGTCGTGTTTGGTGCCCTCGTGCTGGCCGGGGACGAACTTGGCCTGCCCATTGCCCTTCTTGTCCGCCTCCGGGGCCGGCCCCGGCGATTGCGATGTCGTCTGATCGTCTGCCATGTGCTCTCTGCTTTCTGTCTCCCCCAGGATTGGGGCGGGAGCCATCACTGCGTCTGCGGCCTGCCGATGGCGTTCTGGAACTGGGCGCGGGCCACCAGATAGTCATAAACGGCGTTGACCTGGCTGTTCTCCGCCTGCACCAGGGCCGCCTGCGCGTCCGTCACTTCCAGGAACAGGCCGACCCCGCCCCGGTAGCGGATTTCGGCCAGTTGCCGGGCGGCGACGGCCTGCTCCAAGGCCGTGTTGGCCGCGTCAATCTGGTTGGCCGCCGTCACCAGGTTCAAATACGCCTGCCGCACGTCCAGCGCCACGTCCGAGCGCTGGGACTCCAGCGTCGTCTGCGCGTTCTCCCGGCGCAGCCGCGCCTCCTGCACCCGGTCGCGCGTCGCCCCGGCGTCGTAGAGCGGGATGGTCAGGGTCCCCGTCACCTCCGCCGTCCGCTGGCGCGGGTTCTGGAACGACGTGGTCGGGAAATAGTCGCCGGCGGCGTCCACCGTCAGCGTCGGCTCCAGGCCCGCCCGCGCCAGCGTGATGCCGGTCTCGGCGACCCGCACGTTCACCTGGTCGGCGAGTATCTCCGGGCGGCTGGCAAACGCCGTGTCTAGACTGCGGTTCAGGTCAATGCCGCCGACCTCGCCGGGCGCGACCGTGTATGGGGTGAACGTGGCCTCCGGGCTGGGCGCGCCGACCGCGCCGGTGTTGGTGACGGGCTGGCCGACGGTGACGCCTGGCACGTCCTCCACAACGATCGGCGTCGCCAGGGGACGCCCGACCAGGTCGTTGAAGCTGCTCTGGGCGACGCCGGCATTGTTCTGGGCCTGAATGAGTTGCTGCTGGGCCTGGGCGACCTGCGTGTTGGCCCGCAGCAGGTCAATCCGCTGGCCGGTGCCCGCCCGGTACAGGCTCAGCGCGTCCTTCTGCTGCTGCTGCGCGTTCTGCAGGCTTGCCCGGGCGACCTGGACCTGATGCTGGGCGCGCAGCAGGTTGAAATAAATGGTCCTGCCGCGCAGGATGCGGGCATTGCTGACTTGCTGTAAAAGGAACTGGTCCGCCAGGCTCTGCAGCCGGTACTGATCGCTGGCGGCCCGGATCTGCCCGGCGATGTCCAACTGATCCACCAGATTCAGCTGCAGCAGCTCCGTGTGGCTCGGCAGGACTTCAATGGGCGGGCTTCCCCCGATACTGATCCTGGTCGCTTGGTCGTAGCGGGTCGCCTGCCCCCGCGCGTTGACATTCGGCCTGCCCTGGGCGGCGGCCTCATCGGCGCGTCGCCGGTCAATCTCAATGTTCCGGGTGGCCGTCTGCACGTCGGCGCTGCTCTTGAGGGCGTCGGCGACGGTCTGCGCGACGTTGTAGCGCACCGGGGCCGGGTTGCCCGTCTGCGGCACGCTGCCGCCCGGCGCGGCCCCATTACTGAGCGCGCCGCCCGTCCCCGTGCCTGTTGTGCCGTTGACGCCGCTCGTCCCAGTTGTGCCGCCGGCCCCGTTCGTACCGTTGGCCCCAGTCGCGCCGGGAGCCGCCGCGCCATTGTTGCCGGTCGTCCCGGCCGCCGTGCCGCCCGTCGCGCCGCTGGCCGCCGTGCCGGTGGTCCCGGTGGCGGTCCCGTTGCCGGTGGTCCCGGCGTTGCCCGGCGCGCCCGTGCCCCCATTGGCCGCACCGGCCGCGCCGCCGGCCCCGGCCGCACCGGCCTGCGCGTGGAGGGCGGCCGGGGCAATGCTCAACAGCAGCGCGGCCACGAGGGCGGCTCCGGTCTTCTTCGTGTTCGCGTATGTCATCCCTATTCCTGTCGTTGCTTTTGGCAGCATATGACCAAAGCGATGTTGAGTTCAAACCATCAGTCACAGCGCCGCAGGCCGCGGACCGCCAAATCCACCATGCGTCCGATCTCCGCCTGCATCTCTTCAAGGTCCGTCACAAAGGGGAAAGGCGGCAGCAGGCCGTGCGTCATGGATTTGAGCGTTCGGGCCGCCTGCATCGTGTCCGAAACGGCGAAAATGCCGCGCTGGTTTCCTTCCTCCAGCACTTCAGCGATCAACGCGATCTCGTGTTCCAGGTAGGGGCGCATTCGTGCCTGGATGTGTGGGCGAACCGCGATCACCATTTCCTGCGCCTCCGGCGACGCAATACAGCGGCGGTGCGCCGTCAAGATGGGCGAGGCCAGCATGTCCTTGAGTTTTTGCACCGTCTCTCGGCGGGAATCGCGAGCGATCTCCTGAACAGTCGTCAGGTTCGCTTCCTTGAACTGGGCGATGATGGCGAGGCCGATGTCTTCCTTGCTGTCAAAGTGGAGGTAGACCGTGCCCTTGCCCACCCCGGCATCGCCGGCGATCTCGTCAATCGTGGTCTTCCTGAAGCCGTAGCGCCACAGCCGCTCTTCCGCCGCCTCCAATATCCTTTGACGAATATCGCCCGCCGCCGTGCGTGCCATCCTCAATCCCTCACAATAATGACCAATCCGGTTTTACGGTCATATTATACTCTCTTCTCTTCCCAATTGTAAACCCCTTGGCCCATTTTTTAAGCCCATATTTGCTATAATTTCCGGGGATGCCAATCTGGGGGAGGATGTGATGTCCGCCTATGAATATGCCGTGCTTGACTCCTTTACACGCCGGCGTTTCGCGGGAAATCCGGCGGGGGTCGTGCTGCACGATGGGACGCTGACCGGAGCGCAGATGCAGTTAATCGCGGGGGAACTGGGCCTGGAGACGGCGTTTCTGATGCCGCTGGCGGGGACCGAGGCCGATAACGCCGATTATCGGGCGGCCTATTACACCGGCACACGGCGCATCCCGCTGTGCGGCCACGACACGGTCGCCGCCGCGGTCCTGCTGGCGCACACGACGCGACTGTCCGTGCCGGGAACCGTTCGCTTCGCCACCGATGTCGGCGACCTGTCCGTGGAGATGACGGAGGAGGGGACGGCCATAATGGAGCAGGCGCGGCCCCAGCACGGCGCCAGCGCGTCCGCCGACGATGTCGCGGACGCACTGGGCCTGACGCGGGAGGAGATCGTCGGCCCGCCGCAGGTCGTCTCCACCGGTACGCCGTTCCTGTTCGCCCCGATCCGAACGCGGGCCGCTCTGGACGCCCTGCGCCCGGATGGTGCGCGTCTAGCGGCCTTTCTGGACGTGCTGCCGGGCCGGGTGAACGGGGCTTACGTCTGGACGCAGGAGACGACCGACCCGGCGGCGCTGGTCCATGCCCGTTGCTTCGCCCCCGGCGTGGGACTGCCGGAGGACCCGGTGACGGGCAGCGCCAGCGGCGCGCTGGGCGCATACCTGCTGCGACACGGTCTGGCCCGCCCCGACGCTGACGGCATGCTTTCGTTTATGACCGAGCAGGGCCACGCGATGGGTCGTCCCGGCCATGCCCAGGTCCGCCTGGAAGTGACCGGAGAGGACGTGACACGCGTTCAGGTCGGCGGCCACGCCGTCCTGGTCGCCCAGGGGCGATTTTGGGTGTAAGGACGGGCATGCGATAAAGGCCGGCCACGCGGTAGGTGAGGGCAGAATTTGCCTCCCCTCGCTCCGCCTTGTCATGCGCTCCTCTACCCGATCTGTATCAGGACAGTATCTACCCCTGCCGCCACACGGCGATCCCTTCCCGAGCAGGGAGGGAACAGGAACAGGGAGGAGACAGGCCGCTCGCGGCCAGAGGTAGGTCTTCCTATGTGGCTCGCCCTCCTAGCCTTCTTCTACTCGCTGCCGCCGGTCGCCGCCCTGCTGACCGGCCTGCGGCTGCTGGCGCGCGGCGACCGGCGCGGCCTGCTCGCCGTGCTCCTGCCCCTCACGGGCCGCCATTGGCTGCGCCTGCTCCGGATCGCCGCGCCCGATGACCCCCGGCCCCTGATCCCTGACCGTCGCGGCATCGCCCTCGGCCCCGGCGGCGTCCGGTTGGAGTGGGAGCAGTTCGGTCCGGACGACGCCCCCGCGCTCCTGCTCTCCCACGGCTGGTCGCTCACCCACGACACCTGGTACTACCAGAAGATCGCCCTGTCGGATGAGTACCGCGTCATCGTCTGGGACATGCGCGGCACGGGCCGCTCATCCGCCCCCGCCAATCGGGACTACTCCTGGGAGGCCCTGGTCGCCGACCTCGCCGCCGTATTCGACGCGACCGACGCCGGACGCCACCCCGCCGGCTGCGTGCTCGCCGGCCACTCGCTCGGCGCGATGCTGCTGCCCCTCTTCGCCCGGCAGTACCCTGACCGAATGAGGCGGGTGCGCGGCCTCGCCCTGCTCGCCGGCACCGACCGCCCTTTGCTGGAGTCCATGCGCGGGCGCGAATGGCTCGTCCCCCTGCGCCGCCTTCTCTGGCAGCCGCTGGCCCGCCTGATGGCCGCCTGCCCCCTGCCGTTCGGGCTTTACGACTGGCTGACCTGGCAGACCGGGGCCGTCCATTTCGCCCTGATGTTTGGCCGGCACAACGACCGGGGCACACGCGGGCAGAACGACCTGGTCGCCCGCCGCTGCGCCGAGTTCTCCATGCGCGCCGCCGCCCTCGGCGGCCTGTCCTGCCTGGACTACCACGTCCGCGCCGCCCTATCGGAGATCGCCGTCCCCGTCCTCCTGCTCACCGGCGACCGTGACCCCAACATGCCCCCGGAGACCCAGCGCGCCATGGCCGCCCTCCTCCCGGACGCCGAGTTGGTCCTGCTCCCCGGCTGCGGCCACCTGAACCTGCTGGAATGCCACGCCGAGGTCAACGCCCGCCTGCACGCCTTCGCCCGCCGCTGCCTTGCCCCCTCGCCCCCAATTCTGGGGGAACCGGAGGGGACATGATGCGGGACTCTCTGACGCACTCAGCATTGGGGGCCGGGGGGTGGCTTCTCCGATCCGCCCAGCGCCACAGGGGTGCGGCCAGCAGCGCCCCGCCCATCAGCACGGGGCCGATCCACGCCAGCGCCCAGATGGGCAGCCAGGGCAGGTAGTGTCCGAGGAATGAGTTGCAGTAGGCCGAACCCGGCTGATACGCATTCCGCAGACCCTGCTCCCAGCGCGTCAGCGGGCAGTCGCCCGTCAGCACGTTCGCCGCAATGACGACGGCGAGCAGCCCGTAGTAAGCCCGCTCCCACACCCGATGCCGCCGCAGCAGTCCCGCCATCGCCAGCAGCGCGCCCGCCAACACCGCCAGCACCAGCAGGCCGTGAACAACGGCCACCGCATCCGCCAGCCACCCCAGCATCGGCCTGACCCTCCAATGACAGTGTATCCTGGCGACGTGCGGTTGACCTGGGACTTTCGGCCCATTTTGCGGCCTACGTCTCCTTGAGCGTCACCACGGTCGCGCCCGCACCGCCCTCTTCGGGGTCGGCGGTGGCGTAGGCGGAGACCAGCGGGTGGCCGTCCAAGTACTCCTGCACGGCGCGGCGCAAGGCCCCCGTGCCCTTGCCATGCACCAGGCGGGCGCGGGTCAGCCCGGCGGCGTAGGCGTCGTCCAGATACTTCTCCACGTTCTGCACCGCCTCGTCCGCGCGCTGGCCGAGCAGGGTGAGCTGTGGCGTGATGTTCATCGCCTTGCGGATGGAGACGCCGGGCTGACTGTCCCCCTCGGATCGCCCCCCGGCCCCCAATTCTGGGGGAGCAGGAAAGCCCGCCGCCTTGTCCTCTCTGGCTCCCCCAGAATTGGGGGCGGGGGGGGCTTTCCCTTCCTCCCCCAGCAGCCGCAGGCTGGACGGGGGGACGCTGACGCGCATCGCGCCCACCTGAACGGGCAGGGGCGAGTCGTCACGGGCATCTTCCAAGAGTTCGCCGACCGTGCCCAGCGACGTGATGCGGACGCGGTCGCCCCGGCGCAGGGGACGGTCGGGGACGCTCTCAATGAGCCGCTGGGCCTGCTCGTCCTCGTTGCGGCGGCGGACGGCGCTCTGCAAGTCCCGCCCGATGTCCTTGATCGCCTGGCGGGCGCGCTCGGTGTGCTTGCCCTCGTGGCTGGCGCGGCGGACTTCGGCGAGGACGTTGTCGAACTTGTCCTGGGCGCGCTTGATCAGCGCCCGCGCCTCCGCCTCCGCCGCCTGCCGGGCCTCCCGGCGCAGGGTCTCCAGGGCGGTCAGCTCGTCATTGTAGCGGCGGCGCAGCATCTGGGCCTCAACGCGGGCGCGCTCGGCCTCGCGCGCGTCCATGACGGCCTTGCGGCGGTTCTCCTCCAGTTCGCGCAGCAGGTCGGCGGTCTCATCCGAGCCGGTCAGGGCGCGGCGGGCGTCGCCGATGACCGAGTCCGGGATGCCGAGCCGCCCGGCGATGGCGAAGGCGTTGGAGGAGCCGGGGATGCCCTGCAGGAGCCGGTACGTCGGGGCCAGCGTCGCCTCGTCAAACTCCACGCTGGCGTTCTGCACGCCCTCGGTCGTGAAGGCGTAGGTCTTCAGCTCCCCGTAGTGGGTCGTGGCAATGACGCGGGCATCGCGGGCGCGCAGGTGGTCCAGGATGGCGCGGGCCAGCGCAGCCCCCTCGCCGGGGTCGGTCCCCGCGCCGACCTCGTCCAGCAGCACCAGCGCGTTATGGTTGAGATTTTGCAGGATGCGGACGATGTTGCTGATGTGGCCGGAGAAGGTCGAGAGCGACTGCTGCAGGCTCTGCTCGTCGCCGATGTCCGCGAAGACCTGGTCGAAGACGTTCATCTCCGCGCGCGAGGCCGGGACGTGCAGGCCGCACTGGGCCATCAGGGTCAAGAGGCCCGTCGTCTTCAGGCTGACCGTCTTGCCGCCCGTGTTCGGCCCCGTGATCAGCAGCACCTTGTTCTGCGGCGTGCCCAGTTCCACGTCAATCGCCACGACCAGATTGGGATCAATCAGCGGGTGGCGGGCCGAGAGCAGGCGGGTCAGGCCATTGCGGTTCAACTCCGGCTCGACGGCCCGGTGCTGCTGGGCCAGCTTGGCGCGGGCGGCGATGAAGTCAATCTCGCCCAGCGTCTCGGTCGCCACCAGCAGGGGGACGCCGACGCGGCGGACGCTTTCCGTCAGGCGCGCCAGAATTCGGGCGACCTCCTGCTCCTCCTTGATCGCCAGTTCTTTCATCTCATTGCCCAGGTCCACCACGGACTGCGGCTCCATGAACAGGGTCGCGCCCGACGCGCTGGTGTCGTGGACGATGCCGCCGAACGCGCCCCGGTGCTCGGCCTTGACGGGGACGCAGTAACGGTCGCCGCGCTGCACGATCACCGGGTCCTGCAGGAGCGTCCGCAGGGAGCCGCCGACGATGGCGTTGAGCTTGTCCAGCATCCGCTGGCTCGTCACCTTGCGCTGCGAACGAATGCGCGCCAGTTCCGGCGAGGCCGAGTCCAAGACCTGAGCGTTCGGGCCGATGCTGATCCCGATCTCGGCCTCCAGCGAGGGGAACTGGCCCAGGCCGCCGGCCTTGTCGGCCATCAGCGGATACTCCGGGGCGAGCTTCTGCAGAAACGCTTTCAGCGCACGCGACGCCTGCGCGACGCCGAGCACGTCCAGCAGCCCGTGCGGGTCCAGCGTCTGCCCGATCTCCGCCTGGCGCAAGAGCGGGCGGACATCCGTTACCCCACCCAGCGGCAGGTTGCCTTTGACATCCATCAGGGCGCGGCACTCGGTCGTCTCGTCCAGCCGCGCCTGAGCGTCGGGCAGGTAGTCTGACGGCGTCATCGCCGCCGCCCGCTCCCGCCCCAGCGAGCAGGCCGTCAGGGCCGCCAATTGTTGTCGGATCGCGTCAAACTCCAGGACGCGCAAGGCATGAGTGTCCATCGTTGGTTCCAGTGTACCCGTAGGGAACATTCCCGGCGTGATTTCAGTTATACTTACGAAAAGCCTCCAACAGAACACTGTCCGGAGGCGCTGAGTTTCCCAGGAGCGACAGACACCATGGGCATTCGCCTGAATGTATTTGCCCGTCGCGCCGGCCTGCTGCTGGCGCTGACGGCGACATTGGCGGCGGGGGCGCAGGCCGCGCCGCCCGACATCCGCCAGTTCACCTCGGACAGGATCAGAACCCTCCGCCTGGACTCGCAGATCGCCTACGAGAACCGCGACCAGTTGGAAGAGATCGGCGGCGACTTCGCCAACTTCTATCGCCTGCAGCGCGGCGCCAAGTCGCTGTCACTGATCTACATGCAGCCGGGTAACCTGCGATTCGATGCCAACGTGCTGAACGCGCACATCACCTACGCCATCAGCGGCAACACGCGCGTCACCAACATCCCGTTCCTGCACATCCATAAGGTCGAGAGCATCGCCGGCTCGCCGGGCAAGCGGACCACCCTGCTGGACAGCGGCGTGGTCCCGCCGGAGCAACTGACCGACTACAACGCGACCTATCTACGCCAGGAGAAGGGCCTGCTCTGCTTCCAA